>Ga0172373_10007716_pt1 | contig 13860 bp, 8 predicted proteins | sample Lak10m_2_FD_114546 | JGI IMG/M metagenome (GOLD analysis project Ga0172373, IMG submission 114546) | Freshwater microbial communities from Kabuno Bay, South-Kivu, Congo - kab_092012_10m | ecosystem: Environmental > Aquatic > Freshwater > Lake | place: Democratic Republic of the Congo: South-Kivu... | reverse complement strand
AATTACTTAAAAAAGAACGGGATAAAAGTCTCAATGGACGGGAAAGGAAGAGCAACGGACAACGCCTGGATAGAACGCTTTTGGAAGACAATTAAATATGATTACATCTACCTCAACCCTTGTGACAATGGATTTGAACTTTACGAGGGAGTGCGTAAACATATTGACTACTACCATCAGAAAAAACACCAGTCAATTAAAATGTCTCCTCTAGAACGCTATGAACAATCTTTAATTAAAAAAGCAGCCTAAAAGAAGAAAATGTTTAACTTAGTAACACAACCTTTTGGTCCAACAAAAGGGGAGTATTACAAACATTCGACAATAAAATACATTCTATGCGGTGGGATAACAATTCCAATACTTGGCAATGGTCTGCTTTAAATAATGCAGCAAACAACGTATCTGGTGATTTGGCTATTACAGAAGATGGCAATCAAATATTTTACAAAACAACAAATAATAAAATAAACTCTATTTGGTGGGATAATAATAGTCAAAATTGGCAATGGTCGGAACTTAATCAGGCTGCCAATGCAAATGTGAGGGGGCCTATAGCTGTGAGCTCAAATGGTCAAGTTTTTTACAGAACTCTTGATTATAAATTAAACAGTATTTGGTGGAACTCATCAACTAATACATGGTGGTGGTCAAATTTGAATAATGCTGCAAATGGAAATGTTGGAGATGCCTTGGAGATATCGTCAAATGGTCAAATTTTCTATAAAACACTTGATTATAAATTAAACAATATTTGTTGGAACTCAACCACTGGCACATGGTGGTGGTCAAGTTTAAATAATGCAGCAAATGGAAATGTTTGTGGTAATATAACTATTACACCCAATAATCAAGTTTTTTATAGAACTTGTGATAATAAGTTGAACAATATATGGTGGAATTCATCTACTGGGCTTTGGAATTGGTCAGGTTTAAATAATTCAGCAAATAATGTTGCAGGTGATTTAATGGCAGACAATGTCGGTAAAGTATTTTACAGAAGTACAAGTTCAAATATTAACTGCATTTACTGGACGAATGGTTCATGGTTTTGGTCTGGCTTAGACAACTCAACAAGTAACAATGTATATCCAGGCAATATTGCAATTGATAATCTAGGTAATGTTTTTTTTAGAGGTTCTGATAATATAGTTCATAGAATTTATTACAAAAGTCAGTGCTATTACACCCCATCAACATATTTCCAGAAAAATGGCATTCTTGATTTAGACTATACTGAAAGCACATATTATGATATGTTTACTGGAAATTCAGAATTAGGAGTTTCAATATACCCAAATCCTACGAATAATAAAATAAACGTAATCTCGAAAGAGTATATCGAAGGCTTCTATGTTTATAACATAGATGGTAAACAAATAAAAGGAAGTGGTAATTTAAGTGGAAATCAAGTTGAGATAGATGTTTCAATGTGCAGTGATGGTCTCTATTTTATTAAAGTTCTTCTTGCAAACGACCAATTTATTAACAGTAAATTTATTGTAAAACACTAAAATAATTTTTATGAGTATAATTAAAGACGCTCTCAGGGAAGTATTTATTTCACTTCATTTAGATTTAACCAAAAATCTTAAATACGATAGACTTACCAGAATAATATTAAAGAGATATGTAAAGAGAAATAATAATTGCATTGATGTTGGTTGTCACAAAGGTGAAATATTAGATTTAATCCTTAATTATTCACCGGAAGGAAAACATTATGCGTTTGAGCCCATTCCCTATCTGTTCAATGAGTTGAAAAATAAATATAAAGTGGAGATTTTTCCTTATGCACTTTCCGATAGAAGCGGTGAAGCCACATTTCAGCTTGTTAAAAATGCACCTGCATATAGTGGAATAAAAAGAAGACGATATGATATTACAAATCCAGTAATTGAAGAAATAAAAGTAGAGTTAAAAACCTTGGATGAAATTATTCCTTTAACTGAAAAAATTCATTTAATTAAAATTGATGTAGAAGGAGGGGAATTTGGGGTTTTGAAAGGTGCAAAGAATTTGCTAAAAATGAATAAACCTATAGTTATATTTGAATGCGGAAAAGGAGCTAGTGATTACTATGGAACGTCCCCTCTTGATTTGTACAATTTTATCTCAAATGATATAGGGCTGAAAATATACACCCTTCAATCCTTTATTAAAAACAAACGGCCGATTAATGAGGTTGAATTTGATAGATATTTTAATACTAATGAAGAATATTATTTTATAGCTAGTGTTGGTGAATAAAAACTAACGACAACAACTTGTAAATGCCATGAGGGTTTCAGAGTTTTTCAAGCATTATTACCCGCATAAGTTTTGAGTGGTAATTTGATAGGAAATCACCCGCAGTCCTTTACGACACTAACACTAATCCGTTGTATGTCACTCCATAGTTTTCCCTATCAAGCCCTCCGATAATAAGCTATTCCCGGTTGCATTAACTATTTAAAGGCGGGTAAACCCTTACGCTTTTGTAGGTCGTAAGAAACTTCCGAAAAATAAATATCCCAATACCCCACCGTAGGGGATGCTGATATACCAATTGCTCGAAATGACACATGAACCATTGGAGCATCCAACAAAATAGTAATATGCCCAACCCAAGAGACATCCAACTCCTATGGCTAAAACACTCCGTTTATTCAGACTTTTCATGAATTGAATTTCTTGCGAAATTCATTGTTTTTATCGAATTCAATGTAATTCTAGTCACGAAGTCTGAAACTTTAGATAGAAGCAAACTAACTTCGCACCACATGAAAAAAATTTACCTTCTCCTTGTTCTTCTCATTTCAGGAAGTCTTGCTCAAGCTCAAACCCAGATTTCAGGCAAAACCATTTATGCCAATAAAAAAGAAATCCTTGCGGGTGTTAGCGTCTCTATTCACAATGCTGCAGATAGTTCGTTAATCAAGGCCGATGTCTCAGGAGATGAAGGCACCTTCGCGATCACCATTCCAAGTCAGAAAGAAGTCTTAGTTTATTTCAACTTAGTTGGAATACAACCCACTTGGATGCGCATTGCTGCAGAACAATCCATAAACATGGGCGACATCTCCTTGAATTCCGTTGATGCAGGACCAGAGGTGGTTATTAAAAGCACTGTACCCTTGGTACAAATTCAAGCCGATAAAACCATATTTAATGTAGAAGGAACAACCAACGCTATTGGACTCAATGCATTGGAATTGTTGAGAAGAGCTCCGGGTGTTGTGGTAGATAATAATAACAACATTGCAGTGAAAGGAAAATCAGGAATTACCATCTACATAGACGGTAGAATTTCTCCATTGACCGGCGATCAATTGGCTGATTTCTTAAAAAACACCCCCTCTTCATCAATTGAAAAAATTGAAATCATTACCAATCCGTCTGCCAGATTCGATGCGGCAGGCACAGCAGGCATCATGAATATCATCATGAAAAAAAATAAAAACATTGGACAAAATGCAAATATCTCAATAGGCTACGCCAATCAAGTTTACGGCAAAACCAATGCATCTGTAAATTTCAATAAGCGGGGTGAAAAAAGTAATCTCTATATCAATTACGGAAACAATTTTGGTGAAGATTGGGGGTATATGCGCTTTTTTAAAGTTCAAAATGATATTGCATTTAATCAAGAGTCATTCACACACAGCATAGATAAAACACATTATTTTAAAACGGGGGTTGATGTTTTCATCAATGAACAACATAGCATTGGATTTTCTACCAATGGAAACTTCAGTAATAACATCTGGAACAGTCACAGTTCAACACCCATTATAAGCGTAATTCAAGACTCTACGCTTGAGGCCCTTTCTGACAACAGAGGCATTCGGAACAATGCCTCAGCTTCAATAAATTATCAATGGAAAGGAAAGAATGAACAAACGCTTATTGCTGATTTTTCATACGGTGGATTCAACATCCAAAATAACAATTTCCAACCCAATGCCTATGTAACTCCGTATGGAGTTCCACTGAGCGAAGACAATTTTCAGAACAACACAAAAACCATTATTGGGCTCACGGTTGGAAAACTAGACTATAACTTCAAATGGAAAAATATAAGTTGGGAAGCTGGATTAAAAGCCACTCAAGTCAACACAAACAACAATCTAAATTTCTTCTTTGTTGAAGGCCAATCGCTTGAAGCAGACTCGAACAGAACCAATGCATTTGATTATAAAGAGCGGGTTCTAGCTGGCTATGCGAATGCTTCAGGTAAATACAAAAAAATTGGATGGCAACTGGGTGTGCGTGGCGAAAACACACAATCAATTGGAACATTAACCGCTCTGTCTGCACAGTCTACACGAGCCGTAGATCGCCTCTATACAAACTTTTTCCCAAGTGCTGCGCTCACCTTCGAACAATCGGAAATGAGCGTTTTTAATCTTACATACAGCAGACGCATTGACAGACCCCGATACCAAGACTTGAATCCGTTTGAATCTCGAATAGATCAGCTCTCTTATTCACGAGGAAACCCATTCCTTCAACCCCAATTTACAGATGCGTTGGAGTTAAGTCACACGTTATTTTACATGATTACCTCATCTGTTGGCTACAGCAAAACAAATGGATTCTTCACGGAAATAACCGACACCACAGAGTTTGCAAGATCATTTATACAAACACGGAATCTGGGTTATCAAGAAAATATTTCATTCAATTTAGGCAGTCCTCTTCCCATAGCAAAGTGGTGGGAAGGATACATGAATTTAGGAGTCTACAACTTACATAACCGCGCAACATTTGAAGATGGAAACACCATTGATCTTCGTGCAACGTCTTACAATGTATTCATGCAAAATACCTTCAAAGTAAACAAAACCACACAATTTGAATTATCAGGATTTTACAATGGCCCAAGTGTTTGGGGAGGAACTTTCCGCAACAAGCCCATGGGAGGAATTGATGGTGCATTTCAAAAAACGTTTCACAATGAAAAACTCATTCTTCGCATAGCTGTTGGTGATTTATTAGGCACCATGCGGTGGAGAGGAATTTCAGATTACGCAGGACTGTATATGGACGCCAGCGGCAAATGGGAGTCGAGAACAGTACGTGTAAACTTCACCTGGAAATTGGGTAACCAAAACATTAAAGTGAAGGAAAAGAAAACAGACGATTCGTTCAAACGCGTGAAGTAATCATCATTTCCACATCCATTTTCCTCGCGTAAAGTCTGGAATTTCTTGAGGGGCAGAACCCTGTTCTATGCTTCGTTCACTAAGTGGCGTAATGGCGTACCAGGTAGCCATATCATAAACATCCATTGGATAAGGTTCATTCTTTTTGGTGCATTCAATGAAATCATTAATCACAAAAAAATCCATTCCACCGTGCCCTGCCTGTTCCGCTTCTTTGCTATATTTTTTCCAAAGTGGATGATCATATTTCTCCATGAAAGCTGCGTCAGCAGTCCATTGATGCGACTCTGTAACTCCTTCAATCAACAATTTGTTTAGGTCATCCATCCAAAGCCCTTTGGTTCCCTGAACTCTGAAATTCAGGCTATATGGACGTGGTAAATTCGTGTCGTGTGAAAGCATAATGGTCTCACCGTTCGAAGTAGAAATTAACGTGGTAACAACATCTCCCAATTTAAAATTAACCTTGGCATTAGCATGATTCTCTCCGCCGTTGGCAACAATATAGTCATGCAAGCCCCTTGACTTCGATGCCATAGAAACCAATGAAACCAGCCTATTCCCTCTGTTCACATTGGCCATCATGGCCACCGGACCAAGGCCATGCGTAGGGTATAATTCTCCGTTTCTATAAACGGAATGAACGGTTCTCCATTTCGATTCTGAAAAGCCGCCCTTCCCGAATTCAACTCCTTTTCCATAGGGACTCTTTCCATCATTCAATTTCACCCCACGCAAATCATGTTGGTACCCTCCTTGTAAATGAATGAGTTCACCGAACAATCCCTGTTTCACCATGTTCATTACAGCCATGACATCTCTTCGGTAACAAACGTTTTCCATCATCATAATGGGAACCCCTGTTTCTTCAACTGCGTTTACAATATCCCAACACTCTTGAATATCCATAGCTCCACAAACTTCCATAGCCACGCGCTTTCCAGCACGAACACTGGCTATACCTTGAGTCACATGCCATTCCCAGGGAGTAGAAATAAAAACAGCATCAATGTCTGTTCGTTTCAATAAATTCAAATAATCATAATCACCATTGGCGTATACAACCGCTTCAGGTCTGCCCGCGTTTTCAAGAATTACCTGTCCCGATTTAATTGCCCATGCCTCATCTGGATCAGCAAAAGCCACAATTTCAACATCATTTCTTTTCGCACATTCTTCAACATGGCTCTGACCACGCGCCCCCACCCCAATAAATCCAAGTCGTAATTTTTCTTTTCTTTCTGAACCAACAGCAGATAAAACCGGTTTAACAGCTAAAAGTGAAGCTCCAGCCAGGGTAGATGTCTTTAAAAATTGTTTTCGATTCATTCCCGAAAGATACTAGGAAACATTTTTTCCAAAAAACGTTTCCATTGTGAATTTCGTTCCTACCTTTGCGCCGCCTAATGGAAAAAAAGAAACAACATATTATTTCTGAGTCCATACAACTCTTTTTAAAGTTTGGTGTGAAAAGTCTTACCATGGAAGACATTGCCAGAAAATTAGGTATCTCGAAAAAAACGCTCTACGCGCACGTCAAAGACAAAGAAGATTTGCTTCTTCAAGCAGTTATTCTATTTGGAAAATTCGAAGACAAACAGCTCAATGAAATATGCTCTCGAGGTTTAAATGCCATTGATGAAAGTTTAGAAATAAAAAAGTGGGTGTTGGACATGATTCAAAACATTCACCCTTCTGTAGCTTATGACATTGAAAAATTTCATCCTGCTGTTAGCAAGCGTATGAAAACATCAAGGCATGAAAATGTCTACAGAAGTATTTTTCAGAATATAGTAAAAGGACAAAAAGAAGGCCTTTACCGTTCAGACATCAACGCAGACATACTTGCCAAACTTTACATTGGACGCATGGAATCCATTTTCGATCAAGAATTGTTTCCATCAACAACTTACAATGTCTCCGACGTATATATGGAATGGTTCATTTATCATATACACGGCATGGCAACAAGCAAAGGACTTCAGCTATTGGAAAACAATTTCAAAAACAATAAAACCAAAACAAGAAAATCAACATCAAAATGAGATATACACTTCTCTTCTTGTCTGCTTGCTTCATTAGCTCAGCATCACTTTGGGCACAGGCAAGCAATTCAATGACTTTGGCACAAGCCAAGGCCTATGCCATTGAGCACGCCTTTCAAGTGAAAAGTGCTCAATACGCCGCTCAAACTGCTAAACTTCAGACAGATGAGTTAATAGCCATTGGTTTACCTCAAATAAACGGATCAGTGGGTTATCAGAACTTCATTGATCGGCCCACCTCTATTCTTCCAGGTGAATTTTTCGGATTACCCGGACAGAATATTGCGGTTCAATTTGGCGTACCACAAACCATGACATTTGGACTCAGTGCTTCACAGCTGTTGTTCGATGGTTCTTGGCTTATTGGCTTGCAGGCAAGTAAGGCCTATGCCGCATTGCAGCAGAAACAAATTACCAAGAGTGAAATTGATGTGAAACGCGCTACTGAAGAGGCCTATCAACTTGCCGTGATCGCAAAAGAAAGTGTAACGCTTCTGTCTTCAAGTAGAGAAATATTAGCAAATACCTTGGAGCACACAACTGCTTTGAATAAAGAAGGTTTTGTTGAAGAGCAAGACGTGCAACAGCTCACGCTATCATTAAACGAATTAGATAACCGCATTCGTTCAACTCAACTTCAAGCCAAAATTGCTTTGGACTTATTGAAATTCACCATTGGCATGCCCATGGATGAAAGTATTGAAGTAGTAGAAAATAGCCAGCAATTGCTCGACCTCTTCAACGCCCAGCTTCAAACTTCATTCAATACAGACAACCTCATAGACAATCAAATTTTGCGCGACGGTATTGCATTACAAAAATTAAATGTTAAAAATCAACAAGCTCGTTTACTACCCAACTTGGCAGCCTATTACAATTGGCAACGTCAAGCTCAAAGACAAGAATTCAATTTCTTAGATAATGATCAAGATTGGTATCCGACTCAAATTTGGGGCTTAAGTATGAATATCCCCATTTTATCAGGCGGCGCAAAAAACAAAGCAATTCAAAGAGCCGGTGTAGAGGTTAAAAAAATGGAAGAAACGCTCGCATACAGCACCAACGCATCAAAACTTGAGTACAACAATGCTTTAACAGAATATACCATTGCTACCCAAAACCTAGTTCAAGCTAAATCTTCATATGATTTAGCACAGGACATTCTACACAAAACTGAAATAAAATTTGAGACGGGAACGGTTTCAAGCTTCGAGTTGTCTAGACAAACTTCACAATTGCTTCAAGCACAAGGAAACCTGGTTCAGGCAAGACTAGCCGTATTAAACGCTCAAACAAAACTTTCAAAATCGTTAAACGCTCTTTAAAATGAAACGCTCCAACAATATGAAAAATATCTTTTTCGCTGCTATGACATTGATTCTTTTAGCAGCCTGTGGGTCTAAAGATCCAAATCAAGAATTAAATGATTTAAAATCTCAGCGCACGCAAATAGATGCGCGAATTGCAGAATTAGAAAAACAATTGGGAGTAAATCCAAATGAGGTTAAGTCTAAAAAAATTCAAACTACTGAAGTGGTTGCAACCAATTTCCAACATTATGTTGAAATACAGGGTACTGTAGATGCAGAAAACAACGTGGTAGTTGCGCCTTCAATTCCAGGGATTGTTACAAAAATATTTGTAAACGTTGGTGATGCTGTAACAGCAGGGCAATTGCTAGCCGAAACAGATAACAGTGCATACCAAGCTCAAATTGCAGCCATTCGCCCACAATTGGAAATGGCACAAGATGTTTATGAGAGACAACGTAGACTTTGGGAACAAAAAATTGGTAGTGAAATTCAACTTATTCAAGCTCAAACCCAAATGGAAGCATTGAAAAAACAAATTGCTGCAGTAGAGGCTCAAATTGAATTAACAAAAGTTAAATCTCCAATCTCTGGCGTTATAGACCACATTGGAGCCAAGGTTGGTCAATTCGCAACGGCTCAGAATCCAGATCCATCATTCCGAGTTATCAATCTTGCTTCATTGAAAATGAAAACAGAGATTGCTGAATCATACGCCAACAAGGTGAGTAAAGGAAACAAAGTGAAAATTTTCTTCCCTGATGCCAACCAAGAACTGGAGGCAAATATTTCATTTATTGCAAAATTCATTAGCCCACTTACAAGAACCTTCACCGCAGAGATAGGACTTCCAAGCAGTTCAGAATTTTTGCGCCCGAATATGATCGGTGTTGTGAAAATCATTGACTATGAAAACCCGAATGCGCTTACCGTACCAATCAACATTGTTCAGAATGAAAACAACCAACAATTTGTATTTGTTGCCGTTCAAGAAAATGGTCAATTGTTAGCAAAGAAAAGAATGGTAACAGTTGGAAATGTGTACAACGGAAATGCGGAAATCACCGGTGGCTTGTCAGTAGGTGAGAAAGTAATTACCACAGGATACGCAGACTTGCAAGACGGAATGGCCATTGAACTATAAGACATTTTACCATGCTCGAAAAATTTAAAGAATTCAAACCCACCAGCTGGGCAATTGACAATAAAACAACCATATACCTGCTAACGGTTTTTATCACTCTTGCGGGTATGCTCTCCTACAACAGCATTCCCAAAGAACAGTTTCCAGATATTGTTATTCCAACCATCTATGTCTCTACGGTATACCCGGGAGCAGCTCCAAAAGACGTGGAGAACTTAGTTTCTAAAAACATTGAGAAACAAATTAAGTCCATTGCTGGGGTTAAAAAGGTAAAGAGTACAAGCATTCAAGACTTCTCAAGTGTAGTTGTTGAGTTTAATACCGATGTAGATGTGCCAACAGCTAAGCAAAAGGTAAAAGATGCAGTTGATAAAGCGAAAAAAGACTTGCCTCAAGATTTACCTGCTGATCCAAATGTAATGGAGGTTGAGTTTTCTGAAATGCCCATTCTCTTTGTAAACATTGCAGGTAATTATGATCTAGACGAGCTAAAAAAGTACGCAGAAATTCTTCAAGACCGAATAGAAGGTATGAAAGAAATTACGCGTGTAGACATGGTTGGAGCTCTTGAAAGAGAAATTCAAGTGAATGTTGATCTGTATCAGGCCAACATGGCAAAAATTAGTTTGCAAGACATTGAGCGTTCGCTGAATTATGAAAACATGACCATCTCTGGAGGTGCGGTAGAAATAGATGACATGAAACGCACACTCAGTGTTAACGGCGAATTCAATAACATTGAAGAAATCAAAAACATTGTTATCACCGGACAAACGGGTGCTAAACTGTATTTGAAAGACATTGCAGAAGTGGTCGATGGTCACAAGACTCAAGAAAGCTACGGTAGACTTGACAAAAAAAATGTAATTACTTTAAACGTTATTAAACGTGGTGGCGAAAACCTAATCAACGCCTCAGATGAAATTCATAAAATCATTGAAGAGTTAAAGAAAGAACAGTTTCCTGAAGATCTTTCTGTTGTTGTTACCGGTGATCAGAGTAGAACAACCCGAATTACACTGCATGATTTGATCAATACCATCATCATTGGATTCATATTGGTAACACTCATTTTAATGTTCTTCATGGGGGCCACCAATGCCATATTTGTTGGTCTATCAGTGCCACTTTCCATGTTCATTGCCTTCTTGGTTCTTCCCGGAATTGATTTCACAATGAATATGATTGTACTCTTCGCCTTCCTACTCGGCTTGGGTATTGTTGTAGATGATGCCATTGTGGTCATAGAAAACACTCACCGCATTTATGACAATGGAAAAGTTCCCATAAAAATTGCTGCGAAAAAAGCAGCTGGAGAGATTTTCTTACCTGTTCTTTCTGGAACTGCAACCACACTGGCGCCGTTTGTTCCGCTTGCATTCTGGGGGGGCGTTATTGGGAAATTCATGATGTATTTGCCAATCACTTTAATCATCACGCTTACTGCTTCACTTGTGGTGGCGTACATCATTAATCCGGTATTCGCCGTGGATTTCATGAAACCACATGAACACAAAAAAGCAATTAATTTCAAAAAACTAGGTATTACCAGTGTAATCATGGTGGTCATTGCCGCTGTGGGTTATGCTTCAGGCAATGTAGGATTCGGAAATTTCGCCATCTTCATGTTGTTGGTTTACCTTGTATACCGCTTCATACTTAAGAGAGCTATTGAAAAATTCCAACACAGCATTTGGCCACGTTTTCAAAATTTCTACGCCAGATTCCTAACGCTTGTTCTCAAAAGACCAAGAACAATTTTTGTTGGGATGCTTGTACTTCTTGTTGTGTCTATTGGTGTTACTATGGTAAGAAGCCCAAAAGTGGTTTTCTTCCCGAAGGCTGAACCCAACTTTGTCTATGTGTATGCTTCGCTTCCTGTAGGAACAAAAGCGGAAGCAACAGACAGTGTGGCCAAAATAATAGAAGACCGCATCTACGGTGTAATTGGTGAAAACAACCCCATGGTTGAATCTGTAATTACGAACATTGCCGTGGGTGCGAATGAGTCGCAAGATGACCGCGCCCCCTATTCGCACAAAGCCAAAGTGGGTGTTGCGTTTGTTGAATTCTCAAAGCGCAATGGACAAAGTACAACCGAATATCTTGAAAAAATAAGGGCAGCCGTTCAGGGTATTCCTGGAGTTGAAATCTCTGTTGATCAGGAGCAAAGCGGTCCGCCTACTGCGAAGCCAATCAACATTGAAATTTCAGGTGAAAACTTTGAAGACCTAATTCAAGCTAGCGTTGATTTGAAAAACTATCTCGACGCCCAACGCGTACCTGGTGTTGAAGAATTGAAAAGTGATTTACAACGCAACAAACCTGAAATAATCATAGATGTAGACAGAGAGCGATGCAACCGTGAAGGATTATCAATGGCCCAGGTGGGTATTGAAATTAGAAAAGCAATATTCGGTATTGATAACCCAACCAGCTTCCGCGACGATGAAGATGAGTACCCCATTCAAATTCGTTTAAAAGAAGAACAAAGAAATAATTTAGAGGAAATCAAAAACATCCCAATCACGTTCAGAGATATGACCATGATGGGGCAAGTGAGACAGGTTCCTATTAGTGCATTTGCCGACGTGAAATACAGTTCAACATATGCAGGAATAAAGAGAAAAAATCAGAAGCGTGTGGTTACGCTAAGTTCCAATGTAATGTCTGGATTCAATCCAAATGAAGTCGCAAACCAAATCAAGGAGAAGGCTGCTGCATTTGACAATTTGCCAAAAGGAGTAACTGTTAACTTAACAGGAGAACAAGAAGAACAAGCTGAAACCGCAAGTTTCCTAGGAACAGCCCTTATGATTTCTATGGCATTGATTATTCTCATATTAATCATGCAATTCAACTCCATTGGAAGAACGGTACTTATCATGTCTGAAATTTTATTCTCTGTGATTGGAGTTCTCATTGGTCTGGCCATTTTTGAGATGGAAATCAGCATTGTTATGACCGGAGTTGGAATTGTTGCACTTGCCGGTATTGTAGTTCGAAATGGAATATTGTTAGTCGAATTCACAGACATACTTCGCAAGGATGGTTATGAACTTATACCTGCTATCATTGAAGCCGGAAGAGTGCGTATGACACCTGTATTGCTCACGGCTACTGCAACCATCTTGGGTATGATACCTCTTGCAGTTGGTTTCAATATAGACTTCGTATCCATGTTCACAGAACTTGATCCGAAAATTTATTTTGGTGGAGATAGTGTCGCCTTCTGGGGGCCTCTTTCTTGGACCATTGTGTTCGGGTTGAGTTTTGCAACGGTAATCACACTCATTCTTGTTCCAGTCATGTATCTTTTAAGTGAAAGAACAAAAGAACGTGTCATGAAAATTTTTGGCAAGAAAAATGAAAGTGAAGTAGAGCAGGAAACTGCTTCATAATATCCCGAGTTCTTCGGGGGTTTTGGTTAAGGTTTAGAGAAAAGCCTTTGACAACGGTCAAAGGCTTTTCTGTTTAACTTGCAGCATGAAATCTCCTTTCAATTACATGTCAGCGAAATCTCAAGTAGCGATTGTACTTGTTATCCTATTCTTCGGATATCTCATAGCCCAAATTGCGGCTTTAGGACTTATGACTAGCCAATTCGGTTCGCTTGATGCAACTCAAAAAATATTGAACGGAGAGGTAGTTAACGAATCCGATTTCATTTACCTCATTTGGGTAAATATCATTGTTCAAGGCATCTGGGCTTTCATTACTTTCTTCGGGGTTCAAATACTCCTGTCAAAAATTCCAACCCCAAACCTTAAAAACATTCAACTCGTGACAAGTTGTCTCGGTGTTCTTTGGATTCTTTTATCCATTCCAGGGGTATATGGGATAGCTACTTGGATTGAACCCCTATTACCTCAAGATTGGATGAATTCAGGAATGGAAAATTCTTCCAATGCGTTTTATGAAAATTTAATTGGTTCGGCAAATGTGACCATCTTCCCTGTTTTCATATCCACGGTTATAGCCGCACCCATTTTCGAAGAACTGATCTTTCGTGGGACCATTCAACCTGCCTTGCATCAATTCTTTCGTTCACCACATGTGAGCATTTGGATCACAGCCATTCTTTTTTCCGCCATTCATCTTCAACTTGCTGGATTCATACCACGTGTTATTTTAGGAGCACTGCTTGGTTATCTCATGTATTGGTCAAAAAGCATTTATCCTTCAATATTAGCCCACGCCTCATTCAATGCATT
>Ga0172373_10007715_pt1 | contig 13860 bp, 20 predicted proteins | sample Lak10m_2_FD_114546 | JGI IMG/M metagenome (GOLD analysis project Ga0172373, IMG submission 114546) | Freshwater microbial communities from Kabuno Bay, South-Kivu, Congo - kab_092012_10m | ecosystem: Environmental > Aquatic > Freshwater > Lake | place: Democratic Republic of the Congo... | reverse complement strand
TGCTTTGATTGGAAGTGGGTTGCTATATGCACCGAAAGTCCCAACAGTGCTTTTGAAGAAGAAGGTCCAACCCCACTCGTTGCGGCTATGCGTTGTTATGTGGCAAGCAAACTGGGTGATGAAGTCGATATGCCTGATGAACTTATGGAAGGAGAAGTGAAATGAAACGCATCAAAGAAGCAGTAAAAGAGTATTACGGCAAGCGTTGTCTTGACCATGAGCCTGAGTGTGTGGTGTGCCAAGCGTGGGCTGAGTTTGATGAAGCCAAGCGTGCAGTTGGGATTGAGAGACGAAGGAGAAAGATAAAAATAATGGAAGCCTTGTTGTCAATAGACACCCGTAAGTGGTTGGCTACGGACAAAGAGAAAGACAGGCTTATGAGTAAGTGGATAGATGAGGAGTATTCAGAAGCAACCGATGAGCAGAAGGCTAACTTGTTAAAACTTTTTAAGGAGGTGTGAGATGCATTGGAATCATAGAGTTGTTGACCTGACCGCAGAGAACGAGGGCGACCCGTTGTTTGCCATACGAGAAGTTCACTACGAAGACAATGGCATGCCGACTGGACATGGCGAACCATTTGTTATGTCGGAAGACCTGAAGGAGTTGGGGTGGGTGCTAGATCAAATGAAAGCGGCACTCGACCAACCTGTCCTCAAGCCCGAGGACTTTAACAACCCAACGGAACTGAGTTCCACTCAAGGAAAGGAAACAAAATGAGCGTGACTGAGGAAATGGCGGTTCACTGGAGTCGGCAGTTGAAACAATTGCAGAGTTTGACTAGTGAATTGCAAGGTGAATTGTGGGAATCACAGATAGAGGAATATCCCGAGTCGGTGCGAATGTCCATTGACGAGGTGTTTGCGTGGTGCGACGAGGTAAGTAATACCACAGCCAAACTACATCGCTATATGCAGATAGCAATGGCATTGCAGTATCCCGTTGTTGTGTTCTATCGAATCGAAGGTACAAAGTACCGAGGCTTTCGGTTTGGTGTCGAGGGCAGTAAATACATGTCTTTATATTCGGAGGTGTGAAATGAATTGGTTAAAAGAGTTGTTCTTCTACGATGCTGAGAGTTTTACTTGGTCTCAATTCATGCTCGACTTGTGCATGGCGGTTGGTCTTTTGTTTTTGATGTTCGTAGGCATATGGCTGGCGTATGCCATTTTTGGTTAAAGAGAAAGGGAGGTTTACTGTGGGCTATAGATCAGAAGTGGCGATGGTAATCAAAGCCAAAGATGAAGCGGCATTCAAAGAGTTTTGTGTGCATCTCAAACTGTTTGTCGCCGCAGAGATGGGTGGTATGTTGTTCAGCGACTGCTGGAACGAAGACGAGTATGGGTTCACTAAAGACTCGATTGTTTTCCATGCATGTGATGTCAAGTGGTACGAGTCCTTTCCCGAAGTCATTCGTATGGAGAAGTTGTGGGAGTTTGCATCTCAATACGAGAACGACAAGCAGGTGGGATTGGCGGGTACTTTCTATCGCATCGGGGAGGACGACTCAGACATAGAGTCGAAGTGCTTTGGCGATGACCCGCCGTATGAAGAAATACATTTGAACCGACACATTGAGGTATGCGTGCCGTTTGATTGTGTTTCTTTGGATGAAGTTATCAGCGAAGTAAAAGTTGTTAACCAAGAGGAAGGAGTTACATCATGAAGCAACCAAGCAATAAAACTGTATCAATCAGGCAAGAACTTGCCAAAAACGCTACGCCCGATCAGGTAGCGTTCAAACTTGGCGTGCCACTAAAAGATGTTATGAAGGTTGTCTACAAAGACAGGCACGCAGAGAAGAAGCGCAAGGCTCGTGTGGGTAAGGTGCGTTCGTATGTGCGCCGTGTCCCTCGCCATCCCGACAGGACTCAGGTGGTGGGTGAACATGCCCGTGGTATGCGAGGGTCGAGCGGAACCGAGTTCCACTCGGAGATGGAGTTGGAAAACCGCATCAAAATAATCTCTGCTCTGCAGAACGAGTTGGACTTTGTGCGTTCTCAGTTTGCTGAGGCGTTCAAGAAGAACCAAGATCTCTACAACGAGATCAAGGACTTGCAGGCAGTCATCAAGTATCTAGAAGCACAAGTTGTAAATCTCATTAAATCTAACTAAGAAAGGAACTACACCATGATTAACATGCAAAGCGTTTCACTTGCCGAGGCGAAGCAGTCCATCATCAACCTTGGCAATGAAGTGCCCATCTTTCTATGCGGCGAGCCAGGCATCGGTAAGACTGCCATGGGTCAAGAAGTTGCCACAGAGTTGGGCTATGAGTATGCACCCGTGGACTGTGCCACGCTGGAGTTGGGCGATCTTGGTACTCCGCATCAAGACAAGGAAGCGGGTTGCACCGAGTTCCTACCCAACGCTAGGTTCGGAATCCACAAGGGCAAAGACATTGTCCTGATGTTGGACGAGTTGACCAAAGCACCTCGCCCTGTGATGAACATGCTCATGCCTACATTCAACGAGGGTCGGCTGTACGACAAGAACCTGACCAGCAGGTCTATCGTGTTTGGTACGGGCAACCTCTCAACGGATGGTGTTGGTGACAACATGCCTCCGCACTTCATCTCTCGGGTGGACTGGCTATTTGTCCGTAAGCCCAACGCAGAAGAGTGGGTTGAGTGGGGTCGCAACAACGGCATGAACGCAACGCTCATGGCTTGGGTCATCAAGAATCCCCATTGCTTGCAGTCGTACACCGACTTCAACGAGAAGGACATCAACCCCAAAGCACCACCGAATCCGTACATCTACTTTCCACAACTGCCTAGGAACTCATTCGTATGTCCTCGCTCATTGGCTCGGGGTAGCAAGATACTGGACAGGCGTGATGTTCTGCCTGAGACAGTGGTGCATGCCAACCTTGCTGGTGTGATGGGTAGGAGTGCGGCGGCTGACATTCAAGCCTACTCTACTGTGGAGAAAGAACTTGAGGATTGGGTAGTCATCGAGAAAGACCCGATGAATGTGAAAGTCCCTGAGAATCCTATCGCTGTGTGTATTCAGATTCAGCAAGCGATGATGCGTGCGACGAAGGACAACCTCACACCAATTGTTAAGTATGTGAAGCGTCTGCCTCGTGAGTCTCAAGCCATGTTCGGCACCAACCTCTACAAGATGAAAGAGAAGCGGGACATTGCCATTCGTAATGTGGAGTTTGCGAAGTGGGCAGTCGAGAACCACTGGATGTTGCCCGATGTTAAGTAGTTGTAGTCCAACGGAACCGAGTTCCACTCGGAGAAAGGAAGTGAAATGAGTAAGTTAACACCTGAGCAAAGACTATCCAAGGCACGAGTTGCTTTGATGACGCATCCGAAGTTCTGTGCGTTGTCAGGCATCATGCTGATGGGTAAGGTGACTGTTGAGGAAGGGTGGGGGACTGCCTGTACTGATGGTCGCAGTGAGTGGTACGACCCCAAGTTCATCGAGCAGTTGGATGATCAGGAGTTGTGCTTTGTGGTCGCACACGAGAACTTCCACAAGATGTTCCAACATGGTTCTGTGTGGCAACATCTGTTTGAGGAAGACCCGCAGACTATGGGTGCGGCGGCTGATGCCGTGATTAACCTGATGATCGAGGACTGGGGTGCGCCTGTTGGTCCGTTCGACCGCATCGTGAAGTTCCCGACAATCGGTGGTGTGTACGACGAGAAGTACCGAGGCATGGACGCTGGCACTGTGTATCGCCTGATGCGTAACAACAAGGGCAACAAGGGTAAGGGTCAGAGCCAAGGTCAGGGGCAACAAGGTCAGGGACAAGGACAACCCCAAAGTCAAGGCAAGCCAAGCACTCAGCCTCCGAGTAATCCAGCGGCTAACACCACGGGTCAAGCGTCGTTCGATGAGCACGACTACAAGTCGCCACAAAAGTTGTCTGCACAAGAAGCAGATGCGCTGAAGAATCAGATAGACCAAGCGATTCGTCAGGGTCAGATGCTATCTAAAGAAATGTGCAAAAAGTATGGACTCGGTAGTGGCAATGACGAGTTGGGTCTAAGCGAGTTGCTTGAGCCGTATGTTGACTGGAAGCAGGTGATGCGTGACTTCATCAAGTCATCTGTCGCTGGCAAGGACTTGTCTACATACTCTCGCCCCAATAAGCGCATGCAACCGCTTGGCATTTACATGCCGAGTTCTTACAGCGAGACTACAAGTCGCATCGTGGGTGGCGTGGATGTATCGGGGTCAGTCAATTCGGAGTTGCAAGATCAATTCTTCTCTGAGTTGGAGTCGATCAGGCTGGAGGTCAACCCCGAGATTCTTGATGTGCTGGCGTGGGATACCAAAGTGGAAACGCACAAACGCTTTGAGCGTGATAGCGGTGAGACGATGGTGGATGTTGGTGTGTTCCGAGGTGGGGGCGGCACAGACCCTGCCTGTGTGTTTGACTATTTGAGAGAAGAGCAGTCAAGCATACCGCCCGATGCCGTTGTCGTATTGACGGACGGATATGTGCCAAGTTGGGGAGATGTCACTGGCATCTCTTCGCCTGTGTTGTGGGTTGTCGTCGGGGATAGCCAAGCCATGCCTACGCATGGTCAGGTTGTCTACATTAAGTAGTCCAACGGAACCGAGTTCCGCTCAAAGAAAGGAAACATCATGAACCAAGAAGTCACAAACATTGCATCCAGCGCAGTACTTGTTGATCTCAACATTGCGATATGGACTGCACGCAAGAACGACAAGCGGGTGTCCGAGGAGATCGACCAAGCCAAAGGCACCAAGGCACGGGCGGGTAACTTCCACAAGAAGTTGTTCGCTGGTAACTCCACGCTTGAGGAGTTGCAGAAGTTCGTCACTCAGGTACGCACCTATCACTACAACAACACCTTGCCGTGGTCAGACTCAGGCACTCGTCTGCTGGTGATGGGTCGGTTCATGGAGTACAACACCAAGATGCGTGAGTTCGACGAGCAGTTCCACACGCTCAAGGACAAGTTCTTGGAGAATTACAACGCCATGGTGAGTGCGGCGGCGTTTACTCTCGGTGAGTTGTTTGATCGTGAGGACTACCCCAACCCTGATGTGGTGGCACACAAGTTCTACTACAAGTACGACTTCATGCCTGTACCACAGTCGGGTGACTTCCGTATCGACATTGGCAACGAGGGTATGCAGGAACTGATTGGCAAGTATGAGTCTCAGTTTGATCTTCGAGTAAAGACTGCGATGCAAGATGCTTGGGGTCGCTTACATGACTGCGTGTCTCGCATGAGTGAGCGTCTTGACTTCGGTGCAGAGGACAAGAAGATTTTCCGTGACTCTTTGGTGGAGAACGCCCTTGAACTTGTTGACATGCTCAAGTGTATGAACATTACGAACGACCCCGAACTAGAGAAGTCTCGCAAGCAGTTGGAGCAGGCTCTGTTTGGTGTGTCAGCACAAGAGTTGCGTGAGAGCGCAGACATTCGCAAAGATGTTAAGACTCAGGTCGACGACATTCTTAAGCGTATGAGTTTTTAAATCAACCCACTTTATTGGAGGAGATACACATGTTAGTAGATGATGTCAGACCATTGCGTACATACGCAGAAGCACTTGAGTATGTGCAGAACACTAAGCCCATAAAGAGTTCTAACAACACACACAATGTTCGCCCTCTCGGTGGTAGGCGATATTGGTGGGCTAGGTGGATACGAGAACGAGAATCCGACGGAGTTATTGAGGTAGGCACATACCACAACGACCCTGTTGTTAGGTTCTTTCCCGACAATCGAATCGAGATACTGCATGGTGGATGGGCGCTAGGCAATCGGCAGATTCTTGGTGCGTTGTTTCGGGGTGAGTTCAGGATTAAATACGCCAATGGTCATAAGTTCTATGTGACTGTTTGCACTCTTGAATCAAAGACTAACTACATCGTTAAAAGGGGCGAGCCATTGATCTTGCACTTCGACGGGAAAACTTATGTCGGCAAGACAGAAGTAGAGACTAAGCCGTATGTAAGGCGTAAGCCCTTGGCAGACATCAGGAAGCAGTATGCGGCGTTCTCGGAGTATGTGCATACCATGAACAAGTTGGCAGGTGGTATTCACGATGACATGAGACCCACAATTCACAATGTCGACTTTGAAACTCTGTTCATGCAGTTGCGGGGCAAAGAAATGGAGAGTAATGAGGAGGCGTTCCAAGTGTGCTACACGAACATGGCAAGAATTTATTCAGTGTCTTGTTGGGAGCGTGGAGCGGGGTATGTCAATCGTCTCAGCACCGAGAGGATTAACGGAGCGTTTACTAATCTAATCAAGTCGTTGTTCAGTGAAGCAGTAATGGAGATGCGTGCTGTACCAAACTCAACCATCGTTAAATAAGAAAGGAAACACCATGGAAAATGTAATCAACGAAGTCAAAGTCGACATCAAACTTCACCCCAAACTTCAAATCGCTGTTGATCGCCTCAACAAGCGGTACGCAGATGTCATTGTCTCTCGGCACAAGACACGCCTGTGCAGTGTGTACGGTGAGAGAAAGGAATTTATCATCTACCTAGAGTTGAAGACGGGTATGTCTCCCAAACGCTTTGGAGTACTAGAAGTGACAGAAACAGACGGTGCGCTTGAAGACCACAAGTTTATTGTGACTTCTCACCTTATCAAAAACGAGCGTAGCCCACGAGACTCAAAGAGCACGATCAAGGACAAGTTGATCACCAAACTGATTGACCAGTACTGCCGTCCGTTTTCTCTGCAAGAGCGCTCAGACGAGTTGTTGCATGAAGGTAGAAATCGTTTGCGGGAGTCGTGCTGGAAAGCGGAGAATGTAATGAAAGAAGCGTATCGGACAGTGATCGATCGTTGTTTTGGGTTGATGACACAAAAAGTTATGGGTGAAACCGATGAAGGTTGGACAGATGAGCAGAGGCAAAGCATCATTGCCCACAGGGAGGCTAAAGCGAAGTATGCTTGGATTGAGAAGAATGCCGACCATAAACAGAAAGGCGCCGCCGTGCAAGTGATTGCATTCCAAGTGGGTGAGAAGTGGATTATCAACATCTACAATTCCAAAACCTATGATGATGGCTCTTCACGCAATTTGGTGGAGAACTATGATTCGTTTGAGGCAATGCCTGAGTACATCCAGCAGAAAGTCGCTCTGTTGCGTATCGCACCACACAACGAAGTCCTAGAAGACATCGGGGTCAAAGTTGAAGCGAACTCTTATTTCTTGTATGGTCAAGAGTTGCAACACCTGAAAGGCACAAATGACACCGGAGAAAAAAGTAAAGCAGAAAGTAACTAAACTGCTAGACAGTTTTGGTGTGTATTGGTTTTACCCTGTGGCTACTGGCTACGGGTCTAGTGGAATACCCGACATCATTGCGTGTGTTCGTGGGCGGTTCATCGGTATCGAGTGCAAGGCTACGCCGAAAGACCAACCCACGGCATTGCAATTAAAGAACTTGGCACGCATTAAAGACCAAGGGGGTATCGCCGTTGTTATCCATGCAGAAAATTTAGAGGAGTTAAACCATGTCATCAACACAATTGTTGACGATTGACTTTGAGACTTACTATGACAAAGACTTTTCCCTAAGCAAGATCACGACCGAGGAGTATGTTCGGTCAGAGTTGTTTGAAGTAATCGGTGTGGCAGTAAAGGTAAATGGTGGTGTGCCTAAGTGGTTTAGCGGTACGCATCAAGAGACTGCAGAGTGGCTATCTCAGTTTGATTGGGGATCGTCACTAGTCCTTGCACACAACACCATGTTTGATGCCGCTATTCTTGTATGGCGGTTTAACATTGTGCCCTTGGGTTGGGTTGATACCATGTCTATGGGTCAAGCACTCTTACCCGCAACACAGTCAAAGTCATTGGCAAAACTTTCTGAGCACTATGGCGTTGGTGTGAAGGGCGATGAGGTTGTGCATGCAATCGGCATGCGGCGCAAAGACTTCGACACTTATTCTCTCAACAAGTACGCAGGATACTGTCTCAACGATGTGGAGTTGACCTACGCACTGTTCCGCAAGATGCTGGTTGGCTTCCCCCGCATGGAGTTGAAGTTGATCGACCTCACCATACGGATGTTCGCAGAACCTGTTCTCAAGGTAGATGTTGACCTCCTTACTAAACATTTAACTTCCATCAGGGAGTTTAAGGACAAGTTATTAGATGCATCTGGGCTTGACACAGAGACCATCATGTCTAACAACAAGTTTGCAGATTGGCTACAAGAGCGAGGCGTTGACCCGCCTACTAAGATTAGTCCGACCACAGGCAAAGAAGCGTTGGCGTTTGCTAAGACAGACAAAGAGTTTCTAGCGTTGCAAGACCACGAGGATGTGGCTGTTCAGACTGCGGTGGCGGCTCGGCTCGGGGTGAAGTCTACGCTAGAGGAAACACGCACAGAGAGATTTATTGGCATCGGTAGTCGAGGCGCAATGCCCGTACCACTCAAATACTATGCCGCACACACAGGTCGGTGGGGTGGTGCCGACTCTCTCAACCTACAGAATTTGCCATCACGCACAGGCTCATCTGCTCTCAAGGACTCTATATGTGCGCCCGAAGGACATGTGATTATCGACTCGGACTCAGCACAGATCGAGACTCGGATGCTTGCATGGTTAGCGGGTCAGCAGGACATCGTGGAAGCATTCGCAACAGGGCAAGATGTTTATAGGATTATGGCATCTGCCATCTACAACAAACCCGAAGACGACATCACCAAAGACGAGCGGTTCATCGGCAAGACTGTAGTACTAGGTTGTGGCTACGGCATGGGTGCAGATAAGTTCAAGGGGATGCTGGCTCTACAGAAGATAGACTTGGAGAAGCACGAGGCTGAACGCATCATCCATGTGTATCGGGAGAAGAACTTTAAGATCAAGAAGTTATGGTATGACGCTCAGAACACCCTACCGGCTATCCTACACAACAAGCGAATGTGGCTCGGTCAGCATGAAGCACTGTTCGTCGAAGGCTCTATGGGTATCCGGCTCCCCTCGGGTCTGCATGTTAAGTACAACAACTTGAGGGCTGATCACAACGGACAGTACGAGTACGAGGCTCGGAAGAACGAGTGGGTCAAGATTTATGGTGGGAAGGTTGTAGAGAATGTGGTGCAAGCATTGGCTAGAATTGTCATCGGTCAGCAGATGCTGAAGATTGCCGAGCGGTATCGGGTAGTGTTGACTGTGCATGATGCGATTGCCTGTATTGCCCCGATTGGGGAAGCACCTCTTGCCCGTGACTATGTTGAGGAGTGCATGCGGTGGGTTCCTGAGTGGGCTACTGGCGTGCCTCTTAACTGTGAGGTGGGCATCGGACCAAACTATGGCTCTTGTTAATTGATAGGAAAAAGTTATGTATGTAGATTATTCCCCCTACTATCTTGAGGTTAAGCGGTTGTTACGAGAAATCTACGAGAACGCAAACGACCGAGAGATAGAAACAGCAATTGCGTTGGCTGAGAAACTAATGGTAGAAAGCAGACTCTTACTACAGGCAATCAAGGCACAACGAGAACAATGAAACTCCCCGCTTGGTCATACTCAAGCATTACCCTCTTTCACCAATGCCCCAAGAAGTATCATCACCTACGGGTAGTGAAAGATGTTGTTGAACCCAAGACCGAACAACTTCTTTACGGCGAACAGTTACATAAAGCCGCTGAAGAGTTCGTTCGGGATGGCACCCCTCTCCCTGAACAGTTCCTGTTCATACTCCCCTACCTAGAAAAACTTAATGCAATCGAAGGTGACAAACTCTGCGAACATAAGATGGGTGTCACCGACGGGGGCAAGCCCTGCGGCTTCTTTGACAAGAACGTGTGGTGGCGTGGCATCGCAGACCTGATGATCATCAACGGCGACAAGGTGCACATAATAGATTACAAGACAGGGCGTAACGCCAAGTTTGCAGATACCAAGCAGTTAGACTTCCTAGCCATGGCAACCTTTGCCCACTTCCCCGAGGTCGAGCGCATCAAGGGGGCGCTGATGTTTGTGGTAAGCGGAGACTTTGTCCGTAAGGAGTACACACGGGGAGACTTCTTGGGGCTACTGCGGGACGCCCTCTTTCTCTACACCCCTATGGAGGGTGCTTACGAGAAGGATATTTGGAACCCCAAACCCAACTTTACCTGCCGAAATTATTGTGCAGTGCGGTCTTGCGTTCATAACGGGAAGAATGGATAATCGAACGGAACTCGGTTCCACTCGACATACTTATGCCCTACACCAACAAGCCTCGCCCTTATAAGAAAGAGTACCAGCAACAACTGGCTCGGGAAGAGCATGACAATCGCATGGAGCGACAGCGTGCAAGGCGTGCTATTGATAAGAAGAGCAAGGATGAGAACGGAAATGGTAAGGCAGACAAGCGTGAGGGCAAGGATGTCTCTCATGTAAAACCCCTATCAAAAGGGGGTAGCAACAAGGATGGGTATCGCATACAATCCCCATCGAAGAACAGAAGTTTCAAGCGCAACAAAGATAGTTCGATGAAGTAAGGGCGTTTGCCCTGTAGTTTATTTGTTGAGTAGTACCCCAACGGCGAAGTGGAATTCCACATTCGCCTATAAACGCATCTGTAGGCACCATGGAAATAGTCAACAACAAAGTACTAATGCTCAATCTCAAACGACCCGAACGGGTCACTGCGATCATTCCTAAGAGTAAACAACTTGGGGAGACGGATGGCATCCACAAGGTCGCAGTCTATTGGGGACTAGAAGAAGCACAGGTTCTAAAGAATCTAGGCATCAAGAACGTCCCATCACCCATCGTAGCCAACTACGAATTCAAAGGCTTGTTCAAGCCATTCAAACACCAAATCACAACTGCTTCATTCCTAACGCTTCATCGCAGAGCGTTCTGCTTCAACGAGCAGGGTACGGGTAAGACCGCTTCAGTGATATGGGCGGCAGACTACCTGATGAACCTTGGCTTTATACGCAGGGTGCTTGTGGTGTGCCCTCTCTCGATCATGCAGTCTGCATGGCAAGACGACTTGTTTAAGTTCGCTATGCACCGATCGTCTGATGTTGCGTATGGCACTCCCGAGAAGCGCAAAAAAATAATTAGTGGACACGCTGAGTTTGTAATCATCAACTTTGATGGTGTAGAGATTGTGGCTGATGAGATCAACGCAAACGATTTCGATCTCATAGTGATTGATGAAGCCAACGCATACAAAAACATAAGCACTCGGCGGTTCAAGGTCATGAACAAACTAGTCACATCCCAACGCTGGCTGTGGATGTTGACTGGCACACCCGCATCGCAATCACCCGAGGATGCTTATGGACTGGCACGGCTCGTATGCCCTGACCGAGTGCCTAAGTTTGTTGGCTCGTGGAGAGACAGGGTCATGTGGAAAGTCTCTCAGTTCCGGTGGGTACCCAAGGACAATGCAAGCCAAACAGTTCACGACGCTCTGCAACCCGCAATACGTTTCACCAAGCGTGAGTGTCTTGATCTACCGGAGATAACATACGAGACACGAGAAGTGCCTCTGACTAAACAACAAGAACGCTACTACATGCAGATGAAACAACAAGCACTGATGGTGGCGGCAGGTGAGGAAGTGTCGGGGGTCAATGCGGCGGCAGTACTAAACAAACTCCTACAAATCTCTGCGGGTGCGGTTTACTCAGACTCGGGAGAGGTCGTTGAGTTTGACTGTAGCAACAGGTTGTCGGAGATGGAGGATGTCTTATCTGAAACCAGTCACAAGACCCTAATTTTCGTGCCGTTCAAACACGCAATCAACGTGGTTTCGGATTACTTAACACGCAAGGGCTACACTAACGAAATTATAAACGGAGCGGTCAGCGCAAAAGAACGCACCGACATCTTCAGGCGTTTCCAGTCGGAGGCGGCTCCTAAGGTGCTGGTCATACAACCACAAGCGGCATCGCATGGTGTCACTTTGACTGCGGCCAGCAGCATCATATGGTTTGGCCCTACAACAAGTTTAGAGACGTATCTTCAAGCCAATGCCAGAGCACACCGCCAAGGGCAACACAACCCTGTGACCGTCACGCACCTACAAGGGTCCAACGCAGAGAAGCGCATCTATAAAATGCTTCAATCGAAACTTGATGTTCATAGCCAAATAATATCGCTGTACCAAGAATTAACTACTTGACAATGTATAATTTAGACACTACTATAAGAACCATAAGAACAGAAAGGAGTACACCATGAGCGAAGTAGCAGAGCAGGAACCGCGTGCCGAAGCGGGTTCCGACGAGACAAACGTCGACAGGATGGTCAAGATATACATCAAGATCAGGGACCGTTTGCGTGAAGAACAAGCGGTGTTTGCCACTAGGGAAGAAGAACTAGAAGGGCAACTACGGACGATCGAGTCGCACTTGTTGGAGCGGTGCAAAGAAATTGGCGCACAAAACATTAAGACCAAGCACGGGACAGTCATTCGTTCCGTCAAAACCGAATACTCGACCAACGATTGGGATTCGTTGTATGAGTATATTGATGAGCATAAGTTGTATGGCATCTTGTTCAAGCGCATCAATCAAACCAACCTTAAGCAATGGCTGGAGGAACATCCCACGCTAGTGCCCAAAGGTTTGAACGTCACAAACTCTTACTCTATAACCGTAAGGAGATCTAAATGAGTGAAATCACTCTATTCAAAGACGCCGTACCCGCTCACATTAAGGCTCGTCAACTCGATGACCTGACTTCTTCGTTGGCTGGCGGTGGTGGTACAAAACGTATTTCTATTCGTGGCGGTGTGTTCCGTCTGATGGATGGGGGTCAAGAGATTGCGGTGCGTGAAGATCGCTCCCTCAACATGGTGGTGGTCAATGCCGCCCCGAACATCTCTCGTACTTTCTACGAGGGTACATACGAAGAGGGCAAGACTACCGCTCCCGACTGCTGGTCTTCTGATGGTGTGGCACCTGCATCTGATGCGGCTAACCCGCAGGCGTCGGCTTGTGCTGACTGCCCTCAGAACATCAAGGGTTCGGGACAAGGTGACTCTCGTGCATGCCGATTCTCTCAGCGTCTTGCTATCGTGCTTGAGAACGACATTAACGGAGATGTCTATCAATTGACCCTTCCATCGCAGTCAATCTTTGGTAAACCCGAGAACGACCGCATGCCAATGCAAGCGTATGCCAAGTACCTCAAGGCACAACGCACTCCGATCACTGCTGTTGTGACCGAGGCTCGGTTCGACACTAAGTCGGCTACTCCCCGCCTCACATTCAAGCCAATCCGTTGGCTGGATGAGAAAGAGATCGATCATGCGATCTCGCAGGGTAAGTCGCCCCCCGCTATCCAAGCGATCACGATGACTGTTGCACAAGTAGATAAAGTTGAAGAAGCGGCACCTGCACCCAAAGCCAAGGCCGAAGTTAAGTCTGAACCCAAGGCAGAAGTAGCAGAACCAACCAAGCGCAAGTCCGATAAGCCTGTTGTATCGGAGGAGAAGAAAGACTTGGACGCCGTACTGTCTGAATGGGCAGATGACTAATCTACTTTGGGTGCGGGGGTTCGCCCCCGCAGATGACTATGGAAATCGGATACACAAAACGGTTGGTAGACCGTATTAAGGAACAAGACACGTCCTTGCCATGGGTGCAGTTGGGCTTGATTTGTGCAGAGCGTGAGATTCCTGTCTCTCATGTGGCGGAGTTCTTCGGCGTCACACGGCAAACTGTCTACCATTGGTTCTTAAACGAAACTCGACCTCAGGAACGTTACTTAACCAAGATTAAAGAAGCAATCGAAAAACTTCGCAAAAAATCTTATAAGTGACGTGACATGAACCGAGAATTTCTACAGGCAGTTACAGCCGATAGGGGGCATTACGCCATCGTCGGAATGTCGAAAGGCAAACTGCGTGAACAGATATTTGTCGAAACGCTCGATG
>Ga0172373_10007714_pt1 | contig 13860 bp, 14 predicted proteins | sample Lak10m_2_FD_114546 | JGI IMG/M metagenome (GOLD analysis project Ga0172373, IMG submission 114546) | Freshwater microbial communities from Kabuno Bay, South-Kivu, Congo - kab_092012_10m | ecosystem: Environmental > Aquatic > Freshwater > Lake | place: Democratic Republic of the Congo... | reverse complement strand
GCAGACCATAACTCGACCAATTTATTGACAGAATCATTAAATTGTTTCTGGGCCTGTAATTTCGTGCTAACGCGACCTTGCCTTAAGAGTGAATCCGGTTCAAATCCTAAGTTTTTATAACTCGACAATTCATCATTGTTCAGCACAATTACGGGAATATCCTTATTCTCTTCAATTAAACTTAAAGGAAAGGTGTAATCTACCATCACCTCCAACGAAACATCCTGAAACAATACTTTCGTTGCATTTTTCCAGACATTCATTTTTTCACGCTCTTTTGCACGCAATTGGGTGAAGGCCGTATTGGTTAATTGAACAAGTTCAAGTTTCTTCTTCACGGTAAAAGCCCAGTTTTTAACTCGCTCACGTTCGCGAAGTGCCAAATTGGTCACCATTTTATTGGAATAGAATAGCGAGGCACCCACCACCATCAATGCGATAATGACAAAAGTGATCTTCCATTTCTGTTTATTGGAGTATAAATTCATATCCGTAATCTGTATCGAATTTAAGAATAACGCTGTGAAATGAAGTTAGTATGTTGCAATGAATTAATTTTAAACCATGAAGACATTAGTTCGTTTGACCTCCGATCCACTTAAGATGTTTATTTTGACGTGTTTGCTCATCAATTTACCGTTGTGGACTTTGCCTATCAACCTGTTTAATGGTGTGGTGGTTTTTAAGCAAGGAGCTTCATCTGTTAAACTTGATGCTCCCTTAAGTCTCTCCTATTTTATTGGAATGGGATACGATGAGGCTGACATGTCCAATATTGAAACGTTTTACCTGAAAACCGAAGGTATTGTATTAGCGATCGCTTTCTGCCTTGGATTTCCTGGACTCATGGCCTACCGAGCATACCTCAGAAAACAAAAAACAGTGGAATCGGCTACCGATAAGGACTAAATGCAAACTACCTGAAACTAAAAACGCACACTACCCAAATAGCATGCGTTTTTTATAGCAATGAAATAATATTAATTTGCGTTTAGCAAGGTCTTATAGTTTACTTTTTGATCGATTAAACGGTGTAATTCAGAAAGTGGAATACGTTCCTGTTGCATTGTATCTCTATCCCTAATCGTTACGGTATTGTCTTCCAAAGTTTGATGATCAACCGTTACGGAAAATGGTGTACCGATGGCATCTTGACGACGATAGCGTTTTCCGATAGAATCTTTTTCGTCGTATTGACATTGAAAATCAAATTTGAGTTCATCAATAATTGCACGTGCTTTTTCAGGCAATCCATCCTTTTTGGTTAAGGGCATTACCGCTACCTTATAGGGTGATAACGCAGGAGGCAAAGACAACACTGCACGTTCACTGCCATCTTCAAGTTGTTCGTGTTTATAAGATGCACTTAAAACAGCCAAAAATAAGCGGTCCAAACCAACAGATGTTTCAACAACATAAGGCACATAACTTTGATTCAACTCCGGATCAAAATACTGCAATTTCTTTCCTGAATATTGCTCGTGCTGCTTCAAATCAAAATCCGTTCGGGAATGTATTCCCTCCAATTCTTTAAAGCCCATCGGGAAATCAAATTCGATATCACAAGCCGCATTAGCATAATGAGCAAGTTTTATGTGATCGTGATAACGGTAATAGGATTCGCCAAGACCAAGTGCTTTATGCCAATTCAATCGGGTTGTTTTCCAATATTCATACCACTTCATTTCTTCACCAGGACGAACAAAAAATTGCATCTCCATTTGTTCAAACTCACGCATTCTAAAGATAAATTGACGCGCAACGATTTCATTTCGGAAGGCTTTTCCAATTTGAGCTATTCCGAATGGAATTTTCATGCGACCTGACTTTTGAACATTCAAGAAATTGACAAAAATACCTTGTGCCGTTTCCGGACGCAAATAGATCGTGGCAGCATCTCCTGCAACGGATCCCAATTCTGTTGAAAACATCAGGTTGAACTGTCGAACTTCTGTCCAATTCTTTGATCCCGAAATTGGGCATGCAATCTCCAAATCAACAATCAATTGATAAACCGCTTCCAAGTCATTAGCTTCCAATGCTTGGCGCATACGGTCTTCAATCTCATTTATTTTAGCAACGTTGCGTAGAACGTTTGGATTAGTTTTACGAAACTGGTCTGCATCAAATGCATCACCAAACTTCTTGCTTCCTTTTTCTACTTCCTTTTCAATTTTCTGACGTATCTTTTCGATATACTCTTCAAGTAAAACATCAGCGCGGTAACGTTTTTTAGAATCTTTGTTATCAATCAAGGGATCGTTAAAAGCGTCTACGTGTCCCGATGCTTTCCAAGTAGTTGGGTGCATAAATATGGCTGCATCAATTCCAACAATATTTTCGTGCATTTGAACCATGGCTTTCCACCAGTAATTCTTGATGTTGTTTTTCAACTCAGAACCTAACTGACCATAGTCATATGTTGCAGCTAAACCGTCATAAATTTCAGAAGATGGAAATACAAATCCATATTCTTTCGCATGGGAAATAACCTCTTTTAACTTATCCTCTCTTTGTTCCATAGCGCCAAAGATAATAAGGTTTTCAAGAAACTAAGAACAGTTTAAGCCTGTAAGATTTGTCCGATGTAATTCAACAATTTTTCTTTTCCAAATGCCGATTCACTGCTGGTGGTGAAAACTGGTGGAAGCTCCTCCCAAAACTTAAGCATCTCCTTGCGGTAACGCATCAGGTTTTTCTGTAAAGCTGAGGAAGACAATTTATCGATTTTGGTGAAAACCATTGAAAACGGAATTTGTTTCTCACCACACCAATTCATAAACTCCAAATCGATTTTCTGAGGCTCTAAACGTGCATCTAGGAGTACAAACAAGTTGGTCAGATTGGTGCGGTTGGTCAGGTAATCAACAATAAATTTCTCCCATTTATCTCGCTGCACCTTAGAAGCCTTGGCATACCCATATCCCGGTAAATCAACCAAGTACCATGAATCATCAATAATAAAATGATTGATTAACTGCGTTTTACCTGGCTTACCTGATGTCTTTGCCAACCCCTTTATTCCAGTTAACATGTTTATCAAGGAAGACTTACCTACGTTTGACCGACCAATAAAAGCAAATTCCAAACGATCGTCTTGCGGCGACTTTTTATGGTCTGTATTCGAAATAACGAATTTTGCGTCTTTAATTTTCACGCGTTAAAGATACGCAAACCATCGAATCGTAGCTTTGTTTGGTAGAAACATCCTCTTAAAAACGCGCTTTTGTTGTACCTTTACACCCTAAATTATTCGTTATGAAAATTGTTTTAGGCGCTTTATTCTTCTTAGTGATTATGAGTTGCAACCGCAATGAAAAAGAAGTTCGAATTATAAAACATGTTGAGGTCACTGCCAACAGAAAAAACAATGTTAAGCCAACACATGAGTTACAAGCAGAGATCACCGGAATGATGTGTGAAATGGGTTGTGGTGGATCTATACGAAAAGAACTTCGCGCCACAGGTGGAGTATCACGCGTATACTACGAATTTGTTGAGGGTCGAAAAGCGCAAATCATCAATGTTCAATTCGACAATAAACTGATTACTTCAACAGCATTATTGGCCAAAATTAATTCCATCAACAACAAGCAATTTACTTGTAAACAAAAAGAAGTTGTTGCACTGTAAGTGCGCTGACCTCGTTACACAACCTTATGGAGTTACATTACCGTATCATTGGCGAAGGAAAACCACTGATAATCATTCATGGTTTATTCGGATTCTCAGACAATTGGCAAACACATGCCAAAAAGTTTGCTTCTTACTTTCAAGTGATCTTAGTAGATATGCGCAATCACGGTCATTCTCCCTGGTCAAATGAGTTTTCCTATGCATTGATGGTTGAAGACCTCGAGGAACTTCGTGCTTCACTCGGGCTATCTGAATTTATCTTATTAGGCCATTCCATGGGCGGTAAGGTTGCTATGCACTATGCTCAAAAACATGCAAATCGATTAGAGCGCATGATTGTTGTAGATATTGGTGTAAAATCGTACCCCATGCATCACCAACATATTCTTGCCGGACTACATAGCCTAAATCTAGAGAGCCTTACCGCTCGAAGTCAAGCAGAAAGTCAGCTCAGGACTTATATTGAAGCCGAAGGCGTCATTCAGTTTCTCTTAAAGAACTTGTATTGGAAGGAAAAGGGGAAACTTGCTTTTCGCATGAATTTACCGGTTCTGGAACAAGAAATGTCTGAAATACTCGGTGCACTGCCAGAACAGGAATGTTTCGTGTCCACCTTATTTATTCGAGGTGAATTATCCAACTATATCGTAGAAGAAGATTTTACCACACTGGAATCCTATTTTCCAGATTCGCATATCGTTACAATACCCAACGCAGGTCATTGGGTACATGCTGAAGCTCCAGATCATTTCATAGACGAGGTGCTGGGATTTTGCTTACGCTAAGCACTTACAAAACCAGACCACATAAAAAAGGCGACCTAAAAGATCGCCTTTAACAAAGTATTTTCTGGATTAAGCGTTCAATGCTTCTGCACCACCAACGATTTCTAGAATTTCGTTCGTAATTGCCGCTTGACGCGCTTTGTTGTAACTTAATTTCAAATTACGTTGCAATTCTTTGGCGTTATCCGTAGCCTTGTGCATCGCGGTCATACGTGCTCCATGCTCTGCCGCATGAGAATCTAACACTGATTTGAACAGTTGAATTTTCAACGATTTAGGAATCAATTCAGATACAATCTCTTCTTTTGATGGCTCAAAGATATAATCACCTACTGCTGACGCACCGTCTTGAGCAGTTGGAGTCAATGGCAAAAAGTCTTCTACCATGATATCTTGGTTCGCTGCATTCACAAATCGGTTGTATACGATTACAACCTTATCAAATTCTTTCTTCAAGAATGAAGACATCAAGTAATTGGCAATAACAGCAGTATTATCAAATGTTAAGTTCGCAAAAATATCCTCAACAGGCGCTAACGTATCGTTGATATGGTAATGATCTGTTTTCTTGTAAGCATCCTTGATTTTCTTACCCAAACACACCAATTTTACTTGAGCATCTTTGTAGTCTTCATTGATTAACTGACTCACACGCTTGATGATGTTATTATTGAAACCACCACAAAGACCTCTGTTTGAAGTAATCGCAACAACAAGTACCTTCTTCGCAGCGCGTTGTTCTGCCAATGCATTCTCAGAAAGGTCCAAGGTTGCAGTAAGATTACCAAGAATCTCTTGAAGTTTAGTAGAATACGGACGCATTTGCGTAATCGCATCCTGTGCACGCTTAAGCTTCGCAGCAGAAACCATCTTCATTGCAGACGTAATCTGCATGGTTGAACCAATTGAAGTAATTCTGTTACGTATTTCCTTTAAACTTGGCATGTTAATTAAGCATTTTATTGTTATTGGTGGTACTCAATTTCATGAATACCACCCTAACAGTTCGTCAATTAATATTTATCAGCGATTTCTTTCGCAACCTTTGTTAAGGTATCAGTAATCTCGTCTGTATATTTTCCAGAACGAAGCGCTACTAGAATATCTGCGTGTTTTGCATCTAAATAGTTCAAGTATTCTTTTTCGAACTCTTTTACTTTATTTACAGGAACTTTTTGGATTAACCCTTTAGTACCGACATAAATAATTGCAATCTGCTTTTCTACTGGGAATGGATCTCCTTCACGTTGTTTCAAAATCTCCACGTTACGAGCACCTTTATCAAGTACAGCTTTCGTCGCTGAATCAAGGTCTGAACCAAATTTTGCAAACGCTTCCAATTCACGGAACTGCGCCTGATCTAATTTCAATGTTCCAGCAACCTTTTTCATCGACTTAATCTGTGCGTTACCCCCTACACGTGATACAGAAATACCCACGTTAATTGCAGGACGAATACCTGAGTTGAATAAGTCACTTTCTAAGAATATCTGACCATCTGTAATGGAAATAACATTCGTTGGAATATATGCAGAAACGTCACCAGCTTGTGTTTCAATAATTGGAAGAGCAGTAAGTGAACCACCACCTTTAACAATTCCTTTTAATGACTCTGGTAAGTCGTTCATTTGAGCAGCAATCGCATCATCAGCAATTACTTTCGCAGCACGCTCCAATAATCTTGAGTGAAGATAAAATACGTCACCTGGGTACGCCTCACGACCTGGAGGACGACGAAGTAACAAAGATACTTCACGGTAAGCTACCGCTTGTTTTGATAAATCATCATAAACGATCAATGCAGGACGTCCTGAATCACGGAAAAATTCACCGATTGCAGCACCTGTCATTGGCGCGTAAAACTGCATTGGAGCAGGATCTGATGCATTTGCAGCAACTACCACTGTATATGCCATTGCACCTGCATCTTCTAATTTCTTAACGATACCAGCAACTGTAGATCCTTTTTGACCTATAGCAACATAGATACAAAATACAGGCTCACCTCTATCAAAAAACTCACGTTGATTAATAATTGTATCAATCGCAACCGTTGTTTTACCTGTTTGACGGTCACCAATAATAAGCTCACGCTGACCACGTCCGATTGGAATCATGGCATCAACCGCCTTAACACCTGTTTGAAGTGGTTCGTTTACAGGCTGACGGAAAATTACCCCTGGAGCTTTACGCTCAATTGGCATTTCATAAAGGTCACCTGCAATTGGACCTTTACCATCTATCGGGTTACCTAGTGTATCCACTACACGTCCAACCATTCCTTCACCAACCTGAACAGAAGCAATACGACCTAAACGCTTAACAGTATCACCTTCTTTAACTCCAGTAGATCTACCCAATAATACGGCACCTACGTTGTCTTCTTCCAAGTTCAAGGCGATACCTTGCAATCCGTTTCCAAATTCGATCAATTCACCGTACTGAACGCCATTCAATCCGTAAATACGAGCGATACCATCACCTACTTGCAATACAGTACCTACCTCCTGTAACTCAGCCTCAGAACGGAATCCCGAAAGCTGCTCTCTTAAAATTGCAGAAACTTCTGCTGGTTTTACATCTGCCATGTTCTGTAGTTTTACTTTAATTCCACGTCGTGGATTATCGTGTTAAACGTTGTTTTAATTTATTAAATTGACTCGCAATTGACGCATCAACTTGCTTATCATCTATCTTGACAATAAATCCACCTATTAGTGATTCGTTAATAATTTCTGTAACCTCTAACGTTCCTTTTACCGAACCCTCAACTTTACTCAAAATCGCCTTACGTGTTGTATCGTTCAATTTCGTTGCCGAAACTAAAGTTACTGGAGTAATTCCGCGATAGGTTTTAAGTTGAGCGGTGAATGAACTTGCTATTTCTGCTAGCAAAGCTTCACGACCATTTTTCGTAATTAACTCTACGAAAGAAATTGATAACGTATCATATGCTCCAAATAACTCTTTGAAAATTGAGATTTTCTTGTGCGAGTTGATGATTGGAGAATTTAATAATACTGCCAATTCAGCCGACTCAGCGTTTACTTGGGTTAAATATGCCATATCAGCAGCCACTTGATCCAGTTTTTGCTGTTCAATAGCTAATTCCAATAAGGCTTTCGCGTAACGAGATGCTGCTTTAGTACCTTTCATGATGATTAGTTCATATTGATATCACCTGCCAATTTCTCAGCCAATGCTTTCTGTTTGTCATCAGAAGCTAACTCGCCACGAACTACTTTCTCAGCTATCTCTAAAGAGAAAGAAGCAACTTGTGTTTTTAATTCTGCAATAGCTGCTGCTTTTTCTGCTTCTATAGATTGACGAGCAGAAGCCATAATTTTTTCGCTTTCCGACTTTGCAGCTGCTTTAGATTCCTCAACAACTTTTGTTGCAGTCTCTTTGGCATCACGAAGAATTGCATCGCGCTCTGCTCTCGCTTGCTTCAATAAATTCTCGTTTTCAGCTTGTAAAGCTTGCATTTCAGCTTTTGTTTTTTCAGCTAACTCTAACGACTCAGTAATTTTTTGCTCACGAGCATTTACCGCCGATAGAATTGGCTTCCAAATAAACTTTGTAAGGATAAAAAGTAAAATACAAAATACTAGACCTGTCCAAAATAAAAGACCAAAATCAGGTAAAATCAAATCCATGTTTATGTGTTTTAAATTGTTTTCAATCAAAAAAAATCGTTTCGTAACCAACCGTTACGAAACGATTTTTGAAAATTACTTCGCGTTTCCTAGTAGACCAACTACTACACCGAAAAGGGCAACCCCTTCGATCAACGCCGCAGCGATAATCATCGCTGTTTGAATTTTTCCAGAAGCTTCAGGCTGGCGTGCGATAGCGTCCATTGCTGAACCACCAATTCTACCAATTCCTAATCCTGCTCCTAATACTGCAAGACCTGCTCCAATTGCTGCGATACTTCCGTACATAACTATGTATATATTAAAAAAATTACAAATTAATGATGCGCTTCTTCAACAGCAGCACCGATAAACAAAGCTGACAACATAGCAAACAAATATGCTTGCAAGAAGGCAACTAACAACTCCAACACGGAGATAAACAATGCCATAGGAACAGATAATGCTCCCCAAGCAGCACTCTTATTAATGAAGATAATCGAAATTAACGCCAAAATAATGATGTGACCTGCGGTAATGTTTGCAAACAAACGTACCATCAAGGCAAAAGGCTTAGTCAAAATACCAACCAACTCAATTGGAATCATAATCGGTAAAAGTGCTACCGGTACACCCGGTGTAGCAAAAATGTGATGCCAATAATTCTTGTTCCCTGAAAAAACAGTCACCAATAACGTACAAACAGCCAAGAACAAGGTCACCGTGATATTCCCAGTCAAGTTTGCCCCACCTGGGATAATTGGAATCAAACCAAGTAAGTTGTTAAAGAAGATAAAAAAGAAAATTGTCAACAAATAAGGAACGTATTTGTGGTATTTGTGCTTGTCGATATTTGATTTCGCCACATCATCACGAACCATAAGCACCAACGGCTCAACAAACTTTGCAATCCCTTTCGGCGCAACTGCTCCGTTTGATTTGTAGTATTTCGCAACAGAAAACATAATCACCAAAATCAAGATAGCACCAAAGAAAAGTGCCAACACATTTTTAGTGATAGAAAAATCCATTGGTTTAGCCGCATGAGGATGACCGTCTTGGAAGTGCAACTGCTCACCTTCCATTTTGTAAATCTTTTCATGAAACATGGCATATCCTTTTGCAGGACCTACACCAACCATATAGTGGTAAGTTTCGCCAGATTTATGATCTACTACCTCTTGTTCTACACCATGATAAAAATGAGAAGAACTGAATGTTTTTAAGCCATTATCCATTAAGATAATCGGCAAATAGATTGATGTTGAGTTGTGATGACCACCCCACAAATGCCACTCATGAGCGTCCTTGATGTGGTGCATAATCATTTCACCTACATTAAACTCCTTCTCTTCAGATGAGTTATTCGCTAGCGCGTTACTTATTGAAAATCCAATAAACAGAGATAAAATAAGGGTTTTGAATAATTTCATTACTGCTAAGTATGGTGTTTAACTAAAATGTGATACTGAAATTTTGCGCAAATTTAGGTAAACTTTCTTAAGATACAAGTTTATTTTCTAACAAAAGCTCGACTAGTTGTATAGGCCTTTACTTTTTATTGAATCGAATTAAAAAATACGATTGAATAGCGAGTAAAAACAGAAAGCCAAAAACCAATTCAAATCCTGCAGATCTGGCATCAAAGCGTTTGAGATACACAAAGGCTGCGACAACGCTCAAAACACCCAACATTTGGGTTGTTGTAAGTATTAAAAACCGGAGCGTAAAATTTTCGGGTGACTTTCCTATACCTGGCGCCATAACCAGCAAGGTAAGGAGTATCATGCTGGAAAACACCATCAAATTCGTAAACAAAGAAGATTTTGAAAGGACCCCTACATGAAAGCCGCCGAAACCATAATAAAGCGAAATAAACATTAGGGATATACCCCCAAAGAGCAATGAAAAATATTGTTTACTCTTCATTACCCATTTTGATAACCTCTTTGATAACGAGGGTTAAGCCAGCAATTACACCAAATAAAGAAAGCCCTAGTGTCCACCAGGGCGTTTTCATTTTATAACTTCCATCTAAATAGCTTCCTAACCAGGTAAACAAAGCAATGATTACCCCCATTTGAATGCCAACTGAGGAGAATCTAGCAAATTTAGATATGCCTTTTTTTTCTGGAGTTTCGTCCATTAATAATTTGCGTCCTCCGCAGAAGCCATTGACTCGTAACTTGAGTTGCGGTTTTGGCTATACGAAGTTTTCATGTTACATGCACCCAAGAACAATGCACCTTCTTCAACATGTAATTTCGGTGTGTAAATGTCTCCCGTTACACGAGCAGTTTCGCGCAAGATCAAAATACCTTCAATAGACAATACGCCATCAAGCCTTCCTTCAATTTCTGCTTCTAAACAGGTTAAGTTACCTTTGATGTACCCATTTTCACCAATAACTACTTTTGCAGAAGTTGTTACGTTCCCTTCTACCTCTCCGTCAATACGGATGTGTGATTCTGAGATTAAATCTCCAATCACCTTTGTTCCTTCAACTAATCGATTCACGCGTTCTAGGTTTTCGAATTCAATTTTTTCTCTTTTATTTAACATCGCTAATAAAATTCATCATGAAATAACTCATATTCTTGAAGCAGTCTCGTTTCAAAAAGCGTCTTCAAGTTTTCTTGTGTTATCGCAAAAATACGATAGCCTTTCAAATTATTCACATGTTTCTTACTTAATTTGAAAATGCGAATATACTCTTTCGCTGCATCATCCTGCTCAAAATCTTGTATCAATATCATATCTTGGTCTTCTCCAAACACTTTAGTACTCACCTTTAGGGCCTGTTTTGAGAAGAATTCTCGGTGGAAATCTGACACTTTTACCTTTGCAGAAGCTGCTTGATCTGCCTTATTTAAAATAATAATTACCCAATGTTTGGCTGTTAAGTTTTCAAAATACGGTGTTTTCTTTGTAAAATCAAGTGTTTCGTTCTTCGAGTAACCGTTATTGATGATCGAAACCATATCTGCCGCACGAAGGGCCTCTTCTGTATTCGGGTATTTTTCAATTAATTGATTTAACTCAGGCAATAAAAGCGTTTTATTTTGATTCACGTGTCCTGTCGCCATAATCTTCAACAACATGTAGTTTGGCATCAATAAATCTGTTGGATTTAGCTGCATCAACTTGGTTAATTCACTGATGACATCGTAGTAATGACCTATTCGATATTTTTCAAGAATTTTTAAATAACCTTGCTGTGAAACTACCTCTTGTTCTTTTCGTTTGATAAAGAAATCCGGATCTTTTATAAAATTGGCGTAATCTGAAGCAGGATAAGTATTTAAAATGTAGTTTTTCTCACTTAATGTCAAGTCTGATTTCGAATCAAGCCCTTCGTACAATCTGAACAAATTGTATGCAGCAGTCAAATCAACGTCACCAATTTGCTTACGGTTTCTTACTTTTAAAAATTGTTCTTTAGCCATCTCCGGCTCTCCTAGTTGATCTTTGTATATCAGTCCAGACTGTAACAACGCAAATAACATGCGCTCCGCAGATATTTTGTAAGCAGAGTCACTCAAAGGAATGTTGCGCAACAATCTTTCAACGGTTAATGTATCCTCTTTTTCAGGTTTACTTCCTGTGATCAATGAATCTGTTTCATCCGTTGCATCTGTAATCAAAACAGTTTTGTCGCTTCTACGCCAGTTATCTTCATTTTCTCGTGTCCCCCATAATTTACGGAACTCGTCGTAACCCGCGGTGCGCGTCTTTGCATTATTAAAATACCACTTATTACCGGAAGGACTTTCCTGGATACTCGCTCGTTGTTGCTGTTGTAAAGCCAATAAGCGTTGAGCCTCTTGCTGTTTCCGAATAAGCTCCGCTTCTTTGATTTGTTCAATCACATCTTCAATAAATTGGATACGATCAACCTCAGACATCCGTGCAATGCGTTGTACACTATCTTCATACGCCGCTAATTCAACCGCAGCAACCAAATCAGCTAATTTCTCGGCTTTGGTGCGCACCCCATCAACATTCGGATAGCGGTCGTCTATTACTGCTACACAAGAATCAAAATATTTTTGAGCAAAAATATAATTGCGTTCTTCAAAAGAAAGATTCCCTAATCTTTCATACGCCATACCTTTCTGTCTATTATTTGAAACCGAATAAAAAGCTGATTTAGTTAGCAAGCGTTTTGCCTCATCACGCGCCTGTTCTTGCAAGGCAATATCCGCCAGGGCATAATAAATTTGATCTTTGAACTGGGCATTCTTTTGATCGCGCAACATTTTATACAATTCTTTTTTAACCCTTTCATCCCCGCCCATGAAAGCCCTTTTTAATCTGGCGTTAAAATGCATGGCATAAGGCGCATTGTGTTTCAATACCGCAGCATAATTTTCTTTGGCAGCTGAACGATTGCCTTGTTTTTCATAGAGTTGAGCAATAATAAAATGTACGCGTGCTTTTTCTTGTTTTTTAGCATAATCTAATGCACTTTCTAACGCAATTATAGCACTGTCGGGCTCATTATTCAGTAAGGCAAGTTGAGCTTTTGTTTGTTCGAGTTGGAAATAGAGCTGTTTTGGAACCTTTGCTTTCTCAATCTCTTTACCACGTTTGTCAAGCTGACCCGTACCTGTTTTTCCAGATTTTTCATCCGCTATAGCTTGATCAAGATTGGTGAGGTTGAATCCAGCATCAGTATATTTTCCAAGGGCTATATTGGTCTTTGCTGTCCATAGTTCACCTGTATGCAAAGACGGATCGTTAACATAAAACTTCTTGATATAATTGAATGCTTTAAGCGCACCATAATAGTCCCTTCTGTAATAATTCGCTATACCTATTGTCGTCCAGTTCTCATCTATCCAACTGTTGTGCTCTTCTTTCTTCAACGCAGGCACATCATTACTCGGCATACTGTGTCTTTGAATAACCTTCGCACACTTTGAAATAGCCGTATCAATGGCAGGATACATGCCAATTACCTCATCCTCATTCGGGACAGGTTCGATAGGTAGCAAGGTGTAAAAATCCTCTACTCGTGAAGACCGAAATCCTTCCACCGACTGCCTAATCAATTCATTGGCATTAAAATAACCGTTATAATGTGCCGTCATACCGTGATAAAATCGATTAACGACAGTATTTTTCTCGGTAGAACAGCTAAATACTGCTCCAACCAAAAGGATTAGAAAAAACAAATACTGTAGTCGTTTCAATATCATCTATGTGGCTTAAATAAAAAGAGTTATTGCCGCAACAATAACTCTAAAAACTTCAAATTATTATATCCTATTCAAATCTAAGCAATGTTCGTGAAGACCTGTTGGATATCATCATCGTCTTCAATCTTATCCAACATCTTTTCAACTTCAGTCATTTGCTCTTCCGTTAATTCTATTGGTGATGTTGGTATGCGTTGTAAATTAGACTTTTGCACTTCAATTTGTTTGTCCTCCAACGCTTTTGCAATTGTTCCAAAAGCTGTGTAGTCACCATAAACAAATAACATATCATCTGTTACTTCGATTTCCTCACAACCGGCATCTATTAACTCCAACTCTAATTCTTCCGGATCTATTGCATCAGTTCGTGTAATTTCGAAAACTGATTTACGGTTGAACATAAAGTCCATGGAACCATTTGGTACAACACTTCCACCAGCCTTGTTGAAATATGATTTTACGTTTGCAACAGTACGTGTCGGATTATCTGTAGCACACTCAACAACAACCAAAACACCGTGTGGACCTTTTCCTTCGTAAATGACCTCGGTAAAAGCACTAATATCTTTTTGTGCCGCTCGTTTAATGGCTGCTTCAATATTG
>Ga0172373_10007712_pt1 | contig 13862 bp, 10 predicted proteins | sample Lak10m_2_FD_114546 | JGI IMG/M metagenome (GOLD analysis project Ga0172373, IMG submission 114546) | Freshwater microbial communities from Kabuno Bay, South-Kivu, Congo - kab_092012_10m | ecosystem: Environmental > Aquatic > Freshwater > Lake | place: Democratic Republic of the Congo... | reverse complement strand
TGATAATGAACTTCTTTCAAAATCTCTGGCGCAAGGTCTAGGTGAATAGTCATTTTGCCATTTTATCAGACCCGCAACCACCCCGTTTTAAAACCGCAATTTGTGACCGTGTTCAGTATAGCAAGGCAATACCCATCTTGCACACAGAAATTGCGATAGTCTTTATATACAAATGTCGATCTATGTCCGCTCCCTGTGAATCTCCTGCTGTTTGTAATAAAATGTACAATTGAGCGACAATAAATCCACAGATTGGACATAGCAGATGAAATATATTGGTCAATCCGTTCCACGCGTTGATGCGGCTGCAAAAGTAAAAGGTGAAGCTGTCTTTGCCTCCGATATGATCATGCCGGGACAATCTCATATGAAAATGCTGATGGCCCACCGTCCGCATGCCATCGTCAAGCGGGTGGACACATCCAAGGCTGAAGCGCTGCCCGGCGTATTGACCGTTCTTACCTCTCGCGATGTGCCGTGCAATGAATTTGGATACTATTCATACGATCAGCCCGTGCTTTGCGGTCCAAGCGAAAAACCCTTTGCGGACCGGGTCCGCTTTGTAGGAGATCGGGTTGCGGCAATCGTCGCAGAGACAGAGGCAATCGCAGCACAGGCACGAGACTTAATTGTGGTCGAATACGAGGATCTGCCAGGGGTTTACGATGTGGAAGAAGCGATGCGGTCTGATGCTCCCATTCTTCACCCGGATATAGGCAGCAATATCTTTGGGCATCATAAGTTGTATAACGGGGATATTGAGGCTGGATTTCGTCAAGCCGATGTGATCATTGAGTCAGTCTTGAACACCCCTGCTCAGGAGCATGGTTTTTTACAAACTGAGTCAGGCCTTGCTTATATGGATGAAGAAGGTCGGGTGGCAGTGATAACCACCGGTCAATGGGGCGTAAAAGACCGTAAACAGATCGCTCATGCGCTTCAATTACCCGAGGAGCAGATACGTGTGATCTACCCAATGACCGGAGGCGCGTTCGGCGGGCGGGAGGATATCTCTGTGCAGATCATCGTCGCGCTGGCAGTATTGAAGCTTCAAAGGATGGGAAATCCACGCCCCGTGAAGGTGGTATGGAATCGGGAAGAGTCTATTCTGGGACATTGCAAGCGTCATCCATTCCGCATCATCACCCGTTGGGGCGCAACCAGGGAAGGCAAGATCGTCGCGGCTGAAGTCAAGCTGCTGGCCGATGGTGGGGCATACAAATTCACCACCAGCATTGTGAATGGCAATGCTGTGATCAATTCTCTGGGACCGTATGAAATTGCGAACGTAAAAGTCGACGCTTATGATATATATACAAATAACGTGCCACGCGGCGCGTTTCGCGGGTTTGGTGGACCACAAGCAGTGTACTGCGCTGAACAAATGGTGAACAAATTGGCTGATGCGCTAAACATGGACGCTGTTGAATTACGAATGCGAAACCTGGCAAAGGAAGGCTCACTCCAAACTTCTGGAGCGCCTTTTCCGCCCGGAGTGACGATCCGCGAGGTTACCAAGGCCTGTGTAGAAGGAGCAGGGTGGAGAAAAAAAACTGGTGGCTGGTCCCTGCCCCATTTACACAAGAAAAACAAGCAAACTAATGAAAAAAAACATCCTCATACGCGCCGCGGAGTGGGTTTGGCCTGCGCGCACAAAAATGTCGGGTTCTCCTATGGCTACCCTGAGAGCTGCACCATTGGTATTGACCTGTACGGCAATGAAGTGATTGAACGTGCCGTGATCCGCCATGGTGCGAGCGAGGTGGGCATGGGCGCGCATACCGTCATCACGCAAATGACAGCAGAGGCATTAAATCTGCCCATGGAAAGAATTGGGTTGATCTCCACAGATACTGCCCAGGTGAAAGACGCCGGCTCAGTCTCTGCCTCGCGCATGACTTTCTTTATTGGCAATGCGATCAAGGAAGGTGCCGAAAAGGCTCTGGCGTTGTGGGCGAATGAAGAACGACCTGTGCATCTTGAGCATACTTATTGGCCGCCTCAAACCACGACACCAGATCCTTTAACTGGACAATGTGACCCCAACGTAGCCTATGCCTATACTGCCCAGGCAGCCGAAGTGATAGTAGACATGGAAACAGGTCAGGTAAATATCGATAAAATTCACTGCGCCATCGATGTTGGCAAAGCGATCAATCCGCAACAGGTAATCGGACAAATCGAGGGCGGCCTGGTCCAGTCAGTTGGCTATACGCTAATGGAAAACTTCGTTGAAAAAGAGGGGCAAGTACTCACACAAGGCCTGTCCACATATCTGATGCCGACCGTGCTGGATATACCAAGCGAAATGAATATCATGGTATTAGAAATCCCCGATCCACGAGGGCCATGGGGCGCCCGCGGATTAGGCGAAGTAATGAACATGTGCCTCGCTCCTGCCGTCACGGCAGCGGTACATGATGCCACTGGAGTATGGTTCGATCATTTCCCGCTAACGCCTGAAGAAGTGCTGCTCGGAATCACCAGCAAGCGATCAAAATAACAAGCGGTCGATCTTACAACGATCATCTGTTTGATGGCGATCAGTAATTGCCATCAAATCGAATAACAAGCCTATATTTTTTCAATTCTCTGAAAGCATTTTAATAAACCCCTTAACAACTCCGTTTGTCCAGCCAAATCCATCTTGCAGAGGATATTCACCACCGCCAGCCTCTACGTCCAAATCACAGACGTTATATTTTTCCATCATTTTCCCAGTGGATTTATACACTTTCTCAGTCAGGCTGACAAAGCGGCTTACAATTTCCCGCGCAAGAGAAGTTTGGTTGTAATTCAACAAGCCATGCACAGTAATCCACTGCAAGGGCGCCCAACCATTGGGAGAGTCCCATTGTTGCCCCGTCTCATTCAAAGTTGTGACAACTCCGCCTGGTTTTAAAAATTTTTCTTTTAAATTCTCCGCCACACGCAATGCCTGCCCCGCATCTACGATTCCGCAATAGAGAGGATACACTCCCGCTAGTGACCAGACTTCCGTTTGTTTGTTCTCGCGCACGCAATAATCAAAGAACCAGCCCCGTCTCTCATCCCAAAAATATTTTACGATCAACTGCCTGCGCTGTTCGGCAGCATTGGCAAACTCTTGTGCGTGTCGTGCATTCAGCCTGCCGAGCCATTCACTCATCTGTTTTTCCATGCCATACAACAAACAGTTTAGGTCGACGGGAAGGATATCTATCGTCTGAATGCTTTCCATGGTTGCCTCGTCACGCAGCCAACGCGAGCTAAAATCCCAGCCTGATTCTGCAGCGGCGCGAATGTTTCGATAAATTTCTCCCTGCCTCTCAGCTGCTGCGTGCTGAAAAATTTCCATGTCTTCGCGGTACGATTCCTCGCGCGGAATATTCTGCTCATCCCAATAACGGTTAAGCGTAAATTCGTCATTCAGCTTAACATCTCGATGCGAATTCATCCAATAGCGGTATTCCTTTTCCAAGTGCGGTAAATAAGCCCGAATGGAGTCAAAGCCTCGCTCACGCTCCAACAGCTGCAGCATCTTCCAGAAGAACGGCGGCTGAGAACGGCTCAAGTAATAGGACCGATTCCCGTTCGGGATATGTCCATGCTGCTCGATCAGATATGCAAAATTTTTGACCATCCCCTCTACCAGATCCATTCGCCCGGAAGCAGCCAGCCCTTCGCAGGTAAAGTAGCTGTCCCAATAGTAGACCTCTCGAAAACGCCCACCCGGCACGATATATGAATAAGGTAAAGACAGCAAACTGCTTTTGATGTCTGAACTGCTGTCGGGACTTCTCTTAAGGATCTTCCACAGGTTGTCAATATGCTCCTCTAAAGAAGCGGCTCTTGGAACTTTAACCTCAGGCTGGTCGGTGGACAGTTGAAAATTCTCGCTGACAAATTCTTCCAACAACGCTCGAAAAGATGCTTCAATCTCTTCGGGCGGGTGCAGTGCAACCGCATCTGGAAAGGTCTTCGAATCTTTAAAGAGTCTGGCAAGTTGAACAGCGTCAAATAATGCGCCTTGGGTCTGTATCTTTTTGCTCATGAAGGGTCTTCTCGAAAAAATGAAAATAGCCACACTGTTTTGGTAAGGCAGATCAACTGTCAGGCCTGAGAAATGTAATTCGGAACCGGAAACAGTTTGCGGCGAGTCGGATGCGCTATCATTGAGCAAAGTATAACTGAATAGGCAATTTATTTATGCAAAAGTGTTTTTAGCGTGCTGACAAGAAGAATATGTTCAGTTTCATGGACACGAGCCTCTAAAGACTCTAATGTATCCGTTGGATGGATTGGGACTATTTCTGTAGCAAGGACAGGTCCGTTATCCACTCCTTCATCAGGGACAAGGTGGACCATAACTCCAGTGTGATTGATTTCGCCGCACTGATAGGCTTCAAATGCCCTCTCAATAGCATGCGTTCCCGGGAACGCACCTGGCAAGGCGGGGTGTAAATTGATCACACGATTCGGAAAGCGCTCAAGAAAAGCGGAAGTCAGGAGTCGCATCCAGCCAGCAAGAACAATGTAGTCAGGCAGTTTGGCAGCGAGAATATCTGCGAGGCGAGCATCGTTGGCACGTCGGGATTCGTTTTCAAGCTTTGCAAAGTATACAGCTTCGATCCCTGCATTTTTGGCGCGGACCAACCCGTAAGCTTCAGGGTTATTGGAAACAACTAAAATAACAGCAGCGGGCAATTCTTGATTTGCACAAGCATCAAGGATGGCCTGTAAATTAGACCCATTACCAGAAACGAGAATGGCCAGACGGGAAGGCATATTTTTTCAGTCGATAACTACTTGCTTCTGACCTTCAATCAACTCACCAATCACAAATGTCTCTTCAGGAATCAACTCTTGAATTTTGGAGACCATGTTTTTATCCACAACCAAGACCATGCCAATCCCCATATTGAAGACACGATACATTTCATCTGTGGCGATATGGCCTGATCGCTGTATAAGATTCCACAATGGAGATGCAGGCCACGAATCGACCCTTATTTTTGCGCTCAGACCATCTGGCAAAACACGCGGGATATTTTCCACAAATCCACCGCCTGTGATGTGTGCAAGGGCCTTGATATCTGAAAGTAAGGAAAAGAGGACAGGATAATAGGAGCGGTGCGGAGCAAGCAAAGCATCAGCAAGCGAACAACCGAGTTCAGGCACAAGAGACTCGAGAGACACACCCGCAAAGACCTCGCGGATCAACGAATATCCATTCGTATGCGGGCCAGAGGATGTGAGGCCAATAAGCACATCCCCAACCTGTACATTCCCGCGCGGCAAAACTTTCTCCCGCTCTACAACACCGACAATTGTCCCAGCCAGGTCAAATTCGTTTGGCTGATACACACCAGGCATTTCAGCAGTTTCACCGCCAAGCAAGGCCATGCCAGCCTCCTTGCAAGCTTCGGCGATCCCCGTCACAACCTCGGCTGTTTGCTCAGGGTCAAGCTTGGATGTGGCAAAGTAGTCCATAAAAAACAGCGGACGAGCCCCCTGCACGAGAATATCATTGATGCAGTGATTGACAATATCATGCCCAATACCGCGAAACCGCCCAACAGATGCAGCCAGCTTTACCTTCGTCCCCACTCCATCTGTGGATGCAACCAGTACGGGCGAATTCATTTCCTTCAAAACAGAAGCATCGAACAAACCGCCAAACGAACCAATGCCCGCCAAAACGGATGAATTGTATGTTGACCTCACAGCGGATTTCATCAAATCCACGGCACGGTTGCCAGCGTCAATGTCCACGCCAGAGGAGGCATAATTGGACTTTGTCATTTTGCACCCTTCAACGCACGGTGGCCAATATCCTTGCGATAGTTCACGCCATCAAATGAAACGTTCGTCACATTTAAATATGCGATATCAATTGCAGATGCAATATCCTCCGCCCATGCGGTCAACCCAAACACGCGCCCGCCCGATGTAACCACCTGACTGTTTTCGATTTTTGTCCCAGCATGAAAGCAGATCACATTCTCTTGGAATTTTGAAAACTCAACCTGTTTTCCATTTTCAATTTTATCTGGGTATCCCTTGCTCGCCAGCACCACACAAACCGCCGCGCCACCCTTCCAACAGATGTCAATATCCGCCAGATTCCCATTTATACAAGCCTCTGCAATATCGAGCAAATTCGTCTCCAGCAATGGAAGAACCACCTGCGTTTCAGGATCGCCAAAGCGGCAGTTAAATTCCAGGACGCTGAGTCCGCTGTCCGTTAAGATCAGACCCGCGTAAAGAACGCCAACGAATGGGTTTCCTTCCAATCGCATCCCATCAACCGCAGGCTTTAGAATAGTTTCAATCGCCTCGCTCATCCTATCTGCGGTGAAGACCGGCGCAGGCGCATACGCACCCATGCCGCCAGTGTTCGGGCCTTCATCATTATCCAGCAAACGTTTGTGATCCTGCGCAGGCAGCATTGGCGCAATGGACGTTCCGTCTGTAAACGCCATCAATGAAACCTCCTGCCCGCTCAATCGCTCCTCGATCACAACTTCACAACCAGCATCGCCAAAAACTTTTTGGACAAAAATATTTTCAAGCGTAGATTTCGCCTCTTCAAATGTATCAGGAAGGATCACGCCTTTACCCGCAGCAAGCCCCGAAGCTTTGATGACGATCGGATAATCAACGGAAGCCAAATATTTAATTGCTTCTTCCAAATGATCGAATGTAGCATAGCGCGCGGTCGGGATGCGATGCCGCGCCATAAAATCTTTCGAGAACACCTTGGACGCTTCGATCTGCGCCGCAGCCTGCTTCGGCCCAAAACAGCGGATGCCGCTCTCTGACAGTGAATCCACTAACCCTGCGGCAAGCGGAATCTCAGGCCCGACGATCACCAGATCAATCTGTTTCTCCCAGCAAAAACGAATCACAGCTGCGTGGTCGCTAACATCCATGGATACATTCTCGCCGCACGAATTCGTCCCCGCATTTCCTGGCGCAATAAAAAGTTTGGTTAACCGTGGCGATTGCGCCACCTTCCACGCCAGCGTATGTTCACGCCCACCCGACCCAATGATCAAAACATTCATCCGCACATCCTTACTTCGTCACTCTTTCAAACCCAGTCTTCACATTGGACAGATCAACAGGGACCGGATACTGCCCCGTAAAACAAGCCTGACAAAAACCATCAGTCCGCTTGACTGCGCGCATCATTCCAGGGACAGACAAAAAGTACAAACTATCCGCGCCAACGTATTCGCGTATCTCATCCACTGACCTTTTGTGCGCGATCAGGTCATCGTGCTTGCCCATGTCCACGCCCATGAAACACGGATGCGCGATCGGCGGACAGGTGATCGCCACATGCACCTCCTTCGCGCCTGCGCTCTTCAGCAGCTTGATCAACGGCCCCGTTGTATTGCCGCGCACAATACTATCGTCGATCATCATCACACGTTTGTCACGTATGTTCTCATTGATCACATTAAACTTCAATGCCACTCCGCGCTTGCGGAGTGAATCCGTCGGCTCAATAAAAGTCCGTCCCACATATCGGTTCTTGATAAAGCCATCGTTATATGGAATTCCACTCACGTGTGAAAAACCAATGGCCGCAGGCACAGACGAATCAGGAACAGGGATTACCACATCCGCAATCCGTTCGTCCGCTCCGCCAGGTGCTCCGCTCCCCACCTCGCGCGCCAACTCTTCGCCCAGTCTCTGCCGCACATGGTGGACATTGATCCCATCCCAAGTCTGGTCGGGGCGCGCAAAATAAATATGCTCAAACACACACATAGCGGATGGCTCCACAGGTAATACCGCCTGCATCACTTTGAGTGCGTTCTTTGAAAGCGATACAACCTCACCAGGTTTCACATCCCGAATGGCTTCACAACCCAGCGTTTGCAATGCCCCTGTTTCCGAAGCGACCGCATGACCACCGCCTGGCAACAACCCAATACACAACGGACGGAAACCCCACGGGTCGCGTACAGCATAAACACAGTCACGCGTCAGGATCACTACAGAATAGGCCCCCACCCATTTCTGCATGGCATGCTTGATGCGCTCCTCCCACGTTCCCTCGCTGTTGCGCGCCAGCATCATCGTCATCACTTCCGTATCAGAGGATGAAGAAAAGCCAACGCCCTGTCCCATCAATTCGTTTCTTAATTCCGCAGAATTGATCAGGTTGCCGTTATGTGCCAACGCCAACGGACCGTGAATGGTCTCGATCATAAACGGCTGCGCATTCCGCAGCGACGATGAACCCGTCGTCGAATAGCGCGTATGCCCGATCGCATAATGACCTTTCAAGTCCACCATTGCATTGGGAGTGAACACCTGCGAAACCAACCCCACGCCCTTGTGAATGGACATCGTCTGCCCATCGGCCACCGCCATACCTGCCGCTTCCTGCCCACGATGCTGAAGCGCATACAATCCAAAAAAGGTCATCCGTGCTACATCCTCATTTGGAGCAAAAATACCGATCACGCCGCATTCTTCATGTGGATGATCATCCCCCATCCCAAAATTGATCTGACTATCGGACACTGGCATCATCCTCAAGAATTTTATCGGCCGCCCGCTTCTGACTCGCCTTCACCTGCTCTCGTATCTCGGCATTCGTTACGCTGAAAATTTTTGCCGCCAACAGCGCCGCATTGAAAGGATCCAACACCACCGCCGTCGCGATTCCTGAAGGCATCCGCAGAGACGAAAAAACGTCAGCTCCACCGTAGGCTTCCGATGGCGGCGGACATGCGATGACAGGCGCACTCACAGAGCCGTCTGTGAACCCGCTCAAGGCATTGCTGCGCCCCGCCACAGTAATATAAACTTTTGGCCTCTCATCCGCTTCGTATTCGTTCAAAATCGAAAGCGCATGTTCAGGCGTTTTATGCGCAGACCCGATCCGCAGCACGGTCTCCATCCCAAATCCTTTACAGGCCTCGGAAATCTTTGTGCAATGATCAATATCCGCTTTAGAACCCATCAAAATAACTACCAACGGCTTGGACATTATGAAATCACTCCTGCGTTCTTTAAATTGGCAAGCAGCCTCGGCTCGATCGGATAACTGCCTGCTTCAAAAACCTGCCCCGTGAGCATTTCGTAGATCTGAATATATCGCTCGCTGGCAGAAGCCCACAGGTCATCCGGCATGGACGGTATCTCGCCATTCCCGCGATACCCCTTATCCGCATACGCAATGCGGACAAATTCCTTATCGAAATTTTCTGGGTCTTTCCCAACGGAGAACCGCTCGTCGTATGTATCCGCTTTCCAAAAACGGGAAGAGTCGGGTGTATGAACTTCGTCGATCAATGTCACCGTTCCGTCCGCTGCGATGCCGAATTCATATTTTGTATCAACAAGGATCAGGCCTGCATTGCCGGCCACTTCCTGTCCACGTTTGAAGATGGCAAGAGCTGCATTCTTCACCTGTTCCCAGGTATTTGCATCGAGCAAACCTTTTTGCACAACTTCGGCACAGGTCAGGCGTTCGTCATGCCCAGTCTCGCCGCCCTTTGTGGTTGGCGTAATGATCGGCTCAGGCAGGATCGCATTCTTTTGCAAGCCTTCGGGGAATTGATATCCATAAATATCGCGCTCGCCCAGCGAATAGCGGTACCACAACGCCGTGGAGGTGACTCCTGTGATATATCCGCGTACGATCACTTCCACAAGGATCGGCTCCGCCGTTTTCACAATGGATGTGTTAGGGTCAGGCATGGAGATTAGATGATTTGGGATCAGTTCCTGTGTCTGCTCAAACCACCATGCAGACAATTGATTGAGGACCTGCCCCTTGTATGGGACTCGCGCCAGGACACGGTCAAATGCTGACAAGCGGTCCGTAGTGACGATAAGTCTTTGCCCATCAGGCAGATCATACCAATCACGCACCTTTCCTGATTGCCTGCCAGAGAGCGGCAAGTTTGTTTCGTCCAGTGCGGCGGGGATCAATTTCAATAAGTCGGTTCGCGAGATCATGATTATCCTTTTATAAAATAATTAAAGTTGACTTGCGTATTTCACGCCATTCTCAAAGAGTTTCAATCCACTGCCGCCCGTTTCACCACGAGTATGGCGCGGATGCTGCCATGAGTGGATGTGATTCTCAGGATGCGGCATTAGCCCCAGCACATTACCGTTAGGGTTACAAATGCCTGCGATATCAAGAACAGAACCATTTGGGTTGGCGGGATATTCACCGTCTGCAGGCGAGCCATCGGAGCGGGTATAAGCCAGAGCAATTTGATCTGAAGCAAATGAAAGGGCGGTTTGAAAATTTCCCTCCCCGTGTGCAATGGGACAGGTGATGATTTCATCCAGCCCTTTTGTCCAGATGCATTTTTGAGAGACGGGTTTCAGATGCACCCAGCGGCATTCAAAATGACCCTGCGTATTGAAGGTCAATGTAGATCGATCTTCAGCATTGCCAGGCAAAATACCAGACTTTACCAAAGCCTGAAATCCATTGCAGATACCAATAACAGGCTTGCCAGATTCTACGAAGGCAGTGATTTCGTCAGTGAAGTAGGACGCAAGATCAAGGGCGAGCAGTTTACCAGCGCCCAATGCGTCGGCGTAGGAAAAACCGCCAGGGACAACGAGCAGGTCAAAGTTACGAAAGAGCGAGTTATTCTTCCGCAGTTCATTGAGAGGGACTCCAATCGAGTCTGCACCTGCGAGAGTCAGGGCGTCCATCACATCAAAATCACGATTAGAGCCGTGGGCTTGGAGAACGAGAGCTTTTGGTTTCATGGGCTATGAAGGATGAATATTGAAAGCATGTACGAGTTCCTCAACGGGAATTTCTGCATTGGAAAGTTTGAGAATAGGTTCAGCAATGACCGCGCCAATCTTGGCGAAAGGCAGGCTGGCAAATTGCTTTTCAAAAGCAGATACGTTTGCTAAAGAGACTTCAACCAACAGGCAGCCGTTGACTTCGGTGAAAAGCACTGACGCATCCACACTTAAATCCATACCAAGGCGCCCGCCAATGCACATTTCTGCGGCAGCCACTGCAAGGCCGCCTTCGCTTAAGTCATGGCATGATTGCACTAAACCATTTTGAATGGATCGATGCAACGCTCGATAAACCTGTGGTGCTGTGCGAGGAGTTTCTGGAGGAAGCTGGTCGCCGATCGAAACTATCTGATCACTGCCCACAAGATAAACCGCATTGCCTGCCGCTTTCAAATCCATAGTGATGGCAGTACGGACATCATCAATGATTCCGATGGCTGAGATCAGCAAGGTTGGCGGAATGGCATGGCGTTGACCATCTGAACCAAGGTATTCATTGTTAAGCGAGTCTTTGCCGCTGATGAAGGGAACGCCAAAAAATACTGCCGCGTCGTGGCAGCCGCGGCAGGCTTCAACGAGTGTGCCCAGCGTTTCAGGACGAAGCGGGTCACCCCAGCAAAAATTATCGAGCACAGCGATCCGCTCGGGGTCTGCACCGACAGCGACCGCATTGCGAATGGCTTCATCCATCACGGACCACGCCATCTGGTAGGCATTCCGTTTTCCATATTCGGGATTAATGCCATTCGAAAGGACAATGCCTTTCAAACCTTTTGTACCGATCGGTTTTATCACCGCTGCGTCGGAAGGCGCATCTGCCTCAATGCCAGTCAGCGGCTTGACCACTGTCCCACCTTGCACTTCATGATCGTAAATCCGAATAACATGTGCCTTGCTCGCAATATTGGGAGAGGAAAGCAGATGGAGCAAATGCTCTTTGATATTAAGGATGGGCAACGCCTCATTGCTCACCGACAACTGGTTGCTGATAATTGCCTTCAACTGCCGCTGCGGAATGCCTTCGTGCAAAAACTCGTTGTCCATATTTACAACAACAGTTTCGGCATAGCGAACAACAAGGCGGCCTTTGCCCGTGATCTCACCAATATCCGTCAATTCGGTATCGAAGGTGTCACACAGCACTTGCAAGGCAGATACATTCTCGGGAGCAACTGCCAACACCATCCGCTCCTGTGCTTCAGAAAGCCATATCTCCCACGGAGCAAGCCCAGGGTATTTCAGGCGCACATGAGTCAGATCCACATTGCAACCGATGGTTGACGCCATCTCCCCCACAGCGGAAGATAAGCCGCCCGCGCCGCAATCGGTGATGTCATTGTAAAGCCCCAAGTCACGGGCGCGGACAATGACATCGATCAATCCTTTTTCGGTGATAGGGTCGCCAATTTGAACAGACGCGCCAGAGACTTCACCTGTCTGCGCATCCATCGTCATGGATGAAAATGTTGCGCCGCGCAGCCCGTCCCGCCCTGTGCGGCCGCCAAGCACAACAACTCTATCCGACACTTGCGGTGCCTTCCGGTGCTTTCCCTTTGGTGCAACACCCACGCATCCGCAAAAAACCAACGGATTGGCAGTATAGCCTTCATCGTACAGAATTGCTCCGTTGACCGTTGGAATGCCGATCTTGTTTCCGTAATCCTGCACGCCAGCCACTACGCCTGATTGAATGCGGCGCGGATGCAGCACTCCTTCAGGCAATACACTGGGATCAAGATCCTGCGGGCCAAAACACAGGACATCTGTATTTGCTATCGGCTTTGCACTGACGCCGATCACATCGCGTATCACCCCGCCGACGCCTGTATTCGCGCCGCCAAACGGCTCCACCGCTGACGGGTGATTGTGTGTCTCTGCCTTGAACGAAATCTCGAACTCATCATCAAAGTCAATGATGCCGGCATTGTCTACGAATGCTGAGATGACCCACGGTGAGTTGATCTTGTCCGTCGCGGACTTTAAGTATGTGCGAATAAGGCTGTCTATCGTTTCGATATTCGATATTCGAGAGTCGGAGTCCAAATATCGAATATCGATCCTTGCTTTGAACGTTTTATGAACGCAATGTTCACTCCATGTTTGGGCAATGGTCTCAAATTCAACATCGGTAGGGTCGCGCTGTTCTTTTTGGAAATAATTTTGAATGGCTTGCATCTCTGTCAGATCCAAGGCGGCGCGGCGCTCCCTGGATAATGCGAGCAGTTCATCTGAAGTCAGCGAGCGGACGGGGATTGTCTCCACAGTTCCGCTGGATTCAACTTCCTGCGGAAAGGATGGCGTGATGGTACCGATCGTCCAATGGTGAATGACGTTGTTGGCGAGCAGAGCAGCAGAGATTGAATTTGCTAATTGAACGGCGTCTGCGGATGGGTCAAACTGAAGGATAAATCGTTGACCAGTGGCGGCGCGATGGACTCCAACTAAGCTGAGTTCGTGAGCCGCACGGACAATTTGCTCAGCTACGGGGTCTGTCACGCCGGGGCGAAGGGCAACCTCCAGAATAACCGAATCAGCTTCGGGCGGGGAAAGAGGCGCGGGGAGTTCCATCCAGGCAGCAGATTGAGTGACAGGGTCAGTTAAAAGCTTGAGGGCCAACTTCTGCAATTCTTCCTGCGATAGTTGTCCCTCAACAAAGTAAATATCCTGAACACGGATGCCTTGCAAGTGATGGAACCCAAGTGCGTGGGCATCTTTTAAATAACCTGCACTTCGGGGATCATTGTTTTTGGTGTGGATAATGAATTTATAGGTTGACATGGCGTATCTTGTTTTAAAAGTTCACGCCATTCTACCTCTGCAAAGTTGTCTAGTCAACGCCTTGTTTAGGCACATACATCAACTTTTGATCGCTGTCAGGTGTTTTATCAAATTTATGTTTAAAGCTTTTCACTATCAGCTCGCAAATCTTGAGATTGAAACGCGAAGGCAATTCTCCTTTAGTTTCCGCTAACTGGAAATGGCAAAGAAGAGAGGTAATGGTGTAAAGCGTGGTAATCTTGTTTTGCGAAAAAGAAATTCCACAACACCATTACCGAGATGAATCATACCATAGCCGT
>Ga0172373_10007711_pt1 | contig 13864 bp, 14 predicted proteins | sample Lak10m_2_FD_114546 | JGI IMG/M metagenome (GOLD analysis project Ga0172373, IMG submission 114546) | Freshwater microbial communities from Kabuno Bay, South-Kivu, Congo - kab_092012_10m | ecosystem: Environmental > Aquatic > Freshwater > Lake | place: Democratic Republic of the Congo... | reverse complement strand
CTGCACTTCTACTGACCAATTCGTGCCATTCTGCTCTGCCATGTCGTTTGATCCTTCTTCGCCCTCGAGTCTACACTAAACTGGAGACCGAAGTTGTTTCATCCATTCTGGCACAGAGGGTACGCTCTACCACTTTGTACAGTAATCAACGTAATGTGTCCATAAAGATCACCAAATCCTTAAGGCTTTTACAAGTGACTTTATCTTATAATCAAGTTAACCTAGTGGGTTTAGCAAGAGAAAGGATGATTAAATGGCTTCTCTATCAGTTCAAATTATTGTCGAAGAAACACTGAGTCAACAAAGCGAAGTACTATCACCAAGTCAGCTGGGTTATCAATTTGAACACGATGAACTAAAGCGTCTTCTACGGCGATTTAGCGGATTTGCCAGTGTTGAAATTACTGATGCATATGGATATGAACTAACCGAGGAAATCATTGAACAACGATTTGGGAGTGATGGAGGTGTAGATTGTGTAATTCACGTTAGCGCCATGAATGAAAGAGGTCTCTCTTGGATTATTACACGTGTAAGAAATATTATTAAAAATGGCGACTATTAGGTAAAATTATAATGGCAAAACGGCAATTGTCAGACAAACTTTTCACGGCAAAGATCGTAGTGGAGTTTAAGAATCAAACACTTTCCCGTCCAAAACTTGATGGGATTGTTGGTGCTGCAAGTCGCACAAATCCTGATGCACGTGAGATTATTGTCAGGTGTAGAGAAGCCACAAAACCGGCATTAAAGGCGGCTGCTGAAGGAATGTATAACATAGTAGTAAGCATTATTAAAAACAAAAAAGTTAATAATGAGTATTATATTAAATAAAATATATACAATTTTGCTTAAATCTTAACGTTTGAGGTTTAAAATCCATATGACGTATTTATATAAATTCATCAACACAATCAAAGTTGACAAAGATAAAAAAGCAAACTATGAAGATATTAAAATTAGTAGAAGTGAAAATCCTTATTCATTATCGACACCACATTTAATACCTATATTTGAAACATTTATATTAACATTCGATAGCATAATCGTTGTCGAGAGATCAGAAGCTGATAACTCACCAATAGATTTAGTTGCACAGAAAGCTTTACTTAAAAAAGTTTCAGATATTGACAAACAATCAATTACTGAATTAAGTAAATCTTTGAGTAATTTTATCATTGCTGAATTTACACTTCAGCAAAATAGTCGAGATGCAAATCTGTTTGATGCTTCATGGGGACCATATTTTTCTGGATTACGAGAGTTATTAGACTTACACGAATTCGTAAGAAAGTATATTTTAAGTAAAAACAAGTTATATAGGAACGGCTGCATCTTTATTACAGAAAAATAATAACAAAGACAAGTTTTATTTTAGCTGGAGGATAGCTTGCGGGGGACGGGGCGGAAGGCCACTTTCACACCGGCCTCCACCTCCTCGCCATGCTGAAACACGATGGTCAGGCGGCGCGTGGGGAAGCCATACGGCAGGCGGCGAATCAAGCGCGTGAAATATTCCTCAATCACCGACAGGTCATCATGCAGGGTGATGATGTGGCGGCTGCCATTGGCAACCGTGCTGTCAATCCAGAACGCGACCACCGCCGCCCGCAGCACCTGTTCCATGCGCGGACGCTGCGGATAAGTTTGCCCGCCCCATTCGCGCTCGTGCGCCTGCACATAATCGAGGAACACCTTCGGGTCGCGCTCACTCATCGCCGCCTCCGCCATCTGTTACCCTATTGATTGTCCAGATTGCAGCGAATGGCGCAACTGCGGCCTAAAAACCTCATCCAACCGCGAGAAATGTGCAGTAGGGACGTGCAACGGCACATCCGCCGCAGGACACACCGTTGGGTGTCCTGCCTTGCTCCCTTCGCCCTGAAGGAGAAGCGACGGGGATGAGAGTTTACCCAAGAATCAAACATCCGGCAGGGGGTGTGCCGGATGTTGAAGGTGCGGGGGAGTCTGAGGCGGTTAGGTAGGCGGGTTACGGAGCGCAGCAAGTTGCTTTTTCAGTTCTTGAACCAGCGTTTGCGATTGATATGGATCAGCGACTAAATAAACAAAATCTTCGCCATCCACATAAATCACAACACGGTCTTCGCGCCAGAAATGAGCGACGACCAGAACGGCTATAAAACCGATTCCTGCTGCGAGCAAAGCGCCACCCATTGAATCGTAATAACTTCTGGGCTGAAATACGACTGCGGCAATGCCAGCCACAACAAAAGCTGCGATGACAGCTCCCCAAATTGGCATAACCCGCACCGTTGAATTTTCAATGGCGCTAATATGTTCCAATGGCGCAAACCCCGACTGCGATTTTATCCGGCTGTACCACGAGTTATTGATCGTGTAGCTTAGGCCTTCTGCGTCCAGTTTAACGTTGAATTGTCCCATGAAATTCCTCCATCAGTTGAGCTATTGAAACTGCGATAGTTCAATTGTGGGGGTAAAAACTAGGAATTTCTACCGAATAATTTGGAATTCTTTGGAAAAGTTGACCGCACACACGGGGAAAACAAAAGGGGCTGGACAATATGTGCCAGCCCCTTGCGGAAATCAGCGCGGGGATTAGCCCTCGGTCTGCCATTCCTTCAGCATACCGGCCAGCAGCGTAGCGCGGCGCGGCAGGCTGGCGATCACCACCTGCTCATGCAGCGCGTGCAGGCCGTCGCCCTGCGGGCCGAGGCCGTCCAGTGTGGGGATGCCCATGTAGGCGGTGAAGTTGCCGTCGCTGCCGCCACCGCTGCCATCTTCGCGGATGGTCAGGCCGTAGCGTTCACCGATGGCTTTGCACTGCGCGAACGCCTGCACCATCTGTTCGTTGTGCTCCATCGGCCCGCGTGAGTGACCGGGGGTGACGGTGATCTTCGCGCCGGGGATGAAAGGAGTCAGCCCGACGATCTTCTCGCCCAGTTCGTCATAGGCGTGGTTGGTCAACGTGCGGACATCCACATCGGCTTCGCACTTGGCAGGGATGACGTTGGTGGCCGAACCACCATGCACCACTGTGACTGATACTGATGTGCCGTTCTTCAAGTCGTTGAAACTGTTCAGCTTGAGCGCCTGCTGCGCGAACTCGATAACCGAGTTGATGCCCTGTTCGGGGGCGTTGCCAGCATGCGAGGGGCGGCCTTCGATGAGGATATGGTACATGCCCACGCCCTTGCGCCACGTCTTGAGCGCCTCCTCTTTGGTGGCCGGTTCCATGACCAGCACCAGCCCCACCTGCGCCGCCACTTCCTTAATGACGGGTTCGGAGTAGATGCTGCCCACTTCTTCGTCGCTGGTCATCAGCACCCAAATCGGGCGGTTGGGCAGTTCGCCGCGTTCCACCAGCCCGCGAATGGCGTACAGGGCGATGGTGATGCCGCCCTTCATATCCACCGCACCGGGGCCGTATAGCTTGCCGTCAGCTTCGATGCGTACCGGACGTTCCGCCAGAGTCCCCTGCGGCCACACGGTATCAATATGGATGAGGAACATCAGCGGCTTGCCGGGGGCATCGGCGTTCCACTTCGCCAGCAGGAAATCGCCCACTTTTTCCTGCGGGAAGCGCGTGACCTGTGCGCCCAACTCACGGAATTGGCCTTCCATGAAAGCGCCCAATTTGTCTACCAGCGTCTTGTCGGTGGTGGGGGTTTCAAAATTGACCAGTGAGGTCAAAAAGTCCACCATTTCTTGCTGTCGGTCTTGATAATATTTCAACAAATCAGACATGGTGCAACAATCCTCGATTGATGGTTAAGCGGAAGCCTGTCCGTATGCAGGCTCCGTTAGAACGGACACAAATCGGGTGCGGTGACGGTGTTCCCCTGCGCCCCGTAACGGTTGAGCAAGCCCACCGCTTCAGGCCGCGCAGCCACCGCCGCCGACACTTCCACACAGGCGCTGTGCAGGTTGTTCGTCACCTGCCAAGCGTTCCAGAAGGTGCTGACCAGCGACGCATACACCGGTGCCGCCGCCGGATCGGGAAAAGCGGACTGCGAAGCCTGATAAGCGGCGAGCAGGCGGTCATCATCGGTATAGGCATAGGCCAGCAACAGCCGATAATAGGCATAACTCCGCAGCGTGATCGAATCATCATTCTGCCACGCCCGCAGGCTGTTATCGGTCAGGCTGAGATTGTAGAGCGAGATGGCTTGTTCGGCATCCATGCGGTTCAGGGCGCGGTCTGCTTCCTGCACCACCTGAATCAAGAAGCGCGGCGGGTCTAACTGCACGATGGACAGCACGTAGGCCGTGCCGTTCCAATCGTAGATATTTACGCCGGTACGCAGCGGGCCGCTATCGGCATCGCCTTCGTCCGTCAACCGCGCCACGATTTCTAGCACACGGTCATTGTCTATATCAGTCGCGGAGGGCAGGTTCGTCGTTGCCAGCGCCGCGTTCATCAGGCTGACGATGCGTCCGGCATCGGCACGCCAGCCGACCAGTTGGGTGCGGTAACTGCACGATTCGGGATCGCCGCTGCACACCGGCGTGGCGAACAGCACATCGGCGCGACCATCAAAGTTGAAATCGCCGGCTTGAATGATCTGCGGCGGGGTCGCGCCTGTCAGCGATTCGTACAGCGGCGCATATACCCCGTTCACGCAGCCCGCCAACAACAGCGTCCCGCCCTCGTCCGGCGTGAGCAGCGCCAGCAGCACATCCGGCACGCCCTCGCCTGTGAAATCGGCATCCACACGGGCGGCGTTCGCGTCGGTCAGCACTTGCCAGTCATCGCGCAGCACCGTCACCAGCGCCTCCGGTGAACCGCCAGCGGTCAGATAGCCCAGCAGCGCGGCTTCCATTTCGCGGGCGGTGGTGGGGCGCGGCGGCAGTTCGGGTGCGGCGGACGCGGGACACGCGCCGCTGTCCGGCGTGGCGGTGGGACGGCTGGCGAGCGCGACGGCGGTGGCGGGATTCGCCAGCGGCGCACCATCCAGCGGCAGGGCGATCACCGTCGGCAGCACGCCTTCGATGGCGCGTCCGGGCGTGGTCGTTGGAAAGGGGATGACGGTCGGCGCGGCGGGAGCCGATGGCGCACAGGCCGTTAGCAGTCCGGCGAGGGCAAGTGAAGCGGTAAAGGCATATAATCGCAATAACATGAGCAAAAGTATAGCGGTTGAGGGGTTGAATGCAATGTCCGGGATGACCATTCGGCAGGCTGTTGCGGGCGATCAAGGGTTGATCGCGGCATGGGTAAAAGAAGCGCGTTTAGATCCCACCGCTTTACACTGGTCACATTTCCTGATGGCGGAAGATTCCGGCGTGGTGGTGGGCATCGGGCAGATTCGCCCGTATCCCAAATGCCGCGAACTGGGCAGCCTTGTTGTGGCGCGGGAACGGCGCGGGACGGGCGTGGGCGGCGCACTGATACAGGCGTTACTGGCGGACGAACCGGGGCCGGTCTATCTGGAGTGTGAGCAGCACAACGAAGCCATCTATCTCCGTTTCGGCTTCCGACCTATCGCGTGGCATCAAGCGCCCATGCCCCTCAAGCTGAAGTCCGGCGCGGGGCAGTTGTTCGGGCGGTTGTTCGGCTTCCGCATCGTCACGATGCGCTGGGACAGGGGGTCTTAACCCTCATCCCCATCCCTTCTCCCTCAGAGCGAAGGGAGTAAGGCGAAAACAGGAAAAAGAGAGTTTATGGCTTGAATGATCTAATGGCAGTTCAGCAATTCGCGTTATAATTTGCAACCAACACCGCACACCGAGGAGAATATGATGTCCGACTCGCCTGAAATCCGTGAACAAGTTCGCGCCGCCATGAATGCCCGCAGCCGCACGCTGCTGGCGGGCGATGATCGCGCTGCTGCCCGTTCGATGCTCAAAGCCATCGGCCTGACCGATGCAGACCTCGCCAAGCCGCTGATCGGCATCGCTAACACATGGTCGGAAGTGGGGCCGTGCAACTTCCATCTGCGGGCGCTGGCGCACAAGATGAAGGAAGGCATCCGCGCTGCGGGTGGCACGCCGCTGGAATTCAACACCGTCAGCATTTCGGACGGTATCACGATGGGGACGGAAGGCATGAAGGCCTCGCTCATCAGCCGTGAAATGATCGCGGATAGCATCGAACTGATCGCCCGTGCCAACTATTTCGATGGCATCATCGCCCTCGCCGCCTGCGACAAGACCATGCCGGGTGCGATTATGGCGCTGCTGCGCCTCGACATTCCCTCGTTCATGCTGTACGGCGGTTCGATTGCTCCCGGAAATTATCGCGGCAAGGATATTACCGTTCAGGAAGTTTTTGAAGCCATCGGCGCGTATGCCGCAGGAAAAATTACGCAGGAAGAATTCAAAGAGATTGAAGATGTGGCCTGCCCCGGCCCCGGCGCATGTGGCGGTCAATTCACGGCGAACACGATGGCGACTCTGTCGGAACTGATCGGCATTTGCCCGATGGGTTTTGCGGATGTTCCCGCCGCCGACAAAGAAAAGGAAGCAGTGGCTTATCGCGCTGGCGAATTGATCCTGAAGATGGTCGAAGCCGACCTTCGCCCCAGCCAGATTGTCACCCGCAAGGCGCTGGAAAACGGCATGGCCTCCGTCGCCTGCACCGGCGGCTCGACCAACGCCGTGCTGCACACGCTGGCCTTCGCCCGTGAAGCCGGCATTTCGTGGACGCTGGAGGACATCGAAGCCATCAACAAGCATACGCCGTTGATCTGCGACCTGAAGCCCACCGGCAAGTACACCGCGCTGGACGTGCATAAGGCGGGCGGCATCCGCCTGATCGCGCAGCGGTTGGTGGAAGGCGGCTATGTGGATGGCAGCGCCATGACCTGCACCGGCAAGACGCTGGCAGAAGAAGCCGCCACCGCCAAAGAAACCGCCGATCAGCAGGTGATTCACACTTTCGCCAACCCGATCAGCGCCAACGGCGGCCTGCACGTCCTGACGGGCAATCTTGCCCCGCGTGGCAGCGTCATCAAGCTGAAGGGGACGGAACCGCGCATCCATCATGGGCCGGCGCGCATTTTCAACCGCGAAGAAGACGCGATGCAGGCCGTCCAGCACCGTCAGATCGTGGCGGGCGATGTGGTCATCATCCGTTATGAAGGGCCAGTCGGCGGCCCCGGTATGCGCGAAATGCTGGGCGTGACCGCCGCCATCACCGGGCAGGGCTTGGGCGCGGACGTGCTGCTCATCACCGATGGGCGCTTCTCCGGCGCGACACGCGGCCTGTGCATCGGTCATGTCGCGCCGGAAGCTATGCTGGGCGGCCCAATCGGGCTGATTCAGGAAGGCGACATCATCCATGTGGACATTGATGCGCGTTCGATCAACGTCGAACTGAGCGACGACGAACTGGCAGCGCGTAAGGCGGCGTGGCAAGCGCCCGCCCCGCACTACACACGCGGCGTGATGGCGAAATATGCCCGTGCCGCCTCGCAGGCGGACGACGGCGCGATCACCAACCCGTAATCCCTCGCCCGCGCACCTCACCCCCTACCCCCCTCTCCATTCCGCTGAATACAGCTATGGAGAGGGGGAATCGAAGCGCAACATAGCGGGGGTGAAGTTAATGCACTGCTCATGGCGGGGCATCTTGTTGTAACCGATCAACCAAGCAGAAGGAACAGCCCGTATGACGCATAAACTCCTGTTCGTTATTCTCGATGGTTGCCGCCCGGACGCGCTGCAACAGGCCAACACCCCCGCGCTGGATGCGCTCTGGCAGGGCGGCGCAGTCACATGGCAGGGGCGCTCGGTTATGCCCAGCATCACGCTTCCCTGCCACAACACCATGTTTCGCAGCGTCTTGCCGGATGTGCATGGCGTGATAGACAACGACTTCAACTCGCTGGCGCTCCGCTTCCCCAGTTTCATAGACGCGGCGGCGCAGGTGGGCAAACACTGCGCCATGTTCTACTCGTGGGAGCAACTGCGCGACCTGAACCACCCCGGCAACATGCGCGCCACGCATTACCGCTTCGCCGATTATGGCGACGACAACGATACGCCCGTTGCACTGGCTGCCGCTGACTATCTGGTTAGCGAACAGCCTGATTTGATGGTGCTGTATATGGGCGATGTGGATATTCACGGGCATCTATACGGCTGGATGTCGCCGGAGTACATCGGCGCGATTGAGCGCAACGATAGCGCGGTTGGGCAGGTGTTGGCGCGGCTGGAACAGGCTGGCCTGCGCGAGGATTATCATGTGCTGGTGCTGGCCGATCATGGCGGTCACGACACCGATCACGGGACGGACATGCCGGAGGACATGCTCATCCCGTTCATCCTGCACGGAACGCGCATCCGCGCCGGTCACGCCGTCCGCACGCCGTTTAGCCTGCTGGATGTCGCGCCTACGGTGGCGCACCTGATGGGATTCGACGCGCCGAGCGAATGGCAGGGGCGACCGTTGATCGAGGCGTTCGCGGATTAGGCGAATGTGCCTTCCGGGGGGAACAGGTCGCGCACCGGCACATGAAAATCGGGCAGTACCGTTCCCCCTTCCAGCGTGTCCGGCAGCATCAGGAATTGACGATCGGTTGCGGTCAGCACTTCGACGAGCTGCCGTTTCGGGTAGATAAGCCACACCATGCGGCTACCCTGTGCCAGCATCAGCAGCGCCTTATCCAGCATAAAACGGTCACTCTGACCGTCCGACTGCACTTCCACCACCAGATCGGGCATATACGGGGCAACCCCGCTGCTGACCAGCGGAGCGCGTTCCCGTACCACAAACGACAGATCGGGGATGAAGTCGCTCGTTCCATCGGGCAACCGGTAACGCGCTTTGGTCAGCGCATAGCCTAGCGGGTGCTGCTGCAAGAACATCACGAGGAAGTGGGACAGCATCGAAATGATATAGGCGTTGATATGATCCATTCTCAATACACCTTTCCCCGCTACAAAAAGACAATGCTTCCGTAGGGACACGGCGCGAGCCGTGTCCGCCCGTTTCCCGCCCAAAATCGTGTCCCTACGGGGAACACGTCCGATTGTGCCTAGACTCGATCTGCGTTTCTCACTCCGTTTGCGCCCATTCGATGAAGGCCGACTGTGCTTCGTTGGCGGGCATGGCTTCCAGCACCGCGCCGTTGGTCTGAAGCCATGCGCGGTAGTACAACTGCGCGGCGGCGGCCTGCGCTTCAGTGGGGAATGCCTCCAACGCCAGCATGATCTCGATCACCTGATCCCTGACATTCAGGACGGCACGCTGAACAGGAGACAGCGGGAACACCCCCTGTATGCCAGCCGGTTCGAGCGCGTCGCTCAATATCTCCAGCGTGCCGGACTTGCCGCCTTCGGAGAGCCGCAGCAGCGCCCAAGCGTTCGCCACGCGCACCCCGTCCGCCAGCTCTTTCTCCTGCGCCGTCGCGTACACGTATACCACCCACTTGCTGCTGCGGGTCGGAGGCCACACCTCCGGGAAAGGCGGCGTGACTCGCATCTGCCAGCCCAACCACGTCGCTGGCTTTTCCACCGCGTCCCATGCCGCATTCAAATCGGTTCGCAGATGGGCGGGGTATAGGTCGGGCAACAGGGGGATTTCCACCGTTGGCGTGGGCGGGATGCTGGTCGAAGCACTTAGCGGCTGATCGCTTAAGGCCACCGCCTGCGTGTTCGGCGCAGCGGCCACCGTTGACATAATCACCATTGTCCCGCCTGTCGCCGCCAGAGTCAGTGCCAGCGTTACCACCGCCCCAGCCAAGCGCCCCAACCCCGCCGGACGCGGCAGCAGGCGAATCACAAGCAGGGCGATTTGTAGGCCGACCCAGAACAACGCGCCAAAGACCACCAGCACGATGATGATGAGGAGCGTGTCCATCGTATCCGATGAGCTGCGACTTGAACGGCTTGAGGATTTGCCGCTACTGGACTCGAATGGGTTGAACAGCGACAGATCAACACGCTGTCTCACTTCGTCATCGGTGTCGGGTTGCCTCGCCGAAAATAGGCTGCGCCATCCGGCGGTGGCTATCGTGACTGCGAACGACAGCACCACTGCACTCGCCGCCAGCGGTAGCACGCTGATGAGCGACGGTTTTTCGGGGCGCATCAGGTATAGCGGGACGATCACCGACAGAATGACCGCCGTCCACCGCGCCAGTTGCGGCAAGCAGCCTTTGTGTGGCGTGATGGCCAGCACCGCGCCGCACACCCACAGCAGCGCCAGCACACTCCCGAACAGGATGATTGTCATTTGGACACCTCCAAGCCGGATACTGGATACTGGTTTCTATCATAAACGGTATGACGATGGCGGCGCAAAAGAGGGGAGGGTAGGCAAATAAAATCCCCCCGATCACAAGGGAACGGGGGGATGAAACACCCGCAGGAACTAGGATTTTGCCGCTGCCCCGCCGCTGTGCATGTGAAAACCGGTAATGGTTTGCTGCATATCGGTTGCCATCACGCTCAGTTGCGCCGCGCTGCGTTCGGCTTTGCGCGTGCCGCTCGTCGTCTGGGTGCTGCTCTGCCGCAGGCTTTGCATGGTCTGTGCCAACTGTTCCATGCCTAACAACTGCTGCTGAATGCTGCTGGCGATGGCTTCCGCCGACTGTGCCGACTCCTCGATCATGCCTGACAGCGACCGGATAGACTCGCCTGCCCGCGCCACCAGCCCCAACCCGTTGTCCGCGCCTTTACTGCCTTCCTCAGTCACCATCACGGCGCTGTTGGTCGCCTGCTGAATCTGGCTGAGGATGACGCGGATGCGCCCGGTGGCATCCCGCGATTGCTCGGCTAACTGCCGCACTTCCAACGCCACCACCGCGAAGCCTTTGCCTTCTTCGCCCGCCCGCGCCGCTTCGATGCTGGCATTCAGCGCCAGTAGCTTAGACTGCGCGGCTAGTTGGTTGACCGTTTCCACAATTTCGCCAATTTGCTGCGTGTGGCCGGCGAGGGTGAGAATGGTCGTGGCGATGTCCTGCACTCGCTGCCGGATCATCTCCATGCCGTGTACCGTGTCGGTCACGGCGGTTTGCCCGGAGCGCGAAATCTGGATGGACTGACGCGCACTGTCGGCTACTGAACGAGCATGTTGCGACATGCGTGCTACCGTCGTCCGCATCTGTTCCACCGTCGCGCCGGTTTCGGTCAGCGCGGCATCCTGAGTGGTGGCGCTGGACATCTGCTCGTTGGTGATGGTCATAATCTCGACAGCAGTCTGATTCAAACCCGCCGCCGCTGTCCGCACCTGATCTACTAGCGCCTGAAGCTGCTCACGCTGCTCCTGTTCCACTGCCATGCGCTGCTCCACTTCGGCATTCACCTGTTCCAGCCGCCGCCGCTGTTCCTGCTCAATTTGCGCCTGCTGTTCGAGGGTTTCATTCACCGAGCGCAAGTTGTCGGTGGAGTTTTGCATTTGCTTTTGAATGCGTCCGAGGAACCAGAAGAAGAACAGGAACACCACGCCGGCCACCACCGCGCCAAAGATCGCATACGACACCGCCGCATCGTTCGCAATCTGCAACAAGTCGGTCACATCCTGAAGCACTATGATCGCGCCGATGGTTTTCCCGCTGCTATCCACAAAGGGGATGGCACGCAAATTGATCGAACGTTGATCCATCTCGAACGAAGCGGTTTGACTAGCAGACTGCGCCGCTGCGCTGAACCAACCCTGTTCGATTCCCGGCGGCAAACTGGTTTGCGTCTGGTCAACCACCACATAATCCGCGAACTGATCCCACTGCGCCGTTTTGCCATACTTCGTCAGGCCGGCTTCCCAGCTTTTCTGGGTGACATTTTCCTTGAGCGCCACAAAGATCAAATCCGAGCCGAGGTTTTGCTTCAAATTCTGACCGATGGCGTGGATTTCTTTGCCCAATTCCATATAGCCGACTAATTGACCGTTCACCACCCACGGGTTGACCACGCGCAGCGTAAACACGCCCGATGCGCCGAACTCGATGCTGTGGGCAGGCTTGCCGGTGCGTTGGGATTCCAATGTTGTCCAGCGGTCAATCGCATCGCCATAGGTGGAGGGATCGTGAACGCGCAAAAAATTGACGCGATCAGTGCCGGTGAACAGCCAGTGCGTGACGCCGTAGTTGGTTTTGAGACGATCCAGAATGGGAACAGTCGCCGCTGCCAGCGCCGCCCGATTTCCTGCGAGATAGGCGCGTTGAAGCGGAGCCGATTCGAGAAGGGTATCCAGTTCGCTCTGCAAGAACGTGGCCTGATGCTCGATCTCAGAATCCATAATTTGTTTCACCCGCTCGATTTGCTGGTCGAGTGATTGGCGAAACTCGGTGTTGAGTACATCTTGCAAACTGCGAAGGGAGCCGAAGGCCAGAATGACGATGACCACGCAGAAAGGTAAGAGTACCCGAATGCGGATATTCGTGGCATTACCGAATGAAAACAGGTTGCGCATACCGGAATGACCGTTCTGTAACGTTTTGCAAATCTTCCTAAACTATAAGCCCATTTCAGCGTCCATGAACCTTTACGTTACGCGGAAAGCACCGTCGCTTTCAAATCCGGCTGTACAGACGGCCACCAAATTCCGCAATTAATTTGTCGTCCAATTCATCGGCATAGCCCGACACAAGGTTAATGATCGTGTTCGCTTCCGCGCCGTCCAGCCCTTCCAACGGGCGTTCGCTGAACAGGTACACCTTATCCTCATGCACGCCAATCGCGGCGTTGGTCAATTGCAGGTTCATCTCCAGCAAGCGCCGGTACAGCGGTAGTAGCCCGTTGGAAGGGAGGTGAAGGATGGGCGAAAGCACCTGCAAATAGCCCGCGCCGTCCTGTTGCGAAACATAAAGCTCGATGGTGGCGGAGCCGCGCACAAACGTCCAACCGAATCCCGTTTCGGTAGCCATACGCGCTGCCGCCACGTCCACCCCGGCAGCGGCTAATATCTGCTCCACAACTGCCGCGTATCCCTGCAAACCGCCTGCTTGCGGCTGATTGCGCCCCAGAAATCCAACCATGTTCCTTATCCCCTCTCCGTAGGTAGCGTTCCCTATGCCCTGCAAAAGCCGCGCCTTTACCCATTTGCGGCGCTACACGGGTGTCCCCATCGTATACCCGCAGCGCAGGCAGGCGTTCTTGTGATAACCGACGGTGGATTGGCAGCGGGCGCAGGGCATCCCCGCTTGCTGCTCGTAATAACTGCGCATGTGCGGCTGATACACGCGCACGGGCAACGCCTCCGCCGCGCTGGACAGCGCCCCGCAACTTTCGCAGTAGTAGCCGCCTGCCGTCAGCGCACGGCTGGAATACCCACAGTGCGGACAGTAGGTGCGTCCGCCGCTGCTGCTTTCCTGCCGGAAGGCTTCGACCAACTGTTGAATGGCGGCAATGTGCAGGGCATAGACATAGCCGGATGTGCCGCTGGTGTTGGTGGTCAGCATCCCCAGCAGCCGTTGGTCGCTGTCCAGAATCGGGCTGCCGCCTGCGTCCGGCCCGCCCACCATATCCGTCGGGAACCAGTGTGAGGCCAGTACACGGCGGGGCATGGAACGGCGGCTGCCGCGCACCACCGCGCCGCTGAACGAAATCGCTGTCAGCGGGGTTAAGTCCGGCACGGGTAGCAGATTGGAAACGGGCATGAGCGTCATCACTGGCTGCTGTACATAGACTAGCGCCAGATCATATTCGGGATACGAGCGCACCACATAGCCGATTATTTGCTGCCGCGATTGCAGTTCGACGGTCAATTGAGTCTCGCCGCCCACGACATAGCGAGTGGTCGCCAGCAAGCCTTCTTTCGCCACAAAGAAGCCCGTCCCCGTGCCGTTTGGCCCGCCGATGATCGCGGCGATTTGCGGGGCGGCGCTGCCCGTGAACGCGCCCATCGGTGCGCCCGGTGTAAAGGCGGGCGATTGCGGCGCGAAAGGGCTGCTCGGTGCGGGGGGTGCTGCCGCCTGACCGGGCAGAAATTCGGGCGGGGGCG
>Ga0172373_10007709_pt1 | contig 13867 bp, 12 predicted proteins | sample Lak10m_2_FD_114546 | JGI IMG/M metagenome (GOLD analysis project Ga0172373, IMG submission 114546) | Freshwater microbial communities from Kabuno Bay, South-Kivu, Congo - kab_092012_10m | ecosystem: Environmental > Aquatic > Freshwater > Lake | place: Democratic Republic of the Congo... | reverse complement strand
TGCTCGAAATCGGCATAGGAAACGGTTTTTTTTTGAAAACAGCTCAAGATGCAGGTTATGAAGTAACAGGGGTAGAATTAAATCCTAAAAATTGTGAGGTGGCCCGTGAATTATTAAAAGGAAATGGTGTTATCTGTAATAAAGATCTTTATTCCGTTCAGTTTGGGTCAGATATGTTCGATGTGATTTATATGAAAGATGTATTCGAGCACGTTCCTGATCCAATGAAGATGCTTTCGGAATTGAATCGAATAGCAAAAAAAGGATGTATTCTCTTTATAGAAGTCCCAAATATAGATGGTTGGATTTATAAAATAGTAAAAGAGAGGCATGTTTGCATATTTGCTTTTGAACATTTGAATTATTGGTCTGAAAGTACTTTAAGAAATGCGCTATCAAAAAATAGTTTTATAATAAATAATGTTAGTTATGAATCTGATGATTTTACTCTTCAAACTATTATAGGATACTTTATCGATCCGGCTTTTACCTCAGTAAATGGTAAGAAAAGTACAGGTCTAAAGAGATTTATATTAAGAACGATAAGAAAGATTGTGAGTTTACCCCCCATATCATACTTTGAAAACATTATTAAGAAAATCCCGGATAATTTGTGGGCTGGAAGCCAAATAAAAGTATTGGCCGTTAAGCAATGAAAAAAGTGCTTTTTGTGATTCAGGTTGATTCGTATTTCAAAGGTCTTGTTGAAGTTGCTAAATACATTAAAAATAAACAGGATCTTGATCCTGTTATATATTTCCCTCGGACCTATCCTTCTGTCGAAAAAGATATATCTACATGTTTTAATAACAATATAGAATATATAAAGGGCTTTTATGGTAATTGGATCGATTTGCAGGACATTTCTTCAGAAAATGTGTCTCAAAAAAATGATAATCCAATTCAAAAAATTATCAGCTCAGTAAAAAATAGTTTTATATATAAAGCATTAGGGTATTTAAAGCAGTATAATTGTGAGAAAAAAAAAATACAATCTTTATTAAATGGTGATAAATATGAGTTATTGATACAGGGAGGAGATAATATAGGGCATAATAATTCAATATTTATTAATATTTGTCATAAAAATAATATCCCTTCTGTTTTAATCCCAGCGTGGATGGCTGGCCCTCTTGAAGCGTTTGAGGCATATAAAGATAATCCAGCAAATAGTCTGGAAAAAACAACAAATAAAATAATCGGTTATCTATTCCCATATTTATTGTTTGAACATTTAGGGGAAAAAATAATACGATGGGATTCTGCACACATTGCAATTATGTATTTAATCGGACTTATACCGCCAAAACCCTGGGCACTTCATAGTGGCTATGCTGATTGTATATTTGCTGAAAGTCACGCGATGTATGATTATATGATCAAAGAGGGCCTCCCTGCCTCTCAGATAAAATTAGTCGGCTCTATACATAATGATATCATGTCTGAAGTATTATCAAAAAAGGAAATACTTAAAAAATATATCTGCAAAAAATATAATATTGACCAATCTAATGGGATTATATTAACCGCACTGCCTCCCGATCAACTGTATGGTTCTGGACGTCCCGATTGTGAATTCAATGACTATAATGATTTATTAAGTAAATGGATAAACCCATTATTAAAATCGGATAAATATAACGTAATAATATCGCTTCATCCTTCACATCAAATAGAGGATTATGAACATTTAAATAATCATAGAGTAACGGTATCTGATGAAAGGATTATTGACTTGATACCGCTTTGCGATATATTTGTAGCAAGTATATCTGCAACCATTCAATGGGCAATAGCATGCGGAAAACCAGTAATAAACTATGATGTATACAGATTCAGATACACGGACTATGAAGAAGTAAGAGGGGTTGTATATGTTGATAATATGAGCGAGTATGTCGAAGTAATTACCCGCATAACAAATAATACAAAGTATTATGAAAATATATGCAAGATTCAAAAAATATACTCTAACTATTGGGGTGTACTTGATGGAAAATCAGGAGAGCGGATTGCTGATGCGATTAATGGGTATATGAAAACTTTTACAATTTCAGAGCTAAAATGAACTATTTAGTCGTAAGAACAAAATTGCAGGCGATTATTTCATTAAGGCTATTAGAATATGGCTATATTAAAAAACCATTTATATTTATTTCATTATATCAGTATTCTGTTGATGAAGATAACGAATCTGTTGCTTTTTATTACGATAAAATAAGAAGTTTTGCCTGTGAAGAGAGAACTATTGTTCAATCAGCTGGATTTGTTAAATATGTCCTTTTATTTGTTTTGTGTTTCTTTAGGTCATTCGTTTCAAGAGGTTATATCTTCATTTCATCAATAGATTTCTATCCGATAGCTATCGCGGCGCGTATATTTCCTTTTATTAGGATTATGTCATTCGATGATGGTGCTGCGAATATCTTGAATATTGAAAATTCATATTTTAATGAGTCGCCATTGCAAGGAAACAACATAAAGCGAAGAATTGCTAAACTCATTCTTCCATATGGCGCCGCGCAATACATGCGGGAAAAAATAACTTCACATTATACGATATATCCTGGTTTTATAAATATTGTTGACGACAACAAATTGATTCCCATAAGAATTAAATGGAAAAATGAGCTCTCAAATATAGACATTGCTTCCCTCCCTTTAAATGTGAAAAAAATTCTCCTTGGTACTGATTACAGAGTTGAGGGGATTTATTATAAAGATAAGAAAATAAAAGATATAGCTTTATTTTATTATTCTTTGGTTGATGTATACTTGCCACATCCAATGGAATCTATTTTCTCCGCCGGAGAAAAAACCATAAACATTATGGCCCCAGCTGAGGCAGTAATAGATTATTATTCTGAAAAAAATAATATTACTGTATACCATTTCAACTCATCAGCAGTATTCCCATTTATATTAAACTCTAACATAACATTTGTTGACCTCTGTGCATAAAAAAATATCTATTATACTTCCTAACTTTAGGGGCGGTGGTGCAGAAAGACTGCATATATATCTTGCAAACGATTGGGTTGAACATGGGTTTGTAGTTGAGTTTATTGTACTGCGCAATGAAGGCGAATTGATTCCATTACTCGCACCTGAAATACAAATTAAGGATTTAGCTGTTGATAGAATGAGAGATGCTATAATTCCTTTAGCTCATCATTTCAGAAGCTCAGATATTGACATAATATTAGCTGCAATGTGGCCATTAACATCTGTATCAATATTCTCATGGTTATTCTCTAACCGCCAAGCAAGGATATTTGTTATTGATCACGTATACCTTACAATGTCATGTAAAAATGAGTTAAAAATAAACATAAATATCCTTAAGGCAGTAATGAGAGCTACTTACCATTTCTCGCATGGTATAATCGCAGTTGCTGAGGGTGTAAAAAAGGATATTATGTCTCTTGGCCGATTGAAAGCGAGCAATGTTAAAGTTATTTATAATCCTGCAACAAAAGGAGTATCCCCTCACCGTGAGTCGCTTTCGATGCGCAATCAACTATGGGGTGAAGGATTTACTTATCATATTTTGTCGGTAGGCTCTCTTAAGCCTCAAAAAGATCATATTACTCTCATAAAAGCTTTTGCAATAGTTGCAAAAAAAATCAATGCAAAGCTTACTATCCTCGGAGATGGGGATTTAAAGGACGAGATTGTTAATTTTATAAATATCAATGGTTTGGCGAATAGGGTAAGTATGCCTGGTTTTGTGCTTAATACTGAATCATATTTTCGAACCGCTGATTTGTTTGTTAATTCATCGCGGTGGGATGGATTGCCACTTGTACTTATTGAAGCATTGGAATTTGGAGTACCAGTTGTGAGCACTGATTGTCCAAGCGGTCCTGCGGAAATTCTTGAAAATGGTAAATATGGAATACTTGTACCTGTAAATAATCCCGAAGCACTTGCAGTAGCTATAAAAAATAGTTTGGAAGCGCAAAATAATATCAATGCACTTATTAATCGTGCACAGGATTTTACAATAAGAAAAATATCTGATCAATACATATCGTATATGTTATCCTGAAATTATTTAAAATGAAATGATTAAAAATATTGTAAGAAAATGTCCGATATGTGATGGCATGCCAAAGGGTTTGGCATTTCCTTTTCAAACAGTATTTAATAATATTACCTTTAAATACTATAAATGTAAAACATGTAGAAGTGTATATGTTGATCCAATTCCTGATGATAACACTTTAGCTGTTATGTATTCCAAATCGGACTACCATGACCATTTCTACAAAACAAATAACAATTCAAATTATACTGATTCTGTCACACTATTAAAAAAATACCTTACTCAAGGTTCATATGTATTGGATTACGGGTGCGGTACTGGTGGCTTTCTTAAAGCCTTGGGTGACTCAGGTTATTTGCCCTTCGGTGTAGATATTGATAATGATGCCGCGTTATCAGCAGCCAATAATGCAAGTTGTGAAGCGATATCCGTTCATTCCTTCATGAAATTAATAGATAAACCATGTTTTGATGCAATACATATGGGAGATGTACTTGAGCATTTGCCATATCCGGCGGCTACAATTAGCGAGATGCTTGGTTATCTTAAGCATGGTGGTCTCTTATATGTAGAAGGACCATTGGAAGTCAATCCCAGTATGGTTTATTATGTATCGCGGGCCATAGGTATAACAAAGAAAAAAATCATAAATAAATATATTTCGAACTTCCCCCCAACACATCTTTATTTTATTGATGCAAAACAGCAGCTTCAATTTATTAACAGAATTGGAAAAACTCTTGAACAACTATATTCAAAAGTCTATGAAACTGGATGGCCGTATGCAAATAACGGAAAAATAAAGAGTTGCGTTGCTCGATTGGCCATAAAAATGGGTGAGAAAAAAATATTAGGTTCGATTTACGGTAATCGATTTGTGGCAGTTTATAAAAAGCTATGAAGGTATTGTATCTTACATATGATGGACTGCTTGATCCATTGGGAGAAAGTCAGATATTGCCTTATATAAAGGGTATAGCGCGCACTGAATCGGATGTTGTTGTACTAAGTTTTGAAAAAGCAGAAAGAGCATTCTTTGGACAAAAACAAAAAACAATAGAGCTGTCGGTTGAGGGTATTGTTTGGAAATCTCTTCGATTCACCAAAGGTTTTGGACCCGTTGGTAAGTTGTGGGACCTTATTAAAATGTATTATTGGGCTTTGTTGTTAACGTTCCAACATCACATCAATGTCGTTCATGCCAGGGGACATACTTCAGCTCAAGCAGGATTGTTTGTTAAAAAAATATATGGGTCAAAATTACTATTTGATTTTCGTGGCCTTTGGGTTGATGAGCGTGTCGACAAGGGTGGATGGAATCTCTCTCTGCCTCTGGATCGTATGCAATACCGTCATTTCAAGAACATCGAGAGAAAGCTTTTGCAAGGAGCTGATCAGATTGTGGTACTTACGCATGCAGTTGTCAATGAAGTTGTCGGTATAGGCGCAATCTCTCATGAAAAGATTACGGTTATTCCCTGTTGTGCTGATTTCGATCATTTTCTTCAGCCTTCACACACGCAACGCGAAAAGGTTCGTAATGATATGGGCATGCCTTCCGATGCATTTGTGCTTGGTTATCTCGGCTCAGTCGGGCCTATGTACATGACGGAACGGTTTTTACGTTTATATAAAATTGCAAGCAGCAGAAGAGATGATGTGTATGCCCTGATCATTACCCAGGATATTCAACAGCTCAAGCTTCTTATGAATGAATGCTTGTCCGAACAGCAGCAGAAGAAAATCTTTGTAAAAGCGGCGCAGCGTGAAGAAGTTCCCCGATTCATATCGGCTTTTACTATACTTGTTAATTTTGTTCTTCCCTCATATGCCCGGATAAGTATGTCTCCAACCAAAATGGCAGAATGTTTTGCTGCAGGGATTCCTGTGCTGGCAAATCCTGGAGTTGGTGATGTTGCAGAACAGATTACTTTTCTTAAAGCAGGTATACTTGTCAATCCTGACGTTGAAACTGATTTGTTTTCTGCTGTTGAGCGGTTTGGTGAAGTCAGTGAGATGGGAGGTAACTCTTTACGCGAAAAAGCACGTCCGCTCCTTGGCCTTGAAGTGGCAGATGAAAGATATCGTGCGGTGTATCAAAAAATAGGGAAAATATTCTGATGCTTAATGTTGTAATTTTGAACGGGGGTCGTGGTGCAGCATCTATTATACCTGCTATTCTTTCACGACAGGGACTTTACGTAACTTCGGTTGTAAATGCTTATGATGATGGAAAATCTACGGGTGAAATCCGAAGATTTTTTGGAATGCTTGGTCCTTCTGATATTCGAAAAGTACAGGAGCTTATGCTGCCTGAGGATGATCCTGATTACCTTCATAATCTGGATATATTCCGCTATCGGTATCCTCTGGCATGCGATCATGATCTGGTGCTTGAAGAGCTCTCCGCTTTTGCAGATGGAGAACGTTCGGGTATTGTCGGGACGGTATTTAATAATGACAAAACAAAGACAGCGCTCCGCGCTTGCATTGGTGAATTCGTGTCCAGTCTCAGAGCTATTGAGCGTGTGAGGGGTGAAGCGTTTAACTTTGCCGATTGCTCAATTATGAATTGCATTTATGCTGGAGCTTTTCTTCTATTCAATCGAAATATAGATCAAACAACGCTCTTCATTGACCGACTTTTCAAGTTGAGGGGAACAGTGCTTCCTACAAGCATTGAAAATAAAACTTTGGTTGCATTGCGGGAAAATGGCCAGATGCTTTACAACGAAGCTGAAATTGTGGAGTTACGTTCTAATGTTCGAATAGAAAGAATTTATTTGCTGGATTTTCCGCTTGACAGGGAACGGTTTGATCTTTTAAGTACCGATGAGAAGCGATATTATTTACAGCGGCATCATTGCTATGTCTGTGTTTCTTCAAGTGTTGAGTCTGCTCTGCGGCAGGCTGATATCATTATCTACTCATCAGGTACACAGCACTCGTCTCTTTATCCTACCTACATGTCTGCGGGGTTGGCCCGATCTATTGCAGATAACAAGACGGCGTTCAAAGCTTTTGTGACAAATATCGGAGCGGATTATGAAACCCCAAGTTACAAAGCTTCTGATTATCTGCTTGGAGCGCATCGCTATCTTAATCTTTCAGATTCAAGACAGTACAGCTTTGAAGAGCTGTATGATGTTGTTCTGATCAATCAGAGCAGATTCAAAGCTGATGAAACCTATGTAGAATACGATGAATACGGATTTGAAGGATTGGCCGTTAACAAAGTAATTGATGCTTTTGAATCTCCTGATTGTCCCGGAAAACATGATGGTGCGAAAGTAATACAAAAGGTTCTTGACCTGTATGATTTGCAGTTATATAAATCTCTATGATGTAATGAAATAGATGGGAAATGAGAAGGAGTTCAGCAAGGAGCTGCCAAAAGTATCAGTGATGATACCGACCTATAATCAGCAGAGCTATATTATTCGTGCCATTAAAAGCGCCCTTGCTCAAAATTACCAGAACCTGGAAATTGTTGTTTCTGATGACCGATCCCCAGATGCAACCGCTGAATACGTAAAACAATTTTTACTTGAAATCAGCGATACCCGCGTAAAATATTTCAGAAATGAGGAGAATCAGGGTATTCTCAGGAATTATCGCAAAACACTTTATGACTGTGTAACTGGTGATTGGGTTATTAATCTGGATGGTGATGACTTTTTTATCGATCCGAATTTCATTGCGGATGCGGTTAAACTTGCGCTCAGCGATGATGCGATTATTCTGGTTTTCGGGAACTATGCAGAGTACTATGAGGTGTCAGAAACATTTATCACAATATTGAATCGAGATTTCCCTTCCATTATTGAGTGGAAAGAATTTTTCATGAGATTCTCTCTGGATCATGTTCGATGGAATCATAATTCAATCCTGTATAAAAGAGCTGAAGCTGTAAATATGGGTTTTTACTGGGATGAAAAAATCCCGAGAAATGATTGGGAATCTTTTCTTCGTCTTGTTATCAACCATCGGGTTGGTTATATCGAAAATATTGCTGCTGCGTGGTCTCAGCATGATAGTAATGAGACGAAACGGCTTGATAAATCGAAATATCTTAACAATTATCTTCTGATTGACGGAATAGCTCAATTTTGCCTAGACAAGGGTATTGATCCTGTATGGGTAAGAAATTGGAAGGATCACATGTACTTTTTGAAAACCAAAGGAGCCGGTATCGCCTACATCAGAAACCGCGATTATTCTGGTGCATTACAGTTCCTGTCTCATACTGGTCAGTTTAATCTTTTGCTTCCCATCAAGGTGATACTGAATCCTGGATTTATAACAAGAGTGCTGCTTTCTCTAAGCCCATCTTTATATAACAGCGTAAAAAATTCTTTTCTATCTTTGAAAGGATCTGGTAATCGTAATACAACAAATTGATGACGTTATTGATCAACGTTGATAAGTTACTACAGGGACGAAAGCTCTTTATATTCGATTTTGACGGGACGATTGCAGATACTACACCATTGCATGCAGAGGCATTTACGGAGGTTTTGGCACCTCTTGGTATTGTTTTGGATTATCACGCTATCGCAGGTCTAAAAACTCTGGATGCAATGAAGAAGTGTCTTGCTGATGCTCAATGTTCTTTGTCTGAGCCGGAAATAGATGAGCTTGTACAATTAAAACAGCAGATTGTCCGAAGGATGATTTCCCGTGAACTTCACCCATTGCCCGCTGTAGATGACTTTTTACGTTGGGTAAGACCCCGTTGTCGTTTATCAATGGTTACGTCAGGCTCACGAGGAACCGTCAATCTGTCACTGGAAAAGCTTGGCTACACTGGTTGGTTTGACCCATTGCTATGTGCAGATGATGTTCATAATGCAAAACCGGATCCTGAGGGATTTCTCAAAGTACTTTACCATACCGGTATTTCTGCTGATCAAGCCCTGGTTTTCGAGGATTCTGAAGCGGGTTTCCAGGCTGCGAGCGCTGCGGGACTTGATTACATAGATGCTGCGGTGTTGCACAGCAAGGGGTTTCTATGAAAACGCTTGCTGTTATTGTGACTCATAACCGTTGCGCTTTGCTGGAGCGATGTCTTGATCATCTTCTCTCTCAGACGCTTCCCCCAACAGAAATTCTCGTGGTCAACAATGCCAGCACCGACGGGACAACTTCTATGCTTGAGAGGAAAGGAATTCCCTATACGACTCAACCCAATCTGGGTTCAGCCGGAGGATGGCATTGTGGTATTCAGCATGCGATAGATGGACGGTTTGATGCGGTATGGCTTATGGATGATGATGGCTATCCTGATGAACGGGCACTTGAAATATTACAGAAATATTTAACAGGTGATGTTGTCTGTGCTTCATCAGTTGTTGTATGTCAGGAAAATCCGGACCGGTTTGTTTTTCCTTTTCCTGTCCTTGATAAGATGGGTATGCCTGTTCTTTTTGCATATCCCCGCAAAATATGCTCGACAGTGCAGCTTTTGGGCCATTCTGATAGCGGAGTTTATCCCTTTGCCCATTTTTTTAATGGCGCATTGGTTTTTGTAGATGCTGTTAAAAGAGCTGGCAATGTAAACAGGGATTATTTCATGTTTGGCGATGAAGTAGATTACTATTTTCGTCTATGCAGAACAGGGAAAGTTATCAGTGTTATCCATGCTGTTCATTATCACCCTGATGTCAGTAAGCGTCCCTACACACCGGCCAAAGTCTATTATTTTGTGAAAAACACTTTTATTCTTAACCGTCAGTATATGAACCTTGCCGGCATAAGAAATGTGTTGGCGATTATTGCTGTACTTGGCCGAACAATGCAGCGCAATGGACTGTTTTCCGTTTTTGAATTTCTTGCAGGAAAAAATCATCATATTCTTTCAAAAGCAATAAAAAGAGGCCTTAACGGCCAGATCGGGAAGGACTTCGATGAGTAATAATATTCGTGTCATGGTTGCTGCGGCAGGGCGAGGAACAAGAGCAGGACTTCCTTATCCAAAGACGTTGTTTCCTATACAAGGGATAACGATTCTTCAGCGCATCATGGAGCTTCTCACTACTTATGATCAGAATCCTACGGTGATTGTCAGTCAGGCAGGAATAGCTTCGATACATGAAAGTCTTTATGCTGCCGGGCTCTCAGCTCATCTTGTCGTACAACCGGAGCAGCGGGGTATGGGAGATGCTGTGCTTCTTTTCGAGGAATCACCCGCATCAGTTGATGCTGAGCATCTAATTCTTGTTTGGGGTGATATTCCTTTCATTCAGCCTGCCACAGTTGCAGCTATGGTTGATGCCCATCTTCAGCATGGTAATGATTTTACCTTTGCGACCCGTATTGTTGATTCAGCCTATACTTTGGTTTCCCGAGATCAGGAAGGTAAACTTATCGGGGTTGTGGAAACCAGGGAATTAGGAATTACTGCGCCTCAATCCGGAGAGCGTGAAATAGGTCTCTTCATCTTCCGTTCATCTCCAGTTATGCGCTTGCTTCGAGAGAATCTGCCGGGAAAGTGGGGGCACTCAACCGGAGAGCATGGGTTTCTCTATATAATCACTCACCTTGTTTCCTCAGGGTTTCAGGTTGAAGCGCTTCCCGTTGCAACGGAGCTTGATACGGTTTCTCTCAACAGTATGCATGATATTGATGCATATTTATAACATAAAGCAGATGATCAGGTTGAACAGGAAGTGCTTATGTGCGGTTTGACCGGTTTATGGAGATCAGAACCATCTCCTGATCTTCGTTCTGCTATTGAAGGTATGACTGAAACAATCATTCATCGTGGTCCTGACGCGGGAGCTGTGTGGCTTGATGAGGCGGCGGCTCTTGCTCTCGGTCATCGACGGCTTTCCATCATTGAACTTTCTGAACAGGGTGCTCAGCCGATGCAATCAGCTTGTGCCCGCTATGTTCTTGCCTATAACGGGGAGATTTACAACCATACTGATCTTCGTGAAGAACTGATTCGGAGCGGTCATGAAATGTTATGGAGAGGTCATTCCGATACCGAGACACTGCTTGCATGTTTTGCATTTTGGGGAGTAACGGAGACATTGCGAAAAGCAGTAGGAATGTTTGCCATTGCTTTATGGGACAAGGTGGAACGAACGTTGACATTGGCACGTGACCGTTTCGGTGAAAAGCCGCTCTATTATGGATGGACAGGCAGGGGTTCCGGACGTGCATTTGTATTTGGTTCAGAACTCAAAGCCCTGCGTGCATATCCTGGCTTTGATAACCCGGTCAACCGCAGTGCCCTTGGGCTTTATTTCCAGTTTTGTACGGTTCCCGCTCCATACTCGATTTACGAAGAGATTTTCAAATTAATGCCTGGAACCATGCTCACCTTAAGAGCAGGGATAACAGCAGCGAGGGAAGTTAAACCCGAAACATACTGGAGTCTGACCGATGCAGTTCGTAACGGGTTAGTTAACCAGATTGTTGATGAGAGAGAGGCTATCTCCAAACTTGAATCTACGTTGCGTGAAGCCGTTGCGCTACAGGCAGTTGCTGATGTACCGCTTGGCGCATTTTTGTCAGGAGGTGTTGATTCTTCCGCCATTGTAGCACTGATGCAAACCCAGTCAACACGCCCTGTACAGACTTTCACCATCGGTTTTGACGAGGCGGGATTTGATGAATCACCCCATGCATTGGCTGTTGCACGGCATCTTGGTACGGAGCATCATGAGCTTCGTGTATCAGCGGACGATGCCCGCTCGGTGATTCCTCTGCTGCCCCGGTTATATGACGAGCCGTTTGCTGACAGTTCCCAGATTCCGACATATTTTGTTTGTAAAGCAGCGCGTCAAAATGTTACAGTTGCGCTTTCGGGTGATGCCGGCGATGAACTTTTCGGCGGTTATAATCGCTACTTGTGGGGCAAGCGAATATGGAGTCGTATTGCCTGGCTGCCACCGGAATTTCGTCAGTTGCTCGGTGTCAGCATACAGAGTTTGTCAGTTGAGCAATGGGATACTCTTGGCCGTAAGTTGCCGGGAGGGTTGCAGATTGCCCGTTTGGGAGACAAGGCATATAAAATGGCCTCCCGAATGAAAGCTGTCAAAAGTCTTGATGATCTCTATCGAAGTCTTGTTTCCGTATGGCCGCAGCAGGCAAGTCCGGTCAAGGATTCTACTCAATTGCCTACACAAATTGATAACAGAGCGCTTGTAGACGCTCTTTCAGATTCAGAGCATCGCATGATGCTTTGGGACAGCCTTACTTATCTGCCTGATGATATTTTAACAAAAGTTGATCGTGCAGCTATGGGCGTCAGCCTTGAAACACGAGTTCCTTTACTTGATCATCGTGTTGTAGAATTGGCTTGGCGTTTACCGTTAAACATGAAGATCCGGGGTGGAACAGGTAAGTGGGCGTTGCGGCAGGTACTCTATAACTATGTACCCAGAGAGCTGATTGAGCGATCGAAAGCAGGCTTCGCCATACCTGTAGGTCAGTGGTTGCGTGGTCCTCTTCGCAACTGGGCAGAGGAATTGATTGATAAAGAACGTCTGGAAAAAGAGGGTTATCTGAACCATGTTCCGATTCATAAAACCTGGCAGGAGCACCTGAGCGGTCGGCATGACTGGACAGATCGACTTTGGACGGTGCTGATGTTTCAGGCATGGCTGGAGGAGAACCGGTGACAACGTACTGGCTGATGATGCTCGTTCCAATGGTTGCAGGTATAAGCCCCTGGAAAGCAAAAGGGACATTACCTAATATACAGTGGTTTTTATATGGACTTTTTCTTTTGCTCATTATTGGCTTGCGCCATGAGGTTGGGGGTGACTGGGGCAATTATATAGATAATTATGCAGGACTTAAGGGGGTGCCATTTTTCGATGCCATTACGGTAAAAAGTGTATCAAGCGATTATGCTTACGAAGCAATTCACTGGTTTTCCTTGAACTATCTTAATGGTATCTATTCGACAAACCTGATTTGTGCGGCTTTTTTTATTGCAGGTTTGTTAAGGGTGTGCAAAAATATGCCATTTCCCTGGCTCGCCCTGGTTGTGTCGATTCCCTATCTGGTCATTGTTGTTGCCATGGGATACACTCGCCAGGGAGTTGCAATTGGTTTCATCATGTGGGGTCTTGTTGATCTGATGAATGGAAAACAGATCAGGTTCTATTTCATGGTCTTGTTAGGTATGCTTTTTCACAAGACAGCACTGTTTATGCTTCCTGTTGGCTTTTTGTATGGAAACACCATTCGTAATTTTAAAGATCTGCTTCTGTTTTTATTGCTTTTTGCAATTGCTTTTGTTGCATTCGTTGCTGATCAGATACAGAATCTGCTTTTCCAATATGTAACCAATTCAGAGCTTGAGTCATCCGGAGCATTTATAAGGGTTTTAATGAATGTTTTTGCCGCCATAGTATTTCTCAACTTTCGAAAAGCCTGGGGAAAAAAATACACCGATGGCGCATTATGGATGATCTTCAGCATAGCAAGCCTGATCATGCTGCCGCTTACTTTAGTGAGCTCAACAAGTATAGATCGTATGGCTCTTTATTTTCTTCCCATGCAATTCGTTATTCTTTCAAAAACACCCATTTTGATTACCAGCACCTATAACAGAACGCTGTTTATTTTGAGTGTTTTGTTTCTCTATATTGGCGCGATGTTTGTCTGGCTGAACTTTGGATCGTATTCAGGAGGGTGGCTTCCTTACCGTAATCTTTTATTCCAGTGAATTTGACAAGCAGGCAACTGAGCTTATTTTGTGAGTAAAATTCTTGTCACAGGTGCAACAGGATTCATCGGGAAGGCTCTTGTGCTTCGCCTGAAATCTCTGTTTATTGATGTCATTCCTCTCAGCTCCAATGA
>Ga0172373_10007707_pt1 | contig 13868 bp, 10 predicted proteins | sample Lak10m_2_FD_114546 | JGI IMG/M metagenome (GOLD analysis project Ga0172373, IMG submission 114546) | Freshwater microbial communities from Kabuno Bay, South-Kivu, Congo - kab_092012_10m | ecosystem: Environmental > Aquatic > Freshwater > Lake | place: Democratic Republic of the Congo... | reverse complement strand
TCCGGGTCCTGTTTCGAAAGGCTTGCCGCTTTCCTCGCCAGCCGCTTGGTAATAGCGACGCCAGCGGTCGGGTTCTAACTGATCAATCCCTGTTGCAAAAATTGAAGCGACTCGCTCGGGTGCGTCGAGGCTCACAAGCTTCTCAACCCCCAAGGCAAGACTCATCTGCGACTCACCCGAAAGAATGTCCTTGCAGGCACCATGAAAGGCGAACGATCCCGTGGCGCAAGCGCCTTCCACGTTGATGATTGGCACTCGCTGGGCAAATAAACCTTCTTCAACCAGTGGTGTAAAGCAGACCTGGCCACGAATGCCGCCCTGACCCCACTGACCCATGCCGCAATTCCCAAACCATGCCTGCTCGATTCTCGATGAGTCATCCGGTGTAAGACCGGCATCTGCAATCACATCCAAATAAGCCTCTCGAACAAGTTGGTGAAACGACTTGCCCGCTTGCTTGCCGAAGGCTGTGCAAGCCGTTCCGACGATATAAATGTCACTCATTGATTTGCTCCACTTTGATTATTCGGCTAACAAGCGCTCTCCGGTGATGCGAAGAGTCTGAGAAAGACTTCGGGTTTTGCTCTAAATATCCAAGCAGTATCGCGACCTCGATGAAAGTTTGCGTCATAGCCTCCAATAAAAAGCTCGCCGTCGGCCTCATCCTTAAATGGTGAAGCTGTAATCGTGCGCACAGCAACAAGCGCAGACTCCGATGGGAATGTATAACAGTTGACCTCGGTCAATCGGTAATTGTTTGGACCCTTGCGGGCAACCACAATGGCACCAGCATAAAATCCTCCCTCACCCATCGCCTGGTTGCTAGCGGTCGGTGCCTCACGATCTCCAACCACGGCCTCAACACCAAAGAGTAGAATCGGTTCGCTTTCTAATGGCCCCTTTAGGGCATACATGTGGTTGTAAGCGCCTAAAACAAAGCGCACTGGTATGCCGCGCAGATGACGTTCGATTAAATCATCAAGGCAGCTTTCAACCACCGGCGCTTGGTAACGAAGCCAATCGGCCGGATCAGGATCGAGTCGCAAGATGCAAGCACGTGAGAACTTCCCAGGCGACCACAAGAACAGCAATGACTGCCCTTGCCCACTGGGGTTCGGAATCGCTGTCATACCCCGGATTCCTCCAACCGATGGCACCAATCCATCGGAGCCAACCGAATCGAGGCTTGCAACGAGCTCGTAGCTCGGCCGCTCTCCATCAATCCGACGATAAATATGAGAGCCTACGGACAAATGAAGCGCACCGTTAGCTTCTATCATTGATAGCGCTCTAATCGGAAGAGGACCAAACTCCGGAGCACGATCCCAATGAAGTTTAAGCGTTTGTGGCTCGACCAAGCTGCCCGACCAAATGCCATGGGTCCCGGCCGCGATAAACAAGCGATCAACCCCGGTTCGCTTATCGTGATAAAGCGTGATCACCCTCACCGAATTCGCAACGCCTCGCTCGCCCAGCGGCCCTTTGACCAGCGGTATCTTGGTCCACCGAGCACGAGCGTCGTCACGCTGAAAAAGATTAATGCCAGCCTGACCATTGCCTTCAAACGCTGCCGCAATCAGCATATCAATCGGCTCGTCTAAAGCTCGCCCTTGATGGTCGGTTGTAAAACGTACCGAGGATAGCGACTCAATACGCAAATGCTTATCGAACATTGCATCGACCTGCCAGCCTTCGGCAACAGCATCAAGACGCAAAACTTGACCCCAAGGAATCGGCCTGGCTTTGCCTCCATACCATTCATGGTCCTCATCCATCCAATAACCATTGGCCGCAAAAAGTGCGCCGCGGTGTGCAACAAGATGGAGAATTTCAGACCCTCCCGCTCGGCGTCCCAGCTTATCTGTACAACCTGCTCGATAACTCAGCTTCCAGTCTCCTCTTGCTGACTTGGCCGTTTCTTCGATATGCTTAGTGGAACATTCAAGCGAAGCTGTTACAGATGTTGGATGCTGTAAGCTCGAACATGCCGCCAAGAGGCAAAAGCTTGCGAGCAACAAGGGCCAATAAGATAGACGCTGCAGCATATGTAATGATTCTAGCCTCTTACGCAGCCTCAGATTCCATTGAGAGTGACCATGCCCATCGACTCGCCCCAGGTGTTCATTCCGGATTTATTGCGCTCTCACGCGCGCTACAGGCCACAACATGAAGCACTTGTATGTGGCAGTCAGCGCCTGACTTGGGCCGAGTTCGGTCAATCGATCGATCGCGTCGCAAGGCGTTTGCAAGCACTTGGCGTAGGGCGTGGATGCCAGATTGCCGTGCTGATGAATAATCGCGTCGAGCTACTCACGGCGATATTCGGGATTGTTAGTAGCGGCGCATGCGTGGTGCCATTGTCTGGATTACTGACTGCAGAACAAAGCTTAGGACTAATTCGAGATAGCGATGCTGTTGGACTCATGGTATCTCAAGAATACGCTGATAAGCTTCTTGGCGCTTCAAACACTGACAATACAATAAGCGCTCAAACCACGCTGAGATTGCATTGCCCTGCGCTTCGGGACGAGCTCTTGGTTGTCGTCACCGGCGATAGCTTAGCTGCAAGTACTCAGACGCTTTGCGGCGATCAAGCCTCTTATCCGCTTAAGTCTAGCTACGCGCCCTTTATGTCATGGACTAACTGGTTGAGCCAGGGTCACCAAGATCCGTTGCTCATACAAACCTATGAAGCCAGTGATCCATTTAATATTATTTATAGCTCAGGTACGACAGGCCTTCCAAAGGGCATTGTTCAAAGCCATGCCGCTAGACTTCATTGGGCCTGGTCAAACAGTCTTGAGATGGGATTTACTCAAGCTTCACGGGTTCTCACAACAACGGCGCTCTATTCAAACGGCACATGGCTGATGATGCTGCCCGCGCTATTTTGTGGCGCGAGTCTGATTGCCATGCAGCAATTCGATCCCATAGCCTTTCAATCGATCGTTAAAACAGAGCGTATTACCCACAGCTTTATGGTGCCAACGCAATACCTCATGCTGATTGAGCATCCTGAGTTTGATCCTAGAGCGTTCGAAACGATTGAAGTGCTGCTGTGCGCCGGATCGCCCTTGCGCCGGGATGTTAAGCAACGTGTGATCGACAAACTTGGCAATCGGTTGATCGAACTTTATGGATTCTCCGAAGGCTTTGCCACCATGCTTAAGCCTGCGCGCCAACACGACAAGTTTGACACAGTTGGAACGCCGGTTATCGGCTTTGAACTTGCGATTGTCTCCGAAGACGGGCATGAGCTACCTGCCGGCCAAATCGGAGAAATTGCTGGATACGGCGGCGGCATGATGCAGGCTTATTACAAGCAAGCTGAAGCAAGCGAAAAGCTCATTTGGCACGACTCACGAGGTCGCAGCTTTATTCGTTCGGGTGACATCGGTGTCGTTGATGATGAGGGTTTCCTTCGGCTTGTCGATCGCAAGAAAGATATGATTATTTCGGGCGGGTTTAACGTCTTCCCTAGTGATATTGAACCGATCGTAGCTCAACACCCACATGTATTCGATGTTGCCGTCATTGGTGTTGAGCACGCGCGCTGGGGAGAAGCAGCGTTTGCCTTAGTTATTCCACGCGAAGGTGAAATTGTCGATGCAGAGACGATCAGACAATGGGCTAATGCACGCCTTGCTAAGCCACAGCAATTGGTTGGTGTTGAGTTTCGAAAGGAATTTCCACGGAATGCCCTGGGCAAGGTACTTAAACGTCTCCTTCGCGATTCGAAGGGATCACCTTAAGTTGTATGCGCCCCTCTTGATGAAGACTTCGACCGCGGGCAAGCATATGTTGTTGAGCGGCCCGCGAGTCGCTTGTGCTACTTTGTTTTACAGTCTGCATGGCATCACGAACGGCTTCAGCAAGCGGCGCAGGCATTGCGGCCAATAAACACTGGCGAAGCGCATCAGAGCAAGACTGCATGGCTAATGCAAGCTCCTCAGGCCCTACAGTCATGACAAGTGTTTGCAAGGAACGCTTTGGAATGCTCAAGAGATCTTCAAAGAGGAAACGTTGAGCTTCAACCCGGTCTGCCAGCTCGGGTTCAAATGCCCTCATCCTGGCAATTGCTTCTTGATCAAGTGGCTCATCAAAGGCATTGATCAAGGCGGCTGTATGTTTGGTGCCGCCGAGCCTGCTTCGTTTGTCACTAGGATCAAGCGCGATTGCCCGTAAAGCCTCGTTTAAGTCCTCGATGGCCATCGAGTGGACATGATCGAGCAAAGCCACCCTTAACAACAATTCGTTGCGAAGCTCATCCCCAAAGCAAGCGGCCAGGGCTGCTGACGCTGAGGCATCCATGAGGGCAAGCAGGCTTGCAATGATCTGAGGGTGTTCGTCGCTGATCCGCGCGTGTAGCAAATCCGAATCGAATGCCTCAATCGCAGCAAGCGCGTTTTGATCGATCAGCGCGAGGGACCGACTGCGAAATCCCAAGGATCGCTCAACATCAGTCTGCTGCAATGCACGATCCATGAACTGTTCCGTGTCGATACCGAGCAAACGCTGATCGCTACTTGCCTCCCTGAACGCTCGCAAGACCTGTATCCATTGCGTTAGGTCAAGCTGTCGCACCGCGATGAGGCGCGTGCTGATGCGCTTAATCTCTGCCTCGGTCAGTGAACGCAACACCAAAGCAGCCGTGTCCGGGCCCAAAGCGAGTAAAACCAGCGCAGCCTTGGTCGCCCCATCGAGTTGAAATGGGCTGACACCGCAGTCGGGAATTGGGGACATTATGGTGCGATGCACCAGCTGTGTTGCATCATCTCAACCGTTAACAAATTGATAGGGACTTAGCATGTTGTACGCCATTGCGATCCTCTTAGTGTTCTCCCTTGGACTCGCCTTATGGGCATCGGGAAACTCGCGTATACCGAGCGAGCTTAGGCAAAGCCTTGGGCCGGATCAACTTGAAGTAATTCGGGAAGATCTTGCCCTACGAAAACAACTCGGGCAGCTTATGATCATCTGTCTCGGTGGAATCATGACCATTTGGATTGCTAACTAAGAAGACTTCCTGCGTATTGTCCTGTGCTCTCGCCATCGATAAAGCTCTCAGCACCATTCACAAACACGCGGCGGATGCCTTCGGCCTTTTGAACGAGACGCCGGGCACCTGCAGGCAAATCGTTCTCAACGACCGGAACGCATGGACGAATTCGATCCTCCTCAAACAATAAAACGTCTGCCCAGTATCCCTCTTTGAGCATCCCTCGCTGCTCAAGCCCAAATGCGCGAGCGTTATCGTGACTGAGCTTCTTCACTGCAGCCTCCAAGGTGAAGGCCTTTGCCTGATTCACCCAGTAATGAAGAAAATGAGTCTGCAAGGACGATCCCATTTCCTGAGCAACATGTGCGCCTGAATCAGAAAAGGTTGCCAAAATCTGTTCATGACCTAAAAGTGTTTTTAAGTCTTCACGTGATTCGTTGACAATCGGTTGTACAAAAATTTGATCGTTATTGGTCAGGCAAAGTTCGATCATCAGGTCAACCGGATGCTTGCCCGATTCGACCGCTAACTCCCCAACCGTCTTATCCTGCCAGTCGACATCGCGCATCACATAAAGATTGTCGTAATCGGGCTTTCTTGCATCGGTCGTAGCAGCGCCACCGCCTTGTAATTTGTTATCGCGCGGTTTCATGAGCAACTCGGCAGCGATAAGTTCTTGACGCAGACTTGGTTGACGTAAAGCTTCGAGCTGCATAGGCAGCGGAAGCGCGCGTATTGGTTTCCAAGCGTCAAGCACATCGAAAGGCAGGTAGGACTTCAGTGAAAAAATCGCATTGATCGAGCGCGTTGATGCTTGACCAAACATGCGCCCACCAGCGAGATTCACAGCCTGAATGGTTTCGAGCTGGTCTTGCCACCGAGGTGGGTCGTCACCCTGCTTCGTTGAAATCACACCAAACATCACCGGCACCTTGTGGCTTAACGCAAAGTGCTTCATATGCTCTAGAAACTTTTGATTACTGCTTCGATTCAAAATATCCGGACCAACCTGAAAAATACCTTTTCCTAAGCGCCCCATTGCCGCGACGATTGCCTCGATTTCCCGCCAATGCGCTATGCGGCTTGCCACTGGATTGCCATCCGGTGCCAGATGGGTATGCGATCGCGAACTTGAAAATCCGACCGCTCCTGAGCGGATCGCGTCGATAACAATGCTTGTCATCTGTGCGATTTCGTCATCGCTTGCCTCGCTGCTGAGTGCACGCGCACCCATCACATACATGCGCACGGCAGAGTGTCCAATGTACATCGCGTGATTAAGCGCCTTGGGACGGCGTCTGACCGCATCCTGATACTCGGCAAAAGACTCCCATGTCCAATCGATGCCTTCGCGCATGGCGTCAACTGAAATATCTTCAACATAGGACAAGCTCCGCGCATACCAGTCCCTGTCTTGAGCCTTGCAAGGTGATAGCGTAAAACCGCAATTGCTCATGACGACCGAGGTCACCCCGTGAAAGCAAGAGCAGCTGCCGAGCGGATCCCACATGACCTGCGCATCCATGTGCGTGTGTCCGTCGACAAAACCCGGTGAAACAATCAAGCCATCGGCATGAATCGTACGACGCGCTGCCTCGCTCAACTTACCGATGGCAACGATTCTGCCGTCCTTGATACCAAGGTCAGCCGTGCGGCGCGTCGCACCGGAACCATCGACCAAGCTTCCACCGCGAATCAAATAATCCAACATCTCACGACCCCCTTAGTTGTTCGGGCTTATCAATCGATGCCTATTAAAGATCGCAAGGCTGTTAATGAAAAGCTCGGGCGTTTTGAAAAAGTACTGCCCGTCGAATCGAAGCTCATATTCTTTTGCTTGGGTTCTTTTACAGACTGGCGTAGCATGCAATGATCGTTAACAACAGCTCGTATGACTTCCGCCTACCTTTATGGATTAGCCTGTGGTCTTGTTCCCGCGGTATACAGCCTAGCGAGGGCGATGCTCGACATTCGCCGTATCGGTTCAACGCGGAGCAAACCTTGGATTGCTGGAGCCGCGGCGGTTAGCTTCTGGTTCATCTGTTTTCTCAGCTTTAGCGCCTGATTTGCTCCGATGAGAGGATTTCTGGTGTTCGCCTGGGGCTTACTTGCGAGCATTGTGGCTATCACATCCAACGATGCGAGTGCGTTTAGCCCACGACTCGAGGATCGACTGATTCGGGTCAAGGCAAGCGATGCGCAAATCATCCCGCTAAGGCTATGGGGCAAGCAAGATGCGCCCTCCGCAATTATTCTGTGTATCCATGGATTTAGCGACTACGCAAGGGGCTTTGGACATATGCTTGCGGCGCTCGACACGGCCAATACGAGCTTGATGATGGCCTTTGACCAGCGCGGTTTCGGTGAAACAGCAAGCCGAGGCCAATGGGCAGGCCATGATGTCATGATCTCCGACCTGCATGATGTCTTGCTCTATATTGGAGAACGTTATCCAGGCCTGCCCATTCATGTTGTCGGCGAGAGCATGGGCGCAGCGCTATTGTTGGTAGCGATGCATCACCCAAAGACCTCAGCATTTTTTAAATCCACGACAGAGACGAATTCTGCAGCTCAGCAAAGCCCTTCAACTTTTCGAACAAGCCGAACCAATTCAAACCCTCAGGTCCAGTCGAGCATACTGCTTGCACCAGCCGTTTGGGGTTGGTCGGCAATGCCTTGGTACCAGGTACTGAGCCTTAAGCTTTTCTCACAACTGTTGCCAGATCTTCGACTCTCCTCGCAATACGCGAGGCGACTTGGCGTTCGGCCAACCGATGATCCCACTGTGGCTGCTTATCTTGCCAAGGATCCTCTGATGCTAAGAGATATCCCAGTGTCGATGATTGCTGGACTGAGCGACTTGATGTCAGAAGCAAGCCTTCTGATGCCTAAAAAAGGACATCGCAGTTTAGTTGTGATCGGCACACGCGATGAAGTCATCCCGGGCTCGGCGTATTGCGCCTGGCTAGCCAAAAACCATGAGATCGCGACAGGCCAGTGGATTGTTCAGCACGATGGCTTTCATATGCTAACCAGGCAAATGAAAAGCGACGCCATCTTAATTTCACTAAGTAATTTTTTGACCTCTCAATTACATCACTTAGAACAAGACCCACCACCCATGAAGGCACTAAAATGCTGAACGATCTTAAAACTTACAAACTCGAAGTTGCCCAATCGGAAGTCGATGACCTCATGGATCGCCTGGCAAAAGCTCGTTGGCCCGATGAAGCTCCCGATCAAACCGAGCAAGGGCATTGGCGCTATGGTACGCCTGTACATTGGCTTCAAAGGCTCCACCGTTACTGGATCGAGGAGTTTGACTGGCGAGCGCAAGAAGACAAGCTCAATGCCTTTGAACAATGGAAACTCAGGCTCGAAACAATCGACCTTCATTTCATGCACGTTAAGAGCCGACATCGAGGCGCTCAACCCATTCTTCTGCTGCATGGCTGGCCAGGTTCAGTCTTTGAGTTTTTAGAATTAATCCCACAACTCACAGCAGCAAACGAAGCTGGTAAAAGCTTTCATGTCATTGTTCCAAGCCTGCCAGGCTTTGGCCCTTCTTTCCGTAAAGGTCAAGCAAGACTCGGTCTCGATGCGATGGCTCAGGTCTTGCATGAACTCATGCATGAGGTTCTAGGATATAAAGAGTACTACATTCAAGGTGGCGACTGGGGCTCATTTCTTGCATCAGCCATCGCCTATCGGCACCCCAACGCTGTCAAAGGCATTCACCTGAATCTCTTGCCTTTGCGTCGGGATGCCTTGTTGTTTCAAGAGCCAATGGACGAGGATGCCAAGCGCTATGCACAAGAACTTGAGCTATTTTTACGTGAGCACACAGGTTATCAGGCGATTCAAGGCACAAGGCCACAGACGCTTGCCTACGCACTCAACGATTCGCCTCTAGGTCTTGCTGCATGGATTGGTGAAAAATTTGCTGCATGGAGCGATTGTGATGAACAACCCGAATCCGTGATTCCCTTTGACCGGATGCTTGCAAACATCTCCCTTTATTGGTTTACTGAAGCGATCGGATCCTCATTTTGGCCCTACTACGCTCGACTCCATTCGCCCTGGTTCATCCCCAAAGGGCAAGGCATAAAGGTTCCTGCGGGCTACTGCCAGTTCCCAAGAGAAATCCTAAAGCCTCCGCGATCACTTGCCTCTAGAACCTATCACAATATTGTGCGCTGGCACGAAGCTCAACGAGGCGGGCATTTCGCTGCCCTGGAACAAAGCAGCGTGTTGGCTCATGAAATCCGAGAAACATTTAAGAATCTTTAGCGGCCAGTATCATGCTGCGAGTCTAGGCTGATTCGAGGGCAAGCAAGGCTTCTTGCAATCTTGCCATACGCGAGTCACGAAGATTCCAGGCTGTCAGTGCTTTAACCGTAAGAAAAATATAATCTTTGTTTGGGCCAAGCGGACCACATGCCTTCGACAAGATAGCGACCTCATCCTCAAATGGCAGTGCTCCAAGAAATGAAGGATGCGAAGGATTATGGTCAAACACGAGGCAATCGACCCAGCCCTCAGGCGTTTTAACAGGTAGCCAACGGGGACAATACGAGCCCGATACCATCTCACGTCGCCACAACAAAGCAAGCTCATCCCTGGCATGAGAGGCCTCAATCCGCAGCACAATGCCATCGCAACAACCCCCTGGCAATAAGGTAAGCATCAAGCCAGGAAAATCGGGCGTACCGCGGCCAAAAACAGACTTCATTGCCATACGGCGATGCCGTCCAAATAAGCGCCCTGGACCAAGGGGCTCACAAAAAATAGCCGGATTCCAAATCAGTGAGCCGTAGGCAAAAATGTGTACGGGCCTGCCGCCGCACCATTGCGATAGACATGCTGCCAGGCTCTCGCGCTGTTGCTCGGGCGTTAAAAATGGCACTGACTGATATTGTTGCTGTAATCTTGTACGAACAGCATCATCGAGTAGCGAGTCGCGGGTAATCGTTACAAAAGATTGCTCGCTCTGACCCTTCTCATCGGCCGTCTCGGGATTGTCACTACCGACCATCATTGGATGATTGCCTTCGGTGCATCGCCGTCCTCAATGAGCTTTGAACTTCGCCCAATCGGCTGGCCTTCCGATCCAACACCGAGGCTTTGAGCTCTCATGGCGGCCCTATCAAGTACACATTCGCCCTCGCTAAGCCATTTCAAAGCCGCACCAATCATTGGATCTGAGGCGCTACCTAAAACGCTTTGATAGTCATCGCTTGCATAACAGGTAGGCTCAATGCCAGCGATATCCGATGGCATCCCTTTGTCATTACGCACCTCAAAATTGACAGCATGGTAGCTCAAGCCGCAGGCGCCCACGGGATGAAAGCCATAGGGTTTACCGCAAGTCCTGCTGCCTATACTGACAAAATCGAGCGAGGGATGCCTGTTCTTGAGCCCGTGAATCAGCATTTCACTGGCCGAGCAAGTTCTCGATCCCGTTAAGACCACTACTCGTTCGAGTTGCATGGACGGTAGCGGAGAAGGATCAACAAAGCGTTCGTTCGTGTTTGCTCTTGAGTGCTTATCGTTATAAATCAATTGAGAAAACACCTCCGATCGCAGCGATGCTGGCGCAATAGCGCTCGCAAGCCGCGTTGCCACATCCACCCTGCCACCACCGTGATATCGGAGGTCCAAAATCAGGTCTCGCACGCCACCTGCCACCAAATCATCTAACGCCAGACGGAGCGCAGGCGTTGACGGCTCAATAAAATCCTTCAAGAACAGATAAGCAACTCGGCGACCTGACACAACAAGCGGAGCAGCATCGTCTGGCGGCAGCGCGATGGAACTAATTGGGTATGTGGTTGCTATAAGGTTTAGACTTCGAAGCCCGGCGCTTCCCTCAAGCTCAATGGCAAGTCGATCACCAACCGCATGAGCTGCGAGTGCCGAAAAGTCATTGGCGTCTTTCCAATACTTCGCGGGTTTCCCTTGGATCGACACCACAATATCACCGCGCTTAATACCGGCCAAGCCCGCGGCCGACATAGGCTCGACCCAGCGGACCCTCAATGGCAAAGGATCATCTGGCTGGCCGGCAACTGAGAGACCAAAGCCTATATTGATGCCCTCTTCGTAGTATTGCTGATAACGATCGCTTGCCTCAACAAAGCTCCACCGATCGGCTGGCCTTACCTGGGTTCCCTTGGAGAGCAAAGTTGTGAAATGGGCACGCATCGCAGCGATGGGCTCGATCTGAGGATCGACAGCACCAGGACTTGATGGGATGTCTTGATACCAGAAGTACCAGTCCTTCATCCATGCCAGTAACCAAGCTTGCTGGTCAGCCAGCGAGCAACTTTCGGGCTGGCTGCTCAGGCCTGCATAAACAGCATTGCTCTGGCGCTCGCCACCGCCACCACTGCAGGCGCAAACCACAGCCGCAAGACTAATCGTGCCCAAATATTGCAAAAGCCTCATAGGCTTAAGTTCGTTGTCGAAGCCGCAACCATTGCCAGACAAAAACAAACGCCAATGAGCCAAAACCTATCATCAACCCATAATCAAAACGGAAAACCAGAGCAATGCCAGCAATGAGCAGCAAGAGGCGCTCAACCGAGTTCACGGCGACCAAGAGCCAGCCCTGGAATGCGCCCGACATTGCTACGATACCCAAAGCTGTCGTGATCGTTATCCATCCGATAGCGATAAAGTTTGCATCGGCCAGCGCCTTTAATGAACCCATCAACAACAGACCAACACCTTGAGGATCTAAAACAAAGACAAATGGTACTAAGAAAGCCGGCAAGGTATATTTCCAACTCTGTAGCGTTGTCTTGTAGGGATCCCCACCGGTAATTGCGGCAGCGGCGAAAGGTGACAGCGCGGTTGGCGGCGAAACCTCAGAAAGTACAGCGTAATAAAAAATAAACATGTGCGCTGCAAAATCGGGCACACCGAGCTTAATCAAGGCTGGCGCAGCAACGACAGCGCAAATGATGTAGGAGGCAGTCACCGGTACAGCAAGGCCGACCACCCAAACGATCAATGCAGTGTATATCGCTGTTAATAGCAACGATCCCGCAGCATATTCAATCACAATACCGCTGAATTTCAGGCCAAGGCCAGTAAGCGTTACCGTTCCAACAATCAGGCCTGCACAGGCACAGGTTACGGCAACGCCAAGCGTCCCAACCGCACCGCCTTGCAATGCCTTAATCAATCCAATGTCAAGAAACCGTTGCGACCATGTCCGATGGTCTGCTTTTAGCAAGTCGTAGGGTATAAGACTGGTGTCTGAGCGAAAGCAACTTGTTATAAGACTCACGACGGTTGCATAAAGTACCGACATCGTCGGCGAGAACCCCATCAACATAAAAGCAATAATCGAAATGAGCGAAAAGAAGTGAAACCAGTAGCGCGCAGCAAGCACCCAAACGCCTTCAACGGCCTCAAAGCTTGCCTCACGCATGCCATATTTTCGTGCGTCAATTTCCACCATGATAAAGAGTGACGCATAAAATAGAATGGTCGGGATGCATGCCATGAGCAGGACATCCAAGTACGAGATCTTTAAAAATTCTGCAATTAAGAAGGCTGCAGCGCCCAGCACTGGCGGGGAGATAATCGCGCCAAGGCCACCAGCCGCCAAAAGACCACCAGCGGCATTTTTCTCGTAGCCCGCCTTAGCAAGCATGGGATATGCCACTGTGCCGATGGTGACGGTCGTTGCCACACCGGAGCCCGAAGGTCCTCCAAGCAAGAAAGAGGAAAGCACCACCGTCCTGCCAACGCCAGTAGGTCTTCCACCCATGGCAGAAAATGAAAAATCGATGAAAAACTTTCCAGCGCCTGAAAACTGCAAAAATGCGCCAAAGATGGAGAACAATACGATTAAGGTGGCAGAGACATCGACAGCAACGCCAAAAATGCCCTCTAAGGTCATAAACATATGTCCCACAAGCCGACCCAGGTCATAGCCCTTGTGGGTCCAGGGTTGCGGAAAATATTCGCCAAACAAAGCGTAAACGAGAAAGGCCGAGGTGACATAAACCATCACCCAACCACCCGTGCGCCGTACCGCCTCAAGAATGAGTACGATCAATAAGATGCCAAGCCACATATCCATGGGTAATGGCATGGTATTCCGGTCGGTGAAATCGTCTCCTCCAGCGTACATATACCAAGCGATGTAGAGCGGTATGAGGGCAAAGCAAACGTCCCACCAGTGCAACCGATCTCGAAAACGCTTAGCCAGTGGAAAAAGTAAGAACACCAACGAAAGCACGATCGCCACATGGGCGCTTCGCATTAGTTGGGTCGGCACAATCTCGTAGGCCGCATATAAATGAAAAAGCGACATCGCTACAGCGAGCAAGCTCACCACAAGCAAGGCCAGGCCCTTGAGCCTGTGGCTTACACCCTCTTCTTGCTCGATATATTCCTCAAGCTTTTTTTCAATATCGTTCAAAGAAAAGCCTCACTGTATGGTCGCTCACGGCATCTGACAGGCTGCGATTGGGCGCTCATCATCGAGATGCCCAACACGCTCCATGCTCAGTCAAGCTTAACGCCCTTCTCTTCGAGGTACTTACGCGCTCCTGGATGGTAGGCCACAGGGCTTGCCGAACTCTTTTGGCTTTCTAGCTTGATATTGGCGGCCTCTTTGTGTACGGCGATCAAATCATCCTTTCGCTCAAGGATGGTCTTCACAATCGCATAAGCTTGCTCATTGCTCATCTTGCCAGGGGCAACCAACAAGTTAGCCACCGAGGCCATTTTGTTGTCGCCAGCCATGCCCTGATAAACCGACTTACTGATGACATCAGCATAGTAAAGATTGCCATATTTTTTATTCATTGCAGCCACCAGATCGTCATGATCAATCATCTTGATCTTCATC
>Ga0172373_10007705_pt1 | contig 13869 bp, 10 predicted proteins | sample Lak10m_2_FD_114546 | JGI IMG/M metagenome (GOLD analysis project Ga0172373, IMG submission 114546) | Freshwater microbial communities from Kabuno Bay, South-Kivu, Congo - kab_092012_10m | ecosystem: Environmental > Aquatic > Freshwater > Lake | place: Democratic Republic of the Congo... | reverse complement strand
GGGTGTTGTGTCGCTGCGGGCGGGAGCCGGTTTTGTTGCCACTGCCCTGCTCTGGCACATATTATTTGCTTTTGTGGCGTGGGGGCAGCCGCGTTTGCTGCTGCAGATTCCGTTGTTCTATGCTGGTCCGTTCCTGATGGCTTTTGCGTGGTGGCGTTCGGCCGTAATTACGTTGAGGCAGGGGGGGGTGCGCTGGCGGAACTCGTTTTATCCGCTGCAGCAATTGCGTGAGGCTGTATTTCGTGGCTGAGCTGAGTGCAAGGTGAGGCTGCAGCAGATCAGTTGCCGGCCAGTCGTCGTGCTTCTTCTGCGCACTGTTGTACTCGAGCTCGCAGCAGCTCGCACAGTTCCGATTCACTGCCGCTGCTGAGTTGTTCGCGTTCGGAATCCGAAATTGGGGGACCGATTACCACGTGGATGCGAGCGGGTCGAATCCAGAGTTTTCCCTTTCCCAGGGCCTGTTCTGTACCGGCGATTCCCACCGGGTGAATTGGTCCGGTGCTGCGTCTGGCCAGCAGCAGAAATCCTGGGCGGAAGCGTTCGGTTTGTCCGCTTGTTGAGCGTGTGCCTTCGGGAAACATGCCGACCAGCAGTCCCTGCTGCAGTCGTTCGATGGCGGCTCGAATGCTGCCTGTGCGAGTAGACTCGCGACTGATCGGAATGACGAATGTGCGTTTCAGCAGGCTGCCGAGCAGGGGGATGCGAAACAGGTTATCGCGAGCGAGGTAGCAGACGGGTCTGTTCAGCCAGACTCCTGCAACCAGCGGGTCGAGGTAGCTGAGGTGGTTGATCAGCAGCAGTGCGCCGCAGTCGGGCCTGAGGTTTTCTGTTCCGGAGATGGTGACTTTCAGCCATGTGCGGCAGAAAATCCGGAAAACGGCTCGCAGTGATTCCCAGATCCAGCTGGCTTCCGCCCTGCGCAGGGCCGATTTAGCGGCTTCGTTGTCCGGTTTTTCACTCAAGGCTGAACGATCCATTGTCTGTTTTTGTTGAAATCTGTTTACCGGGCATCAGGCAGCGGCAAGGCAGCGGTATTTCCCTGCGGTGCCGTTGTACCAGCCGCGCCGTCCATTGTTTGCAGATCGGAAACCTGCAGCAGCTGAGCAACGTCAACCAGTGCATTCCATTCGTTCGTCAGTGACAGCACATATCCATCGACCACCTGTGCCAGTGTTTGCTGAGACACCACGACCTGGGCGAAGTCTACTGACTGACCATCCACAAGGAAACGATCATAGATTCCTCGGTAGACTCGCACCTGATCCGGGACAATATCAGTGCGGTAGCTGACTGACACAACTCGACTGGTTTCATAGCGACTGAAGTTGTCTGCCAGCTGGGACAGCAGATTGTTGGTGGTTTGCACCAGTTCCTGTCGTGTGCGGATGAGGTCTGCGTGTGCGGAGGCGATGTTGCCCTGGTTGCGATTAAGAACGGGAATTGGTGCAGACACCTGGATGTTGGCTGACATGTTTGACAGTGGTGTGGTGTCGTCGTGCTGCAGGGCTCCGTACAGGTTCAGGTTAGGGGTGGGTATAGCTTCCTGCAGCCGCAGATTTCCGGCGGCGGCGTTGACACGAGCCTGTGCAGCGGCGATGTCGGAGTGATTTTGCAGCATGGCGGCAGCCTGTTCATAGTTGAGTGCAGCAGTTGAGTTTTCAACGTTACCGGCGACGATTCTGCGTCCCATCACAGGAGTACCTGCTGCGGCAGCCAGCTGTCTCCAGGAGGCATTCAGTGTGTTGGCTGAGGCCGTCACATTGTTGCGAGCCTGCACTGCGAAGACTCGCAATTGCAGCGGTTCGTAGGGTGCTGCTTCACCGCCAGCCACGAGGTCAATCTGAGCCTTGTAGACTTCGTCGCTCAGTCGCGAGATTGCTCGGGAGAATCTTAGCTGTTCCTGGGCGATCAGTGCTTTGTAGTAATTACGGCGGACATCACTGGCAAGGCTGATGCGAGCTTTTCTGAGATCAGCCTCGGCTGCTCGAACTTCCTGCATGGCGGCAGCCTGTGCCAGCGTCAGTTTGTTGCCGCGTACGATTTCCTGTTCGAAAAAGATTCCGTTGTAGCCGGCGGTATCTGCCGTGCCGATTGTGTCACCCTGATATCCGAGTGTAGGGTTGGGCTTTAGTCCGGCCTGTACCGCCCTGCCTCGCGCACTTTGCACCACCGCTGCAGCCTGACGTACGACGGGGCTCTGTTCTTCTGCAATTTTTTGCAGTTCAGCCAGGGTGACGGGTGTGTCTGATGCGAGACTTGATTCCTGTGCGGCCGCGGGGGTCAGTTCCGGGAAGAGTGCTTCTGCGAGTGACTTTCGTTGTTCGACGGGCAGGCTGGGGTCGAGTGGTGGCAGTGAGATTGGCGCTGCGGAAGCTCCGGGAAGTTCTTCAGGAATAGCGAATCGTCGCCCGGGTGGCTGTGATTGCGGGGGGTCCTGTGTGAGGGGGATTGATGTTTTAGTCGTCGGTGCCGGGGTGTCTGCTGTGGCTGTGGCTGAGCCCACAGCAGCGTCTGTGGACTCCAGTTGTGTTCGCGCTGCGTTTTCGGAAACCGCGCTGCTGTTCAGGTGCTGGATTGACTGGCAACCAGCGGAGCAGGCCAGCAGGAGTGGAAGCAATCGTCGCATGGCAGGATTTCTGAGCGTGGCGTGTTGAGAATTACCGCTGCTGTCGTGATCGTCGATGCAACTGCCAGTTCTGGATAAATCTGTGTTTACGGTGCAGTTGTCGCTGTCGTCAGAGTATGCATGTTGGTTGCAGATTGCCTGTTTTCTCTGTTTTGACAGTTGTTGTTTCGCGAATTGCACACCTCAGGAAATTTGGAAAAATTGATTCCAGCGGCGAAACCTGTCTGTTTTGCGGGGTTGGGCGTCGATAACCTGCAGAGGTACATCCGCAGTTTTTTCGCACCAATTTTTTGGGGGTGCGGTATTTCATCCTGGTCCGCGGGCAGCGGACAATGCCTGCAATTCAGTTTCGGCAGCGGGTTTGACCTTGCGAGGCCGGTCTTTTTTTGCAGCAGGCAGTCATTTACAGGCTTTGTCCGCTTCAGTGGACGAAGCCTTTTTTTTATTCTGGCGGCGTGTTGGAACTGCTTTGCCGTCTCCTGTTTCTGTGGTCTGACTGTGTGATATGTCACTTTCTCTTGCTGAGTATGCGGACAGTCTGGAGCAGCGGAACCTGATTTGGCCGCGAGTTGCAGCGGCGGTTCCGGTGGCGGCGAATGCCTCGATCAGGCCACTTGCCGGTGTTCGGGCAGTGTTGTGGGATGTTTACGGGACGCTGCTGCGAGTGACGGACGGGCAGTACACGATTCTGCCGGCTGAAGAGCTGCGACTGCAGATTGCGCTGGACAAGACGATCCACGAATTCAATATGTGGAATCACATGTATCGCAAGCCAGGTCCTCCATGGCAGTCGATGATTGGGATTTACAAGTCCACGACAGAGCGTTTGCAGTCTCGCGCCAGTGCTCGCGGTGACATCACAGATGTGAGTCTTGTGGAGGTGTGGCGGCAGCTGATCGACAAACTGTTCGAGAAGGAGTATGTGATCAACGAAGAGTTGTATGGTGATGTCGACGAGTTTGCGGAGAAGGTGGCCTATTTTTTCCATTGCAGTCTGCAGGGTATGGAGGCTCGTGAGGGAGCCGTATCAGTGATGTCGGATCTGGCGGGGCGTGAGATTCGGCAGGGTTGTCTGAGCGAAGGTTCTGAGTTTTCGCTGGTTCAAATGCTGCGTTCGCTGTCAGCGCAGGGGGTTCTGCCGGCTTTGCACGAGGTATTCAGCAGTGGAGTGATGTTGTTTTCCGGGGTTCAGGGAGTTCGGAAGCCATCCCAGAGTTTGTTTCGGGAGGCGGTGTCTCGACTGCGGCAGTCGGGGATTTCTGCTGAAGAGGTCTTATACGTCAGTTGCCGTCTGATGACGGATCTGGTTCCTGCACGGCGTGCGGGAATGAAGACCGCTTTGCTGGTCGCCGAAAAATCCGGGCTCGAATTTTCCAGGGAAGTCGTGCAGAATCCGGAGACTCGTCCAGACCGACTGCTGACGTCGCTGAGCCAGGTGATTTCGCTGGTTCAGCTCTGAGAGTCTGTCCGGGGAGGGGCGTACAGTTTTAGCGTTCTGTTGTTTTTCAACAGGGGAGTTTTTCGTTGCGTCCGCCAGCGCCTGGTCGTCAGCGTACAGCCTTTCGTTTTAATATCACGCCGATGATCGACGTGGTGTTTCTGCTGATCATTTTTTTTCTGGTGGCCAGTTATTTTATTCGCAGCGAGCATTCTCGTCCGGTACTTCTTCCGCAGGCTCCGGGCGGGCAGTCGGATTTGGCTGACAATCGCCCGCATCTGACGGTAACGATCGAGTCGGACGGTCGTTATTCGGCAGGTGGTCAATTGCTTTCGCGGGATTCCGTGCTGCAGCGAATCCAGGCATTGGCTAAGCCAGCGGGTGCCGAGTCAGGGACGGAGTCAGGTCAGGTTCGGATTCGGGCTGATCGGGCTGTTCGATTTGCTGAGGTGCGGCAGCTGATTGAGGCCTGTGCTGAAAGTCAGATTACCAGTATCCGTTTTGCCGTAGTGCAGCCAGGAGAATAGCGTATGAGGCTGCCGCGTGCTGCTGAGCCGGATTTTGGTGATCCAATGACACCCATGATTGACGTGGTGTTTTTGCTGCTCGTGTTTTTTATCTGTGCGTCGGCGGGTGCAATTTCGCAGAAGCTGTTGCCTGCAGAATTAAAGGGAGCATCGTCTGAGTCCGCGGCAGCCGTGTCGGAGCCAGAGTCGTCACAGGCGGAGCATTTAACGGTACGAATTCGGCTGCAGCCTGGGACTGCGGGACTGGAAGTGCTGCTGGACGAGCAGCCATTGAGTGATCTGGTGATGCTGCAGGAGCGACTGACTCGGCTGGCTGCTGTGGATTCCGAATCCCGGATTATTCTTAGTATTCATGATGAGGTGCCGGTACAGCAGTTCATCAGCGTGTATGACCTGTGTCAGTCGCTGAAGTTTGGGGATATCTCATTCGCCGTGGCCGGCAATCGCCAGCGCTGACTGGATCAGCGGGAGATCAGCGGGAGTTGAAAGATGTGTCGGAGATTTGTGTTGTTGGTGATAAGTGGGTGTATGGCCATATTTTTGGCGATGTGTGGTGTCGCTGTTGAGTCATCTGCTGGTGCGGCGGAGTTGCCGCGTGTCAGGGTGAGTGCTGACGGAGTGGGCTTTGAGCTGTCCGGGACGGGTGCTGCATTTACGGCCAGTGGCTTTAATTATGATCATGATCTTGAGGGGCGTCTGCTTGAGGACTACTGGCATTTGGACTGGTCTTTGGTGGAGCGGGATTTTCGCCGGATGAAGCAGCTGGGTGCGAGTGTCGTACGAGTTCATCTGCAGTTTGGGCGTTTCATGGAAACGGCTGAGCGTCCGCGGGCAGCAGAGCTTGAGCAGTTTGCGCGGCTGCTGAAACTGGCGGAGAGTGAGGGGTTGTATCTGAATGTGACGGGGCTGGGGTGTTATCACAAACAGGATGTGCCAGCGTGGTACGACGGGCTGGACGAGTCTGCGCGCTGGAAGGCGCAGCAGGTATTTTGGCGCAGCGTTGCAGCGGTTGGCAGGCACAGTACAGCGGTGTTCTGTTATGACCTGATGAATGAGCCTGTTGTGGGAGGCGAGAAGGCGGCGGGGGACTGGCTGGGACCGGCTTTTGCGGGCAAACATTTTGTGCAGTTTGTTGCTCGGGAGACTCGCGGCAGGGCTCGAGCAGAGATCGCGAGGCAGTGGGTTCGTCTGATGAAGTCGGCAGTGCGGGAGGAGGATTCTGAGGCATTGATTACGGTGGGGCTGGTGGACTGGAGTCTGGATCGTCCCGGGCTGACGTCGGGTTTTATTCCGCGGGAGGCCGGAGCAGATCTGGATTTTCTGTGTGTGCATCTTTATCCGGAGACGGGGAAGTCGGCACTGGCTGTTGAGACGCTGGCGGGGTTTCAATTGGGTAAGCCGGTGGTGGTGGAGGAGACATTTCCGCTGAAGTGTTCCGCGACTGAGCTGGAGAGCTTTATGCATCGGTCGCAGAACCGGGTACAGGGCTGGATCAGTTTCTTTTGGGGCACGCCAGCCCCTGGTGAGAAGCCCTCGATTTCAGCAGCGATTGCAGCCCAGTGGGAGGCTCGATTTTCGGTGTTTCTGAAAGCATCGGCAGCGACTGTGCGGGGGGCGGGCGAACCTTCGCAGGCTTTGCAGAAGATTACAGATCATGTGCGGCGACATGCTGACGGCGCGGTGGCCTATGCGGCAGATCTGTCGGCGTGGGATTCGGAAACGAGGGATCTGCCGATCGGCGTCTTTGACTCAGGGATTGGCGGCCTGACGGTACTTGAGTCGCTGTTGACGGCTGATAATTTCAACAATCAGACCCTGCAGCCGCAGTCAGACGGTAAGCCGGATTTTGCGGACGAGCGATTCGTATACTTTGGAGATCAGGCGAATATGCCCTATGGAAACTATCCGCGTGAGGGCGGAGAGGATTTTTTGCGGGGTCTGGTTTTGCGTGATGCGATTTTTTTGCTGGGCAGGCGTGTATGGGAGTCAGCGGATGCTGAGCGACCGGTGCTGACCAAACCGCCAGTGAAGGCGATAGTGATTGCCTGCAACACAGCGACAGCGTGGGGGTTACCAGCGGTGCGGCGGGCTCTTGAGGTCTGGCGGGTACCGGTATTTGTGATAGGCGTTGTGGACTCCGGGGCTCAGGGAGTGCTGGAGCGAACGGACTCGGATCAGCGTCGTTCGATAGCAGTGCTTGCAACGATCGGAACGTGCAGCAGCAATGCCTATCCGCGGGCGATCAATGCCGCGCTGGGTCTGGCGGGTCGACCGGCCAGCGAGGTATTTCAGCGCGGTTCTCGCGGGCTGGCCGGCGCGATCGAGGGGGATCCGGCGTTTGTGGGAAGGGATCGGCCATCGACTGGTGCAGCGGCTGATCCGTTAGATCCGGTGCTGCGAGAAGTTTATCAGTTTGATCCGGCGGGTTTGCTGGGCGATTTTCGGGGTGTGCAGCAGCCGCAGCTGAATTCGGTGCAGAACTACATCCGTTACGAGATAGTCAGTTTTCTGGAGGAACTGCGGATATCAGATAGGCCGCCAGAGCGTCCCATTGATACTGTTGTACTTGGGTGTACGCATTTTCCGCTGGTGCAGGTTGAGCTGGAGCAAGAATTTCAGAGGCTGCGGAATTTGGAGCGGGGGGGACAGTTTCCTTATCGTCGCTTCATCGCGGAGAAGCTGGATTTTATTGATCCGGCCGGGCTGACAGCGAATGATCTGTTTCGCGAGCTTGCTCGCAGGCAGTTGTTTGCAACATCCGATCGCGGGAAGTCCGGGGGCGAAGATCAGGACTTGTTTTATTTATCGGTACCGGCGACTGGGTATCCGGGCATTGTTCTGGGCGCTGATGGCGGGCTGGCGACAGCGTGGAAGTACGGAAGGACAGTTGAAAAGCATTTGCTGGAGGAGGATACCAGAGTGGTTCCTCTGACCGCCGAGCTGTTGCCGGCATCCAGTCGAGTTTTGATTCAGCACCGCCTGCCGGCGGTGTCAAAGCGGCTGCTGATGCCCTGACCGGACTTCACATGCCAGGAGGTGCTTCGGCTGCCGTGCACACGAAGTCGAGGCGAGCGGTCACTTTGCCCTCAACGGAGACTTTGCCCTTCAGATAAAAGGCATTGGATACTCGTTCTGTCAGTTCAACTTCCAGTTCAATTGTTTCGCCGGGCCGAATCATGCGTCGGAACTGGACGTTGTTGAGGCGAGTGACCACGGGGACTTCATTGGTGCCGGTGGGCACAATTCCTGCGATGAGCACAGCACCTGCCTGAAAGCAGGCTTCGCACTGCAGGACACCGGGAAATACCGGAAACTTTGGGTAGTGTCCCTGGAAGACCGGCAGTTCGGGGCTGAGCAGTTTACGAGCCACGATGCGCGAGTCGGTTCGTTCTGTGATCTCGTCCAGCCACAGAAACGGATCCCGATGCGGTATCAGCAGCTGGATCTGTTCGCGATTCACGTGTGAGTCCATTCGGCAGGTTGTTGAGGGCGGTCAGCCCGGGTTCAATAACCCGGGCTGACGTTTGGAGGACATCAGATTTCGATCTTCAGTTCTTCGATCTTGCGGTAGAGGCTGGAGAGCCCGAGCACCAGCCGGCGAGCGGCTTCTTTTTTGTCGGGGCACTGTCGCAGCACGCGAGTGATGTGCAGCCGTTCGTAGTGTCGCAGGGCAGATCGGAGATCGTCAGTATCGGGCAGCGACGATGCGCCTCCGAGCAGATCGGGGGGCAGGTCATTGGGAGTGATCTCTTCGCCCTCGCACATCATCACGGCTCGTTCGATGGCATTATCGAGCTGGCGAATATTTCCCTTCCAGTGGGCTGCCATCAGAGTGCGAATTGTTTCGCTGGTAGCACCGGAAACTCGCTTACCCATGGCATCGCGATGTCGGATGATGAAGTATTCGACAAGTTCGGGGATGTCATCGAGACGTTCGCGGAGCGCGGGGATGCGAATTTTGACGCCATCCAGCCGATAGAACAGGTCTTCCTGGAAGTTGCCGTCAGAAACTTCCTGCGACAGTTCGCGGGAGGTTGCGGCGATGATCCTGGCGCTGACGCGAACTGGTTTGGTGCCGCCAACGGGGGTAACTTCAGAGTATTCGATGGCGCGGAGGATTTCGGACTGTGTGCCGGAAGGAAGCTGAGCAACTTCATCGAGGAATACAGTACCGTTTCCGGCGGTGACCAGCGCACCCTGCTGTCCGTCGCTGGTGCCGAACAGCTGCGATTCGAGTAATTCGACGGGGCGAGTTCCGCAGCTGACGGCCATGAACGGGTCAGCAGCATTTGGGCCGGCCATGTGAATTTCGCGAGCGAACAATTCCTTGCCTGTGCCGGTTTCTCCGACCAGCAGAACGTTGGAATTGGTGGCCGCTACTTTGCGGATCGTTTTAAGCAGGTCCTGTATGACGGCACTGGAACCGACAACCTGGTCGAAACCGGAGCTGCGAGCGAGGTCTTTGCGAAGACGCTGATTTTCGCGGAACAGGTCCTGGAACTTGAACAGGCGCTGCATGCGTTTTACAAGTTCTTCGAACCGGACAGGTTTCACCAGGTATTCGAAGGCACCCGCGGTAAACGCTTCAACAGCCGTTTCGACGCTGGGGTAGGCCGAGATGATCATGACGAACATCGCCGGATTGATGCGATGCAGCTGTTTGAGGACGCGAATGCCGTCGCCGTCGGGCAGCTGGATATCGCAAATGCCGACGTCGAAATCGCGTTCCTGAGCAGTGCGAATGGCTTCAGTTGCATTTGCAGCGGTGCGTACCTCGAACCCTTCACCCGTCAGGAATTCCGCCAGAGTCTCGCGGATGATGGGTTCATCTTCAACAATGAGTACAGACTTACGCTGAGCAATAATTCCCGACACTGTTACTGATTCTCCGGTAAAAACGACCATCGCAAAGGGATTTACGAAACGTTCAGCTTTGCGGCAGCACCCATTCCAGACTACACAGGCCCATTTTTCACCCGAAAACCCACTGTCATCTGCAGATTCCTGAATTCTGTGCCGGATTCGGGGAATGTGGACTCAGGAGATGGCAATCGTACGGCTGAGATGTCGTTGCGACCGGGAAAATCCGAAAAATTGGGAAAACTGGGCCATGGTGCATTGGTGGTTGGAGGGTTCACGAGTGGTGTTTCGCTGTGGACCGCTGGCTTAAAACCACGATTCCGACTAGTTTTTGCCTGGGCTCACCTGCTGTTTCTCTGTTTCAAGACGTTCGTGGTGGCTTGCGAGGATGCCTGCGGGATCGTCTTCGAAAGCCTGCCGGCAGCCTTCACAGCAGACAAACCAGGTTTTGCCGTTGTGCTGCACGGGGATTGTTCCACGGCCACCTGTAACGACGCACTGCACCTGTCCGGCCGCGGCATTTGCGAGGCGAGCACCATCGCGGGTCATTCCGAGTTCGAACATGCGTCGCCAGTCACTGCCTGTCTGGCTGCGTTCCTCAAGAAGCAGTGTCCAGCGAATGTCGCTCAGTTTGCGAAGCGTCAGCTTTCGTGCCGGCAGGCTGTTTTCAGCAGTTGTGAAGGTCCATTCGGTGCGTTCGCTGACGTCAGCCGGGTTTTTCTGCTCAGTTTTTTCCGGGAGCAGCAGGAGCTGTTGTTCGCCTTCCTGCAGCAGCAGTGTGACATCGTCTGCCGGCTGGCGGGGTGCTGTGATGCGGAGCTGCTGCAGGCGATTGCCCGGTTTGCACTGCAGAACGAGACTGGCGGAGTTTTCAGCGAACTGCCAGGTGCCGCTGACAGTCTCAGCGGAAGCACCTGCGTTTGAACCTCTGCGGAGCTGCACCACGGCGCGCCAGCTGCCGGTCAGTTCGCCGAGGGTGCCCACCTGCCTGGCGGCGGCGGCACGCCGGGCGGGCGTGGCTGTGGTCTGGGGCCGGTTTTCGTCGGAAGGCATTGTGAGGCAGGCCAGCAGGCACAGCAGGCGGGCAGTGGCAGCAGTGGCATGCATGGGCAGTTTTCCTGGTGGTCAGTTTAACCGGTCAATCAGTGACCACGACGCGACGGCTTTTCATTTCTGATCTGGGCAGGGAGCCTGTTGCTGCTGCCTGAACGGATGCTGCAAAGCCCAGTCGCTGCCGCAGGGCGATTCTGAGCTGTTCGAGGAGTGTGTTGCGAGCCGTGTCAGATTCAGCGGGGGTTTCCACAGCCACGCACAGGTCTTTCATACCCTGCACGGTGCTGACCTGAAGTTGAAACTCCGTGATTGCCGGGAATTCGCGTACGACTGCTTCAACACTTCCGGGAAATACGTTGTTGCCGCGGATGATCAGCATGTCGTCTGCTCGCCCCTGGATGCCGCCCTGCAGCCACCGCAGGACGCGACCGGAGGGATCTGGTTCAGTGCTGACTGTGACGAGGTCACCTGTGCGATATCGCAGCAGCGGGCTGCCGAGACGTCCCAGATTTGTGATGACCAGTTCCCCGGTTTCTCCGTCGGGAACAGGGTTTCCGGCGGCGTCTGTCACTTCGGCAATGCACTCTGTTTCAAGGAGGTACATCCCACCGGGTCGATCGGCAGATTCTGTTGCCAGTGAGCCCAGTTCTGTCATTCCCCAGTGGTCAATGACTTTCGCGTCCCACTGCTGTTCGATGAGCTGGCGGGTGGAGCTGATTGATCCGCCGGGTTCACCGGCCACGATGAGCATTCGAACGGAGGTTTCCTTGAGATCGATGCCTGCTGCTGCGGCGGCTTCAGCCATTCTGAGGGCGTAGGTGGGGGTACAGCAGAGGACTGTGGCTTCGTTTTCAATGAGGGCGTGGAGTCGAACCAGCGTGGACATGCCGCCTCCGGCGAGGCAGAAGTTGCCGTTTCGCAGAGCACCTTCGAAGGCGGCCCAAAAGCCGAGAAAGGGACCAAAGGAGAACGGGAAGAACAGGCGGTCCCAGGACTGCAGTCCGGCCAGTGTCCAGATCTGTCGCCAGCATTCCATGCACCAGTCCCAGCTGTCGCGAGTATCCATCCAGCGGACGGGGCGACCGGTGGTACCGGAGGTCTGATGCAGCCGCAGGTAGCGTGTGGATGGGTATGTCTGGTTTGAGCCGTAGGGAGGCTGTGCTGTCTGGTCCTGCACCAGTTCTGATTTGGTGCAGAACGGCAGTTTTTGGAGGTCTGCGACAGTGCGTATATCGGCCGGATCGAGATTGGCGCTGCGGAAGCGATTATTCCAGAAACGGTTGCGGGGCAGGATGCTGCTGAGCATCTGCTGCAGGCGAGCGGCCTGCAGGTTTTGCAGTTGTTCACGGTCAGACCAGACCTGTTCTGCCTGAAATTCCAGCACGCCGGATGATCCGCAGCAAGGGGATAAAACTGGAAATGAGTGATTATGTGGTGATGATATCGGGGCGAGCTGTGGGGGACAAATCCACTGTCACTGGAAGGCGGCAATTGTGGTGATTTCCGGCTGCCGGGGCATTTCCGGCGCTGGCATTGGTGGTTCAGCAGAGGTTGCATTTGAATTCTGCGGCTGCCGGCGTTAGCATCCGGGCTTAAGCGGCGCAGTCGCGATTTCCCGCGGGGCCGCAGATTTGCGTACAACTTCTCCTGGAATGCTCGGGTTTTGCTGCGGTTTCCTACAACAAACCAGCCGAAGATTTCCCGGAATCCGGCCGAATACCACACCAGTCGGCAATGCCTGCCGCGGTGACTGATAGATCTGAAAGACAGACTGCGAATGACCAATTCTGACGCTGATCCTCGTAAAAAGACTGATGATTTTGCCAAAAATCTTGTGCATGCAATGTTTGGCCTGGACAAGCTGCCTGCTGACGTCGGGGGTGAAGTCCTGTTCGACGACTACGACGATTCTCCGGCGGCTGGTTCAGCTGAGGCAGCTGTGCAGAACGCAGCGGCAGCTGAGGTAATTGAAGCTGCTGCTGCAGAACCGCTGAATTCGCGGACGGAATACCAGGACGATATTGACGACCTGATTATGTTCCCGGAGGACGATGATCAGGACGATGTTGCGGCGGAAGCGGATGCCGAGGACGACGACGAGAACTTCGACTTCGGCTCGGACGAAGTCGATGATGATGATGACGACGATGATGACGACGATGATGACGATGATGAGGATGCAGCAGACGAAGCTCCTGCAGCGGCAGCAGCGGTTGCGGCTTCGTCTGAACCGGTCGATGAGTTCGGTTTTGATTCTGAGCCTCCCGCACCGTCTCGCGAGCCTGCTCGGGCTGCTTCCCGACCTGCTCGCGATGACCAGCCTCGTCGTGACCGCGATGGGCGTGGTCGTCGTGGTGCAGACCGTGACGACGAGGGCGGTCGTGGTGGCGAGCGTGGGCGGGCTGGCGGTCGTGGGCGCGACCGTGGCGGCGACCGTGACGAGCGTTCTCGAGCGGTTCGTGAGGAGGGTCCATCAGCCGGTAAACCGGCCGCAGGCGGCGGCGGTGATGATACGTACTGGGACGAGCTGGACAACTGGGTGTGGGACGATCCGGAGTCGACTGTTAAGAAGGTGTCTGCACCGGCTGCAGAGTCTGTTGTTGACGAGGACGACTTTGGCGCTGATTCGGCGGAGCGTCCGGTGTCTTCCGATGACGACGCTGAGGCTGGCAGCGGTCGCCGTCGTGGCCGTCGTCGCGGAGGTCGAGGCCGTAACCGGCGGCGTTCTGAGGATACTGTGGGTATTCGATCCGAGGGCTCGGGGATTGACGATGATGATTCGTCGTCAGTAGATGAAGATCTGACTGAGATTTTGTTTGAAGAGGATCAGGAGGACATTGTCAGCGTTTCTGCGGGCAGTGTGTCTGCGCAGCGGCGTTCGCGTGACGAGCGTCCGGTGGTGGCAGCGGATGCTGACGACGCTGAGGAAACGGGAGGAAGTCGGGAAGAGTCTGAGGGTGGACGCAGCCGACGCGGCCGACGCGGTCGTCGTGGCGGTCGTGGCTCTGATCGTGAACGTTCCGAGCAGCGTGGCTCAGCAGATGAATCTGTTCGTCGTCGTCCGGCAGATGATGCGGACGAAGGCGATATTGCAGAGGATGATCGGCCGACAGGTTTTGACGATGAAGAACCGGTTGCTGCGGTTCCGCGGCAGCGCGGTGATCGAGGTCGATCGGATTCGCGTCGTGACAGCGACGACCGAGGTGCTCGCAGAGACCGGCAGGATCGTGGCGAGCGTTCTGAGCGGAGTGACCGTTCGTCAGATCGTGGTGAACGTCGTCCGGACCGTGATGATCGTGGTGGTCGCGGCGAACGACCGGAACGTGGCGAGCGATCTGAGCGTAGTGAGCGACCGGAACGTGGTG
>Ga0172373_10007704_pt1 | contig 13870 bp, 12 predicted proteins | sample Lak10m_2_FD_114546 | JGI IMG/M metagenome (GOLD analysis project Ga0172373, IMG submission 114546) | Freshwater microbial communities from Kabuno Bay, South-Kivu, Congo - kab_092012_10m | ecosystem: Environmental > Aquatic > Freshwater > Lake | place: Democratic Republic of the Congo... | reverse complement strand
CATGTCCGCGTTTTGACGTGAACTTGTCAGTGGAGGGATTTCGTCGACAAGGTGGTGATGCAGCAGGTGAAGCTTGGGCGAATTTCATCGCGTCACCAAATCAAGACACCACCGCTGCCTTTGTTGCCCATTGTCGGCACCTCTACACCACCACCCGCAAGATGGATGCAGACGTTGAAGCACGCACCATCACAAACGTGCCACTTCTTGTGGACTTCTTCAGTCGAGAAATCAAGTTGTTTGACGTTTTCGATGCGCTTGCGAATGTCAGCACCCCAGTGTTGATTCTCGGAGGAAACGAAGATCCGGTGATGCCTCCTGAGTATCAAGACGCTCTTGAATTTGCTCTAAAGAATTCACTGGTCACCCGATTCAATTTCTCCAATTGCGGCCATGCAATGGCAACTGATGCGCCAGAAGAGCTCGCAAGTGCACTTCAAGGCTGGGTCGTAGACACTTTGTAGCGAGTGACTGGCAACCAACCTTCGCCAGTCACAGACACCCATCCACCATGTTCTTCTTCATCTGCGCCGATGGACTCATGCTGTGAAAGTTTCCGTTCCCTCACTCTGACTCGACCTCCCTCGCTAGGAAGAAGGTCAACCTGCACCAGCTTATTTGCTCCGTTAACAGTCGTCGAAGTACCGAGAATATGAACGACCCCCACATGTTCAGGAAGCTTTCCGCCTACCCAAATGCGACACCATGTAGTTACTTCAAGATGAGCAGGTCCTCGACCAACTATTAACTCACCTACAACTTCTCCATGTGCATCAGATTCAAAATGCGCAATGACTTTTGTTGTTGCACGAGCTTGCTTTCCAACCACATGCGCAAGCACGGATTGTGAGGGTGCCGAAGCACCCCCACAAGGTCCGCTTTCATGACCAGATTCTTCTGCTCTTGCGGCCGAGACAGGAATGAGAACCATCAATAGCGTCAATACGCCGCACGACCATCTCATATCCTTCATCTCCGATGTCCGCCAGACCCATGCTCTGAACCGTGGGAGCCACTTCCTCCGGATGAGCCGCCACCGTGGGAACCACTACCCCCAGATGAACCGCCGCCTGATGAACCACTTCCACTTCCAGGCTTTCCTTTGACTCCGGTTGTTGCCGACACCGTCAACATCAGACTGGTTGTCTTAGGCGTATATGAAGCTTTCGCAACATCTCCAGCATCAACACCAATAAAAGTTGCGCGATTGAGCGTGTAGGTCAATTTGTATGTCCCCGGCAATGCCCTGCCTGATTTGCCTTTCACTCCCCAGTTGTAGCCATACACAACAGCACCGGTTGAATTGATTTCTGCAGACATCGGCCCGTCGTACACCACCCCACCTGGCCCATCAACACGTTCAATTCGAAGACGTGCGCCAGAATCAAAGACACGAGCAGTGGTGAAATCAACGAGCGCTCCAGTAGTTCCATACGTTGCCACGCGATCCTCCGCATCAGGCGTCAACTTCTCCACAACGAAACCTTTCATTGGTGTCGCTGGCGTGTAGTCCAAACCAACTTCAACACGAATTGGCTGCCGAGAACTCACCTTTGGGCGAGACGTGAGATTGTCTCCCCAGTTGGCGACCACATTTACTGCATCAGCATTTGCACATTGTGCCTGCCACATTGATTCAGACTTTTGTATGTAGTAGCCGGGAAACTGCGTTGACGTTGACCCTGTTGGCAATATTGCATTTCCACATGCACCGCCTCGAAGTGCCGGCGCATCAGTTGCTGTTGAGCCTGGGAGGAAAATCGCAGGAACGGACAGATTGCTGCCATAGCCCTCATCTTCCGCCGCAGACGCACTGTTGCTCGTCAACACTGCACCAACAAGCGCCGACCCAACAAGGGCCGCCAACATCATCAGTGAACGTCGACGAAACCATCTTGATGTATTTCTCATCACTGTTCTTCTTTCTTGTAATGAAACAGCACAGGGCTGCTTCACCACAAAGACTGCTCAGGACCTTGATGACACACACCACAATTCCGTACCTACCGATGCGAATATCTGGTAAAAGATGAAAATCATCATGAAACAAAGTGATGGAATCCCAATGAACCACCTGAAGCGTTGTGATAGTTCACCATCACTTTCAACCCGCGTTGTACAGTCGTCTCGTGCTTGCAAATCAATTAGCAACTAGCGAAGGCGTATTTCTCATTGTTGCCGTCATCGGCACCATCGCATTCGCAACCTCTGGCGTGCTTGCCGCCGCGGAAGCTGGACTCGATTGGCTCGGCGCAACAGTTCTTGCCGTTGTTGTTTCAATTGGCGGCGGCACCATCCGCGATGTCCTCATTGGAAATCTTCCGGTGACATGGATTCGTGACGAATGGCCTGTGATTGTTGCACTCATCACTGTCGCGATCGGCCTGATTGTTCTTCGACTCCCCTTTCATATCGACCCGCGAAATCATGCGTGGTATCTCGCAAGCGACGCAATAGGTCTCGGTGCATTTGTAGTTCTGGGCACTTCCATCGCGCTTGAAAGTGGAACATCGTCATTCGTCGCCATCTTCATGGGAGTCATCACAGGCGTTGGTGGCGGAGTGATTCGCGACATCTTTACGGACCAAACCCCCATGGTGTTTGTCGGCCAGATATACGCAGTGGCTGGGTTGATCGGCTCCATCTCACATGTAGTTCTCCGCGAGTACGACACCAGCGAGGGCATCCAAGTGTGGATTCCCATCGCGATTGTTCTGACGCTGAGAATCATCGCGATTCGATTCGACGTTCACCTTCCCCGCACAGCGACACCGGACAAACAATCTTCTGACTAGTCTCATTCAATGAGCGACGACCACATCACCTTACGAATCTCAAAGCGAACACTCCTGATTCTGGCGGTGGTCGTTCTTCTCCCCGTCACCTTCGTTGCCGGACTTTCCGTGGGTCGCGGGAATGATTCGTCAGCAGTGGTGGACTCGATCGTAGAAACCACAACCACCATCGAATCAACCACCACACTGGAAGCCACCACGACCACCATCGCAGGAACAGCCAGCAAAAAATCAACGCCAACGACTGTTGCGAAGAAGAAAGCAACAACGACAACAACGGCCCCACTCTCTGTCAAAGTCACTTACTCGGATAACTGCCCAGCGCCAATACCAGCGAATGCCGGGGTCATGGGAACAATGACAATCACATGAACATCAACGTCTGCCGTTCGCGCAATGGTGGAAGTAAATCACGGAGCAACTGGCATCTACTCTGAAAATAATCACAAGGGGAATGAATCAATTGCGATTAATCGACCTTGCAACAACGTGAAGGAAGCCAACGGCGCCTACCTCGGACGTCCGCTCACCGTTCTTTTTAGAGTCACGGTGTACGACGCTGCAGGAAAAACGGCAGTAACCGGCGGTACCGACACGATGTAATCATCGTTCACTTGTGGACTTAATCGTCCAATACATCGAGTGTTTTCGGTGGCCCCGCTTGTCGCCGCGACAGTCGCAACATCACACGCCCACGGGCCTTCTCTTGCAGACCACCAAATCTGGCGTAGATGAAAATGTCCCCCATGCATGTTCTGGAGACAAAGTGATGACTGTCACATCTTTGTTGGAATAATTCCAGATTTTGAATTGTTCCATTTTCCATGCCAATGACTTTTAGCGAGCAACTTCGCGAACATGGACTCAGCGTTACTGCACAGCGACTTGAAGTCCTGAAGGTCGTGTCGCAGTACCCACATATCTCGGCAGACCAGGTCACTGAACTTGCGGGGAAGAAACTTGGCGCCATCTCAAAACAATCGGTGTACGACACGTTGAACACCCTGTCCGAAAAAGGACTTTTGCGTCGTATCCAACCAACCGGATCTTCGGCACGCTACGAGGATCGAATCAATGACAACCATCATCACGTCATCTGTCGTTCATGCGGAATTGTCGCCGACGTTGACTGCGCAGTTGGTCGTCGACCATGCCTCACCGCGTCCGACACGCATGGCTTCACCATCGACGAAGCCGAAGTCGTGTACTGGGGCTTTTGCCCCGACTGTCAATAACAACAATCTCACCCAACCCCCCCCCACAACAAAGGAGAGAAACATGACAAACGAAGCTAAGTGCCCATTTTCAGGTGGTGCTATCACCGCTGCGGACATGGGAACCACCAATACAAAATGGTGGCCAAACTCACTCAATATCAAGGTGCTCCACAACAACCCAGATGCGGGCGACCCGATGGACCCAGACTTCGATTACGCGAAAGAATTTGCATCGCTTGATCTTGATGCGGTCATCGAAGACCTCACCGAACTCATGACGAACTCACAAGAGTGGTGGCCTGCCGACTACGGACATTACGGCCCCTTCTTCATTCGCATGTCGTGGCATGCTGCTGGTACTTACCGCGTCACCGATGATCGCGGTGGTGCCGGCACAGGCATGCATCGCTTTGCACCACAGAACTCGTGGCCAGACAATGGAAACCTCGACAAGGCACGCCGACTGTTGTGGCCCATCAAGCAAAAGTACGGCAACAAATTGTCGTGGGCTGACCTCATGGTGCTCGCTGGAAATGTTGCACTTGAGTCGATGGGCTTCAAAACATTCGGGTTTGCCGGTGGTCGCGCCGACGTGTACGAACCAGACGAAACATATTGGGGTTCTGAAACAACCTGGCTTGCAGACGAGCGCTATAGCGGCGACCGCGAATTAGAAAATCCGCTTGCCGCAGTGCAGATGGGTCTTATCTATGTCAACCCAGAAGGACCAAACGGAGTTGCCGATCCGTTGCTATCGGCACGCGACGTGCGAGAGACGTTTGCGCGCATGGCCATGAACGATGAAGAAACCGTTGCACTTGTTGCTGGTGGACACACCTTCGGTAAGGCTCATGGAAATGGTGACCCCGGCAAATACGTAGGACCAGAGCCAGAAGCAGCACCCATCCAGGCAATGGGACTTGGCTGGTTGAACTTGAAGGGTTCAGGACACGGCGTTGACACCATCACCAGCGGCATTGAAGGCGCATGGACCACGAACCCCATTGCGTGGGACAACGACTACTTCAAGATCTTGCTGGAGAATGACTGGGAATTAGTGAAGAGTCCAGCTGGCGCACAGCAATGGGTCCCAGCAGGTGGCGCACTCAGCGGAACCGTTCCAGATGCGCACGACAAGTCCATGGCGCATGCACCAATCATGACAACTGCAGACCTTGCGTTGAAGTTCGATCCTGAGTACGCAAAAATTTCTCGCCGCTTCTACGAGAACCCCGCCGAATTTGCAGATGCATTTGCGCGCGCTTGGTTCAAGTTGACACACCGCGACATGGGACCAAGCACTCGCTATGTGGGCAAGTTGGCGCCAACGGAAGAACTTGTTTGGCAAGACCCAGTGCCAGCTCCGGCAAAGCTGCCAACGGCCGCAGATATTGACGCAGCAAAGTCAAAGATTGCCGCATCTGGTCTCACCACTGCACAACTCGTTAGTACTGCATGGGCTTCTGCATCCACCTTCCGTGGAACCGACAAGCGAGGTGGCGCGAACGGCGCGCGTCTTCGATTGGCACCACAGAACGACTGGGAAGCAAATAACCCCGCAGAACTCGCAATAGTTCTCGCGGTGTACGAAAAGATCAGCGTCGAGACCGGCATCTCTATCGCAGACATCATTGTCCTGGGTGGAAATGTTGGTGTAGAAAACGCCATCAAGGCCGCGGGCATGTCTATCGCTGTTCCCTTCACCGCCGGACGTGGCGATGCGAGTCAAGAGCAAACAGATGCGCACTCGTTTGGATACCTCGAGCCAACATTCGATGGTTTCCGCAACTATCTGCGCCCTGGTCATGTTCAAACAACCGAACAATTACTCCTTGAAAAAGCGAATCTTCTAACTCTGACCGCACCAGAGATGGCAGTGCTGGTTGCTGGTTTGCGAGTGCTCGGTGCCAACTATCTAGGTTCTCAACACGGAGTCTTCACAGACAAAGTGGGAACACTCACAAACGACTTCTTTGTCAATGTGTTGAGCATGGATTATGTCTGGACACCAACCGACAAGTCTGAGGAAATCTTTGAAGGTCGCAATCGTGCCACGGGGACGGTTGTTTTCACAGGAACACGAAACGATTTGATTTTCGGATCCAACTCACAACTGCGAGCAATCGCAGAGGTCTATGCACAACACGACAACCGTGAGAAGTTTGCTAGCGACTTTGTCGCTGCGTGGACAAAGGTGATGAACCTCGATCGTTTCGATCTGAAGTAACTCATTCATTGAAAGGGCCCGTCGCAGACATGCGGCGGGCTTTTTCATTTAGAGCTTGCGGATGACGCCATCTTTCACGGCGGCGGCAGCAACTGCAGGTGCAACTCGCTCCACGATTGAACGATCGAAGACGGATGGAACAACGAATCCAGGTGACAACTGAGCATCAGTCACTGATTCCGCGATTGCAACTGCTGCAGCCAACTTCATACCTTCTGTGATATCTGTTGCTTGTGCATCCAGCGCACCACGGAAAATTCCAGGGAAGGCCAACACGTTGTTGATTTGGTTTGGATAGTCACTACGACCGGTTGCCATCACTGCAGCCAAGCCGTCACATTGCTCTGGGCGAATTTCTGGATTTGGATTTGCCATTGCGAAAACAATGGGATCTTTCGCCATTGAACGAACGTCGGCAGCGGTGATGAGATCTGGTCCACTAACGCCCAAGAAGACGTCTGCGCCCTTCATGACATCGCTGATGGTTCCCATCTTGCGAGATTGATTGGTGTGCTCTGCAAACCACACCTTTGCCGAGTTCATCTCGCCGCGGCCTGAGTAAATTGCTCCGACTCGGTCGCAGCCAATGACTTCACCGACACCTGCATTCAACAAAATCTTGCCAATCGCAACACCAGCTGCACCGACTCCAGCAATCACAACAGAAAGATCTTCCATCTTCTTTCCGGTGATCTTCAGTGAGTTCCACAAAGCGGCAAGAGCAACGACTGCGGTGCCGTGTTGATCGTCATGGAAGACAGGAATATCCAACGACGCACGCAAGCGCTCTTCAATTTCAAAACACTCTGGTGCAGCAATGTCTTCAAGGTTGATGCCGCCGAATGTCGGAGCAATGCGCTGAACGAAATCAACTACTTCATCTGCAGTACGTGCGTTAATACAAATCGGGAATCCGTCGACACCACCAAATTCTTTGAAGAGAAGCGCCTTCCCTTCCATCACTGGCATCGCACCTTCTGGACCAATATCTCCGAGACCGAGTACAGCGGTGCCATTACTCACAATGGCGACGGTGTTCTTTCGAATGGTGTACCGATGCGACAAAGCCGGATCGTTTTCAATCGCGGTACACACACGAGCAACACCTGGCGTGTACGCCATGGACAAATCGTCTTTGTCGTTGACAGGTGCAGTAGAGAGAACATGGATCTTTCCAGCCTCATGCATGCGGAATGTACGGTCCCACCAATCCATCAAGGTGATTCCCGGGCAATTCTTTACCGCTTCCACCACTTGCAACTGATGCGCTTCGTCTCGACAATGAACAATCAGGTTCCGTCGAAGGACCGGTCCACGAACGTCGAATCCGTCGAGTGCGCCAATATTGCCGCCCGCATTACCGATTGCGGTACACAGCATTCCCAACGCGCCAGGCACGTTGTCGAGCTGACAGTCGAGCGTGATGGAAAAGGCAGCGGTGGGCAGGCTTGGCATAAGAATTCCAAGGTTATCCCCAACCCCCCGTCCGCCACCCCACTCTTTATGGGCTCTGCCCGCCTAATGTGTCGGCGAAGAGGAGACGGAACATGATTGAAGAAGTAGTGGCGAAATGGCATCTCTATATGCGTGGTCAACTTGAGGGAGGGCTTGACACCTTGTTGGCCGACGACTGCGTCTTCTACTCACCCATCGTCTTCACCCCCCAAGTCGGCAAGGAGATCACGAAGTTGTATCTCATGGCCGCCAGCCAAACACTTCCTGGAGACAAGCAGTCCGACGGCGCGGCCGAGTCATCAAAAGATGGAAAGTTCCGCTACGTGAAAGAAGTGATATCGGGCAACACTGCTGTTCTCGAATTTGAAACAACCGTGGAAGGTAAGTACGCAAACGGTGTCGACATCATTACGTGCAATTCCGACGGGTTTATCAGTGAGTTCAAAGTGATGTTTCGACCACTTCAAGCAATCAACGCAGTCCACCGACAAATGGGTGCGATGCTGGAGAAGATGTCGCCAAAATAGCGACAACTACTCCCCAATCAATTCCTTTCGAAGCTCGCGCTTCAAGAATTTTCCTGTTGCATTTCGCGGAATTGGTTCACCACGGAACCACACCTTTGACGGGATCTTGTGTTTCGCCAGGGATGGTGCCAGGAACGCACGCAACTCATCTTCAGTCAATGTTGTATTGGGTCGCAACACCAATACTGCGGCAACCTCTTCACCCAAACGTTCATCGGGTACTCCGAACACCGCAGCTTCTGCAATGGACGGATGATGATAAATAGCTGCCTCTACTTCAGAGCAGTAAACATTCTCGCCACCGCGAATCACCATGTCCTTGGCGCGATCCACGATGTACACGAAACCGTCCTCGTCAATTCGTGCAACGTCGCCTGTGTTTAGCCAACCATCTTTAATGGTCTCTGCAGTTGCCTCTGCCCTGTTCAGATAGCCGGCAATGGTGACGGCTCCGCGCACACACAAGATTCCGACAGTGTTGGGATCGCGTGGTAAATCGTTTCCGTCTTCATCAACCAACTTGCCTTCCAATGTTGGGACAAGTGGTCCACAACTCTCAGGGCGCTCAATATAAGAACGAGCTGAGTTTGCCGTGATGATTCCGCACGTCTCCGTCATTCCGTACCCGGTGCTTGGTTGTCCACCCTTCAAGGCGCCTGCAATTTTGTGCACCAAGTCGGGCTGCACGGCCGAACCGCCTCCTCCCATGGACTGAAGTGACGAGGTGTCCCGTGTTTCCCAATCTGGATGCATCAACAACTCTCGGCCCATTGTGGGGACGCCAGAGAATGTTGTGACCTTCTCACGTTCAATCAATTCGAGAGCACGTCCCGCATCCCACTTGTACATCATCACGACTTTTGCGCCAGTCAATGTCGCTGGATGCAACAAGCAGTTACAAGCGGTGACATGAAACAGCGGAGTTGGCGCGAAGATTGCTGCAAGTCCAGATGCTGGAGTTGATGTTGGTGCCGGCACATCGCCCGCCGCAATCGCTTTTTGTTCAGCAAGTGCTGTTGTTGCCGTCATCGCAGCAATGTTCAAGATGTTCGCCACCGACCCACGATTTGTTAACTGAGCACCCTTCGGAAAACCAGTTGTGCCTGACGTGTAGAAGATTGTCGCGTCATCATCAGTATCAATCTCTGCGTCAGGCAAGATCCCAGGGTCACTGCCCGCGAGAGCCTCTTCCCAACGAACTGCACCAGACGGAAGTGCGCCCTCATGGCGCGCGACGATCAATTGGACTGGCGCAACATTTTCGATTTCTACAAATCGAGCGAGACGTTCTCCATCAACAATGAGAACTAATGGGCTGCTGTCTTTCAATGCATATTCCATTTCAGGCGCTGTCCACCATGCATTCATGCCAACCAATGCGGCGCCAAGCGAGACAGTGGCCCAATAACTAACGACCCACTCTGGGTAGTTGCGCATCGACACCGCGACGCGAGTTCCGCGTGTTACTCCATGTTGTTGAAGATATGCAGCAAGGATTCGCACCTGTCTGTGAATCTCTGCGTATGTGTAACGCTCGTCTTCGTACACCAGATACTCGTTGTTGCCATGAACTGCACTGAGTTCCCACAGAGCTCGCATGTGTGGCGGAGCTGCCGTGAAGACTTTGGTGGGTACTCCTCGGACTTCTGCAATAGAAGTGGCAAAGGGCGAACCAGGAGCATCGAGTTCCTGGCGGGCTGCGAGGTAATGGTGAATCACCCCCACATCATTACCCATTTGTGACAAATGTCGCTAGACGAAAGACAGGGCTGAAGCCGCCGCTTTAGGCTGGAGGCGTGAGGAGCCCTCGATGACATCTGAATTCATTGTTCAAGGCTGGACTGTCGCTGGCTCCGATGTCACGCTTCGATACCGCAGCGGCGAATCAGTTTTCTCGGAAGTGGTCGGATTCCCCGTTGCTGTTGAAATCACCGACGTCATCATGCGCCTCCTTGACTTGCTCGCCGTCGTCGCGGGCGTCAGTTACGCAAAGGCTTTTGCCCCCGCCACCGTCACATTCCCGTCACTCGATGTCTCACCTTCAGGATTGACACTGATCCAACGGACCTACAACGAGGGCATGCGCGAGTTCGCGTTTCAGAATCAACTTCCCCTCACGTCCACGTTTCACGTTGCCGAAGTCGCCCGAGGTGACAACTTTCAGATCGAAGCACTTCGAGGGGAACCAGGTCGTCCACTCATCCCGTTCGGAGCTGGACGAGATTCCTGCGTTGTTGCCAGTGCCTTGAAACATTTGCAACCGACACTCTTCACAGTTGGCATTAATCCATTTGCGGCAGAGATTGCTCAAGAACTCTCACTTCCGCTGCTCACAGCATCGCGCTCTATCGACCCGTTACTCTTGGCACGAAATCAATCTGGAGCTTTGAACGGACACGTTCCAGTAACAGCAATCAACTCACTCATCTCATTGATTGTCGCTGAACTCACCGGACACACCAGTGTCGTCATGGCCAATGAGAAGTCAGCATCACGGCCAACTCGAATAGTTGACGGAATTGAAGTTAATCATCAGTTCAGTAAGTCGCTTGAATATGAACAATCTCTCCGATCCGCCGTTGATATGGCCGGATCCATCGTGAACTACACATCTGTTCTGCGCTCTGTTCCTGATCGCGACATCTCATTTGCCTTTGCAACAAAATGCCAGGAACTTCACCATCTCTTTATGAGCTGCAACCAAGCAATGTTGCGAGACGAATCTCGGCGGAGCGCTGGATGGTGTGGCGATTGTCCGAAATGTCGAGGAATGTATTTATCTCTTGCGCCCTTTCTTTCGCCTCACGAAATGGTTGGCATCTTTGGGAGAGATCTCCTGAACGATCCCGCACAATTATCGGGATTTCAAGATTTGATGTCAGACGAAACGAAGCCGTTTGAATGCGTGGCGGACATCAGCGAGGCACTCGAATCAATGAGACACCTATCGACACTCCCCCAATGGTCACGGCACAGCGTCGTCCAATCGTGTCGCGAAGTCACATCCAAAGTCACAACTAGCGATTCCGACTCATACGAATCGTTCAGTGGATTTGACGCAGACATCCAACGATTTATGAAGGCATCGCAATGAAACTGACCGAACTGCGCAACATGCGAGTTCTTGTCTGGGGTGCCGCGCGAGAAGGCACTGAAGCAGCAAGAATTCTTGTTCACCAGAACTGTTCGATTTCGTTTGTCTCCGACCAGCCAACGTCAGACGCAGCGACACAATCTGCTGCAGAGAAATTTCACACCGATGTCCTAACTCCAGATCAGATTGTGGAGTGGGATCCAGACTTCATTGTGCGATCACCTGGTGTCTCTCGCTATCGCGCAGAACTCGAAGGTTTTGCATCGTCAAGTCTTTTGGCCTTGTGGATGGCAGACCAAGATTCGAATCGCATTATTGGTGTCACGGGCACCAAAGGCAAAAGCACAACGTCAACACTCATCGCAAACATTCTTCAAGCGGCCGGACACACGGTTGAACTCGCTGGCAATATCGGCGTGCCAGTCACGCAGACATCTCTCGCCTCGGATTTCATTGTTATTGAGGTATCCAGTTACCAAGCAAGTGACTGCACGACATCCCCGTCTATCGCCGTCATCACGTCGCTTGATATCGATCACATCCCTTGGCATCAATCAGTCAAGAATTATCACCGCGACAAACTGAATCTTGTTGCGTACCCCGAACTGCGTCACATTGTGTTTCATACAGGGAACACAGATTTGGATGCTCGCCTCGACGCACTGGGTGTAGCAAATTATCGGTTTAGCAATTCCAACCATTCTGTTCACGTCGCTCTGGCCACGCCTCAGGGTGAAGAAGTTCTGAAACGAATGGGCAGCACCACATTCCCGCGCAATCTCGAACTTGCAATGGACGCAGCCTTGGCTGCAGACCCTTCACTCACTCTCGCTCATGTTCTCGCAGCGTTCGACAACACACACCCTCTTCCATCGCGACAGCAAATGGTGGGTCGTGTAGACAAGCGATTTTTTGTGGACGATGCGCTTGCAAGCAACCCATTAGGCACAATGGCGGCCATCGAGAGGTTTGATTCATCGCGGTTCATTCTCATCATTGGGGGTGAAGACCGCGAGGTGGATTTTGGCCCGCTCTGTGACGCCATCAACAATTCGAGCCATCTCGTTGGGATTGTCTATTTGGGTGACACCAACAGTCGCCTTTACAAGGCTCTCATCACCACGAAGGCCACAATTCGTCCGGCCAATTCAGATGATGTCGCCGATGCAGTTTCGATCGCAATGACCATGTCTCACCCTGACGACTTCATCATCTTTAGCCCAGCTGCGCCAACGCCTCGGGCGATTGGTGACTACCAGACCCGAAGCGCCCGTTTTCTCGCGGGAATCGAACAAATCAATCATTCCTGAATAACGAGAAACCTTTTCTCAAAGAGCGTCCAGCAGGCATCACGGAACTAGCCTTTCCTACTTGTGGGATCAGATAACTCCGTAGACCGTGAATCGGTCGAACACGCTCGTCAACTTGCTCAGCAAAACGCCACCGATGAACACTCCAACGAATCACACGATGATTCGCACGGTGCAGCACATCACGGCGGAACAATCGCCTTAGCACTGGGAGCGCTCGGTGTTGTGTACGGCGACATCGGCACGAGCCCGTTGTATTCATTCAAAGAAGCGTTCACCGAAAAATCCCACATCATGACAATTGATGAAATCAACGTCTTCGGTATCTGTTCTTTGGCCTTTTGGTCTCTTGTGATTGTGATTTCAATCAAGTACTTGATGTTCGTGATGCGCGCCGACAACAACGGAGAAGGTGGAATTCTTGCGTTGACTGCAATGGTGCTTCCACGTCGTGGTGAAGTTGTTCGCAACAGCGCAATCCTCGTCACCCTTGGTGTCTTTGGTACCGCCCTGTTGTACGGCGACGGCGTCATTACTCCAGCTATTTCTGTGTTGTCAGCAGTGGAAGGACTAGAACAGGTCTCAACAGGATTTGCCGACTGGGTGATTCCTATTGCGATTGTCATTCTTCTTGGCTTGTTCATTGTTCAAAAACGAGGAACTGGAACAGTCGGAAAAGTCTTCGGACCGATCATGATTGTCTGGTTCACCACACTTGCGGTACTCGGCCTCATGCACATCTCTGAAGCGCCGCGAATTGTTCAGTCCATTAATCCGTACTACGCAATTCAATACTTCACTCACGAAACAGGACGCGCATTCCTCTCATTGGGTTCCATCTTCTTGGTCGTCACTGGTGGCGAAGCCTTGTATGCCGACATGGGCCACTTTGGACGTCGACCCATCATGTTTGGATGGTATTCAATGGTTCTCCCGGCTTTAGTGCTGAACTACTGGGGACAAGGCGCATACCTTCTCAATCCGGAACACGCGGAGAATGTTGAAAGCATTTTCTTCAGCATGGTTCCCGATGCCGTCCTTCTGCCGATTGTCATCTTGGCAACAATGGCCACCATCATTGCGTCGCAAGCACTCATCTCTGGCGTTTTCTCACTAACGGCGCAAGCAGTGCAGTTGGATTACTTGCCTCGCATCAAGATTCGCCACACGTCGCATGCACATTCGGGCCAGATTTACGTTCCGCTTGTGAACTGGGTCCTCATGGTTGCATGTATCGGCCTTGTG
>Ga0172373_10007702_pt1 | contig 13874 bp, 14 predicted proteins | sample Lak10m_2_FD_114546 | JGI IMG/M metagenome (GOLD analysis project Ga0172373, IMG submission 114546) | Freshwater microbial communities from Kabuno Bay, South-Kivu, Congo - kab_092012_10m | ecosystem: Environmental > Aquatic > Freshwater > Lake | place: Democratic Republic of the Congo... | reverse complement strand
TGGTGTATCCTTCCATCTCAATAGACAAGAAATATCATCTGGTTTTGATAACGGTTGTAAATGTACTAATAATTTTTCACCAAGAGGAGCTAGTAAATTGGCTACTGTATGAGAAGTTGTGTGTGGCAATTGCTCCAATAAATTTAATAAACCATTATGAGTGTCATCAGCAACATTAAGTAGAATCTTTGGATTTTCTGTAGCTAAACGCACAACAGCTTTATCTAAAAGATTATTTGCAGCTTGATGAAATGGAATTTCGATTGAATCATGTGGTAAACTGTCTCTCCATCTGGATTCTAGTACTAAAGCTTTTGCAGCAGAAGTATTTCCAGAGACAGCCAAATTAACTATGGGTTCAAGACTCTGTGTTAAAGAAGCTACTTGATCTCCTTCATGAGATTTAGGTTGTAAAACTCTGGCTAGATAATTTCTTGCAACATCTGCCGCGAGTTCTCTCGTTGGATTAGCAGTGAAACCAGTGTCCGAGCGATTTCTAAGAATCAATCCAGAGTCTTCTCCTGTTAAAGCTTTTTCTAGTCGAAGTGCTAAATCAGATATTCCAAGAGTAGGATGGCTTTCTCCAGGTCTTACGCTGGTAAGGCTAACTTCATTTCGCATACTTTCTGCAACTCTAGCCATTAGTGCTGAATTAAGGTTAATTATTTTTGGTTGATCCGTAGATGTCACCATAGGCGAATCTGTTACTGTGGCTACTGTTGCTGCTGGAGTAGTTTCAGCCTGAGCGAGTGCCTCAGCATCAGGTCTTCCAGATACTTCTGCTTTAGCTGGCCCTGTTACGGGCTCAGTTCTAGCGGTAGCTCCACCACCACCAGTATTTGGCACGAAAGGGGTATTTCTAGGGAACAAATTTTTAAATAAATTTCCTAAATCCATATAATTTCACTCCTTTGTACTTTACATGTTATCACATGGTATAGACAAGTTTCTCGATTATTATTTAATTGTTAATGGATTTGACTACTACTACCACCACCACTAGTAGTGGCAAGATTCAATCCTCCTAGAAGCTGTAAAGGGTTAAAAGATCTATTTTTGTTGCCTATTCCGTGATCGTTAATAATGCCTAAAAGCATTTGGAGACCATTTTCTTCTTTGCCTCCTTCTTGCCTTTTGTCTTGTATTGTTGTTGTAGCAAGTTCCATCAACATATGCCCTGCAACGCCACGAATAAGTCTTGAAAATCCTCTGTCTCCTGATTTTTTAGCACGAAGAACGGAAGTTAAAAGTAATTTTGCCGCATGAGAATCTCCTTCTTTGGCTAAAATAAATAGTGGGTTTAAATTGTAAGTGATCTCTCTTAGCAGGGCTGCTTGATCAGCACCTTGATAATTTGCAGGATTAGTTACCTTGGTATGATAGTCAGTGAGTTGTTCTGCGCTTAGCTGATTTGTCGATGTCTGAGCGTGAGTTGTACCTAGATCAATCCCTATATCTCTTAATATCCTTGGATTAAATTCTCCGTCGTGCTCCTGAATATGTGTTCTTGCCGCTAGAGCTGTAGCATTATTTCGACCAATTCCTGTTTGTATTGGGGCTTGTTGCTTTGCAGGTCTATTCAGTGTAGCTGCTAGATCTGCAACCACATGGTCCACGATATTTAAGGGAAAAGGACTACCGAATCGGTCACTATGATTAATTGAACTTGTATGCATGTTATATTAAAGGCTCCACCTTGTGGGAAAATTTAACACATTTGAAGCAAATTTTTCAAATTAATTTAACAAATAACAACTAAGCTAAACTCTTAACTATATCCAATCTTCGACTGACTAGATCCCAATTAATAGTTTTCGTGAAAGTGTCTATGTATAAAGCTTTTCCTTCTTTCTTATAATCAGCGACATAAGCATGTTCATAAACATCTAGTGCAAGCAGTGGAACGATGAAGTTTGGGAAATTCGCACTATGATCTTGCAGAGCATAATTAAAGATCTTTCCATTTAAAAGATTTAGGGCTGTAATAGACCAGCCTTCTACCTTCATCGCAAGTTCAGTTAAGTTCTTCATATAAGCTTCAAATGAAGTAAAAGTGCCTTCTATTGCTTTATTAAGGCTTGACGAGCGTTTAGTCGTCTCTGTGCTCATATTAGTGAAATAGATATCATGTAATGCCATGCCATTTAGCGAGAAAGCTAGATGCTTTATTCCAAACTCGCTGATCTTGCCAGCAGCCATTTCCATTTCAGCTTGGTTTACATTCTTTACGTAGTTAGCATAAAGTCCGAGGTGATTCTTTAGCAATTCTGGACTGAGACCCAATTTCTCATTCTTAGTTAAGTGAGAAAAATCTTTTTCGATATACTTTCCGTCCCTGTATATGGGATAAAGTTCTTCTACATTAAATTTTACAGATTTGGAGCAAGCAGTCAAAGCACTGCTCAGGCACAAACCTAAGCCAGATGCTGCACTTAAACTCAAAAATGTTCTGCGATTCATTTCAGTCATACTCGGTAATTATACCTGACAGTCTGTAATGAAGTGATGAGAAATACTGGTTTAAACTAGCTTATCAATAGCTTCTTGGATTTTTTCTTTAGGAAGAGCCCCGATTAGCATATCTACGGGTTTACCATCTTTAAAAAGAATCATAGTAGGAATGCTGTTAATTCTGAACTGAACGGCTTTATGTGGATTTTCGTCCGTATTTAATTTAACGATTTTAGCTTTACCGGTGTTCTCAGAAGAAAGCTGCTCCATAACTGGTGCTAATGCTCTGCATGGACCACACCAAGGAGCCCAAAAGTCTACAAGGACTGGCTCGGCAGAGTTTAATACCTCTTCATCAAAATTTGTATCATTAACTTCTTGTACCATAGCTATTATTGTAGCTGATTTATTTCTGTTTATTTTAGTTCTGTAATTCCCTGCTTTCCACCAACGAGTGAGCTTAGTCCAGAGTTAGGACTAGGGCTATAAAAATGAAAAGTATAAATTTTATCTTTATCAAGCTTAGAAAAGTGGTCCTCAAGATTCGCCCACTGGTAGATAGTCAATTCCTTTGTCATGGAAGATAATCCCTTAATCGGCTCTGTGACAGAAAATTTAAAAGCTATTCTCTGTAAAGGTGCCTCTGCCTCAATTAGTTCGGAATTGAGATACTTCCCAGAAAAAATAATTCCAGCATGTTCTTTTATCTCATCCTTATCAAGGATTCTAGTTAGGGCACAGGCTCTTTTATTTATAATTTCTTTCACTTCTTCTTTTGCCTGTGCAATTGGGTTCTTAACCAGTAAGGCAATTAATAGGCTGAAAATTAAGATATAGCTTTTAGGCATAGCTTTGAAGTCTATTATAATTAAAAACCGTTATGAAGAAAAATTTATTGTATTTCTTTGTTGTAAGTTTGTTGCTGAGCTTTACTATTGCGGCTTGTTCTTCCTTGCATAGCAAAAATTTAGCAAATCAAGCTGTGAGTGCTGCTCCCCTCGGTGAGTTAGGGAAGTTTTTAGGAACTAAGCAGTCCAAAAATCTTGCTGTAATCAAGTTCTATGCAGATTGGTGTGGAACCTGTAAAGAGTATGAACCAGAGTTTGCTAAAGCGAAGTCAGCTTTTTCAACAGCAAATGTGGATTTCTACGAAATAAATGTAGATAAGAAAGAGTATTCTGCTTTGATTAAGGAGCTGAAGATAGGATTGATTCCTATTACATATTTTGTTAGTCAAGATAGAAAGACTATTGAAAACAGAATTGGCTATATTCCAGCCTCACAATTAGCTGAAAAATTGAAGTCACTTAACTTAAAATAGGAGACAGGAATCCTAGAGACGATGACATCTAGTACATTAATCATTGCTAAATCCGCTCAGATTGCATCTTCTGCCGAGATTGGGGAAGGATGTGAGATCGGGGAAGGCGTGATTATTCGTGATGGTGTAAAAATTGGTGCGAATTGCAAGATATTTCCTTACGCTGTTATCGGTGAGCCTCCTCAAGATTATAGCTTTAAGGGGGAGCCGAGCTTTGTGCAGATTGGTTCGGGTAACGTGATTCGTGAATTCGTTACGATTAATAGAGCTGTGGGGGAAGGGGCGAAGACCGTTATTGGTGATAATAATTATTTTATGGCGTATTCGCATGTTGCTCATAATGCAGAAGTTGCTAACTCTGTAACTATCGCAAATTCTGTCCAGCTAGCTGGCTATTCGGTGATAGAGGACTTTGTTACGATTGGTGGGCTTGCTGCAATTCATCAAGGCTGCCGAGTAGGAAAGTATGTAATGCTTTCTGGTATGTCCGCTACCAATAAAGACCTTCCGCCGTTTTTTATGTATGGTTTAACTCCAGCATTTGCTGCTGCTGTTAATCGCCATGCTTTAAAAAAACATGGTTTTAAGAAGGAAGTCATGAATGAGATATTTTCCGCTTTTAAGTTGATATATAAGAATGGGACTCCGATGCCACAAATCATTCAGAGATTGGAAACGGAGCTTAAGCCTTTGGATGAGATTAAGTATTTGATTGATTTTCTGAAAAATTCTAAACGTGGAATTAAGCTGGGAAGAACTTTACTAAGGGTTTAATTAATGACTAAACGAAAGATCTTTAAATATGGTTCAGATGTTCTCAGAAGGCGATCGACTCCTGTAACTAAGTTTGACAAGAGGTTAGGGAAGCTAGCTGATGATATGATTGAGACGATGTATCTCGCAAATGGAGTGGGTTTGGCTGCTCCACAGATAGGTGTGAATCAAAGAATCATAGTAGTTGATACCGAGTATGGTTCTGAAAGATACGAAGATAGCAAGACCGTAAAGGGTAAGAATCCGCTGGTGATGATTAATCCAGAAATTATCGAAATGGAAGGGGAAATTGAAAGCTATGAGGGGTGTTTAAGTTTTCCAGAAGTTTACTTTAATGTGACTCGTGCAAAAAAGATAAAAATAAAGTTTTTAGATTTAAAAGGCGTTGAGCATGAGATGGCAGCGGAAGATGATCTTTTTTGTCGCTGTATTCAGCATGAGATAGATCATTTAAATGGAAGGCTGTTTGTTGACCTTGCACAGGATAGAGTAATCGCAAGGGAAGAGTTAGATAAGCACGGTTTTGCGAATGTAGAAAAAATACTATAAAATTTTTTAAAAGCATACCTTGTATAGACACATAATATGTCCTCTCAAAATAGAGATCCATCGAAAAAATAGCTCAATCCCTCATTCCTATATATCTCCTCATCTTCTAAGGCTATTTAATAAAGATGGATCTCTAATTTTATTTAGAGCTCTCAATATCAGTTACTTAGTGGTTATTTAGTAAAATTATTTTAGGGAAGAAATAATTCTGTAGCAGATAAAAGGAGACCCTTGTGAAGAAAATATTTTTACTTAGTTTATTAGTTCTATTGTTTAGTCCATCAATTGTAAGAGCTCAGGCTTTTATTAGCCCTTGGGATAAAGGTTTACAAGTTGATGAAGATAAAGCTTATAGTGTAGAATCTCGGGATTCTGCTAACGTTTTGGTTCAATACCAATTCCCAAGCCTTACTGCTACAGGAAAAGAGCTTGTGCTTGATTCAGAGTTTGATTATGCTGTAATTAACTCCTATGGTTTAGTGGCTTATGATTATAGGGAAGATACCCAAGAAAAAGAGTCAGAGGTCTTCGTAAATGCTAGTTTGATTTTGACTACTTATGATACTAATTTCGTTCTTGTGTCTTCTAAGACAGTAGATTTGGGTTCATATAGCTATCCTGTAGGTGGTGACGTTTCTTTCGCTAAGAAAAAGACGAAAAAGAATAAAGAGAAATTCTTGCCTTCTCTAGCGCCATCGAGGATTTCTACTATTGCTTTGCCTTAAGTCTTTTATTTGCAGGCTATACTGATACTTATGGCAATTAAACCTGCGATTCGATCTCTGTACCGAACCATTGGGAACCTCGTGGGGAAGCAGATATGGAACAGGATTAACTTCGATAATAATATCAGTAATGATGCTGAACTCCGTAAGAGTATTGCGTATGAGTTTATTGATCATATAACGAATTTCAGAAATATTTTAAAATCAGAGACTAGAGATCTTTCTCTAGTCTCTAATATTTTGAAGAAGATTTCAGAGAAGCCAGAATATGAGACTAAGATATTGGCTTGGATACTCGAAGCTTATTTGCTTCTGAATCAATCTAGTACTGCAAGTGCTGATGTTAGTAAAAATAAAAGTTCAGAGGTCTTGTTTGCGAAAAAATTGCTAGGTTTTCTTGTAGAGCATGGTTTTACTAATGATGAAATCTTGGAGATATTTTCATCGAAGCTCTCTGCAAATTTAGTTTTAACAGCGCACCCGACCGCGGGTATTCAGCCTGATTACATGTACCATATCTCCAATATCATAGAAAAGGTAAACTCTATTGCAGATGCGATTCGCGAAGAAAATGATCTCTCAAAAGTCGATGAGAAAATAGAGGAAATTAAAGAAGATTTGGCTGTTTCTATAAGTCATATGATTAGGATTAAGCCTTATAACGAAAATAAATTAAAACCTTTTGATGAGTCTAATAATTTTTTAAAAAGCATCTCTCAAATTTATGAAATCATTCCAGAAACTTTAGTCGCTTTAGCTGCTGAAATAAGTAAGTCATCTGCTAAAAGATTTTATATTCATCCTAATTTTTTTCGTTTACATAGTTGGGTTGCCCGTGACATTGACGGTAACCCGACAGTAAGTAAGGAAGAGCATTTTAAAGCTTTAATTCATGAAAACTTATATTTTTATAAAAGATATTTGGCTGATTTACAGAAGCTTTGGCAGACTTTAAGTGATGATTTTACATTTGATAAAGAGTTGCCTAGTAAAACTTTTTTTATTGCTCCAGAGTTTAAGCAAATGTATGAGGATATTGTTCTTGAAAATCCTGTATTTAAGTTAAATAAACAAGCCTATCGTTTAGTGATAGAGCATAAGCTTTTGCAGCCATTATCAAAGGCTATTGATTCATTAGAAACTCAGCGACAGCGTATTTCTTATACAAATGAATATAACTATGCTTATGATTTTGACAAGTATTGTTCGGAGGAGACTTTATTAAAACCCTTACAGGCAATTCTTGCAAATAAGGAAGGAGTGAATAGCAAGGAAATAGAAATTCTTATTAAAAAAATAGAGGTTTTTGGTAAATTCGGTTCCTTCGGGCATACTCGTCAGGGAAATGACATTATTAATTTTTTAATGGAACAGCTCTCTGGATTTCAAATCTATGGCAATGTTTCGGAGAAAACAGAATTTTTGCTAAGCGGATTTCAAAGCCTTGAAATTTCGGAACTGTCTAATAAAGTGGCTAATCTGCGTCACGCTCTCGGTGAGGCTCAAGAGGGAGATGCTCTTGCTACAAAATACACTCAGAAAGCCGCTCAGACTTTAGATGTTCTTTCTCTGGCTAAATCTGGTGGAATTAAGAGGCAGATAATCAGTATGAATACCTGCTTTGAAGATATGCTTAATGCTTTAATCCTTTCTCGTTATGTTTTAGGTGATACTGAAATAGAGATAGTTCCGCTGACTGAACAAATTTCTGATTTGCGTAATTCATATCGTTGTACGCTTGAAGCACTGTCTAATAGAGCTTGGCGAGAGTATCTCTTAAAGCAGCAAGGGCGCTTCGTTAAAATGCGTGGTCCTTCTGATAGTGGTAAACAGAATGGTTTTGCAGCCTCTCAGTGGGAGATGTTTCGCTCAAAGCAGCAGGATACTTTAGTCGTAGAAATATTTAATTCATTTCTTTATGAGCATGTCTTTAACAATTTAGAAAATAGGGGTGGGGATTTTCAGGATTTAGCTTATTGGAGGGAGAAAGCTGCGGAATCTTTTACTGAGCATGAACTAATAAAAGAGTGCTTGGAAGCCTTTGGGGAGCTTTTTTCTAGGGGCTTTACTGCGGAAGAAAAAAAGATCTGGCAAAAGGCGTATCTGAATGCTGGATTAACTCAAGTAACTTTAATTAATTTTGATGGTTGGGGAGAACCGATAGAACGTGGTGGTGGTCTGGAGTTTAGGCTAACGGCAACTTGCACTCAGCCGATTGGCTCTAGTCCTCATTATGAAAGGACCTTGCAAGGTGGTGGGGCTCAGCAATTAATTTCGTTTTTTAAAAGTCATGAAATGATACAGGACTTTATTTTTGCTATCGCTGAAATAGGGGCTAGGTCTGTCGTGGAGAAGAAGCTTCCCTCTAATAATGGGAAAGACTTGTTATTGCTTGATCCTAGATTCGTTAGGCTTTTGGATCTTTTGATTAACAAAGTGCGTAGTCAATTAAGGAGCGAGGTCTTTGGGTTAGATTTAGATAATGATAATGTTTGTGTTAATGAATCTGTTCTCAGAGAGTATTTTTCACATGTTATAAAATCTCCGCTTGTTTATTTAGATCTTTTTAATATCGCAAGCAGACCTACAAGCCGTTCTGGGGCTAAAGTTAAAACGATTTTAGAGGATGCTGAATATAATTATGATTTAGATCTTCTGAGTAAAAAATTGCCAATTTCTGAGATATTAGGTTTGCTTGCTGATATACGCGCTATTCCATATTCTGCAATGTTTAATCTTATCGGTGGTAATCATGTTTCTTTCTATGGTTACCAAGAGATTGAAGGTGATGATGAATTTATTGCTGAATTGCGTGCTTATTATCATGGGGATGACGAAAACGCAGGAATTGAAGTTCGGCAAGACTCACTTCAGGGGACTGTCGCCGAACGCACAAGTTCAAGGCTGAGGAGGACGAATGACCGCAGTGTACTAGGTGTACATGAGGATCATGAGGACGACGAAAACGCAGGAATTGAAGTTCGGCAACAGTCCCAAGAGACACGCTTGTTGAGGCACATAGTGGATTCTTTAGAGAGAGGGGTCTTCACTGCTGATTTAGATGCTTATGCCCAGGCTCGCAAAATTATTGAGTCAGTTTATAACCCTGAATATTCGAATGAAGATGATGTTCTTTTACAAAAATTAATGCATGGAAATCAAGCTACTAGAAATTTTATTGCGAAGGTTAAAAACTATAAAGTGCAAGACCCTCAAAGAGTCTCTCTGAAAGAGTTATTACAGGATAACCCAGAAGAAAGAGATCTGCTGCTTGCTCGCCGTGACGATGCTGTAATCCCCCGCATAGGGCTTGCCTATAGTATTAGTAAAATTATTAATCATTGTAAAGAAAATCAGTTAAATCCACTCAGTATTGCGAATATTCCGTTAAAATATTTAGACCTGTTGAGAAAGGCTTTTTCCGCAGGAGCTTCAACCTTTGGTAATGGTTGTATTGATTAACTTAGAGTAGGTGAAAATGCAGACTAATATTTGGTTCTCGGAAATATTTAAGGAACAACAAGGTTTAACTTTAAAAGTTTCAGAGGTTCTTTTAAAAAAGCAAAGTGCTTACCAAGAGATTTTTATTTTTAAAAATGAGCATTTTGGAACGGTTATGGCTTTGGATGGGGCATTAATGCTTAGTGACGTAGATGAGCACATGTATCACTACGCTTTAACAAGTTATGGTCTGCAGAATCTTGAGAATTTTTCTTCTCTAAATATACTTGTAGTTGGTGGTGGAGATGGAGGTATAGTCAGGGATTTATTTGCTCGTTATGAAGATCGTATTAACGCTGTTACTATGGTCGAAATAGATGAGGAAGTAATAAATGCTTCTAAAAAGTTTTTTCCTAAAATTGCTTCAGCCTTCAGTAATCCTAAGTTAGATTTAAGGTGTGAAGATGCTTTAAAGTTTATTGAAACCGCCCCAGAGTCATATTTTGATTTGATACTTTGTGATTCTACTGATCCAGTTGGTTTTGCTGCTGGTCTTATAGAGGAAGATTTTTATAAAAAAGTAAAACGTACTATGAAATCCCATGGGATTTTTTGTGCTCAGTCTGGCTCCCCTTTCTTTCAGAAAGAGGAGTTGGAGAAGGCGAGAACTAATCTTGGGAAGGTCTTTGCAGAGGTTCATACTTACTATGCTCCTATGCTTGTTTATCCAGGTGTTGTTTGGTCTTATACTGCTGCTGCTGAGAAGATTTTAAATAAGAATAATTTAGATATAGGTGATTTTATAAAGAACTAATGGCAGAAACTCCTTTAATTTCTATCGTAATTCCGAGCTATAACCAAGCAAAGTATATCGCTGCTAATTTGGACAGTATTCTGAATCAGACTTTTCATGATTTTGAGGTGATTTTTATAGATGATGGTAGTACTGATAATACGGCAGATATACTTAAAGAGTACGCACAGAAAGATTCCCGGATTAAGTATGTCTATCAGCAGAATTCTGAAAGAGCTGTTGCAAGAACGCATGGTATTTCTTTAGCAAGGGGTAAATATGTATGCTTAGTGGATTCGGACGATACTTGGTTGCCTGAAAAGTTAGAAAAGCAGCTCCAGTGCATGGAAGCTAATCCAGAAATAGTTCTCTGTTATGCTTCTGTAAATAGAATTGATTCGGATGGTAATAAATTAAAGAGTGCTGCACGCCAGCAAGAGGGATATTCTGGTGATGTTTACAAGCATTTACTCACAAGGAATTTTATTCCTTCTGTTACCCCAATGCTTAGGCGTTCAGTCTTGGAGAAAGTGGGAGCTCAGGTTACGGAATATATCCCATATGAAGATTGGGATTTTTGGTTAAGGATTTCCTTGCAGGGTAAATTTCATCACATAAAAGAACCGTTGGGGAATTATCGAATACACCCTTCGCAATCAGTACAGAATGTGAAAGCGAGTCGAATAGAAGAAGTTACGATTAAGATATTAGATGCTAAGCAGAATGTATTTCCTGAAGCTTATAGTCTTGCTTACTTGCGGAGTGCATATTGGTATTTATGTGCAGGGGATTATAAGGCGTCACGTGAAAATTTAAGGCTTTCGCTTAAGAAAAATTTTGTGAGAATCTTTGATCTGCGATTTTTAGGTCTTTATTTATTTTCCGCCTTGAGTCGCCTGAATAAGGATCTAGTGAGTCGTTTCCTTGGAGGTTTTCATTGAGTTTGGATAGGGATTATATAATTCGTAAAATCATTAGATTATTTACTCTTGCTGGTAATATTTTTCCGCAGTTTCTTTTAATCAGTGCTTTAATCGCTTTCGTTAATGTTTTTACTGGTTTGAAACTAGCTTTAGTTTGGATTATGGGATATGGTCTGAACTTATTACTTAAAAACACCATTAAAAAGTTAAGACCACCTAAGAACTTAGCTAAGGTTCACGTGGATGGCTATAGCCTTCCCTCTGGGCATGCTTTTATGTCCACTGTTACCTATTTGGGGATATGTCTTTTCTTTGATTTTCCCCTGTATGCAAAATTTTTGCTAGCAAGCCTTCCCTTCCTTCTGGGTCTTTCCCGTTTGTACCTAAAAGTGCATGATATATACGATATCTGTGCAGGTTGGGGCTTCGGTATTCTGTACTTATATATTTTTTTGCAAATCTCCTGAGATTTAGCTATACTTAATTGCAAATATATTAATATTTTAGAAATTATCAATAATTAAAGGATAACTTCGATTTGAACGCGCGCTTCGCAGGCTCTGTGACGGTGTCTCCCTGTCCGTCGTCTGAACCAGAGATTAAACTAAAGCCTAATCCGCCACCTCAAGCTGGAGGAGGGGGTGCTTTGTGTGTTGTTCAAGCCTCAGAGCAGGTGGTTAAGGACATTCATGCAGAGAAAGCACCTACAGTGATTGAGCCAGAGCCTCATAAAACTATTTTAGATTCAGTTACTAATTGCTTGTCTTTTGCTCCTTCTTTGCAAAAGGCTTTTACTGCTTATGCTCAGGATGAAAAATTGAAAGAGACAGATAAAGCTGGAATTAAGACGAGAATATCTTTGTTTTCAAACCAACTATCAGTCTTTAGTAATCTCGTTAATTTAGTTCTACCGAATAGCAAGGCTTTTGAGGGGATTAATAAAATAGTTGATGTCTTTGGGCAGTACACTTATAGAGCTATGATAGGGATTTCTGCCTTTGCAAAATTTACTAAGGTCTCTAAAAACAATGACCTAATCGCTTCTGTGATGAGTTTTGTTAAAACAATTTTTGCTCTTAATGCACAGAGTCTGTTGGCATTGCCATTTAGACTGCTTGGTGTAAAAGCTAAATTTAATTTACCGTTTGAGAATTTTTACAGCTGGCTTGGAGCAACTAACGGACCGATGAATGTTTCGTCTGCTGCTGCAAATGCGATGATGACCAAAGCTGGATTTAAAACAGCAGGGGAAAGTCTGTCTGCGTTCAAACAGCAATTTGTTGATGTTAAAAATGTAATTAAAGAAAGAGGATTATATAGAGCTCTAAAAGTTAAAGCTGGTGAAGGAGCTGGAGTACATGGAACTTTAGGTGGAACTTTACAATTCATTGGCTTTTTAATGAAGCAAATAGGTTTGATTATTAAGCCTAAGCATGCTGTCTTTGGAGAGGCATTAGCTCATTCTGGAAGTATTATAAGAAACCAGATAGCTTGTGTTTTAACTGATATCGAAAGATTCCATCCAGAGAAAATGGAAAAAGGGAAAATAGAATCGGTAGCTTCTGGGGTTGATTATACGATTGAGGGTGTATTAGATGAAGCACAGCAGATAGGATGGGTTCAAGAAAAAGCTGGTAAGCAGATTAGAGCATTAATGGGCTTATTTGGTACTTGGGCTGCTGCTACTAATGCAGAATCAGTTAATGAAGATCGTAAGGATTTCCATGGTACTCCTTTAATTAAAGGTGAAGCAGGGGGGATTAAATATGTAGGTGCAATGCTTGAGGCTATGCTGAAAGCAAATGCAGGTCACAGTGTCCCTAAATCGTTGTTGCCTAAATCATGGTTTGGGGCGCATGATGCAGCTTAGTATATAATAGATTTGGTAATGAAAGTCGGATACTTAGGTCCTGCTGGTTCTTTTTCACATCTAGCAGCAATTAATTTACATAATCAGACCACGTCAATAGAGGAGTTTGAGTTTATAAGCTTTTCTACGATTACTAATTTAGTAGAAACAGTTAGTGCAAGTAAAATAGACGCTGCTGTCTTGCCTGTCGAAAATTCTTTGGCTGGTGGAGTGGGAGAGACTTTAGATGCTCTTCTGAAATATAATGGAGCCTATATAAATCAAGAATATATATTAAATATTGAACATAATCTTCTCTCTAAGCATGATATAGAGCTGAATCAAATAACTAAAATTTATTCTCATCCAATGAGTTTTGCTCAGTGTGGTGATTTTGTGCGCAATTCTTGCCCACTTGCTGAGACAGAGCCTTGTGCTAGTAATAGTCAGGCTGCAATTCTTGCATCCCAGTCCGATGAAAGAGGCATTGCTGCTATTGCTCCAGAATTCTGTGCAAAATTATACGATCTTAAAATTATTAAAAAAGCGGTAAATGATTCTCATAATAATGCGACCCGATTCTGGTTGTTGAAAGATAAACCAGCAGAACATTCTGTAGATGAGCCTTCAAAAACTTCAATGATATTTCAAATTATAGATGAGCCGGGTAGTCTATATAAGGTTCTTAAGGCTTTCGCTGATAATAATATAAATCTTTCGAGGATTGAATCCAGACCTTCTAAAAATTTGCTGGGTAGTTATTTGTTCTGTGTGGATTCTAATGCCCATCGTGAAGATGCAAATTTTATTAAAGCAATGAGAGAGCTCAGCCTCTTTTTTAATTACTATAAATGGTTAGGTTCATATCCAGTTTCAAGAGGTGCTAAATGAGCAGGTTTCGTTATCGCTTAATTCAGGTTTTTGTTGTAACTAGTTTCTTTGCTATAGTTGGGCGTTTATTCTACTTGCAAATCCTTCAGGGACCAAGCTCTTATAAACGTGTTAAGCAGATGCATCAAAGTATCAAATCTGAAATTAATAGGGGTGA
>Ga0172373_10007701_pt1 | contig 13875 bp, 3 predicted proteins | sample Lak10m_2_FD_114546 | JGI IMG/M metagenome (GOLD analysis project Ga0172373, IMG submission 114546) | Freshwater microbial communities from Kabuno Bay, South-Kivu, Congo - kab_092012_10m | ecosystem: Environmental > Aquatic > Freshwater > Lake | place: Democratic Republic of the Congo: South-Kivu... | reverse complement strand
GTTGGTGCCGCCGGAAAAGGTGTTGCCGGGATTGCTGATGACAATGCCGCGGAGGGTGCCATCACCGAGTTTGGTGAGGGCGCCGTTTCCGGAGATGACACCGGTCAATTCGAGAGCCCCGCTGGGACCGTCGACGTTCGTCTGGATCGCCGCCTGGGAACCGAGAATCGTGATGGGACCTTCGGCACGGACCCGGTAAAGGTTGCCACCAGTGAGCTGGAGCGTCGTGTTGGAGAGATTCGTGGCGCCGAAGGTCATGATATTGCCCTGACCAAAGGCGGTATTGCTGCTGGGGGTGGCGGGGTTGACGTTGATCAAGGCCGGCCCGAAGACATTGAGGGTCAGGGGCGCGCCGTCGCCTCCAAGACGGACAGTCTGGTTGTTGAACTGCATGCCTTGGGTGCTGTTGACACCGGTAGTGCCGTTGCTGTAGAAAAGACCGAGCTGGCCACTGAAAAGATTGACGACGGGAGCGCCGCCGGCACCGCCGCCGAGACCGGTGGTGGTGTTGTTGAGGCTGAGGCCACCAGTGGTGTTGTAGCCAAAGATGTCCGTCCCTCCGGTGTGGGTGTTGACACCGCCATCGGGCGTCGACGCGGAGTAGCCGTTGATGGTCAAGGTGCCAGTGCCGGCCTTGAGAAGCTTCAAGTTCCCCGAGAGCACCCCGTTGAAGGTGGCGGTGATCGGGGAAACCACTGCGAGGGTCGATGCGGTGCCGCTCGCGTTGGTGACGGTGCCTCCGACCGCCGCGGTCGCGATGGTCCGATTATTGGACCCGAGGGTCTCCACCGCAACGTTGCGACCGTTGAGGTCGAGGGTGGCCCCGGCGTTGAGATTGAGCTCGCTGTTCATCCGGCTGAGCACGTGATCGCCGTCGATACGGAGTGTGCCGGCCTGCACCGAGACATCCCCCACAATGGCGTTCCGACCGGAAAGAGCCAACGTTCCGGGGCCAAACTTGGTGAAGGCGTTCGAGGTAATATTGCCGGAGATTGCGGCGCTCTCACCCGACTTGACGAAAACCAGACCTTCCCCGGCAATCCCTGTGACAGGAATGGTGGCGGAAGTCGGGTCAAAGACCAAGTTGCTGGAGATGGTGTTGGAGCCGTTGAGGAGGATACCGCCCGACTTCACGTTGTCGATCGCGCCAACCCTGAGCGTGCCGCCGGAAATATCTGCGGTCGTGCGGAAGCCATAGATGCTGTTGAGACCGGACAGCGATTGAGTGCTGGTGATGTCGCCAATGGCGGTGGGAGCAAGACCGGAAAGAGAGGTGCTGGCAGCCCCCGAGTAGGCCTCGAAGCCGGTAGTGACGTTGTTCTGCAGGAAGAAGCCCGCGCCCGACGCGTTGGCCCCGATCAAGTGGGCGGGGAAAATACCGTTGTTCAGGCCCGAGGCGCGGGCGAGACCGGAATTGACCGCGTTGGTGAGGATGAGCCGGGCGGCGTTAGTGGCACCAGCGCCTCCCAACAGCGTGGCTCCCTCGGTCTGGATGACCAGAGTTCCCTGATTCTGACGGACAAGGTTGTCGGCGGCCAATTCGACGGAGAAACCGGCACCGCTGCCAAGGCTGAGAATCGTGCCCCCGCCGTAGTTGTAGTTCGTGGTGCTGGCGGCGTTGGCGAGGGCGATGTTCGCTCCCGTATTGAGGGCACGGATCGTGCCGCCCATCATCTCGATGTTGGTGTTGTCAGCGGCCGTTGCGGTGCTGTTGGCCCAGGGGGCGTTGTTGCCAAACTGCAGAACGCCGTTGGTAACGGCAAACTGACGCATGGTGTTGGTGGCAGTGGTGATGAGAGTGCCGGGACCGGTCTTGAAGCCGTAGTCGAGCTCCGTGCCCTGGCTGATGACTCCGCCAGCTGTGAGCGTGTTTCCAGCGGTGACGTCAATGCCGCCGGAGAAGTTGGTATTGCCATTATTGTTAAAGACAAAACCACGTGTGGTGGTGCCGGTGAAGTTGAAGCGCATCGTGCCGCCGGTGTAGCGGGTGCCATTGTTGGCGCCGCCAAGGGTGACATCGCCACCGATGGAGTAGCTACCGGTCGAAGCCGAGTTGGCGGTGCTGACAAGACTGTTGAACTGGAGAACCCCGTCTCCGGCGAACAGACCGGTAACCGCATTCTCGCCGTTCAGGATCAGGGTGCCGAGGCCGCGCTTGACGATGGAGCTGGTGCCGTCGATGACACTGGAAGCCCCTTGGGTGAGGGTGAGCCCGCCGCCCACGTCGACATGGAGGTTGCCACCGTGAGCGGAGTAGTTTTTGCCGGTGGTAAAGGAATTCTCCCAGATGGCGATCCCGCCGCCCGGAGAGTTGATATTGCCAGTGGTGAGTCCCCAGTCGCTGTCGCCGTTGACCCCGATGAGGCCTTGCTGGATCGTGGTGGTGCCGGTGTAGGTGTTGGTGCCGGTGAAGAAGAGGGTGCCGACGCCGTTCTTCATGAAGTGATTGCCGGAACCGCCCACGCCATCAGAAATCCCCCCGTCGAGATAGACCATACCCGCGTTGTTGGCCGCCGCTCCGGGCTGGTCCGCGCCGATGGCAAGCGTGCGAACGACGCCGGTGGAACCGGGCGCCAGCTGGATGTTGCCACCGATTCGGAAATCATAGGCGCTGTTCTCCATCTGGATCGTCGTGTCGTTCGTCATGATGACGGTGTTGCTCAGAGAGATCGGGGCGATCATCCGATTCTGAGCACCGTTGGAATCGGCGCGAAGCTGACCACCAGCGAAAATCACGTCGCCGGTGTTGGTCAGGGCATTGTTCGCACTGAGGCGGAGAAGCGGACCGGGATTGAGGATGGTGTTTCCCGTGTAAGCCATCGCGGTATCGAATTGAATGACACCGCCGCTGTTGTTCACGAACTGATCGGCGCGGCTGCCGGTGTCCGTCATGGAGATCCCAATGATGGCATCGGAGCTACCACCAAGGGGGGTCGCGATGCGCAGGGTGCCCTGCGAACCACCGAGGAGGTAGCCGGCCGTGGCCGGAGTCAGGGTGCCGGTGAAAACACCGGAGTGGCCGAGCACCGCACCGAGGTAGGTATTGCCCCCGAAAAGGGTGCTTTGGTCGACGTTCTGGCTGTAACCAACGGCTCCAAGGGCCAGGCTGACCCCAAAATGGGGCGCGGTGGAGTTCACGGTCATCGCCGGAATTGCAGCGGGATCACCCACGTAGAACTGACCGATCGTGGCGATGCCGCCGAGATCGGAGTTCAGAGTCACCTGACTCGCGTTGATGTTGGTCGGGGCGGTGAGGACGAGATGCGCGCCGGGGTTAATCGTGACGGTGTTCGAGGAACCGAAGGGCTTGGCCGTCGAAGAGGCCGTGTAACTCTGGAGGACGCCAGCATAGGCGGTGAGGTTGCCCGTGTAGCTGGAGGAATCCCCCGCGATCACGAAACGCTCGTTCAAGTATTTGTCGAGATTGCCCGAGCCGGTGAGTCCACCGTTGACTTGGAGGGGATGGCCCACCGAAAGCTGGGCCGGACCGGCCAGGTTCATGGTCCCGTTGGCGGTGGTAAAGTTCCCCCCTGCCGTGTTTTGCACCCAGATCACCACGGGAGCCGTGCTACCGACACGTGGCTGCACGGTGATATTGTTGAAGATGCTGCCCGCCACGTTGTCGTTGCCGAAGCGGGAGTCATTGTAGAAATTCACGTTGTTGTTGAAACGCTGGGTGGCACCCGAGAAGAGCGCGCCGCCCCAGAGGTTGATCTCGGTGGCGGTGCCGGTGGCCGGACCGGCCGCCGCGATACTGGCGAGGCGGACCTCACCGCCGTTGATGGTGAGCGGACCGCCGAAGTTGTTGGTGCCACCGAGGCGGAGACGACCATCGCCAAACTTGGTGAGACCATTCGTGCCGGTGATGTTGCCATTGAGGCGGACAATACTGCTGTTGCCACTCGTGGCCGCATAAACGAGGCCTTCCTGACCGGAGGCGAACGTGAAATTGGCGCTGTGGGCGTTTTCATTGTCCGCCGTGTGGACAAGGAAGAGACCCGCGCCCTGCCCGGATGCGGCCGACGCGCCGATGGTAATCGTGCCCGAGTTGACCTGCTGATTGGTGTTGGCGGTGGTGCGGATACGCAGAGCCTGCACATTCCCGGTGGTCACCGTCATGTTGGCGGTGAGCGCATCAATGCTGACGATCTGGGATGCGGTGGCGGCGGCAAGCTCGGCCGGGGTATCGACGGTAGCTCCGGTAAGACTGAAGGTGGCGGCTTGGAAACCGTTCGTGGCATCATAGTTGACGAAGAGAGGCTGAGTAGAATCCTGCATGTTGGCACCCCCCCAAAGGACGATGTTCGCGCCCACCATCCCGTTCGTCGGCGTCGGAGCGCCCGCCGTGACGAGGATGCGCGACGTCGCTGCGGCGGTGCCGAGAGTGGCAGCCTGGGCATCCAGTTGGCGAAGATTCAGGGTGCCACGGGCGGCTGGGTCCGCCGCACGCGTGAGGGCCCCGAGGATGAGATCGGCGCGGGAACCCGCCGTGACGCCGTCCCGACCGATATTGAGAACGCCATTCCCCGTGTAGGTGAGAGAGGCGAGATTCTGGGTGGAGATCCCTGCGGCACCTCCATCGCTCGCGAAGTTCAGAGAGGAGGTTGTCAGCGCGACCGCGGCTGCGGAGGTGAGGCGACGGTCGGTGTTGGCACCGACGACACCACGGTTGTCGAGAAGCAGGGTGCTGCCGCCGTAGAGTCGGAAGTCGGTGTTGCCAAACTGGGCGGCACTCGCGTTGTCGGTATTGAGGTTGCCGCCGAGGGCGGTGACAATGCCGGTGCCGAGAGGGGTGGTGATGGCGCCGTTGATGTTGACGTTGACCCCACGGTTGACGGTGACGGCTCCCAGAGTGTTCGCGTTGTCCACGCGGACGGAGACGGTGCCGTTCCCTGCGGTGGTCCCCGAAAGAAGCGCGGTGGCTTGACCAAGGTGGGCACCGGTGAAAACGATCGGGTTCGCGTGATCGAGACCAAAAACCAGATTGTTGGTGGCCCCAGCCCCGCCGAGGCGGTTGGCACTGCCGGAGATGATGAGATTGTTCGAACCGGCGAGAAGGCGCAGGTCTCCCGAGGCACCGTTCGTCATCGTGCCGGTGTAGGTGCGGTCGAAGCCGACGACGTTACCGAGCCAGACGCGTTGGCTGCCACTGCCGATAGCGGACATGTCGATGTCGGCGGCGTTCGTGCTGGAGGTGCCGGTGACACCATCCACTCCGAAGACCATGCCCGAGATCGGAACACTGACGTTCACGGGATTGGCACCGTTGATCGCCGCACTGCCGGAATAGCCGATCGAAGGAAGGAAGCGGGAGATACCAAGTTTCCCAACGAGCGCCACGCCGCCAGCAGCGGTCAGCCCGTTGAGAGTGGCAGTATCTGGAACAGAAAGAACCCCGCCGTTCACATAGGTGCGTCCGCCGCCGAGCGTCGCACCGGCACCGAGGGACAGAACCCCGTCCTTGATCGCAGTGATCCCACCGTAGGTGTTCGCCGTCCCGGTGATGGCAAGACGGCCCGCGCCTTCCTTGATGAGATTGCTGGTAGCCGCGCCGTCATCGATGACGCCAGCGAGGGTAAGATTCGCGAGGGTTGCAGTGCCACTCCCGAGGGGCTCGATCACGTTGGTCTGACCGTTCAGCATCGTGGTGCCGGTAAAGGTGAGGCGGTGACTGCTCCCGGAAGTGACGCGGAGGATGCCCCCGTTGAAGGTGAGGTTGTCGAGGGAGTGATTGACGCGGTCGTTGGCACCCGCGTCGAAATTCCGATCCACGTTGATGGTTGCGCCACCGGACACGATCACGTCGTTGTTTCCGCCGTAGACGACGGTGCCATCAGCCGCGGGACCGTTGCTGCGCAAACCCAGAATCGCAAGGTCCTGACGGCCTGTGCCGATCAGCGAAATACCACCGGTGCCTGTGCCAAGTTGGGTCGAAGTGGCGCCACTGGCGCCGGAGAAGTTCAACGTTCCGAAATTCAGGACAAAGTTCCCGGAGTATCCGGAGGTGTTTCGGAAGGTGAGCGAACCCGCACCGTTTTTGATGATACTGCCCGAACCCGTGACCGCACCGTTCACGTCGAAGGCGCCCGTGAAAATGTTGAAATCGGTGGCCGACGTCATGGCAACCCCGACGGTGCTGGCGATCACGTCGGTGGCGCTGCCGAACTTGTTGAGGAACGCGTTGCTCGCCAGGTTGTCGAAGGTCAGCGTGCTCGTCCCCCCGAACGTAAACACGCTGCCACCTAACAGATCACCAATACTCAAACCTCCCAGGGTGATGGGGGCGTCCAGGGTGATAGTCCGCGAGGCGGAAATGTCGTTGCGGAAGATGGCGATGTCGCCTGCGGCGTTTGGAACCACGCTGCCCTGCCAGTTCGCTGGCGTCCCCGTCCAGTTCCCGGCGTTGTTCAGCGTCCAGCTACCAGTGGCCGCCATCAAAGGAGCCCCGGATCCGGTGAAGAACATTCCGACTAACAGAACACTACAGACGACGCGTTTGACGGCCTCGCGAATCTTTCGGATGGTTCTTTTTCGCAGAGTGAGGGTCTTTTTCATAACGAAGCAGGGGGGGCGCTGTGTTGAGCAGAATACGGAAAGGTCCTGAGGAAACCGAGGCTCTCAGGGGTTATTTTGAGGCCGGGCTTTTGGAACCAAACGCGATCAATTGCAAGAAATCGCGTCATCGACAAGATTTTTCTCCATTTTGGAAACAATTTTCTCATCTTTCGGAAACGCCTGATTTTCAACAGCATGGAACTAGTTAGAATTTGGAAAACTAATTATAATTTCCGGGATTAAACGAAAGGTTTACCTCGGTGAACTTTGTCTCCCGAAACAGGGCAACTGCGTCTCACCCAGCGAGTGGCGCAAACGGCGCGAGGCGCGTTCAGGGTTCCAGATGGCCTCGGAGAAACTCGAGGAGAAGAGCTGGCGCCGAGGAGCCCATCCGCGAAGCATCGTCGCACGGCGACTCTTCTGCCTTGGCAGGATTTCGAAGGGCGACCGAGGACGAATCCAACTCGAATCGGTTCCCCGCGGAATCGATGATCGAAAGCTGCTCGGCAGACTCCTCTGAGACCCATCCCCTCAGGATCCTGCCGTCGAAGGTTTCCAACCGAGCAAGAGACGGAGCCGGGGGATGAGCGAGCCAATGCAATGCCTTCGAGTCCTCCAAACCGGATAGCACCGAGACGAGATCGGGGCCGGCGGAGAATCCCTCACCATCGAGCTTGTGACAGGCCGAGCAGCCCGACGAACGAAAGAGACGACGACCGTCGATGACAGTGTCCGGCGGAGCCGGGCCCTTTCCCAACGGGGGAGATGATGGCGATCCGCTTTCCCTGGCACCACCCGACAGGAGGGCGCGTGCGGAACGCCGCAGCTCCGCATCGCGGGCCGGATCTCCGGCGACCGCTTCCAGCCATTTCTTTCCGTCCTCCGGAAGGGCGCCACCCAACTCTAACAAACGCCCAATCACATGGGCTTCGAGCCCCGGAAGCTCCCTGCCGAGCCTGACGAGGAGCGCCGGATCGTCGAGAGGCACCCGCGCCCGATCCATCGCTCCGAGGAGGGCGACCCGGTCGACGCGGGGATCCGAAAGGGAGCGGATGAGCAGGGCGTCGATCTCCGCGGTTTTGGACCACGATTCGCCCGAGGCGTTCGTCCGCATCCGGGCGAGCGTATCGAGCAGCCCCCGCCGCCGTTCCGGATCGCGCGTGAGGGAGAGACGCTCCTTGATTCCATCGACGACGCCGGGATCGGGACGGGTGGCGAGGAGCTCGAAAGCGCGCGCCCAGTCCTCTTGCCGCGCCGCGGAATCGAGGGCGGCGAAGGCGGCGTCCCTGCCACCACGTTCCCTCAGGAACGCGAAAGCGGCCGCGGCCATTCCGGGATCGGGGTGGTGCGAGAGACGCAGCGCAATCATCTCGGCCCCGGGCAGGCTCGCGCCGCGACGGCGCATCCCGTCGAAGATCGCGGCGGTGACCCCCGGCTCGGTGGCGACCCCGAGATCACGAAAGACGGCGGTATCGAGATCCCCGGGGACATCGCCGAGAGCGCGGAAGGCGGCGGCGCGGACCACCGGATCGTAGCGGTCGGTGGTGAGCGGGAGAAGAGCGCTTTTGCCAACCGATCCCGGCTGCGCCGCGAGCACCGCCACCAGAGGCGAGGCATCCCCAATCTGGGGCCTTGCGCTCAACGAACGCATCATTTCGCCGAGGGGCGGATGTTTCCGACGGGCAAGTTCCCATGCCAGATCACGCCGCCGGCCCGCTTCGGCCGCACGGGTGATGGCGGCAGGGAGCGCCTCCGTCGGGATTTCATCGGGAACGAACAAGGAAGGGCTCGGGGCCGTCCCCTCGATCAGGCAACCGAGCTGCAGACTGGTTTCCCCGCCGGACCGGAGAAACCAGATCCAGGAATCCAAGCGCACGACGAGAGCCAATCCTTCAATCGCGGCGATTCCCTCGAGGGGATCACGAACCGGCGGAGCCTCGCCGACCGAGAATCCCGAACCATCCCGGCGGAACCGGACCGCCCCTCGCGTCGCGAGCGGGACCCGCCCTCCTTCCCGTCGAACCACGAACCCCGCCCGATCGGCCAGATAACGGGCGGTGAGCCAGCCATCGCCGGAGAGTTGCAGATCGGTCCAGGCCAGCCCGACGGGGGCTCCCTCCGCAGGCTCCTCAAACAGGTGATCAAATCGCTGTCGCTCATCCGCCGGACCTTCGCCGAGGGCCCGGCGAACTCGCTCGAGCCGGGGACCCGAGAGGGTGTAAAGCCACTCGCCATCCCAAGCGATCCGGGTCTCTGCGGCGATGCCGGAGAGAAACGCGGTGTGATCCCCTCCCCCTTCACCGCCGTTTCGGATCCGATGGACCTGACCCGGCTCTCCCTCCCGGGGGAAGGTGGTGACAAAGACCTCTCCTCCGGCGGTGGGAAGAAGCTGCGAGGGATTTCCGCGGGGGCTGATCGACTCGAGGGAACTGAGGATCCAGCCAGGGGCAAGTCGAATGGTGGCGAGGTCGCCATCGCCGACGGTTCGATACCGGACCATGCCCGGGGGATCGGCCGCCACCATCAGCAGCGCGGCAGGCAATGCCTCTTCCGAGCCGTAGGCCGCCACTTCCCGGATGGCAAAACCTTTGCCCGCAGCAGTTCGGGAGACGTTGAGCCGGACGCCGGTCAGGTTCCGGGGCTCAAAGCTGACGACGATCGGCTCATCGGGACGAGGGGGCGGATTCAACCGTGCCAGCGGCACCCACGATTGGCCGTCGGCGGTGCCTTCGATCCCGACCTCGTCAGGTGCGCGCCCCTCCCACCACACCGCGACGAGCGAGAGGGTCCGCGGACGCGCCAATCGAACCGCCCACCAGCCCGGACCGGTGCCGCCCGGTCGCCACACGGTGGCGGGATCCCCATCGAGGGCGAGCCCTGCTCCGTCGGCTGCCTCCCGGCCCCATTGAAAACCCTCGGCGACGCCCTCTTGCAGGGGACTGGGGCCCGGTCTCAAAAGCGACCTCGACGGAGGCGGAACCACAAAACCTTTCAGCGACTGATCGGGTGGCACCGCCCGAAAGGACGAATCCATTTCCGCCCCGAGGGACCAAAGAAATCCGCGCGCGATCAGATCGAGATACTTCGCATCGGCAAGAGTCGCGGTGGCATTGCCCAGGGTGGTGCCGAAGACGCGGGCCTCGGCAGGGCCGTAGCGATGCGTCCAGCTGGTGACGTGGCCCTGGCCGGCGGAACCGAGGGCGCGGGTCAGAGCGACGGTGCCGGAGGCCAGTTCTTCGACACGATACAGCTCTTCGCGGGGAATCTCCCAGGGCAGGAAGCCTTTCAAGATGGGATCTGCCGGGGCGAGCGCCTCGATCCGGATGCCCCGCTCGCGTTCGTGCGTGCGGGTCGTGAGACCGGTGAAGTCGAACCAGCGTTCGTCGCCGGTGCGGAAGGACATCATCGCCCCGTGGAGGAGCACGGCGGGCAATCCCGCCCGATGGGGCGCGAGGACGCGATCGACGTAGGCGGTGTCCGTGACGCGGGGAAAGCAGTGGTCGTGGACGACGATGTCGTAGCCGTCGGCCCAATCGGGGGATTCAAAGAGAGGGATGCGGGCATCGCCCTGCCCCTGCCCTTGCAGGCGGACGACCCACTCGATGGGAGGCACGACCCGCTCGCGGAGGCCGCGGGTGAGGATCTCCTGCCGGATCGGGTAATCGTGGGAGCAACCGCCGGTAACCAGCAGGGCGCGGATCGGAGGGGGCGATGGAGGTGGTTTCTCCTTTCCCGTGAGGGTCGAAGCAAAAAAGACCGGCAGCGCCAAAAGCATCGGGCGGAGAATGACGCGGGGATCGAAGGGAGACATGGCCGGTTCGCCTGAACGGGGAAAGGAGTGCCTGCGGAATTCACGGAAAGTCATGGAAGAGGTGAGGTCCGGAGGGTATCCATGCCGCTGCCTTCAGGGTGGAATCTGGATGTGCCGCCATGCCTTCTGCTTTCATGAATCCCGGAGTTCCGCGCAAGGGCCTCCTTGCCCGAGGGTGCTTCGTGGGTGCTTCGGCGGGCAAGCGGGAGCTTGCCCCTCCAGCGCTGGCGCGTGATGCGGGGGCGTTCGGATTTGCGAGGCGACCCGCAGGGTGGATACGGGCAAGCGGGAGCTTGCCCCTCCAGCGCTGGCGCGTGATGCGGGGGGGTCGGATTTGCGAGGCGACCCGCAGGGTGGGTACGGGCAAGCGGGAGCTTGCCCCTCCAGCGCTGGCGCGTGATGCGTGAGTGATGGGCCGCCATCTCGGATTGGGGAATGCCGACTTGAATCAACCCCTGCCGGTCCCACAAAGCAAGGACGAAGGCGGGTCACGAGCCCGAGCCGGGCCTCACCCACTCCTCCGACTCATTGCTGCGCGGGAGGATCTCGACGATGTCGGCGAAGACCATCCCGTCGCCATCGAGGAGCTGGTTGCAGCGGCCGTAGAGGATCTCGCCGGGCTGCTGGCCGAGGGCGCTGGCGATCCGTTCGTCGGCGGGGACGGAGAAATAGGCGACCGGCGCGCCACGGTGCTCGACGCCATACTCACCAAGAAGACCTCCGAGCGGCTTGCGACCGGCCACGACCTCGGCGGCGAGTTCCGCCGGGAGCCCCCCGAGCTGGATGGCGATGGCCCCATATTCGACGGGCGCCTGGTCGGAGACCGCATGAAGGGTCACCAATCGGATCACAAAAGCGTCGTTCGACTCGTGCTCGTGGACTTCGAGGAAAAGACGTGAATGATGGAAAGCCGCCAGAGTCGGCGTCATGTCGTTGGTATGAACGAGAAGGGACCGGTAGGGGTAAGGAACCTCGTCGCCCCTCAAAAAACGGAAGTCGGGGAGGTTCAATCCATCCTTCTCGTAAAAGTAGTGAAACGGCATCAACCACGCCAGCGCCTCGGCAAGGCTCCTCGATGCCTCGGCCCGATCAGGTGTAGCGTGCATCGCGGTGCTGGGGAAGGAAGAACCCATGAAGAAGGCGGTCGATCTGGAGGAGACCCGCCCGGCTGATGAGGATGTTGTCGCCATCGAGGTGCAGGTAGCCCCCGGCGTTTAGTTCGGCGAATTGTTCCGCAAATCGCTCGGCCGGATCTTCCCCGTATTTCTTCCGAAAGTAACTCCGGTCGGTATGACCCAGCTTCAGCTGGAGGATGAACTCGCGGATGAAACGCTCTTCGTGATTGGTCGGGTAGGCGCGGAAGATGGGCAGACCACCGGACTCGACCTCCGTCATGTAGGGCCCCACATCGGCCTGATTCTGATAATGGATGCCGCCAAAATGACCAAAGCTCGCGACCCCGGCCGAGAGGAGGTCGGCGCCGGCCCAGAGGCTGTCGCGATAGACGAATTGGGTCGTCTCGGGATTCTTCACGACCGTGTAGGCGCTGCTGACGGTGTAACCCGCCGCCTCGAACTGATCGAAAGCCCAATCGACCCAGGCCCGTTTCGTCCGCCAGTCGGCGACGGGAGCGGTGACGCGGCCCGACTCCTTCATCTCTTTATAAATGGTGGTGTTGAAGGGGATCTCCATCTGGTAGATGGTGACGCAGTCTGGCTCCTGCTCGATCGCGGTGCGGACGCAGCGCTCCCAGTTCTCCGGGGTCTCGCCCATCATTCCGGCGATGAGATCGATGTTGAGTTGGTCGAACCCGAGGGTCTTGGCAAAGGCGATGGCCCGGTAGGCCTCCTTCGATCGGTGGGCCCGGCCGTTCACTTCGAGGAGGTGATCGTCGAAGCTCTCGATCCCCAGGCTGAGGCGGGTCACTCCGATCTCGCGCAGGGCTTCGAGCTTTTTCTCGGTGAGGGTGCCCGGCTCGGCCTCGAAGGCGACTTCCTCGGTCTCGTCCCAAGGAAAGAGGTCCTTCATCCGGTCGGTCAGGTTGCGGAGCTGGTCGATGGAGAGATAGCTGGGCGTGCCTCCCCCGAAATAGACAAATTGCGGCTTCCGGCCAGCGAGGTAGGAGGTGCGGGAGTAACGCTCGAACTCGCGGATGCCGGCATCGAGGTAAGCGTTGATCTCGGACGCGTTCTTGTCGGTGTAAACGCGGAAGTAGCAGAAATGGCAGCGCTTCCGGCAGAAGGGTATGTGGAAGTAAACGCCGAGATTCCTGTCGGCTGGGGGCGGCGAATTGAGGATCTCGTGGACGGCGTCCTTGTGCTCCGGCTTCCAGAAGGAAAACGGCGGATAATTGGCGACGAAGTAGTTGCCCGCCTCGGTCTGCTCGGAGGTGGCGGTATCGAGCGGCACCTTCAGCTTGTCGATGACACCGGACGGCAGGGGAGATTCGGGAGGAGGGGCCATGGGAAGGAATTTTGGATTTCGGATTTCGGATTTCGAATTGGGGACCCGTCGCTCCTCACTTCGCAAAAGCATACACCACCCCGTCTTCGCCGCAAACCACGAGGGTCCCGCGCGATGCCGCCGGAGACGCCTTGATCTGGGTGCCGAGGTCGTAGTTCCACGCCTCCGTGCCATCCTCCCGCCTCACCGCGTAAAGGCGACCATCCATCCCGCCCTGCCAGATGAGGTCGCCGCTAATGAGGGGGGAACTCGAGAGAGCGCGGGGAGCAACGAAGGCCCAGGCCTCCTCGCCGGTGACACGGTCGTAGGCGACGAGCCGCTTGTCGGGTCCCGCCACATAGAGCCGCCTCTCATCGACGGCGGGCGAGGCGGTGTATTCGATGCTGGTCTTCGTTTTCCAGACTGTTTCCCCAGAAGCGATCTCGATCGCCACCACCTCGCCTCCGTTGTGGGCCACATAGCAGATCCCATCGCGCACCGCCGAGGTGTTCGCGACATAGGCCCCGATCTCGATCTCGCGCTTCTCTCCCTCTCCCCTCGCCGGCAGGACGTGGAGCAGGCCATCGCAGCCCCCGAAGGTCAGATCGATCCGGCCATCGGCCGATCGCACCATCGAGGGAGTCGCGACGACATAATTTCCCGTCTCGTGCTTCCAGAGCACCTCGCCGCCCGCGGCATCGAGGCAATAGAGAAAGAAATCGTGGCTACCGACGAAGAGGCGATCGGGCTGACCCTCCTCCGTGAGGGTATTGATCCCGCCCTCGATCTTTCCCTCGGTCTCGAATCGCCAGACCTCCTTGCCGTCGGCAACGCCAAGCGCGTAGACAAAACCGTAGGTGTCGCCAAAGAAGACACGATCGCCAAGGACCGCCGCCGGAGCGATGATCGGGCCCTCGGCCTTGAAGGTCCAGAGCGAAGCCCCGGTTTTCAGGTCGATCCCATAAAAATTCCCGTCCTGGCTGCCGACAAAAACCCGCCCCCCCGCAATCACCGGTGAGGCATCGATGGGAGGACGGCGCTTTCCTTCCTCCACCGCCGGCGCGAAG
>Ga0172373_10007699_pt1 | contig 13878 bp, 10 predicted proteins | sample Lak10m_2_FD_114546 | JGI IMG/M metagenome (GOLD analysis project Ga0172373, IMG submission 114546) | Freshwater microbial communities from Kabuno Bay, South-Kivu, Congo - kab_092012_10m | ecosystem: Environmental > Aquatic > Freshwater > Lake | place: Democratic Republic of the Congo... | reverse complement strand
GTTGGGGGTAAAAAACCTTACATCTTTACATGGGCTTCTATTTCAACCAACAAAACTAACATCGCTGATGGGTTATGTGGTGGTAACTATAATGGTTACGTTAAAGATTCTTTAGGTTGTATTGCTCAATTCCAAGTAAATATCAAAGACACTACTTTTAATGGTGGTAATACTAATTGTAAAGACTTCAGAATTGAACTAGTTAAATTTATCAATGATAAAGCTGGTGACACTTTAAAAACTGGATACATTGAAGTTAGAGCAGTAAACGGAACAGCTCCTTATAATTTCATGTGGAATAACGGAGTAAAAACTCCTTTCAATGAAAGATTAGGTGCAGGTGTTTATTCAGTAAACGTTAAAGATGTTAACAATTGTTATTCAAGTCTTAAACAAGAAATAAAGTCTGACTCAGTAGTTGTAAATAATCCTTGTCAAGGCTTCAAAGTAGAAGTGGTAAAAGTTCAAAATGATTTAGGTGGTGATAACATCTGTACAGGTAGAATCGAAGTTAGAGCAATAGCTGGAACTGCACCATTCAACTATACTTGGAACGTAGCTACATTACAATCGAATTTAGTTGAAAAAGTATGTGCTGGTAAATACAATGTGATTGTAAAAGACGCTAATAAATGTACATCTGAAGCGGTTGTTGAAATAAAAACTGATTCAATTCCTTCTACCCCTAAAGTAGATTGTAAAGGTTTTGTTGTAAATATTGCTAATGTAAAAAACACAATCAAAGGAGCTACACCTTGTACTGGTGGTGCTTACGCTACAATTAGCGGTGGTAAACAACCTTACAACTACTATTGGTCTACAGGAGTTAAAGAAATGTTCATTAATAACGCATGTGCTGGTGAATACGGATTCAAAGCAATTGATGCAAATGGATGTGTTTCATCTACAACTTTAAAAATCAAAGCTGATTCTTTAGTAAATATAAACAACTGTTCTTCTCTTGTTGCTAATGTAATAGTGAAAAACGACCAAGCTACTGCAACAGGTGGATGCAATGGTGCATTAGAAGTTTCTGTAAATGGAGGTAAAACTCCTTACGCATTCAACTGGAGTACTGGTTCGAAAGAAAGAGCAATAAAAGGTCTTTGTGAAGGAAAATATAATGTAACTGTTGTTGATGCTAACAAATGTGAAGTGAAAATCGACAAATATGTTGGTCGTGATTCAGTTATTTTCAATCCTTGTGCTAGTTTCTTCGCAAACGTTATTGTTAGAAATGATGTAGCAGGAGATAACATTTGTACTGGTGCATTAATCGCTAATGTTGGTGGTGGTAAAGCTCCTTACAAATTCAACTGGAGTAATGGTGCGAAAAATCCTTATATCAAAGATGTATGTCAAGGAAGTTACGTAGTAACAATCTCTGATAGCTTAAATTGTTCTTTAACTATTGAAAAATTCGTAGGTTTAGATTCAGCTGCAAACCCTTGTAAAAACTTCTACGCGAAGATGACAGGTTTTGAAAATAGTGGATTAAACGCTACTACTTGTAATGGTTCATTAACAGCAACAGTAGTTGGAGGTAAAGCGCCTTATGATTTCAATTGGAACAATGGAGCTAAAACTCCTTCTGTAACAGGTTTATGCCCAGGCGAGTACTCTGTTGAAATTAAAGATGCTAACTCTTGCTCATCTATTATTTATGGTAAAGTTTTTATAGACTCAACTAAAAATATGTGTGATGGTTTTTACACAAAAGTAAAGTCAATAGTTAACGACAAGGTTGGAGATAATATTTGTACAGGTTCTATTCTTACAGAAACATTTGGAGGAAAAGCTCCATATAAATTCCAATGGAGTAATGGGATGTTAACAAAAGACATCACTAATGTTTGTGCAGGTAAATATGCTTTATATGTTAAGGATGGTAATAATTGTTTATTCCAATTAGATAGACAAATAGGTTCAGATTCGATCATTGACCCTTGTAAGAATTTCTTTGCATATATTTCTAATATTGTTGATGATAAAGAAGAAAATAGTACTTGTCAAGGTAAATTAGAAGTAAGTGTTAAAGGGGGTATTGCTCCTTTTACATACGAATGGAGTAATGGTTCTAAAGATAAAATAGCAGAAAATCTTTGTGAAGATGGATATACAGTAACTGTTAAAGATGCTAAAGGATGTACTATTGACTTAAATGCAAAAGTGCGAAAAATACCTTCAGTAAAAAATACATTATTTGCAAAAGTTCATACTGCTGATGCAACAGAATCAGGTAAATGTGATGGAGCAATGAAAATTGAAATCATGAGTGGAAATGCTCCATTCAAATACTACCATTCTAATGGTGAAGTAGGAGAATATAGAACAAATATTTGTCCAGGTGTATACACAGTATATATTAAAGATGCTAAAGGTCAAGTAATGGAAATTACTTATTTGATTTCATCACCAACAAATAAAGTAGAAAATAAAAAACCTGAGTTCAAAGATTCTATTGTAAAAGACACTGTAAAATCTTCTCTTACTAAAAATTGTAAAATTGATTTCAATGGAATAGATTCTGCTAAAATTCAAGATTACAAAATTTACGGGAAAGACTCTTTACTAGTTGTTTGGGCTGTTTACAATAATGGTAATGTTACATTCATAACTGATATTTATAGTTTAACTAAAGGAAAAGGTCTTTATAAGTTAAAACTTGAATTATATTGTAATGAACAGAAAGATTTAGGAAACTATTTTTCTGCTGAAGAAGAATTACTGTACAAAGAAGAATTCTCTGCAGGAATAGAAAATAAAGAATTAGAATTAATTAATATCTATCCTAATCCTTTCTCAAATTCTTTTGTTGTACAATTAGATAAAATACAAGATTATACAATATCAGTAGTAGATATGTCTGGTAAGGTATTACACAATAATACCTATACAAATACAAATACAGTAAAAATGGATTTAGGACATTTATCGAATGGTCAATATATTTTAAAAATTATAAGTGATAATAATGTTATTACACGTATGATTTCTAAATAATAAAAGCTAATTTAATTAAAACCGTCTCGAAAGGGACGGTTTTTTTATTTTATTAAACTGAATAAGTACTTTTAAAAGATTCACAATAAGTTATTATGGAAAATAATAATACCCTTACGACAGATAAATTTACTGGTTATCAAAAATTTGTAATTGCCATTTTAGCCCTCACTCAATTTACGGTAGTTCTTGATTTTATGGTAATGTCTCCGCTTGGAGATTTATTGATGAAATCGATGAAGCTTTCAACGAATCAATTTGGGATTGCTGTATTTTCGTATGCTTTTAGCGCTGGTATTTCTGGTTTTTTAACAGCAGGTTTTGCCGATAGTTTTGACAGAAAAAAACTATTGCTTTTCTTTTACATTGGGTTTATTATAGGTACTCTCTTTTGTGGATTGGCTTCTAATTTCTACACTTTGGTAGCCGCTAGGGTTTTTACTGGAATCTTTGGTGGGGTAATTGGTTCGATTTCAATGGCAATTGTTTCTGATTTATTCCCTATCGAAAAAAGAGGACGCGTAATGGGGTTCTTACAAATGGGCTTCGGTGCTAGTCAAGTATTAGGAATTCCAATCAGTCTTTACATAGCCAATCACTTTGGATGGCAGTCTCCTTTCTTTTTAATCGTAGGAATGGCTTTTATTATCTGGATATTCATTTTATTAAAATTGAAACCTATTACCAAACATTTAGAAGTAAAAGACAAGGACACAAACGCACTCCAACATTTAATTCATACCATTCAAAATAGAAATTATAGAATTGGATTTTTAACCACAGCATTAATGTCATTGGGCGGTTTTATGATTATGCCCTGGGGAAGTGTTTATGCGATTAACAACTTACATGTTACACAAGAACAATTACCACTTTTATTTATGATTGCAGGAGTAGCAACCTTACTAATGATGCCTTTGATTGGTAAAATTAGTGACAAGATCAATAAATTTACAATCTTTACTTTTGCTTCTGTATGGATGATTATCGTAGTTGTAATCTATGCAAATTTAGGCGAAACCTCTTTTGTACTAGTCGTTATTCTCAATGTATTGATGATGATGGGGGTGATGGCTCGAATGGTTCCTAGCGTAGCATTAGTTTCTGAATTACCAAAATTACAAGACAGAGGTGCTTTTATGAGTGTTAATTCTTCTTTACAACAAATGGCCGGTGGTATAGCAGCAGCGATTGGTGGTATGATTGTGGTACAAAAAAATACACATAGCCCTATAGAACATTATGATACTTTAGCTTATGTCGTTAGTTTTTTTGTCATTCTATGTGTGATTATGTTGTACCGAGTGCAAAAAATCATCAAAGAAACTAAATCCAAACCTTAGTTCCTTCCGAACAATTCTGACAGATATCAATTTGTTTGCGGCCTGTTAATACACTTTTTCGAAAGGCTTGGTATTTATCGGCTCTCCACAAAGTATCAAACGGAATCTTTTTCGCAGAACCTAAAGGATATTTTGCATCTTTATCAAAACAACATGGAACTACTTGTCCATCCCAGGTAAAAACACAGGAAGACCACATACGCCAACAGTGATTTTGAATAGCGTATTTCAACTTATAACTTCCGTCTTTTTGAAGGGTGTACCTACTGTATTTCTCGTTCGTTGGCATCAACGGGTTTCCATGCAGATAATCGTATAATTGGGCTGTTTTCAAACGAACCTCATCTACTTCTAATTCTTTTGCTAATTCAAAAACAGAGGGTATTTCGTGTTCATTCGGTTTGACTACTAAAAATTGAAATATCAGGTGAGGTGTTTTACTTTGCAATTGTTTTTTCACCCGAACTAATTCTTTGGTCGCGGAAATTACTTTTTCTAATTTACCTGTCACCCTGTAAGATTCATACGTTTCTTGTGTCGTACCATCGATGGAAATGATCAATCTATCAAGACCGGATAAAACAATATCTTCTGCTATTTTAGCATCTATAAAATGTGCATTTGTAGAAGTTGCAACATAGATATTTCTTTCTTTGGCAGCCTTTACCAATGATAAAAAGTCAGGATTTAAAAATGGTTCTCCCTGAAAATAATAATTCACATACATCAATTGTTTTCCAACCGAATCTAATAGAAATTCATTGTCTTCTAAACTGATTTTTCCAACTGGACGGGTAAATGATTTTAATCCACTAGGACATTCAGGACAAGCCAAATTACACGCAGTTGTAGGCTCAATACTAACAGTGAAAGGTTTTCCCCAGACAATTGGTTTTCGGATGATTCTTGAAATAAGAAACGAGCAATATAAAAGCAATAGATTCCAAATTCGATAAAATGTTAATGCTTTTAATATTCCAAATGTATCTTTTCCCGTTGGCATGAATAAGTGTAAGTTAATCGAATGAAATAAATCCCAATCGGTTTAATTCTCGCCAAAGTTTAGCCGTAGGTAAACCCATAACATTGAAATATGACCCCTCCATTTTTTCAATACCTATGTACCCTATCCATTCCTGAATTCCGTAGGAACCCGCTTTATCATACGGCTTATATTGATCAACGTAATATGCGATTTCATTAGCAGAAAGTGTAGAGAAAGTAACGAATGTTGTATCCGAAAAACTCCATTGATCTTTAGATGTAGATAAACTTACTCCCGTAATCACTTGATGCTTTTTTCCAGATAAGATTTCCAGCATTTTGATGGCATCTTCTCGATTTTCAGGTTTAGCCAAGAATTGATTGTCTACTATCACCGCGGTATCCGAACAAATTAACAATTCATTATTTGCTAAGGTATCTAACAACACTTTTGCTTTTTGAATGGCTAAGTATTCAGCAGCATTTTCCAAAAGTAAATTATCGGGAAAGGTTTCATCTGAATCTTGTGTACGAATCACAAAATCAAGTCCCATACCCTTTAATAATTCTTGTCTTCTCGGGGATTTAGACCCTAAAACCAAAGTATGTGATAAATGAATCATTATATTAAAACTACGTGTGTTGAATGAATTTCTTCCCCCACGAAAGCAGATGCTTTTTTATCAAAATCGGTAGCAGTTTCGGTAGTTAGATAATCTACTCCACCATTTTTAGTGCATTTATTTGCTAGTTCTGTATGATTTTCCAAATACGTTTTTAAAGATTTTGCTACTATTTCTCCTTGTGTAACCACTTTTACATATTCAGGCACGGATTCTTTTACAATCGACGCTACCAAAGGATAATGTGTACATCCCAATAATAAGGTGTCAATTTCAGCATCTTTTGCTAGTAAACGATCAACATCTCGTTTGATAAACCATTTACCGCCTTCTTCTTCATGCAATTGATTCTCGATTAAAGGAACCCAAATAGGACACGCTTTTTGGGAAAGTTGTACTTCAGGAAAAAACTTGACTATTTCCAAGCGATATGAATCGGATTTAATCGTTCCTTCTGTGGCTAAAATACCGATGTGTTTATTCAATGAAAACGTACCAATTACCTCAGATGTTGGGCGAATTACCCCTAGTACTCGTTTGTTTGAATCAATAAGTGGTAAATCTTTTTGTTGAATAGACCTCAATGCTTTTGCAGAAGCAGTATTACAAGCCAAAATAACTAATTCACACCCTTGTTCAAACAAAAATTTTACCGCCTGTAAGGTAAACTCGTATACAACATCAAAAGAACGTGGTCCATAAGGTGCGCGTGCGTTGTCTCCCAAATACAAATAATCATATTCAGGTAAAACTTTGCGCAAATCATTTAAAATAGTTAGACCTCCGTAACCGGAATCAAAAACACCTATGGGACATTGCTTCTTCATTTCTAAGAATAAAAATAAAAAAAGGTAACCGAAAGCCGATTACCTTAATCAATTAAATTGAGTTTAATTTATTTTTTAGGTGCTTCAATCGCATCTAACTTTAATAATTCAACCATTACTTCACTCGTAATATCTTGACCCCCTTTGAAATAAAGAGTAGTGCTTTCATCGATTACATAGTTGATTTTTTTAGCGGCTGCAACACGTTCTACTGCTTTTTGTACGCGCTTTAAAATAGGTTCGTTTAATTCATTCCCCATTTTTTGCATTAACTGTTGTAATTCTTGCTCACGTTGTTGAATCGCTTGGCTTTTCTTCTGTATTCTTTCCTCCTCGTATTGTTTCATTACTGGAGTCAAGGTTGCTTGATCAGCCATATATTTAGAATATACTTTTTGTAATTCTTCTTCCATTTCTTTCAATTCTCCAGCCCCTTTTTGTTCGAAGGCAGACAATTGTTTCATTGCCTCTTTGCGAGAAGGTAAAGTATCTAATAATTTTTGGGTGTTTACATGTGCTACTTTAGTTTGAGCAAAAGTTGTCAAAGACAACAATAGAGAAAATACTAATACTACTTTTTTCATTACTTTTTGTTTTCGATTTATTATTTTGTTTTAATTCCTAATTCTTTGATGATTTCATCACTGAGATCATACTTTTTATCAGCAAAAACCAAATTACTTTGATTCGCTTTATCAAAGATGAAAGAATACCCTTTTTTAGTTGCAATTCTTTGCATTGCATCATATACTTTATCTTGGATAGGTTTTACAAGTTCTTGTCTTTTTTGAAAATATTCACCACTTACACCAAATCTTGCTTGTTGTAATTCGATGATTTCATTTTCTAACTTTTGAAGTTCTTCTTGACGTTTTTCCTTTTCTTCCGATGGAAGTAATACTTCTTCTTTATTAAATAAATCTTTTTTCTGACTAAATACTTTGTTTCTCTCTTCCACCTCTTTGGTCCATCGGTCAGCCATTTTATCTAATCGATCTTTAGCTTCCTTGTATTCAGGCATTTTGGTTAGAATATATTCAGAATTTATAAACCCATATTTTTGTGCTCCCACAAAAGTAGAACACAAAGTCAATAGCAGTAAAATAAAATACCTTTTCATAAAATTCTAAACCGTTATCAAATATACGTTTAAAAACATCATTTATTATAATTCACCTAAATTCATTCCTATGGTGAAATTCAATTTACCAAAATACCCTTTTTGCTGAATACTTTGATCTGATCCTCCACCTATTCTATATCCTTGTGAGTGTGGGTCTAAATAATCGAAGCCCCAACCGTAATCCAAACCTAACATACCAAACATAGGTAAGAATACACGCACACCAACTCCAGCAGATCGTTTCACATTGAAAGGGTTATACATCTTAATATTTGTAAACGTATTCCCCGCTTCTCCAAATGCTAGTACATAGAATGTAGCTTGCGGATTCAAAGAAATCGGATATCGTAATTCTAAAGTATATTTGGTGATAATCGGATCACTTGCAGCACTTGATAAACTATTGTCATTATACCCTCTTAAAGCAATCATTTCTCGACCCCCTAATTGGTTCATTCCAGAAAGACCATTTCCTCCTAGTGCAAAACGCTCAAAAGGGGTTAACCCTTTGGTATTACTATACGCGCCCATAAAACCAAAACCAATACGTGGCATTAGCACCAATTTTTTATCCGCTGTCAATGGTAAAAACCAAGCACCTGTAAACTTCAACTTGAAGTATTCCAGATATTTATATTTCTCTTGTTGTGTTGCTGTGCTAAAATCTCTATTACCATTAAATAAGAAATAAGGAATAGAAGATTTAGCAGTAAATACCATTTGACTACCCTCTTTCGGGAAGATAGGGTTATCTATCGAATTTCGTTGCAATACATATTTTACACTAATGTCATTGGCATAACCATTGCTAAAACTTGGAAAGAAACTTTGATAATTTGATACGTCATAGTATTGATAAGCAACTTCATAATATGCATTGAAAAAATCATCAGGAAATTTCTTCCTGCGACCGAAACCAACACCCGCACCTGTTATCGAAATACCAGAATAATTTGGATTTGAACGTAATAATCCAGTACCAAATTGAGAGTGGTTAATCCAAGTAGATAGTGAATTGGGTTTTTTACCACCTAACCAAGGTTCTGTGAATGAAAAAGTATATGATTGAAAAAATGTACCATTAGTTTGTGCTCTTAACGATAATTTTTGACCATCTCCTGACGGTAAAGGTTGCCATGCATTTGACTCAAAAATACGTTTTAAAGAAAAATTGTTAAAGGTCAATCCTAAAGTACCCACTATCCTACCTGCTCCATAACCTCCGGATAGTTCAATCTGATCTGATGATTTTTCTTCGACTGTATATTCAATGTCTACTGTACCATCTTGTGGGTTTGGTATCGGATTAATTTGAAATGCCTCATTATTGAAATAACCTAATTGAGAAAGTTCTCTTTGAGTACGAATGATATCATTTCTGTTAAACAAATCACCCGGTTTAGTTCGAATTTCTCTGCGAATTACGTGATCATTCGTTTTTGTATTTCCTTTTATTATAATTCTTTTAACACGTGCTTCTTTACCTTCAATGATCCGCATTTGATAATTGATCTGATTGTTATCAATGTTAGTTTCAATCGGTATCACTTGAAAAAACAAATACCCCCTATCCATATAAAGGGAAGAAATATCTCTACCGTCTGTACTCATGGTTATTCTAGATTCCAACAAAGACTTATTGTAAATATCTCCTTGTTTTATACCCAAAACAGTATCTAAATAACCGCTTGAAAACTTAGTGTTACCCAACCATTGTATTTTACCAAAACGATAAATATTCCCTTCATCAATCGTTAATTTAATTCGAATGTGTTTAGGATCTTCTAGATAGAACGTATCTCTTGCTATGCGAGCATCTCGAAGGCCTTTAGAGTTTAACTTGGTTACAACAGCTTGCTTATCTTTCTCATAAGCAGAAATCATGAATTTTGATCTACTAAATATACGCATGATGGATTGACGCTTTGTATCCTCCATAGCACTGCGTATTTTTCGCTTCGCTAACTTTTCGCTTTTAAATTTAAAAACTCCTAATACCTCAAAATTGCTGAAATTTTCTAAATTCCCCTCAACTTCAATATCCTTGATTTTAACTTTTTGACCTTTATCTACGAAAATAGTAAACATCGAAGCATTATTCATTAGCTTATCTGGTTCTTGTTCTATCCTAACATTTACTGAATAATATCCTTTTTCTTTAAAATAACCCTTGATTTTATTTTGGGTATTTAATACTAATGCTTCGTTGATAGTTTTACCGGAATAAAGTGTTACTAATTCTCTTAATTTGTCTATGTCTTTTTTTGAAGTACCTACAAATTTGAACCTGGATAATTTGGGTCTTGGAACCAATTTTATAGATAAAAAAACAACTCCATTGATTTCTTTTTCAACTTGTATATCAATAAATGAAAAAAGTCCTTCCTTCCATAAATTCTGTATAGCATCAGTAATTTTTTGACCCGGTATTTTGATTTTCATTCCCGATTTTAAACCAGCAACCATTTTAATTGATTGATGGTCGTAGTTGTCTGCACCATCAATACGTATTGGACCAATCTCGTATTCTTTAGGACTAAAATAATCAACCTGAAAATCTGTACTTACTGTTGTTTGTTCTAACTGGGCTAAAACTCCAAGCGAAACAAACATCATAAGAACCAATAGATATTTATTCATATTTATAAAAGTTGTTCTGAAGTTTTACCAAAACGTCTTTCTCTCTTTTGATAAGCAAGAACAGCTTGGAAAAGATCCGCTTCTTTAAAGTCTGGCCATAAGACATCGGTGAAATATAATTCAGAATATGCAATTTGCCATAATAAGAAATTACTAATTCGGTGTTCCCCACTTGTACGGATTAACAACTCTGGATCAGGATAATTTGCAGTAGTAAGTGAATTACTAATTAATTCATCATTAATGTCAGACAACGAAATTTTTCCTTGTTTATAATCTCCTGATATTGATTTTATTGCTTCTTTGATTTCCCATCGAGCGCTGTAGTTTAAAGCTAAAATAAGATTAAACTCTGTATTTCCAGCCGTTTTTTCCTTTGCTTCACGTAATTCATCTTGACAAGAAGCCGGTAATCCTGCATCATCACCGATAGTTAACAAACGAATTCCATTTTCATTTAATTCATCTACTTCATTCGCTATTGTTTGTACTAAAAGATTCATCAATCCATCAATTTCCTCTTTCGGACGACTCCAATTTTCGGTAGAAAAAGTATATAATGTTAGGTATTTAACTCCTAATTTTTTACACCCATTCAATGCTTCACGAACTGATTCAACCCCGACAGAATGCCCAAATAATCTTTCTTCTCCTTGTTGTTTAGCCCAGCGTCCATTTCCATCCATAATGATGGCTACATGTTGAGGTATGTTTTGTTTATCAATTAGTGATAGAAAATCCATTTTACTCTAATAAAGTCAAAACGACAAATTTAATAATGATATTCCAAAAAGACTGATTTAGTTGGCAATCATTAACAAAAAACTAAAAAAAAGACATAAAAAAAGGGATTAACTTTTCAGAAAACCCCTTTAATATATTTTTTACGGTAGATTACTCTGCCAATAAAATTAATTTATTATTTGTAAGTTCAACCACACCACCATCAACATCAATAGTCAAAATCTTATTTGAAGCATCCACTTGAACTCTTTTATTTAACTTTTTAGTATTTTTCAAAGGTTGAGCTAGATCAACTTTGATAGTACCTTTAGTTAACGCAGAGATAATCGGTGCGTGGTTATTCAATACCTGAAACAATCCATCCTTTCCTGGTAATTGTACTGCAACTACCTCGCCAGAAAATAAATTGCTCTCAGGAGTGATTATTTTTAATTGCATAGTTTCAAGTATTAGTTTCCTGTGTCAGCTAACATTTTCTTACCTGCCTCGATCACATCTTCAATCGTTCCTTTCAAGTTGAAAGCAGCTTCAGGATATTGATCCATTTCACCGTTCAAAATCATATTGAAACCTTTGATAGTATCTTGAATGTCAACCAATACTCCTTTGATACCTGTAAACTGTTCAGCTACGTGGAAAGGTTGAGATAAGAAACGTTGGATACGACGTGCTCTGTGTACAACTAATTTGTCTTCTTCAGATAGCTCGTCCATACCAAGGATAGCAATAATATCTTGTAATTCTTTGTAACGTTGTAAGATTTGCTTCACGTTTTGCGCACAGTTGTAGTGAGCTTCACCTAATACTTTTGGAGAAAGGATACGAGAAGTTGAATCTAATGGGTCAACTGCAGGATAAATACCTAACTCAGCAATTTTACGAGATAATACTGTTGTTGCATCTAAGTGAGCAAACGTGTTAGCCGGTGCCGGGTCAGTTAAGTCATCCGCAGGTACGTAAACCGCTTGTACAGATGTAATAGATCCATTTTTAGTTGAAGTAATACGCTCTTGCATCGCACCCATCTCTGTTGCTAATGTAGGTTGGTAACCTACCGCAGATGGCATACGACCTAATAAAGCAGATACCTCAGAACCAGCTTGGGTAAAACGGAAGATGTTATCAACGAAGAAAAGGATATCTTTACCTTGTCCATCACCTTCACCGTCACGGTAGTATTCAGCTAATGTCAATCCAGATAAAGCAACACGTGCACGTGCACCTGGAGGCTCATTCATCTGACCGAAAACGAAAGTAGCTTTAGACTCTTTCATTTCTTCTAAGTCAATTTTAGAAAGATCCCATCCTCCTTCTTCCATTGAGTGCATAAATCCTTCGCCGTATTTGATGATACCAGATTCTAACATCTCACGTAATAAGTCATTTCCTTCACGCGTACGCTCACCAACACCAGCAAACACTGATAAACCTCCGTGTCCTTTTGCGATGTTGTTAATTAACTCCTGAATCAATACTGTTTTACCTACACCAGCACCACCGAATAAACCGATTTTACCTCCTTTTGCGTATGGCTCAATTAAGTCGATTACTTTTATACCTGTAAATAATACTTCAGTTGCAGTAGATAATTGATCAAATTTTGGAGCTTCACGGTGAATTGATAAACCACCTTCGTTGCTCACTTCGTTGATTCCGTCAATAGCTTCACCTACCACGTTGAATAAACGTCCTTTAATTTTATCACCGATAGGCATTCTGATTGCGTCACCAGTAGCAACTACAGCCATACCACGTGTGAATCCATCTGTTGAATCCATGGAAATTGCACGTACAGAACTTTCTCCTACGTGTGCTTGTACTTCTAATACAACGCGTGTTCCATTTTCTTTTCTTACTTCCAATGCATCAAAAATGTTTGGAAGAGCTACTCCCTTTTCGAAGCTTACGTCAACCACAGGACCAATTACCTGTGAAATTTTACCTTGAATATGCGACATATGGTGCCTTTTAAGTGTAATTTCTGAATTTGCCTGCAAAGATATATCTTTTTTTATTAACAACTTATTTTATTTCTGAATTTTAGTTCATAATCTATGTTTTTCCTTATTTATCAATAGATAGAGGTCTAAAATGAGTTTTGAACAACGCTTTTTTGAAAGCGGTAATTAACAAAAATGAGGGAAACTTGTTTAATTTTTAAAACTCTTCCATCATCAGAAAATCGACCATATTTATTTGTCTAATTCCTTCAATTGTATCACTCCATGATTTATCCATCGTCACCACATACTTTGGGTAGTTATCTGCTATTTCTTTCAATGGTGAAAACTCTCTTTCTATGGTAGATGGTTCTATTAACATATATGCTACTTGAATGTAAATACGTGAACTTCCTTTTTCAGCAACAAAATCAATCTCTTTTGTTCCTAATTTACCTATGTAAACTTTATAATCTCTCCTTTTTAATTCCAACATCACTATGTTTTCAAGAATACCCCCAATCATTCTTTCTCGGTATCCCATTACCGCATAGATTAATGATGGATCTCCAACAAAGTATTTCTCTTGTGTCTTTAAAAGTTCTTTTCCTTTTATATCAAAACGAGGAATTTTATAGACTATAAACGCAC
>Ga0172373_10007698_pt1 | contig 13883 bp, 12 predicted proteins | sample Lak10m_2_FD_114546 | JGI IMG/M metagenome (GOLD analysis project Ga0172373, IMG submission 114546) | Freshwater microbial communities from Kabuno Bay, South-Kivu, Congo - kab_092012_10m | ecosystem: Environmental > Aquatic > Freshwater > Lake | place: Democratic Republic of the Congo... | reverse complement strand
GCGTGACACGGACCGCGCCGGGACAAATCTGGCATCAGGCCTACGGCCGGCTCGCGCTGGGCAATTACCCGAATGGACTTTCCGAAAAGACCCGCGCACTGGCAGCCGCATTCGAGCGTGCTGGCATCGGCTGCAACATCACCGAAAACATCGTCACGGCCCGCTGGCAGAAATGTCTATGGAACGCCGCCTTCAGCCCGCTCTCGGTCCTGTCGGGTGGGCTCAGTACGTCAGACATACTCAGCACCCAGGAAACCATGATTCGCGCCATTATGGCCGAGGTCAGCGCCATTGCTTCGGCACTAGGCCATCCGCAGCCCGACGGCATCATCGACCAGCAGATCGACGGCACCCGTAAAATGCCGCCCTACAAGACCAGCATGCTGCTTGACTTCGAAGCAGGTCGCCCAATGGAAACCGAAGCCATCCTGGGGAATACCGTGCGGGCCGGACATCGAGCCAGTGTGGCAATTACACGGCTCGAAACATTGCTGGCACTGATGCTTTTGAGAGAACTTAGACTGGCATCGGAAGAGTAATCGTGGCTTCTTGAGTCAAGTCGAGAGTGTCCTGTGATCAACTCTGCACCCAGGGCAATCTCAGGAATCGCCAACCCGCAACGGTGCTCCGATGCTTCTCCATATTCATCGGCCCTTCGAACCCCTCCTCAATATTGGTAAGGTCGGTATAACCGGCCTCGGCCAGGGCATTCGCGGCCGCCAGGGAGCGCTGGCCACTGCGGCATAACAAAAACAGCGGGGTGGCCTTGTCGGCGGCAATTTGACTGACCTGAACCAGAAATTCGGGATTGGGCCGCATGTCCGGGGCAAATTTCCACGGTACATTGACGGCACCCACCGGGTGGCCGACAAAGGAAAACTCCACCGGGTCCCGGACATCAATCAGAACCCCCCGGCTATCGGCTTGCAGGAAGGCATGGGCCGCGTCAGCGGTGAGTGATTTAATCTGAGTCATTGGCTTACCTCTCTAAAATGGGTCAAGCGGCTGCTCTCCGCCATCAAACGTCCTGAACAGCGTGAAACAGCCGCTCCACATCGGGGATCAGCTTCTTGTCCAGCAGGAACATGATGACGTGGTCGCCATCCTCTATCAGGGTGTCGTGATGCACCTGCAGCACTTCTTCTCCCCGCACCAGCGCCCCCATCACGACCCCCTCCGGAATGTCTATCTGATTGAGCGGCACACCGATCACCTTGGATTGGCCTTCGGTGCCGTGAGCGACCATTTCGATAGCTTCCGACGAGCCATGCCGCAGCGAGTAAACCTGTGCTATGTCTCCACGGCGGATGTAACGCAGCAAGGCACTGATGGTGGCCTGTTGCGGTGAAATCACCAGATCGACATGCGAGGCGTCGACGATATCGGCATAGGCATCGTTGTTGACCAGGCAGATGACGCGGCGGGCGCCGAGGCGTTTGGCCAGCATGGCCGAAAGGATATTGGCCTCATCGTTGTTGGTGATGGCGCAAAAAACATCCGCGCTCTCGATGTTCTCGCTCAGCAGCAACTCCCTGTCCGAGGCATCGCCGACAAGTACCGTAGCCTTCTTCAACTGGGCGGCAATTTTTTCGGCCCGATTGATGTCGCGCTCGATCACCTTGACGTTGTAGGTGTCTTCCAGCGCCATGGCGACACGTTTGCCGACATGGCCACCGCCGGCAAAGATCAGCCGCTTGTAGGGCTTCTCCGATTTGCGCATTTCGGACATGACATCCTTGATCTCATTGGCCGAGGCCAGGAAGAATACCTCGTCGCCATGCTGGATGATGGTGCTGCCGTTGGGCACGATGGGCTGCCCATCCCGGAAAATGGCGGCCACACGAGCATGGAAATTCGGCACATGCTGATGCAGTTCGCGAATCTCCCTTCCCACCATCAGGCCGCCCCTGACCGCGCGTACCGACACCATGCGTACCCGGCCCTCGGCAAAATCCAGCACCTGGGTCGCCCCCGGATACTCCAGCAAGCGCCGAATGAACTGGGTGATGATCTGCTCCGGGCTGATGACGTAATCGATCGGGATCGTTTCCGGAGAGAACAGACCAGGAAAGGAAAAATACTCGATGGCACGAACGCGGGCGATCTTGCGCGGCACCTTGAACAGGATGTCCGCCATGTTGCAGGCCAGCATATTGGTCTCGTCATCGCTGGTGGCGGCAATCAGCATGTCGGCTTCTGCTGCGCCGGCGGTCTGCAGGATGGTGGGGTGGGCGGCATTGCCCTGGACTGTGCGGATATCAAAACGGTCCTGCAGTTTTTTCAAAAGATCGGCACGGACATCGACCATCACGATGTCGTTCTTCTCCCCCGCCAGACTGGCGAGGAGACTGCTGCCCACCTGTCCTGCCCCCAGTATGATGATTTTCATTGCGCGTTCCGGAATTCAAAGTGGGGCGATTGTAGCAACAGGATCCGCAAGGCCCGATGGGCGGTGCCTCCGTCAGCTAACCGACAATGCCTCGGGCATGCTGCAGCCAGTCGCGCGATTTGTCGCCATAGACAAGAAAATAGGGATTGAGAATGCAGGGCTTGGCGTTGTAGCACAGCGATTGCCCCTGAAGATCAACCACTGCACCCCCGGCTTGCTCCACCACGCATTGCGCGGCGGCGGTATCCCATTCGGAAGTCAGGCCGATCCGCGGATAGAGATCCGCCCGCCCCTCCGCCACTCGACAAAACTTCAGGGAACTGCCCACGGGCAGACGCTCATGTTCACCCAATCCGGCCAGGTAGCGCTCCATATCTTCGGAGCCATGCGAGCGACTGCCCACCACCCGTAGCGGCTGATGCGGTGGCAGTTGCACCCGAATCGGGACGGGAGCCGCCTCCCCTTCCTGACGAAACGCCCCGCAGCCCTCGCCGGCGAAGTAGGCCACATTTGCCGCCGGGACCCCGACCACGCCAAGCACCGGCCGGTGCCGGTGAATGAGCGCCACGTTGACGGTAAACTCGCCGTTGCGCTTGATGAACTCCTTGGTTCCATCCAGCGGATCGACCAGCCAATAGGTGTCCCAGGCCGACCTTTCCTCGAAGGGAATGGCGGCGGACTCCTCGGACAACACGGGATAGCTCGCCAACTCCGACAGCCCTTTCACCAGACACTCATGCGAGGCCAGGTCAGCGGCCGTCAGGGGCGAAGCGTCCTCCTTATGCGCGACACCGAAACCCTCGGCATAGATACCCATGATTCGCCGCCCTGCCTCCTTGGCCAACGCAAGCACAGGCTCGAGAAAATGACTGGGATCGGACCTCAGGGGCATGGTTTTAACTCCGTGGTGACTGCTCATCGGTAAGAAAAAAGGGGTCTGGATTGGGCATGGCATCTACGCTGCGGCGCCTTGCATCACAATGAATTTGCCGACCATTATCCAACCGATGCAAACTGCTCGACAATTTTCACATTCACCTGATGATCGGGGGGGAACCACGGTGGAACAAAAACATGAAAACATTCAGACGGTAATTCGAATCGGCGTCGCAGTCCCAATTCAAATATCTCAAACCCATCTTCCGGAATGAGCGTGATCCATTCATCGGTCATCGGAACAGTGGCCCGGGCGTTGCTCCCTGCCCTTGTCGCTTTCTGCCAAACTCCCTTGGCCGAAGAAGATACAAAGGAAGAAATAGAAAAACCGCTGGACATTCGTGCACCGGGATCGGATCTGGCCAACTTCCCCAACAGCGCCTTTACCCTCCCCCAGGGCGGCTTCTATCTTGAGGCAACCCCCGTGGCCTACACCACCACCAGCAGCACTCTGGGAGCGCAGTACAACTTCGAGTACCTGCTTCGCTATGGGCTGTTCGACTGGATTGAACTCCGGCTTTATTCCCAGGGGTTCAGTGTGCAGGGCAATCCCCAGCCTGCGACAGGTTTCAGCCCACTCACCTTTGATACCAAGATTCACCTCTGGGACGAATTCACTGATTTTTTTCTGCCGGCCGCCGGACTGGAAGTGATGCTGCAGACTGATCTGCTGGGTTCCCCGGCCTTTCAGAGCGGCACCGAACCGGCCTTTAGCCTTAATCTGGATCAGGGACTGCCCTGGGAGTTTCAGATCGAGTACAACCTGGGGGCGGCCCGCTTTGAAAACCCGGACAACATCAGCCAGTCGGTGTGGGATTTCACGTTCTCCTGGGCGATCCAGCGGGAAATCGTCGAGGACGTTGCCGTCTTCCTCAATGGCTACTACAACTCTGCCAACCTGCCCCGCATCGGGCGGGTCAGTGAAAAATGGACGCCCGTCTGTCGCAATCCCGGCACTTGCCGCCCGGAGGAAATCATCAAACAGACGACGACTCTGGGCGGAGATGATAACCAGCATGCCATTGGCATTGGCGGCATCTGGACCCTGAATGACAAGATTTCCCTGTTTACCAACGTGGCCACCGGAACCACCGCTCCCACACCCGGATTTACGGGCTTCCTGGGCTTTGCCTGGACCCCGTGATTGAATGACACCGCACTTGTGCGAATGCCCCTTCGCTATCGTCCGGCATCATTGCACCCAGTCCATCCAAGAGGTCTTACCATGTCCACTCTTCCCCCCCAGAAGCAACTGACTACCATGATCGGCCACCCGGTCGCGGAAAATCCCATCGACCGGATGTTTGATGCCGTATTTGCCCACTACGGGCTGCACTGGCAATTCTGGAAATCCGACGTTGGCTCGGACGCTCAGGTGGGTGCAGCCATCGGCGGCATCCGCGCCCTGGGTTTCGCCGGTGCCTGCATCACTGTTCCTTACAAGGTGGCGTCGATTCCCTTCCTTGATGAGGTCGACGAGGATGTGAAAGCGATCGGTGCTGCCAACTACATGACGATCAGGAACGGACGGCTGACCGGGCATAACAATGACGGCAAGGGCGTCATCAAGGCGATCCAGAAAATCACCGATATTCGCGGCAAGCGCGTCGTCATGCTCGGCGCCGGCGGTGCAGGTCGTGCCATGGCGGTGGAGCTCGCCTGGGCCGGTGCTTCGCACATGACGCTGATCACCCGCCGCGAATCACAAGGCGCCGAGGTGGCGCAAACGGTGACCAAAGCCTCCGGGGTACGCTGCGACTGGCAACCCTGGGCAGGAGAGGTCCAGGTACCGGAAGGCACCCAGATTCTGATGAATGCCACCCATCTCGGCTGTGCCCCGGAGCGGGAGCCGGTTCCAGTCAACTGGCTGACCATCTTCCCGGAAACGACAGTGGTGGATGTCATCACCAATCCAAGAATCACCCCCTTCCTGCAAACGGCCCGCGAGAGGGGATGCCCGATCGTCGACGGCGTCGAAATGCTGGTGCAACTGGCCATGCAGATTTTTAAGGAATGGACCGGCATCACGCCGGATGAAGCAATCTTTCAGCAGGCGGTCGCCAGAGCCCTGGGGGAATAGGATCATGGAATCCCATGTTGGCCCATGCCGGACGGCAAGCGCCCTGCTCATCGTGATCGCATGCCTGCCGGGGTGCTCATCTACACCTCCAGTCAGCCCGCAGACCCGGGCGGCAATTGCCGACTGCCGCAGACTGCCACGCGGCCTCGGCAATTACGAACAGCGGGCGCGTTGTGAATTGGAGGTCGAATCTCGCGCCTATCTGGCCGAACACCCCGAGATGGCCGGCACCTGGCGGGAATTGATCAATGACACGCTGGCGGAATATGCCAAGGCGGATCGGGCCGAACAGTCCATCCGGCAGGCAGACATGAACGCGAGCTTGTTGCGGGAGGCGGCGGAAGCTGGCACCGGCTGCCTCACCGACCAATGCGGCAAGGGCTCGGAATGGAATTTCCCCAGCAACCCGCCCTATTGAGAAAACCCTCTGCGGCTTGCGACCTGAGGGTTTATTTCCATCCACCGCAAACGAAGATCATGCGCTTTTCGGTGACAGAAGCGGGCTGCACCGCCTCCCACGCCCGCGGCGGTTCCGAGGCGACCATGCCGCCCCCGGCCATGGGCTCCCGGTAGGCGATCCAGTAAATCTGACGATTGCGTTTCTGCCCGCAATCAAACTCCTCGTGAATCTTGGCCGATTGATAGCTGGTCCCATTAAGGGTGGTGCGCTTCCTGGCGTAGGACACCACATACCAGACCTTGAAGCCGACCTCGGTTTTTTCCGGCTCATCGGCCTTCACATAATAGGTGGCCTTGGCTTCATCGGCCCCGTCCTCGATGATCTTGAAGCGTTTCCATTCAGCGCTGGCCGACCCGGGGGATAGTCCCAGGACCAGGCACACAATCCAGCGCATAAGGCCCTCGGCAAACGATTCCTGAACAAACCTGTTGAGACTGAATGAGGTTGTGCTCATGACCAACCCTGAGGTCACTTCGGCGCTGTGGGGCATGGGGCACCTTTTTCTATCCAGCGGGCGAACACCCGGACAAATTTTTCATGACTGATGGGCGGCTGGGTCCGCTCGACCCCCCGGGCATTCACCCCCGGCGACCAGGCCCAATTGACCCTTACATCCGTATCCAAGTGCTTGAGCAGGCCTTCCAGCGTGAAGCCCCCGTTGGTTTCCGGGTTCTTGAGCTTGTTACAGAGCATGCTTCCCGGCATCGGGGTCCCCGGTGAAATTTCCATGGACATGTTGACGGGGGCCAGAAACCAGCCACTCTCACCATTCTCATCGACACCTGGCGCACCGGTCTGCGGGTTGTTTCGGGTGCCGTGACAGCTGGCACAGCGGCCATTCAGCAGGCCCTTGTCATCCTCGCCCCGGCTGATGCCGAACAGATGCGGACGCTGGTCATCGGTCTGGCGAGGATAGTCGTTGGTCGCCGGATTAGTCGAATCGCTGGCCGTATGACAGTTCTGACAGCGGGGATCGACCAGCACCGAGTAGATCTGGCGCCATTCCCGGGTTCCCCCGGTCACCGGCTTGCCATAGGGCTTGCAGTCCTGCCCCCCGGACTGCCCGCATTTGAAGATGTCGGTGCGCAAGTAATTTGCAATCAGCCTGACTTCCGACTTATTGAGCAGGCCGGGATACAACTTGGGCATGGGATCAGGCACGCTGGCGAGAAATTTCTCCAGTCGCCCGGGATTGGCCAGGTGGGTATGACGCAGCATTGACGGATAAAGGGCACCCGTGCCGGACTGCCCGTGGCAATTGCTGCAGACGGTCATGAACAATGCCTTCGGCGCCGATGCAAAGTCATCCGTCTGACGAAGTCGGGGAAAGCTCGTGATCACCGGCTTCTTGTGTTGACTCAACCCTAGCACCGTGACCCGCAAAGGGCCTGCAACACCGTCGGTCGTGATCGATGAACCGCCGACAGCCGCCGCAAGGTATTGCTCCTTGCCCACGGCATAGCTGATCAAGCCGTTATTCAGGGCGCCCCTCAGATCTCGGCGTTGCTGCAAGGTTCCGGTAGCGGCGTCGAACACCAGCAGCCGCCCCTTCACATCCCCAGCGAACAGCAGCCCCGATTTGGTCGTGACCAGTCCGGCAATCACCGGCGCATCGTTCTGATAGCGCCAGAGTGTCTTGCCGGTGGCGGCATTGAGCGCCGTGATGCGGCCCTCAGGCAGGGCACTGTAGTCGGGCGTCGTCGATCCGCCCGCATAATCGGTATCACTGGTGGGCGGCGTCGACTTGAAGAACCGGCACCAGTCCACCATGCCGACAAAAATCGATTTCAGCTGCGGATCATAGGCGGTGCCGTTGTACTGGGCGCCGGCACCGGGACAGACCCATTTCCAGGTGGCATCCAGCGGCTCCTGATCATGCGCCATGGTCGTCGCGGGCACATCAAACACCGGACCCTGAGTGGTCCGGTCGTAGCCGTAGACGCGACCGCTCTTGCCGGTCACGGCCAGCCTGGCATGGTCTGCCTCATCCCGATAGAGGGTGGGTGCCGCCGAGAGGTCCCAATCATGTTCGTCACGGGGCACAGCCTGATAGAACCAGTTCAGTTTCCCGGTGGCCGCATCCACGCTGATGACCGAGTTGGTGTAGTAATTCTCCCCCGGTCGCGCTTCCGGATAAAAGATGGGCGTCGGATTCGAGACCGGGGCGATGACTTCCCCGGTGGCCGTATCGAGGCTGACGGTGGTCCAGAATCCCCCTCCCTGCTCGTTGTTCATCTGCAGCGTCCGGAACTGCCAGAGCTCCTTGCCGGTGGCCGTATCCAGCGCCATCAGCCGGCCATTGATGCCCTTGTCGCTGGTAGCGACGCCAATGAACAACCTGTCGTTCCAGATAACCGGGGCGGCTACCAACGACTCCCGCTGGCTGGAATCCGCCGCCTGCACCGACCAGATCAGCTGCCCGGTTTTGGCATCCAGCGCAATGAGTTGCCCGTCATTGGTGCCCCGATACACCACCCCCTTCGCGTAACCGACCCCACGGGTAGCGAAATAGCTGGCCACGGTATATTTGAACTGCACCAGCGAGCGCCACAAGGGCTTGCAGGTGATGGCATCGATCGCATAAGTCGCCCTCAGGGTCGTCACATAGAGGGTGCGGTCGACCTTGACAATGCCACTCCCGAACCAGGCCGGTTCGTTCAGCCGCGCTTCACAGATCGGCTTGAGGTCTTTCAGACTGTCCCTGTTGATCTGATCCAGATCCACATACCGCTGAGCGTCAAAATCCTTGTTCAGTCCTACCCAGTCCAGCCCATCAGCAAGGGCTGGCAGACTCAAAGCCACCCAGAAAACCGTCAGCACACCGACAAGCCTGCAAAAGGAGTGGCAGTAAACGCTAGCGCCCGGACGAGGGAACCAGGAAAGGCGGGGCATCATCGGCAGTTCTCCATAAAGGCAAACGCTTAAAGGTTTCGATCAACATGCACTGCGGGGGTATGGCAGCCAATCTTGCTAGTAGCGGGGATAGTACGCGTCCGGAATGCATTACTGGGGAATTCGGCAACAATTTTCACTAGACTGGCCTGCGGTCGGGACAATCCCTGCCCGACCAGCCTGATGCAAGCTCCCTTGTCAGGAGGCAACCCTTGCAGCAGCGTTCACTGTAAAAACACACATACACCAGAGAGAAAGTCCATTCATGAAGATAGCCATCAAGGAAAGCAGCCTCCTTGCCAGCCTGACAAGCGCCATCATGCTGACCCCAGGAGTCATGGCAGCACCGGTCAATGACGGTGTCATTGCCGCTTACACCCTGGTCGCTCCACCCTCCGAATCTCCTTCGGGCCTGCTTGCCAGCCGGGGCTGACTGCCCGACCCTCAAGACAAGTTTTGAGAGTGGAACCCAACGAATTCCCACTCATGTGCGACGGCTGCCAGTCAACACATCGCCGGCCTTCAATCAGGTCACCGTCTGTGAATCTGCCATCCCGAAGCATGCGGTCCGCGCCGAAATCGGCGGGCATCCCATTCCTGCCCGCATGAAAAAACGTGTCGACGACATTGCCGTGTTTGGGGATGTAGGTTGCAGAGTCACGGACTGGGAGGTGCAGGATTGCAACACGGTTGCCAGCTGGCCCCTGGCGCGGGTATCACAGAGCATTGCCAATGAGAAACCCGATGTCATTCTGTTTCTCGGCGATTTCTTTTATCGGGAATCGGCCTGCCCGACCGGTCAGGAGGCTGCCTGTGGGTCAAGCCCACCCCCGATTACCGGCGCACCGTTCACGGATTCTGCCTACGGGTGGATGGCCGATTCCATCCTGCCACTTGCCCCCATTTTTCCAGTAGCCCCCCTCGTGATCGTCAGAGGCAATCACGAGGCTTGTGACCGGGGAGGCAACGGGTTTTTCCTGTTTTTTGATCCCTTCCTCGACAGTTCCCAGACCTGCAGCCCGGTACCTGACGGCAACGCGTTCGTGGCGCCAACGCCGGCCTTGACCCGAACCTGGGCTACGGACCTGAAGGTTAGACCGGGCAGAACGCTGCGTTTGGCGATGGTGGATGCGGCCTACGGCAATGACAGTCAGGTAACGCCCTGGTCCGTGGAACAGCGCGTGGGTTATATCGAGGCAAGAAACCTGACGACCCCGCAAAAGAAAGTCGAGTCCTGGCTGCTCGTCCACCGACCCATTTTTGGCCATCTGACGACCCAGTACGCGCCTTCGGGTGACCCGTTGTGGGTCCCCTGGGTGTCGATCGATCAGCAAGTCGCCTCCTATGGATTGCTGGACAATTACAACGCGGTTCTGTCCAGTCACATGCACCTCATGCAGGCGGTCCAGATACCCGGGCAGCCCGGCCAGATGATCCTCGGCAACGGCGCCACCGAGCTCGATCCCTCCACGGGTTACGACAACCCTCAATACGGCCCCCTCGCCAACGCCGTGGGTAATCCGATTGAGCCTGGCCTCATTCCCTATCCGGCAGCCACGATGAGCTACACCGCCGTGGAGTTCGGCTATGCCATGGTTCGCCCCGGGCGCCGCTTCAGTGAATGGAACTGGGAGCATTACACGCCGGACGGCGCCGCGTTCGCCCGCTGCGCCCAACTCGGAAAGAATCTGGCTTGCCAGAACGCCGCGCCCTATCAGTGACAGCCAGAGTTCACTGAACAGAACAGGGGTCTGCACCTTGCAAACGCGGAGTTGAGATTAGCGGGTCAGGCATCGTCCCTGTCCCGCTTTTTAACTCACCCCTTCTGACGAATTTTTTGCATTCCTCGTTACGCCGCTTGAGCTATCATTGGGTCCCGGTATCGAGTTGGCGTCTTGCCAGAAAGCCCGAGGCTCAAGCAGCTGCCAACAGCAGCCAAAGCACCCTGCGATCCGAATTTCACCACCGAGACCCTGTCCAGACCAAGTTATGCGCCTTTGCCTCGCGCTTTTTTTCCTTTTTTCAGGCTGTGCGATCTGGGGACCAGATTATGAGAAGCCCCCGATCGACTCACCGGGCCAATGGACGTCTAAGGATTCCCGCGCGAACATTTCGGCCAAACAGATTACGGAAATGGCCTGGTGGGGCAAGTACCATGACCCGCTGCTGCTGAAATTGGTCCAGCAGGCGCTCGATCAGAACAACTCGATTCAGTCAGCCGTGGGTACGATCTACAAGACCCGGGCGATCCTGCAGCAGATCCAGATGAACTGGGTTCCAACCGTGAATGCCGGTGCCGGTTACATCAGCACCGATCACCAGGTCGACAATTCGACCTTTTCCTCACTGCCCTTCCCGGCCTTCACCGCCGGGTTCATTCCGAATTACTCGCTGAATATCCTGCAGCAGCTGCGCAATCAGGAACAGGCCGAGGCCAACATTGCCGCCAGCATTGCCGCAAAGAATGCCGTCAGGCTAGTGATCATTGGGCAGGTGGTCGGGAGTTATTTCGGTCTGAGGGAGGAGGAATATCGACTGACGCAGCAGAGAGAGCTGGTGCAGAACCTTCGGGCGATCGTTGATCGCTACACGGAGGCCCATCGGGAAGGCCTGATTTCCTTCTTTACCCTGCAGCAGTATCAGATAGAGCTGGCCAGGGCCGAAGTCGAGGTGCCGGTGATCGAGTACAACATCGTGCGACTCGGCAATGCGATTCATGCCCTGCTCAATGAAAATCCGGGCCCGATTGCGTCTCCGGTTCAGCCCTACATGAAAATTGAGTACAAGGGCGTCATCAGCGCCAATCTGCCGTCCACCATCCTGAAGAACCGGCCGGATGTCGTTCTTGCCGAGGCGGTCCTGCGGCAGTCCAGCGCCAATATCGGGGTCAACACCACCTTCTTCTTTCCGACCATCCGCTTGAGCACCCCGCTGGGTCTCGCCAGCAGCTCGCTGAATCAGCTGACCCACACCCAGAACAGCTACTGGCAGTATCAGGGTGGCATCAACATGCCGATTCTTAATCTGGGGGCGTTTGGGGCCATCAAGTCGGCCAAGGCCCAGTACTACAGCGATTACTACGCCTATATCGATACGCTGCGGAATGCGTTTGCCTCAGTAGACAGCGCGTTCGCCTCGCATCAGAAATACACCGAGAGCCTGGATCACATCCTGGTTTTCTTCCACACCACGCAGGATCGGCTGGATAACGAGCAGGCCCGCTATGACGGCGGGCTGGTGCCGTATCCGTCGGTGCTGGCATTGAAGGTCAACCTGAATCAGGCCGCCATTCAGGCTGCCCAAAGCAAGCTGGCGCAGCTGATGAGCGTGGTCAATTTGTATCAGGATATGGGCGGCGGCTATGGGTACGCTAACAACGAGAAGGCCAATGATCTTGGAGAGGGGCACCGGTTTGACGACTTACTGTAACCCGGCGAGCCGGCTCCGGCTCTGCCTGTTCCCCTTGCTGGCCCTGCTGGTATCGGCCTGCGGCGAGAAACCCGCTCCGCCACCCCCGATAATGGCGGTGAATGCGCAGGAGGTGTATGCCCATGACCTCGAGTACATTTATGAATATCCGGGTGTAGTCCAGGGCGTCATCGATTACCCGGTCATTCCTCGCATCAGCGGCGCCATCTTCAAGCAGCTGTACAAGGAAGGCACTTATGTCGAGAAGGACCAGCCGCTCTACGAAATCGACAGGCGGCCCTACCAGTTCGCGCTGCAGACTTATGAGGGTCAGTACCAGAAGGACAAGGCGGCGATGGACAACTACAAGATCATCTATGACCGCTATGCCAGCCTGACGCGAAAGGACGTGACCTCCGTGCAGGAGGTCAACACGGCGCTGATCAACTATCAGGCCGCCGCCGGTGATGTGAAAACCGATCTCGCCAACATAAACAACGCCAAGCTGAACCTCGAGTACTGCACGGTTCGCGCCCCGGCCTCCGGCTATATTTCCGAACGCATGATTTCCGTCGGCATGATGGTGACGGCGTTCCAGACCCAGCTCAATGTCATCAATTCCCGCCAAGCCATGTACGTGGCCTTTTCCATGCCGGAGCTGGATCGACTCAGCATCGAGAATGGCGCACTCGAAGGGATCTATCGCGTTCCCACCGACTACCGGTTCAACGTAGACCTGGAATTGGCAGACGGCACGCCGGTGACGAATGCCGGCCGGGTTGAGTTCAAGGACATCCGCGTCTCCTTCTCCGATGGTGTCTGGCAATTGCGTGCCAGCATCGACAACGACCGCCTGCCTCGTAACAAGCTGCTGGCCGGGCAGTTCGTCCATGTGTTCCTGCGGGACCTGACGGTCATGAACGCCTATGCCATTCCCCAGGAAGCCATATTCCGGGATTATGAATCGTCCTATGTCTTCATTCTTGATGGCGACAAGGTCAGGAAACATCGCATCAAGGCAGGCAAGTGGCGGCTGGATGGCACCCAGCTGGTGGACTCCGGTCTGAGCGACGGCATGCGTGTCATCACGAATGGTGGGGTGAGAATTACTGACGGTGACACCGTGAAGGTGGATCAGGTTGTCAGCGACCGGACCCCTCCCGTTTCAGCAAAACCCCAATAAGCGCCGGCCCGCCCATGATTTCGGAAAAATTCATTTCCCGGCCGGTCCTGGCCATCGTCTGCTCGGTCATGATCGTGATCGGTGGCGTGATGGCCGCCCTCTACGCACCCATTGACCAGTACCCCCTGATCATTCCGCCGGTACTGAATATCAACGCGACTTTCCCCGGCGCCAGTTCCGAAGCGATTGCCAACGCCGTGGCCGCCCCGATCGAGGATCAGATCGCCGGTACCGAAGACATGATCTACATGCAGTCGGCCAGCCAGAATGGCAGCAACAGCGTGTCGATCAACGTCTACTTCAATGTGGGGACCAGCCTCGGCATCGTCGAGGCGGATACGCTGAACCGCTCGCTGACCGCCTCCAATTCCTTTATTCCGGAACAGGCGCGCGCCCAGGGCATCCGCATCCGCAAGATGATTCCCGACCTGTTCCAGGTCATTCCCTTTTATTCCGAAACGGGCTCGCCGGATCCCCTGTACATCGCCAACTACGTGCAGCGCTACATCTACCCGGTGATCGAACAGATTCACGG
>Ga0172373_10007694_pt1 | contig 13886 bp, 15 predicted proteins | sample Lak10m_2_FD_114546 | JGI IMG/M metagenome (GOLD analysis project Ga0172373, IMG submission 114546) | Freshwater microbial communities from Kabuno Bay, South-Kivu, Congo - kab_092012_10m | ecosystem: Environmental > Aquatic > Freshwater > Lake | place: Democratic Republic of the Congo... | reverse complement strand
GCAGGCTGAGTGAAAACGGGAGCCAAAAGTGTACCAACTAGCGCTAGCATCACACAAAAAGCGATCGCCACTTTTTGAAAACCTGTCCAATAATTTTTAAGATTCAACACAGAAAAAAGTACTCCTTATATAAATTAGGTAGTCATGCAATGTCATAGTGTTGCGGGCGCTTTGCGCCCGCAACACTATGACAAAAAAAATTACTTTGCAGGTCTACCATAATACAAAAGCACAAAATGGCGTAGCCATTTTGTGCTTTCAAACCCCTTACAAGGTCTGTTTTTTTAATTCACAGAAGTGTTGCCACACTTTTGTGAATTGATATAAATTATAAATTTTGAGTATTCCTGCCAAATTGTTCAGCAATTCTCATTTTCAAAAATCGGTTTTTAAAAGCCTGCCGTTGGCGGGCTTTCAAAAACCGATTTTGGTGTTTCCAGCGCCGAATGCGCTGGAAACACCAAAATCGGTTTCATAATGAGAATTGCTGTAAATTGTCCGCTGGCGCATCGTGCCAATTGAAAACTAGTTTACCTGTTTCAAAGCATCCCCCGAGCCAACTATGGAAATAGCAGGTGTTACAAAATATTTCTGCGCTGCGCTTTGGACATCAGCGATCGTCACTCCTTCGATCGCCTCAACAAATCGGTGATCAAACTCTAGACCTAAACCCATTACCTCATACCAGCCATACACTTGAGCAATTTGACCATTGGTTTGCTTACCGAGAGCGTATTGCCCTAGTAATTTGCTCTGACAAATTGCCAACTCATCTTCGGTAATCGTTGTATTAGCAAGTCGTTCGCACTCGTAGCACAATCCTTCTAGAGCAGTCTTCGTATTTTGCGAAGCCGTTCCCATGTAAGCCACAAATTGCGAGGTTTCTAAACGGGTAGGATAAAAAGCTGAAACTTCGTAGGCAAGTCCCCGCTTTTCGCGTAATTCCACAAACAGGCGGCTCGATAAGCCATTGCCCAAATAGGTGGAAATGATCTTCAGAGCCGCATAGTCAGGCGAACTAACCGACGGTGCAGGGTAGCCAATCATCACGATCGCCTGTTGGGTATACTGCTCATGGGTAACAAGTTGCGGCTGAAAATTAGGTATAGGTGTAGCAATAATGGTTGGTTGATTTGGCTTTTTCCAGTCACCAAAGGCTTCACCCACCAGAGAAAGGGCTTGCTCTGATGAAATCTTACCTGCAATGCTGACTACCATCTGATCGGGACGCAAATAAGTTTGGTGGAAGTCCACTAGGTCATTACGAGTAAGCTGGCTAACGGTTGACTCTGTGCCAAGACTCGAAAATCCATAGGGATGATCTCCATACATTAAATGCTGCAAATGATCGTAGGCGATCATAAATGGTCGCTCCTGTTGCGATCGGATCGATTGAATCGTTAGCCTCCTTTCGAGTTCAAGCTCACGCTCTGGATAACTAGGCGATCGCAAAATATCTGATCCCAGCAATAACATGTCATGGAAATCCGACGAAATTGTTTTTAAGGACAGTAAGAAATAATCACTTGAGCATTCTGTCCCCAATGACGCGCCAATTGACTCCACCTGCTCCGCAATTTCTAGCGAGGAATATTTCTCAGTGCCACGGGTCATGATTGACGCGGCTAGATGGGTTAACCCTGATTTATCTGGGGATTGGACACGCTCACCACCAGCAAAAAAGCAACGCGCTGCAATAATATCAGCCGTGGGATTTTCGGTTACTAAGACCACAATGCCATTGGATAGCACCAAGCGATCGCTGATTCGTTGTGACATTGTTAGTGACAAATTTTATTCCCCAACTTACAAAAAACAAACATTAGGCATGGTCACTCGCGATACTTTTATGCCAAAGCACGAAATTGCGTAGCAATTTTGTGCTTTGGCATAAGATCCTTAGGTAAGAATATCGCACAATCTAGAAATTAGGGCTGAGAAGATTAATCACTGCGTTTTTCTGGCGATTGCCAGCCAAACTAACGATATACATAACCTCAAACTTAATGAATCATGAATAATCAGGATTCACAAAAGTGTTGTCACACCTCTGTAAATTAAAAATCAAACCCAGTAAAAGTTTAAAAAGCACAAAAGAGTTAGACCGTCTTGTGTTTTCGTATAAGTTTAGTGGGTAAGATCTGTGGAACATCTTGTTCGTACGTCACAGTTCTAGGGGTTTAGTTTTATCACTACTTATGTTCAGATATCAACAGATTATGTTAGATTTTCTGTCATCTTCAAAGCGTCGTATTAATATGTTAATGGTGAGAGATGCTTAGTGCAGTCCATCTTTTGCATTACAGTGCTTTGTGCTGACTTACAACACAGAAGAAATTTTGAAAGTGCCGCGAAGCGCCACTTTCAAAATTTCTTCTGTATCCCTTAAAGCTTAATAAATAGGCTGTAATTAAAAAATCCGAGCAAAATCACACAAATCCAATCGGTCATCAATATTAAGATAAGTCGGTTTAAATTTCATGCAATACAGAGCCTACAGCGCCAAGCGCTTAAAAAATATCAACAAATTTAGTAGCCAATAATTAGGTAATTGTCACTAATTGTCCAGATAATCAACAGCATTTTGTGGTTGAAATGCTCGGAGCAACGCTGTAAATACGAATGAAGTTAAATGTGGAGAGGGTTGGATGAGTACTGCAAAGGATAAACAAAAATGTCTAGATTGCTTAACGCAAGCAATCATAGACTTAGATGGTCAAGCTGACCAATCAGAATTAACCAAAATCTCCAACTTGATTATTCAGACGATGACTGGTCCTTGGCGATCATTTCACACTCCAAATCATATCTTTGAGGTAGGCGAGGGGGGAGATGCGATTGAGATTATATCAGCATTATTTCACGACCTTGTCTATGTCCAAGTTGATCAAGGTATTAGCGTCAATATTAGTCGATACATTTCACCCTATATAAAACAGGATCGTGAGCAGTTAGTCATCCTTGATCCTCCTGAACTTCAAGAAGATATAGTTTTTAAGATGGTAACAATGCTGTTCGGCTTTAAGCATGGACAGCCATTACTACCAATGTCTGGGCAAAATGAGTTTCTTAGTGCGCTCATCGCGATCAAAGCCTTAGAAAATATGTTGCCTCTATCTAAGTTGACGGAAATAGCAGCTTGCATTGAAGCCACAATTCCATTTCGTCCACAATTAGACTCAGGTTTAACTTGTTCTGACTTACTATTTGGGCGATTAGTTAATGCTAATGAAGAATTTCAATTTGGGTGGGGTGATCAAGAAATCGCTGAAATCGTCAAGAGGACAGTACGTCTATCTAATCGTGATGTAGAAAACTTTGCCAGTCCTAAGCCATCGCGATTTCTTGACAATACTTGGAACTTAATTCCAGAGACTAACCATGATCTAAAAAATGTCAACTCCTATAGTGTGCATGGCTATCGAGTTTCTATTCAAAAAATGGAAGGATTTATGAACTTCCTTTCACCTGAAATCGTTTTTCGTCGCTATCGCAATGAACCAGATGATAAAACATATTACAAGTTACTTGCCCAAACTCAGTACAATCTAGAAGTATCAAGATTGTATTTAGGAACAAAACTAACTTCGATCGCGATTTTAGAAGCACTATCATTTCGGATTGGGCATGATATTTCCCTTTCTACAATGATGGGAGAACTACCTGTCCCCGGAAAAACTGTGATGGGATTAGGACAATTATTACCACCAATTACTACGCCTCACCAACCTTCAAATCCTATCGAAGTTGAAGTTTTGGAACTTTTAGACAAAGGACGAAAAGTTGATTCTAGTTACGATGTGAAAAATTCACCTGTAGCAACTTTTATGGTGAAATCAATTGGCTTTCCAGAAATGCAACGCATGTTAAATCTATCTAAGGAATTTTTTAAGGGCAACTTAACTTCTGAAGATCTACTTGCCAGCTGCGATCCTTACGTAATGTCCATGATCAAGAGTGCTGTTCTAGAGCTATTTGACTCTCGCAAAGCTGCTCTTTCTCAATAAACCAAAAAAAAGTAGCGGCGCGAAGCGCCGCTACTTTTTAGAGCTTAAGCAGGTACAACAAATGCATATTCTGAGACGATTTTGCCAGCAATGATATGTTCTTGCAGTACTTTCTCTAGCACCTCAACTGTTGCAGAATGATACCAAACGCCATCAGGATAGACCAGTAAAATTGGACCGCGATCGCATACCCGCAAGCAATTAGTTTTGGTGCGAAATACTTTGACTTCGAGATCCAGCTCTTTAATTCGACGTTTGAGATAGTCCCATGCTTGCAAACCAACTTCTTTTTGACAGCAGAGCGGTTTAGTCTGGTCAGCACATAAAAATAAATGCTTTTCGATCTGAGGAATTGATAATTGCTGAGCGCGATTTGCTAATTGTTGACGAATCAAATAGAGGTCTGGTAGCTCTTGATCTGATTCAGTAACATCTGGAGGAACAATTTCTGGATTTACTGCCATATAAAGAAGAGGGGCAAATAATAATTTATTTTCCCCTCTTCTTTATATGGAGAGGGGCTAGGAGAGATTTTGCAATTTAAGGATTCAATTCGTTAATAACTTTATCGGTTTTGCGGAATTTTAATTCGGGAGGCGCATCGGGCAAACCTAGTAGATCTCTAATCGCTGAGTCTAGTTCTTCAAAGCCAAATAAACCTTCGCGATCGTAGCTAACCTTGCCTTCACCAGAAATTAGTACTGTTTGCGGTACTGTACCCTTGTAATAGTAAGCTTCGTCGGCTGGAGTGTAGTTATTGTGTTGCAAGTCCAAGCTATCGACAGGAACTGCTATTAGACTAATCGCTTTGCCATAAAATCCTTGAGCTAGGTTAAGGACTGGCGAAAACTTTTTACAATCAGCACTGTCGTCAACATAAAACACGAGCATCGCTGCTCGACCAAGCTCAAGGGATTGAGCTAAGCTAATTCGAGGTGGCACAATGGAGCCATTGCCCCCATAGAGAGCAAAGATATTGCCATCGTAAGTGTCATCCGTAAGTTTTGCTTGCACAGGCTGGGCATCACTCAATACATTTCCCACAAATATACTTAGGCCTATAAAACTTGCGATCGCTACACAAAATATGAAATCAAAAGATCGCTTCAGCCAATTTTTCATTATCTTCAAATATAAATTCTTCTACAGAACACTATAAATGGTTTAGGACTGCTAAAGCATTTGTGGACTTTTGAGGGTTGCGGAAGTGAATCCCTTCGGGGTTTGCTTGGCACTGGTCAGCTAATGAGGGATAGGTGCTGAAACGTCCATTTCAAGCCGATAAAAAAGGCGGAAATACGTCGATCACGTTTTAGATGACCAGTGCCGTTTGCTTTCACAACCCATTTAGGATTGCTATAGACATCAAAAATTAAAACCCAGAGGTTAGGGGCGTTGCAAAGCAACGCTCTTAAATCTCTGAGTTTTTCTAAAGCTCAAAGCACCTTATGCATCGCCAAAGCCATGCGCCCGAATCAAATCAAAAAATTCTTTTTTCATCGATGGGTCACTTCGGAAGGAACCACGCACGATGGAGTTAACCATTTTGGTTTCGGGCTCTTTGACTCCACGCCAAGTCATGCACATATGTTGAGCCTTGATCACAAATGCTAAACCTTTAGGCTTAATCAGATTTTCAATTGTATCGGCAACCATGATCGCCGCTTCTTCTTGGATATGCGGACGACTCATCACCCAATCCACGATGCGATTAAATTTGGATATACCAATGACGCGATCGCTTGGGACAATACCAATCCATGCTTGTCCAACAATCGGTACAAAGTGGTGAGAACATGCCGAACGTACTGTAATTGGACCAAGAGTATAGATTTCATCAAGTTCTTTGGCGTTGGGGAAATCTGTAACCTTGGGCATCGGATGATAACGCCCTTTAAACACTTCATCCACATACATCTTGGCTACCCGACGAGCCGTTTCTTTGGTGTTGTGATCATTGGCAGTATCAATAATCAATGAGTCAAAAACACCTTGCAGCTTTCCTTCGATTTCTTTTTTGAGTTCTTCTCGTTCGATATCGCTGATGTGATGGGCGATCGAGTCATTGGCAAAAAAAGGATCGCCAGCCGCAATCACACGATCGCGAATAACTTGCGAAATTGCTTTTCGGGCGGTTAGAGATTCAAGGACTTTGGCGGTTTTTGAATCATTCTCAGATGTGGGACTGACAGGGCGAGAGATACTGATCGTCATGGTGATACTTACTAGATATCCAGTGAATTAACTTAAGGGGGAGGAGGCGAAAAAAATGCGGAAAAAACAGCAAACAAACATAAAAATTTTGTGTTTGAGTCAGATCAAAACTACCAGCATAAAAAGGTGTTTAACTAGCGATTCAAACTATAAAATTTAATATATTATCCCATATTCGCAGATCTGTGGGAGTTATTGCTTCTCTCAATAGATTGAACTTTTTCAATCGTTATTTAATGTACCTGTATAATTCTAAACTATTCCTTCATGGCTTAGGTGCTTCTGGGTTAAGGTTCAGTTAATTCCATCCATAAGATATAGTGCTTTTCTAGGTTGCCGTACCTTCTAAAACTCGGAGAGAGTAGTGGCGCAAAGCGCCACTACTCTCTCTTAAAAAATTCCTGCGTTGGGCATCAGGACAAGATCATTAATCACGGCATCGGCAGGTAGATTGATTAAAGTCATGATCGAGTCAGCTACCGTAGCAGGTCTAAGCATGGCAGCTCGGTTAAAACTAGGTGGCACTTTATCGCCGAGGGTATCCCATAGATGCGTATCAACTGAACCAGGACAGATGGACATAATTTTGATGCCGTGGGGCTGTTCTTCGGCGGCGATCGCCTGTGTCAAACCTAATAGCGCAAATTTACTCGCGCAATATGCACCCCAATTGGGAAACCCTTGCTTGCCTGCGATCGATGCTACGTTAATAATCGTGCCACTTTTTTGCGATCGCATCGTGGGCAATACAGCCTGTAGGCATTGAAATACACTGGTGAGGTTCAGATCAAATAATTTCTGCCATTCGACCAGAGGCATATCAATTAATTCGCCAATATATGCCATACCTGCATTGTTAATTAAAATATCTATACCGCCCATATCCTCAACGATTACCCGCATCTTTGTGGCAACTTCAGAAATATCACCTAAGTCAATCCCATAGCTTTTGGCATTAGTACCTGCGGGTAATTCGCTCAGAATATGCTCAGGATTGCGACTGACGAGGCTCACCTGTGCGCCCGCTTTTAATAGTCTCAGAGCCACTTCTTTGCCAATACCACTACTTGCCCCTGTAACGATCGCTTTTCTACCTGTTAATTTAGCTGATACTGTATCTGTCATGATTTAAATTGTTTTCCTTTAGTCTATGTCAAAATTCGGTAGTCCTAAAAAGGAAAGGATTTATTTTAGTGAGGATGGGCGGCGCGAAGCGCCGCCCATCTTTACCTACTTAGCACTACCCAAAAGTCTATGTCAAAAAAAGTAGGACGGAACTTTTGGTGGCTATGGCTGATTGCAAATGTTATTGGCAATGCGATCTTACCTATCCTCATTTGGCAAGATCCTTTTGATCTGCGATCACGTATTTTTCTCAATGAAATACTACATGGCGTAGGGGTGGCGATCGCTCAGTCTGTAGTTTTGCGCGATCGCTTTCCTAAAGAAGGATGGTGGTTACCACTGACTCTATGTGGCTGGACTGTCGGGCTAATGATTGTTTTTTTTGTGCCAGCCCTATCATGGCGATCGCAAATACAAAACTTGCCATCGCTCTCAATTTTGATGGTTGATTTTGCAATTATTGGCGTAATTGTCGGTATTTGCCAGTGGCAGCTACTCAAATCATTTCGTGCAGCAGGATTATGGTTATTTGCCAGTCCGATCGCCTCGTCCCTAAGTGCATTAGGTCTATATTTCGGCTATACATTGAGGTTAACGGTCTTGGCTAGTGCTTTGCAGGGATTAATCTATGGTGCGATTACTGGATTAGCCATTATTAAAGTTTTACGATCTCCAAAGACTTTACCCAAAATTAAAAAATGATGGGCTTAGCACCTCCCATCACAATAGATATAGCGCTTTGCGCTCAAACCCAAACCAAGAAAATTTTTGAAAGCGTTGCTTTGCAACACTTTCAAAAATTTTCTTGTGGTTCGTATGATCGGTAATTGCTGTAACTATGCATTGGTATCATTTGCAGCTTCTACAAATCGCAAATCTCGTTTTAAAAATGTTTTCTCACCTGTTTCAGTGTCCACCGTTGCTCTAATCAAGCTAGTCTTTGTCACCAGTAACTTTGCCATGTAGTAAGGACTATCTGGCTCCAAAACCAATACGCGATCGCCAACTTGTAATGGTGGCACTGGTCATCTAAAACGTGATCGACGTATTTCCGCCTTTTTTATCGGCTTGAAATGGACGTTTCAGCACCTATCCCTCATTAGCTGACCAGTGCCGTAATGGTCGAATCGTGGGGGTTGGTATATTTTTATTGTTATCTAAATTGGCGTTAAGATAGCTCTGGGGTGAAGTATCGACTGACTCAGATGATGAAACGCGCTCTTTAATTAAATGTTCTACATATTGTTTGAGCTTTTGTTCTAAGGATGCTTCTAAAGCCGCAAAGCGATCAAATTCTTCTTGTTGAGCAAAAGTTTTTTCTAGCGTATTACCTAAAATGTAATTTATCCCCTGAATTACTAACTCTGACTCCGTTTTACCAGTAATTTTAATTTTTTCGACCAAGCTTGCATAGATCTCACTAGATAGCTGAACAGTTATGACATGACTAGGAGAATTAATCTCAGGGCTTTGCATGGTAAGTATTATGGTAAATATTGTTGATAAGATGATGAGTGGCTGTGAAACAAATACTATGTTCCAGTCTAAACCCCAAGTCAAAAGGTAATACAGGAAACTCTATGTCTGTCGAAGTCGGTCAAAAAGCTCCAGATTTTACTTTACCTAGCGATCGCGGTGATATTACCCTCAGCCGCTACGAAGGTAAAACCAATGTTTTACTAGCCTTTTATCCTGGAGATTTTACTCCTCTCTGCACTAGTGAGATGCAGTGTTTTGCGGATGATTGGACAAAATTTCGGGAAGCTGGCGCAGAAATCCTTGGTATTAGTACCGATCCAATTGAGAAACATATTGAGTTTTCTAAAAAGTTAGGTTTACAGTTTCCCTTGCTAAGCGATCGCAACCAAGAGGTTTGCAAAAAATACGGGGTTTCCAGTTTATTTGGCAGTAAACGCGCCTACTGCATCATCGATATTCATGGCATCATCCGTTATAAGCATATTGAATTTTTACCCGTTTTTAAGCGTGAAGATTCAGAACTCTTGGTCGTACTGAGAAGTCTCAAGGGTTAAAAAAAAGGCGCAAAGCGCCTTTTTTTAGTTATTGCGTTGTTTTAAGATAAATTCAGCGATCGCTAAATCTTGCGGTGTAGTCACTTTGAGATTAGTCTCTTCACCCATCACGATCTGTACTGCTAAACCAACTTTTTCTAACAGAGCCGCATCATCGGTGACTTCCCAACCTAATTCTAAGGCGGTGAGATGAGCATTTTTGATTACGTCTAATTGAAAACCTTGGGGGGTTTGCGCCGCCCAAAGATGATCACGGTTAGGGGTATCGACAACGGTCAAGCCATTGACGACTTTAATCGTATCTTTGACTGGGACAGCAGCAATAAAACCTTGCATCTTTTGCAAAGCCACATCACAACGCTCAAACAGCTCAGGTGTCACCAAACATCTTGCACCATCATGGATTAAGACGCGATCGCAGTCTGTTGGCAAAGATTTTAAACCATTGAATACTGAAGCTTGACGAGTTGCTCCACCTTGAATTAGTCGGAGGGGCTTAAGTTGGCTGATCTCATTAAAAATCTTTTGAAACTCTGGATAGTCATGGGGCTGTCCCATCACCCCAATCCAAGCGATCGCCTCTGATGTGATCGCCGCTTCTAGAGTCCATTGCAAAATTGGCTTGCCGAGTAAAGGTAGCAGCAATTTATTGCGATCAGCTCCCATGCGCTTGCCGCTACCTGCCGCAGGAATTAATAAATGACAGGTCATAGGTTAATCGGCAAGATGCCACCAACCAAAGGCAGGACCAATAAACCGAATCGTCACCCAGATTAGGGCAGTTGCACCAATGACATACCAAGCAGCTTGAGTCGATACTTTTACAAATTTTTCGGCTGTATCTTTAGTCAAAAAGGGTATCCAAGACGCAATCGGCTCAGGTTTACCATAATTTTCGCCTAATACTTGCTTACGGCGTTTTGACTCACCCATAAAATATATGCTCCTAAACGAACTATTGCTCTAGTGACTGATCTAATAATATCGTTACAGCCTGTTGATGCTTTAAGTAGTACAGAAAAGTTTTTGAAAGCGGCGCAAAGCGCCGCTTTCAAAAACTTTTCTGGGGTTTAATTTAGTGCAAAGCGCTGTATACAAATCCACAGAAGTGTTACAACACTTCTGTGGATTAAAAAACAAGCCCTGTAAGGGTTTTGAAAGTACAAAATGGCCCAGCTATTTTGTACTTTGGTATTAGTCCTAAATTATTGCTGTAAGGATGGGCGGCGCTTTGAGCCGCCCATCCCTATCTATTTAGCATCAACACAATATCAGTTGCAAAGTATCAAACAAAACTCAAACTAAAAATAACTTATAGACTGGATTTTGGCTTTCATCCCAGTAGCGATAACCGAGAGTATCGAGAAATGCTTGCCACTCTTCCATTTCTGATGGTGGTACTTGCACGCCCACAACAATCCTTCCATAATCTGCTCCATTATTACGATAATGAAATAGGCTGATGTTCCAGTTAGGACTCATTGAGCCGACAAACCTCATCAAAGCACCTGGGCGCTCAGGAAACTCAAAGCGGTAGAGTAGCTCGTTATTAGCAAGTGGCGATCGCCCGCCAACCATATGGCGCAAATGTAGTTTCGTGAGTTCATCATCCGTAATCTCGATCGCTGTAAATCCATTCTCCGCAAAAGTAGTTGCTAGATTAGCGGCATCAGCACGATTAACAATCTGCACACCGATAAAAATATGAGCAATTTCTTGGTCAGCAATCCGATAACTAAATTCAGTTAAGTTCCGCTTGCCCAGAAGTTCGCAAAACTTCCGTAAACTACCTGATTGTTCAGGAATGGTTACCGCAAAAATGGCTTCGCGGTTTTCGCCTAATTCGGCACGTTCCGCCACAAACCGCAGTCGATCAAAGTTCATATTTGCGCCACAGGCGATCGTTACTAGAGTTTGTCCTGCGATGCCCTCACGATCAACATAAGCCTTTGCTCCAGCGATCGCCAAGGCTCCAGCAGGTTCTAAAATCGAGCGTGTATCTTCAAAAACATCCTTGATCGCTGCACAGGTATTATCGGTATCAACTAGCAAAATTTCATCGACATATTGCTGACAAAGCCGAAATGTCTCCTTACCAACTTCGCGCACTGCTACACCATCAGCAAATAATCCAACTTGCTCAAGACGCACTCGATGCCCAGCCTGTAGCGATCGGGACATTGCATCAGAATCTACAGGTTCCACACCAATAATTTTAATCTCAGGACGTAGCCGCTTTACATAGGCTGCCACACCCGAAATCAGTCCACCACCACCAATCGCCACAAAAATTGCATGGATTGGCTTCTGACACTGGCGCAAAATCTCCATACCAATTGTTCCCTGTCCTGCAATTACATCAGGATCATCAAAGGGATGAATAAAAGTTAAATTCTTTTCTGCTTCCAGTTGACGGGCATAGGCATAGGCATCGTCATAGGTATCGCCATGTAAGACTACTTCACCACCGCGCATTTTTACCGCGTTTACTTTCACCAGTGGTGTAGTTACGGGCATGACAATAATCGCTTGTGTACCCAACTCGCGAGCGCTAAGAGCCACGCCTTGAGCATGATTGCCTGCTGACGCGGCGATTACACCTTTCATGAGCAAATCATGGGGCAATTGCGCCATTTTGTTATAAGCACCACGTAGCTTAAAGGAGAAAACCGATTGCATATCTTCTCTTTTAAGTAACAGTCGATTATTTAATCTTGCCGATAGATTGGGAGCCAATTCTAAGGAAGATTCTTGCGCGACATCATACACGCGAGCTTTGAGAATTCGTTCTAAATAGTCAGACTGCACAACGCTATCAACTCAATTATTGATTTTTATTAGGTTGCTGTGCTGTGAGTACTACAACCTATAAAAATTTGTTTAGGAATCTATAATTTTACTCTCTTTTTCGCATTTTAAAGCACGAACTTACACCAAAACAGAAAATGGCTAAGCCATTTATAGAGAACTAAGTTTTTGTAGTGCGGCATACCCGCACCACAAAAACTTAGTTCTCTACTGTGCTTCCCTAAGCACGAACCTCAGCAAAGATCTTATTAAGAATGTCTTGAGCGCCCTTAGATTTTAAGTCATCAGCAAGTTCAGCACCGATTGCTTCAGGATTGGTCAGATCACCCGTTACTTCACCCTTAACTAGAGTCTTACCATCAAGGCTCGCGACAATTCCTTTAAGAGTCAACTTATCAGCAGTAATGGAAGTATTTACACCAATGGGAACTTGGCACCCCCCCTCAAGTTCGCGCAAGAAAGCACGCTCAGCGAGGCAGCGTTGTGTAGTCGGATAGTGGATGATTGGAGCAAACAAAGCTAAGATATCGGGGTCTTCAGCACGGCACTCAATTCCTAACGCACCCTGTCCAACCGCGTGAAGGGAAATTTCTCCATCGATTACCTCATGTACGCGATCGCCCATTCCTAAACGACGCAAACCTGCGGCTGCAAGAATTAGCGCATCGTACTCACCAGAATCGAGCTTTTGCAAGCGCGTATTCAGGTTACCGCGTACATCTTTAAAGGTGAGGTGAGGATAGTAATGGCGTAACTGAGCTAAGCGACGCAGTGAAGACGTACCAACTACAGTACCTGATGGCAAAGTTTCAAGGGTTTTATCCTTAAACTTTTCATGGACAACTAAGGCATCAGCAGGATCTTCACGTTCAGTTACTGCACCAAGAATTAGTCCCTCTGGTAAATGAGTTGGTAAATCTTTAAGACTATGTACTGCAAGATCTGACTCTTTAGTCAGCATTGAGACTTCTAATTCTTTAGTAAATAAGCCCTTATCTCCAATCTTGGCTAGAGCCACGTCAAGGATTTTATCGCCCTGTGTACTCATGGTGACGACATCAAACTGGCGATCGGGATGTGCTTTGCTTAGTTCCGCTTGTACCCAATGCGTTTGTACCAGTGCTAGCTGACTTTTGCGAGAACTAATGCGAACTGTTGAGGATGCAACCATAGGACAGAGGGTGGATAGTAAAAAGATTAATTAAGGTGGAATTTGTAAGGTGAGATTTTTAAGACAAGAAGAAATTATAAAAATTGAAATAAAAGCACCATTTTCTATTCAAACAGGTTTTGCTGCTATTTCTATGCGATCGCCTAAATATAAAATGTAAAGAATTCTTACAGCTTAAAGTCTGCAAGCGTACAGCCCTGCAAAGAGCTGCCATACTTCTTTAGTTTTAAGTTTTTAAATTGCCACGGGTAAATTGTTCACACTATTCTGCAATTTACAAATGGCCTTCAAAACTTGCAGCAATTTTTCTGAGGACTCAGGTTCCATCACATGAAGTGATGGTAAGGGTTGATAAGTTGGAGATGAAGCATTTTGAGGACTTTGCTGAATATAGAAGAACTCGTAATAAGTAGCTATGCAGAATTATTTACACATATCCGAACTAATGGGAAGATTCTAAAAATCACCATATCCTATCTAATTGCTATGAGACTAATAGCGCCACTTTCCCCTGAGACGACAAAACTT
>Ga0172373_10007693_pt1 | contig 13887 bp, 17 predicted proteins | sample Lak10m_2_FD_114546 | JGI IMG/M metagenome (GOLD analysis project Ga0172373, IMG submission 114546) | Freshwater microbial communities from Kabuno Bay, South-Kivu, Congo - kab_092012_10m | ecosystem: Environmental > Aquatic > Freshwater > Lake | place: Democratic Republic of the Congo... | reverse complement strand
CTCGCCCGATCCCTGGCGGCTGGCCCGCGCCTGCGGGGCCACCGTGGTCCCCGCCAGCGTGCGGCGGGAGCACGACAAGACCCACCGCGTCCGGCTCGGCCCGCCGGTGGTGCCCGACCTCGAGCGCTACCTGGCCGAGGTGGCCGGGCCCTGGCTCCGGGCCAACCCCGGTCACTACGCCGGCTGGCTCGCCGCCTGCCGGATGCGCGCCGGCGTGGACGATCACCCCCTCTTCATCGACTCCGCTCCCGACGTGCGCTGGCGCAGGTGGGCGCAGGAGGGCGAGCGGGCCTCGGTCTGAGGCGGCTCGCGGCGCGCGCCTTGCACCCCCCGTCGGCTTGCGTTAGCGGCGCGGGTCTTTCGATTCGGAGTCGAACATGGCCAAGAAGCCTCAGGGCCGCGGCGTCATCTTCCTGGAGTGCACCACCTGCCGCGAGAGCGGCATCCCCGGCGTGAGCCGGTACCCCACCCAGAAGAACCGCAAGAACACCGCGGCGCGCATCGAGCTGAACAAGTACTGCCGTTACGAGCGCAAGGTCACCGTCCACAAGGAGACGAAGTAGCGCTCGTCCGCGGTCAGGTCCACGCCCCCACGGCCGTCCCCAGCGCGGCCACCAGCCCCCCCACCCCGGCGGCCAGCCCGTAGCACCAGCGCGCGGTGCGGACCGCGTCCGGGCCCGTGCCGGCGAAGGTCAGGGCCGCGCCGGCCAGCGCGAGGGCGAGCACGGTGTAGGCGAGGTGTTCCTTGGTCTCGAAGAGCATCGCGAGCCAGCGGGCCTCGCGCAGGAGCTCGGGCTTGGGGTCCGCGCGGTAGCCCGGGTACAGGAGCCAGCCGCCCGCGAAGGTGAGGAGCGTCAGCGCCGTGGCCGCCGCCGCGGCCCAGCGGGTGGAGGGGCGCGAGCGCTCGCGCAGCGCCACCGCCGGATGGACCAGCGCGGCCACCGCCAGGACCGCGAAGATGCCGTGCACGTTGCGCCAGAGCTCGGTGAGGTCGAACACTCCGCCAGCATGACCCGACGCCGGCCGACGCGCCGCCGCTCGCCCCGTCTCGGGGTGCTGCGTTAGGGGTGGCGCGCCGGAGAACCCATGCCCACGCCGTTCGGAATCCGCCGCCGCATCAAGCGCCTCCTCGGGATGCCCATCGAGGGCGCCGCCGTCGCCGAAGAGGTGCCCAAGGCGCAGATCACCGTGGTCGGCCCCAACGGCAAGGAGATGACCGCCACGGTGAACGTGGGCATGTCGCTCCTGGCCGCCGCGGGGGCGCTGCCGAAGCCGATCGCGTCGGGCTGCTCCGACTCCAGCTGCGGCACCTGCCGGGTGGAGGTGCTCGAAGGCGCCGAGGTGCTCGACGAGCAGTCCGCCAAGGAGCGCGCCACGCTCAAGGAGAACGGCTACCCCACCAACCTGCGCCTGGCCTGCCGGGCCGAGCTGAAGCAGGGCGCCGTGAAGGTCAAGGCTTTCGAGCTCATGTAGGCTCGGATCGGCTACGTCGCCGGTAGATGGGTCTGACCGCGATCGTCCGCCGCGTGACCGCCACCGTCGGCGCCGCGCTGCGCCTCGCGCCCGCGCAGGCGGCGGTGCTGCCCCGCATCGGGCCCTACCCGGGGCCGATCGGACGCCTCCTGGTGGCCGCGGTCGTGGTCGCGGTGGTGGTGGCCTGGCCGTTGAGCCTGGACCCCACCAGCGGCATGCCCGGCCGCATGGAGGTGGACTCGCCGGGGACCATCTCCACGTGGTGGCTCTACCAGCACGTGGGCGCGCTCGGGATGCTCCAGTCACGCTACAGCGGGTACCCGGTCCTCACCGACTGGGTGAGCCACAGCGGAGCCCAGGCGGACGCGTTCCTGGCCTGGCCCTTCCTGGAGCTGTTCGGCTGGCCGGCGGGGTTCACGCTCGCTACCGTGGCCGCGATCGCGGGGTGCGCCGCGTCGATGGGCTGGCTCGCGGGCTGCGTGTGGCGCTCCGAGGTCGCCGGGCTCGCCGGGGGGGTGGCCTGGGCGGCGTCCTCGGTCCTGGTGCGCGAGCTCGACAACGGGCGCATCACCCAAGTGCTGGCCTCCGCCTTCGCCCCCCTCGCGGTGGGGTACTTCCTGCGCGCCCTGGATCGGCGAACGGATCGCGACGCCGCGCTGGCGGGGGCGCTGGCCGCCTGGGTGGCCCTCCTCTACTGGTTCTGGGGCCTCTTCCTGGTGTTGGGGCTCCTCGTCGTGGTCGCGCTGGCCACCCTGGAGCGCCGCGCGTGGATCCGCGTCTCGCTGGTGGGTGGGCTCGCCGCCGCGCTGGTGGCCGGGCCGGCGCTGATCTACACCCTGGCCACCGTCCACACCCACACCGGCGTGGGGCTCACGCCCTGGTCGCCGGTGGACGACGGCCGCGCGGGCTCCCGGCCGCTCGTGGACCTGATGGAGATGCGGGACCTGACTCACGCGGGCATCCGCGAGAACGCGGTGGGCCTGCGGCCTCTCGCTGCCGTGCTGGGGATCCTCGCCGTGGTCCTGGCCCGCCGCCGCCGGTGGCTCCTCCCCCTGACCTGGCTGCTCGTGGGGGTGCTCTTCAGCCTGGGACCGTGGATCCCGGCGCCGGCCCAAGCGCGTGTGCCGGGGCCGTTCCTGTTCATCGCCGAATCTCCGGTGCTGGGGCGCCTGTGGTGGCCGGACCGGTACCTGCTCCTCGCGGGGCTCGGATCCTCGCTCCTCGTGGCCGGCGGCGCGCACCTGGTCGCCGAGAAGCTGCGCGCCCGGGCCCCCCGGTTCGGGGCGGCCCTGCCCTTCGTGCTCGCGGGCCTCCTGCTCGGGGAGGCCTGGCTCACCCACCCGGCGCTCCCGCTCAGCGTCACCCCGGTGCCGGGGGAGCGGGCGGCCGTCATGGCCCGCCGCAGCGGACCCCTGTTGGTCCTCCCCGTGAACGACGCGCGGGGCTTCGTGGACTTCCGGCCCCTCGTGGAGCTCCCCTGGGTGCAGCGTCCGGTGGTGAACGGGCAGCTCGCGCCCGAGAGCGACCTCTCCTCCGTCGCGTCCCGTGAGCTCTGGGGCCTGGCCGGCATGACCTGGCTCGCGGACTGCGAGCGCGACCCGAAGGCGACGGTGGAGGACGGTGAGCTCGACGCCGCCACGGCCGCCGCCCAGCTCGCCGCGCTCGGGCTCGACGACGTCTACCTCGACCCCACCGCGCCGGTGCCGGACGCCCCGGCCTACACCCGGTGCATCGAGCAGCTCCTCGGGCCCGGGGCCGAGGAGCCCCCGCTCGTCCGCTACTCGCTGGTGGCCGCGGCCCACTCCACCGGGCCGTCCACCCCGTAGAGGGGGAACCGCCCCGCGATCCGCCCCGCGAGGTCCCGGTAGGACTCACGGCGCCAGGAGCGCTCGAGTCGACCCGGCTCCAGCACCACCAGCGCGACCGGCCCTCCGGGGGCCGCCGCGAGGTGCTCGACCCACGCCACCACCTCCTCGGGGAGAACGCCGTCCTCGTCGCACGCGATGGTCCCCGGCGGAGCCCGCGCCGCCACGACGATCACCCGGTGGCCCGCGAGGGGGCCCGCGAGCACGGTGGGAAGGTCGCGGGCGGTCATGCGTCGGGGCGGGACGCGGGTCCAGGTCGAGGCCGCCGCGCGCAGGGGGGGGCGCGGGCGCAGCCAGGCCACCGCGAGGATCAGGAGCGCGGTGGTCGTGAGCCCGATCACCCCTCCGGCCAGTCCCCCCGGGGTCCGGCCGCGCCCTCCCTCCGCTCCGGTGCCGCCTTCCTCGGCCGTTGCCCCTTCGTCGTCGTCGCTCGCGGGCAGCTCCGTCCCCTCGGGCACCGCCGTCACGGAGCCGTCGTCCAGCGCCACCCACGCGACCGGCCCCTGCCCGTCGTCCCAGGTGGGCACCGCCGCCGCGGCCGAGCCGCCGCTCCACCGGACCGCCACGTCCACCGGGCCCGCGCCGGTCACGGCCGCCGATCCGCTCCACACCCCGTCGTCCCGCTGGCCGTCGGGGGCGTTCCCGTCGTCCCGCAGCCAGACCTGGGCGTAGGTGCCGTCCGCGCAGCGCAGGTCCACGCCCGGCGCGTTGGTGAACACCTTGTCCACGTCATGGACGAGCACCCGGAGGTCCGCCAGGGCGAGTCCGACGAGGAGGAGGCTCATCCGCGCCCGCCCAGGAGCTCGGACCAGGCGGTCCGGATGGTCTCCGGATCGCGTTCGGGCGCGGGCACCCGCCACAGCGTGACCCGTTCGCCGGCGTCCGAGCTGGCCGCGACCGCCGGTCCGAGCGCGCCCTCGAGGACCTGGGTCCACCGCGCCGCCTCGTGGCGGGGGTGCAGGTCCGGGTGCAGGGCGACCGCGCCGATCCCCAGCCGGCCCAGCCCGCGCGCGAGCTCCTCCGCGCCGCGCTCGCCGTAGACCGCGCCATCCAGCCAGCTGCGCACGAGCGCCTCGCCCCCCACCTCGCGGGCGGTGGAGACGCAGTTCTGGAGGAGGGGCCGACCGTGGTGCAGCTGGTACGCGCACAGGCGGTTGGAGAGCAGCAGCGCCAGGTCGATCTCGGAGCCGCGGAACGAGGGGAGGACGTCCAGCACGGGGAGGTCGGGGGGGGCCGCCGCGTAGGCGGAGGGGGCGTCGAGCGGTCGGGCGCCGGTGCGCAGCGGGGTTCCGGTGCCGATGAAGGGGTCCAGGACCGCCGTGCCCAGGAGCGGCCAGGCCCACCGTCGGGCCGGGCCCGCCGCGATGCGGGTGGCGACGTACGCGCCCATCGCGCCGATCAGGAAGGGCACGCCCCACCCGAGCCGGACCGGGAAGCGGACGAACTGGTTCACCACGTCGGGGAAGGCCGAGAGGAGCCCGGGGAGGCCGTCCCGGGCGGGAGGGTAGGGGATGAGCGTCTTGCCCGCCGCGACCACCAGCAAGACGAGGATCACCAGGAGGAACCGGCGCGTGCGTTGCCCGGGGGCCAGGATCGGCGCCAGGGCGGCGAGCACGAGCGCGGTGGCCCCCACCGACGGGGTGCCCGAGTGCCAGCCCACGTCCGAGGCGGGGGTCCAGCCCAGGAGCCCGAACACGGGGAAGGTGGATCCCAGCGCCACCGCGTCGGAGAGGTCGCCCGCCCACGCGGAGGCGATCCGGGGGCTGCTCCCCCCCGCCACGAAGACCCCGAGGTAGGCCAGCCCGACCGCCGTCAGGGCCGCGCCGGTCCACCGGACGTCGCGGCGGCCCAGGGCGCGGACGCCGCCGCAGGCCAGGAGCGTGAGCCCGGCGGTCAGTGACGCCGCCAGGCCGACGTAGGCGCTCGTGAGCAGGCACCCGGTCCACCACGCCAACACGCGCGCCGGGGAGCCCCGGTGCGGGCGCTCGGCCAACACGACCACCTCGGCCACGAGCAGGGGCAGCCAGGGGTTGAACAGGAAGTAGGAGTGCCCCTCCAGCACCGCGGTGGAGGCCAGGCCGCACCAGCCGTAGCCGAGACCGGCCAGGATCGACCAGGGCCAGCGGGCGCCGAAGGCGCGCTCCGCCGCGTGCTCGGCCGCGAGCGCCCCGCACACCGGACCGAGCAGGACCACGCCACCCACCAGGAGGGCCGGGTCCACGAGACGACCCACGGTGGCGGCGAGCAGCGCGAGCACGAGGCTGTCCGCGCCGAGCAGGGAGAGGCCGAGAGGCCAGTTGGAGAGGAGGGTGTGCGACCCCGCGCCGGCCCCCACCGCGTAGGCGTACCAGAGCGTGCCCCACTCGTCGAAGTGGCGGGACACCACCCGTCCGCCTTCGCGCAGCCCGGGCGCGAGCGGCCAGGTGAAGGCGACGGCGACCGCGGTGTACAGGGTGGCGCTGGCCAGGCGGTGGATCGGCGTCACGGGCTGTCGCCCCCGCGCCGCCGCGTCACGGCCAGCACGTAGAGGAGGATGAGGGCGGCCCAGCCGTAGCTCGCCGCGAGGGGGAGGCCCTCCGAGACCAGGGTGCCCTGCCCGGAGAGCGCCGCCGAGACGCGTTGGGCCTGGTTGCCGGCGTGGTCCACCGCCCAGTTCGCCGTGAACCAGCCCTGCCGCTCCTGGGGCACGATGCCCTCGTAGAGCAGGAGCTCCTCGCCGCTCTCGGCGTCCACCGCGGTCAGGCGGATGGGCAGGTATTGCGCCCATTCCCCCTGGAGGATGCCGACGTGGATGCCGTCCGAGGGGAGGTCGAAACGGGTGGTGCCGTCGTCCGTGAGGCGGACCTCGCGGGGATCCCCGAGCCAGTCCACCTCAGCCTGGAAGTCCACCAGCAGGCGGTCGTAGGGCACGGCCACCTGAAGGACCAGGGTGTGGGTGACGGACTCCGCCATCCTCCGCCATCTACCCGCTTCCCCCGCCACGCGATACCTCGTCGGATGCGCTTGACCTTCCTGATCTGTTCGCTGGTCGCGGCCTTCGGGGTCGGCGGCTGCACCTCCAAGGAGGGCGACGACACGTCCTCCACGGGCCCCGTGACCGAGACGGACGCGGACACCGACGCGGACGCGGACGCCGATGCGGATGCGGACGCCGATGGCGACGCGGACGCCGACGCGGACGCGGACGCCGACGCCGACGCCGACGCGGACACCGACACGGCGCTGCCCAACTGCCCCGAGGGATCGGCGGGGGTGTGCGGCGTCTTCTCCGGGGTGGTGCCCAGCTCGACCTTCCTCGTCGGCCTGTTCGCCGCCAAGGCGGACTTCCCCTCCGCGCTCGCCGTGTTCGATCCGAACCTGGCCCCCATGAAGTTCCCCTTCGAGTACTTCCTCGGAGAGGACGAGGTGGTGGGGCACGGCACCATCGTGGGCGAGTGGGAGGCGATCGTGCTGATCGACGCCAACGGGGACGGCCGGCTGGACAAGTGGAAGGACACCAACCTGCCCTCCGCGGCGAACCCCGTGGTCGTGGTCGAGGGCGCGCCCACCGTGGGTGTGGACTTCCTGTTCGAGTAGCGCCCCACCGCTTCACATTCTCCCAACAATCCAAAGGAACCTTCCGGCTATCGTGGCGCATCGTGGTTTCGATGCGCTCCCTGGCCTTCCTCACCGCCTGCGTGCTCCTGGCCTCCGTGGCGGTGGCGGTCGCCGTGCGACCGTCGGGTCCGTGGCCCGTCCTCTTCGGCGACGACGAAGAGCGCCGGGTAGAGGCGGCGCTCGCCCGGAGCAGCGGAGAGATCCCGGCCCTGGAGGCGGACCTCGAGACGTTCAGCGATCCGGTGCTGCGGGAGGCGGTGGTCCTGGGCTGGATCGCCCGCCACCGTGCGGAGGTCGACACGCCCGCGGCGGTGGCCTTGTGTGAACGGCTCTACGGGGTCGCGCGGGATGCGTGCGCGCGACGGGTGTCCTCTCCCCACCTGCTCGATCCCGAGTTCCAGTGATCCTGCTCCCCCTCGCCTGGCTCGGGTGCGAGACCGGGTCGGCGGATCCGTGCGCTCGCTACGCGGACGAGGAGGTGCGCGCCTACTGTGTGGTGGCGCACGGGCGCACCGCCCGCACCTACGCGGACGCGCGGTGTGAGTCGGCGGGACCCTGGGCGGAGGAGTGCCGCCAGCAGTGGGTGATGAGCCACACCGAGCTGCCGTTGCCGGAGCTGCTGGCGGTGTGCCCTCCGGGGGACGCGGACTGCCGCATGCTGGTGCTCGACTGGCGGCCCGAGCCGCTCCTGACCCAGCTCCCCCTGTGCGAGCAGCTCCCCGGGACCTACGCGCCGGCGTGTGTCACGCACGCCCTGGTCCGGTACTGGGGCGCCTCACCGACCCCGGAGGATCAGCGCGCCACCATCCCGGGCGTCGGGCGCTGGCAGGCGAGCGCCCTGCAGGTGGCGCGGGACGCCTCCGGTTGTGGCGTCGCGGTGGACTGCGCCGCCTTCGGGGCGGCGGAGGCCACCTGCCGCGCCGAGCTGCGGCCGCCGGGCAGCCACGAGGAGTGCGACGGCTTCCACGACCGGTACCCACGGCCGCGGTGAGTCTCCGGGTGCCTTTCTTGGCGGTCCCCCGCCAAGAAAGGCACGGGAGACCTGCAGGGGGCCCCCCTAAGACCACTCAGCGCGCGATGGTCCAGCCCGCGGCGTCTCGGCCCACGCGCGCGGCGACCGGCAGGTTCCCCACCGCCCCGCCGTCAGTGGCGACCGCGGCGCCGCGGAGGGACGCGAACACCGGCCCCCAGGCCGCCAGGTCCACGCCCGGAGCGAGGAGCACGCGCACCGGAGGGCCGGCCTGCTCGGCCAGGGCGGCGACCGCGCGCTGCGCCGCGCGTGGGGGGCGGGCGGCGTCGATCCGCCACGCCGGACCGCCGGCGAGCGCGGGGAGCTCGAGCTCCGGCGCGGCCACCACCACCACCCGATGGTGAGTGGAGAGGCGCTGCGCGAGCTCGGCGACCAGCGCCTCCGCGAGGCTCGGGTCCACGAGCCACGCTCCCAGCGGCTCGTCCGGGCCCGGCGAGCCGGGGCCCAGGAGGCCCTGGGCCGGGATGGGCACCAGCGACGCGGAAAGGCGGGCGCGCCGCCGTCCGACCACCAGCGTCCCCACCAGGACCACGGCCGACAGGCCCGCGACGAGCAGCGCCGCGTAGAACACCCCGGCCTGGAGGCGCCCGGCGTTGGGGTCGCTCGGGGGTGAGCCGACCGCGAAGCCGCCGCCGCCGCCCGCGGCAGGGGCGACCATCCCCGGCCCCCCTCCCGACGGGGCGCCCGGCGCGGGCGTGCCGTACGCCGCCGTCGCGGTGGCTGTACCCCCGGTGAGCTTGACCTCGAGCTCCCGGAACGGGCGCTTGGCCTCCCACTCGGCCGTCCCGGCGGGCACGCGGCGGTCTCCGTCGGCCACGGCCACGGTGACCGTGTCGCCGCCGGCTGTCCCCACGCCGACCCAGATGCCATCGCCCTTCTTCGCGTCCGGCGGCACGCCGAGGTCCGACAGCTCGACCACCGACTCCTTCCCCTCCGCGTTGGTGAACACCAGCGTGTAGGTGGCGGTGGGCTCCACGTCGGCGTGGACACGGACCACGACCCCGCCCTCGGAGTCCATGTTCTGCCCGGCGGCGGGCATGGCTCCGAGCCCGCGGCCCATCGCTTGCACCGAAGGCGGACGGTCAGCGGTGGGGGCGCCTGCCGCCGCATCGGCGTCCGGCCCCCGCCCGTCGCCGCCCGGCGCCCCGGGGGCCGCCGGGGTGGGCGTGCCCTCCGCAGGCGCGGGTGTTCCCTCGACCGGCGTCGGAGCGCCCGTCGCCGGGGCCTGGGCGTACAGGAAGGCGGCGGTGAGCAGCGCGAGCATGGAGACGCCTCGGGATGCGCGAGAGTATCCGGGAGTCCTCCTTGTGGCCCCGCGCGCTTTCGGGTACGGGTGGCGCAGCTCCCGGCGTGGTTCGGACGCGGAGGATCCATGAGGCGCATGCAGCTGGTCGAGCTCGAAGACCTGCCCTGGTTCCCGGCCGTGCTCCGCGACGGTGGGACCGCCTTCCTCGAGCTGGCCGAGCGCCTCTCCGGCCACGGCCGGGGCATGGTCGCGCCCCTGGAGCGGGCGCTCGACGCCACCGGGCACACCGAGCTCCTCGACCTGTGCTCCGGCGGAGGCGGCCCGGCCGCCACCATCGCCGACGAGCTGAAAAAGCGCGGCCGCGACGTGCGGGTCACCCTCACCGACCTCCACCCCAACGTGGAGGCCTTCGCCCACGCCGCCCGCCTCGGCTCCGGCCGCGTGGTGGGCCGCGTCGAACCCCTCGACGCGAGCGCGGTCCCGCCCGAGATCGACGGTGTCCGCACCGTGTTCAACGCCTTCCACCACCTGCCGCCCGAGCTCGCCCGGAAGGTCCTGGCCGACGCGGTGACCCACGGCAAGCCCATCGCGGTGTTCGAGGTGGTGAGCCGGGAGCTCCCCATGCTCCTCGGGCTCCTCTTCACCCCGTTGACCGTCACCCTGACCATGCCGCTCTGGCGCCCCTTCCGGTGGCCGTGGATCCTGTGGACCTGGGTCGTCCCCGTCATCCAGCCCTTCGTGCTCTGGGACGGCCTCGTCTCGTGGCTGCGCGTGTACGGCGTGGACGAGCTGCGGGAGCTCGTGGCCGACATCCCCGTGCCCGAGGGCTGGGTGTGGGACATCGGCACCGTCCAGCACGGGGGCGCCCCGATCCACGGCACGTACCTGGTCGGGTACAAGCCGAGGTAGCGGCCGCCCCCCGCCGCAGCGCCGCCCCCCCCGGCTCACCCCCCCGGCTCAGCTCCCGAGCCGTCGCAGGCCCAGCGCGACGAGCAGGCTCTGGGCGATGAGCGTGCCCAGGGCCAGGATGGTGGGCGCCATCGACTCGCCGAAGCCGGTGAGCACGATGAGCCACACCTGCGGATCGGCCGCCCATTCCTCGTTCTGCGGCACCCGCAGCGCCACGGTCATGAGGTCCACCGCGGTGCCGCCCAGCCCGGCGAAGAGCAGGGCCGCGCCCAACGCCAGCTGGTAGGGGACCCGGCCGGGCCCGGGCGCCCAGGCGAAGCGCGCGGCGTTCGCCACCGCGACCGCGCCGAACACGAGGATGAGGAACATCGGGAAGCCGCCCATCATGAAGAAGTCCATCGCACACCTCGACCCGTACAACCGACGCCGGCGCCGAGCGTGACGGCGGTCGTGGAGAAAGTCGGGGGATGTGGGAAGCTGCGTCGACCTGCGTCACGGTCCCCCTCCTCGCGCGTTGCACCCACGTGGATCCCGTCGTCGATCTCGCCGCCCTCCGCCGCCTCGAGCCCGGGGCCGTGGACGCGGTCTTCGACGTCTACGCGCCCCGCCTCAACGGCTTCCTCCGCCGGCTGGGCGCGAGCGTGGAGGTGGCCGAGGAGCTGGTGCAGGAGGCCTTCGTCCGGCTGGTGCGCACCGCGCCCCGGCTCCGCGACGACACCCGGGTGAGCGCCTGGCTCTACACCGTGGCCCACAACCTCTGGCGGTCGCATCGGCGGTGGGCGTGGGTGGACGGCACCCGCCTCCTCGAGCTCGCGTCCGGGCCCCCCGCCCGGCCGGCCACGCCCGCGGAGCTGACGACGAGCGCCGAGACCCGGGCGCGCGTCGAGTCCGCCGTCGCGGCCCTCCCGGAGGCGCAACGCGCCGTGTTCCTGCTGGTGGTTGGGGAGGGACTGGCCCCCGGCGAGGCCGCGGAGGTCCTGGGCATCTCCCCCGAGGCGGCCCGACAGCGGCTGGCCCGCGCACGTGACATCATCCGGGAGGCGGTCTCGTGAACGATCCCACGCTCGAACCCATCCCCCTGCGCGCGGCCGCCGAGGTCCGCATCCGAGCGGTCGTCCGGCAGGAGGCGCGGCGTACCCGCCTCGCGCTCGCCGAGGCGGCCCTGCACGGCGGCTTCGCGCTGGGCGCCATCGTCTGGGCGCTGGCCGCCGTCATGGGCTGATGCGACGGGCTAGTCGTCCTCGAGGACCCGGCGCGGGGGGTCGTCCAGGTCGTCGAACTGGCCCTTCTGGGCGGCCCGGAGGAACAGCAGCACGAAGACCCCACCCAGTCCGAGCGCGACGGGAAGCAGGAAGAAGACGGCCGACATGTCAGCTCCGGGCGACGCCCGCGTCCACGCGCAGGGCCCCGCCGATGACGAGGGCGCTCGACGCCGGCATGAGCAGCGCGGCGACGAGCGGGTTGACGATCCCGGCGAGCGCGAGCCCGACCGCCGAGGTGTTGTAGACCAGCGAACGAAGGACGTTGCCGCGGACGGTGCGCTCCACCACCCGTCCGGCGCGCAGGCCGGCGGCCACGGGCTTCAGCCCGTCCACGGCCACCACGCCGTCGGCCACGAGCAGGCTCGAGGCGGCGCCGCTACCCATCGCGACGCCGACGTCGGCCCCAGCCAGCGCCGGGCCGTCGTTGATGCCGTCTCCGACGAAGAGCACGGTCCGACCCTCCGCCCGGCGCGCCGCGATCCACTCCGCCTTCGCGGCGGGACCGGTCTCGGCCACCACCTCGACCACCCCCGCCTCGGCCCCGATGCGCGTCGCCACCTCGGCGTGGTCGCCCGAGAGCAGCACCACCTCCACCCCGAGCCCCCGAAGCTCCTTCACGGCCTCGGCGGCGTCGGGACGGAGCACGTCCCGGAGCCGGATGGCGCCCACGTGGCCGTCTTCGCCCCAGAGCGCGATCTCGCCGGGGCGACCGCGCACGAGCCGCCAGGCCCGTCCGTCCACCCGGCCGCGGATGCCCACCCCCGCCTCCTCCCGGACGTCCTCGGCGAGCGGGAGGGGGATGCGCCGACGCGCCGCCTCGGCCACCACGGCCCGGGCGATGGGGTGCACGCTCTGCCGCTCGAGCCCGGAGGCGATTCGGAGCACGGCGTCGTCGGCCTCCACCACCACCGGCTCGCCCGCGGTGAGCGTGCCGGTCTTGTCGAGGACGACGGTGTCCACGCGCGCCAGGACCCGGAGGGTGTCGCCCGACCGGAGGAGGAGGCCGCGTCGCGCGGCGGCGCCGAGCCCGGCGGCGACGGCGAGCGGGGAGGCGAGGGCCAACGCGCACGGGCACGCGACCACGAGGATGGCGACGGTGACCTGGAGCGCGGCCGGGGCCCCCGCCAGGACGAGCCAGGCGAGGCCTCCCACCGTGGCGAGCACGAGGGTGGCGGCGGTGAACCAGGGAGCCACGCGATCGGTGAGCGCGGGCAGGGTGGGTCGGTCGGCCGCGGAGGCGAGCCCCGCGGCGAGGCGCTCGACCAGGGTGTCCGCCCCGGCGCGCTCGACCCGGACCCGCAGCGCCCCGTCCTCGAGCAGAGCCCCGGCGACCACGCGATCCCCGGGCGCCACGGCGCGCGGCTCGGCTTCGCCGGTGACGAGCGCCATCCGGACCGCGCCGCGGCCTTCGGCGATGACCCCGTCCGCGGCGAGCTCCTCTCCCATGCCCACCTCGAGCAGGTCGCCGGGACGCAGCTCGTCGGCGCGGACGGTCTCCACCGTGGTCCCGGTCACCCGCCGGGCGGAGCGCGGCGCCGACGACGCGAGCGCCAGCGCGGCCTCGACGGCGCGCCGCCGGCCGCCCTGCTCGAGTACCCGCCCGCCCAGGAGCAGCGCCACCAGCATGGTGAGCGAGTCCAGGTAGGCCTCGTGCCCGGAGAGCGTGGCCCAGACCCCGTGGGCGTACATCACCACCACGCCGAGGCTGACCGGGAGGTCCATGTGGAGGACCCTGGCCCGGAGCCCGTTCCACGCGCCCCGGTAGAACGGCCAGGCCGCCCAGGTGGCGACCGGGGTGGCCAGCGCGAGCGAGGTCCACCGGAAGAGGGTGACGTACGCCTCCTCCATCCCGGCGAACCAGCCGGCGTAGAGGCTCACCGCGAGGAGCATCACGTTCATCGCGACGAACGCGGCCACCCCCAGCCGGAGCAGCAGCGAGTGGTCCCGCTGGGGGGCGGCGGTCAGCGGCCGCGGGCGGAAGCCGAGGGCCTCGACCTTGGCGCACAGCGCCGGGAGGTTGGTCCGGTTCCGGTTCCAGGCCAGGCGCGCCCGGCCGGTCGCGTAGCTGACGTTCGCCCGCTCCACGCCGGGGACCGTCTCCAGGACCCGCTCCACCACCCACACGCAGGCCGCGCAGTCGAGGCCGTCCACCGCGAGCTCGCAGGTGGTCCGCCCGCCCTCGGCTTCGGTGACCGGCACCTGCGACCAGTCGGTGCGCCCCTTGCCGGGTCGCGCCGCGGGCTTCTCGCGGGTCTGGTAGTAGCGGTCGAGCCCGGCGCCCTGGATGATCGCCGCGGCCATCTCGCATCCGGTGCAGCAGTAGCCGCCACCCTCGACGATGGTGCCGCAGTGGGGGCAGGCGGCGACCGCCGGCTCGTTCACCGCGTCTCCGCCAGGTACGACGGCGAGACGGGGTCGGCCCCGGTGATGGCCACCCAGGCGAACCACACGTTGACCCCGATCATCAGGACGAACCAGACCACGATGGCGACGATCCAGCGCATG
>Ga0172373_10007692_pt1 | contig 13891 bp, 8 predicted proteins | sample Lak10m_2_FD_114546 | JGI IMG/M metagenome (GOLD analysis project Ga0172373, IMG submission 114546) | Freshwater microbial communities from Kabuno Bay, South-Kivu, Congo - kab_092012_10m | ecosystem: Environmental > Aquatic > Freshwater > Lake | place: Democratic Republic of the Congo: South-Kivu... | reverse complement strand
TGTATTGCCTTTTTCGTCCTTTGATGGCGGCATCATCGAAAGTGCCGACGCGGGGTAGTCGTGTCTCTCGCCATTATGGTCGATATATGCGATGCGACCGACATAACCGCGACCGCCACGCCCGACTTCATCCACGCCGGTTGGACCGCCCGTTTTGAGAGAATAAAGTGCGACGGAACGCTCGATTTTGGTGCGCGATTGCGGATTATCGTCCAAAAATTCGTATCCTTCCGTGCGCTTACATTTTTCGACGTATTCACTTACAGCATTACGTTCTATTCCGTCGGCATTACGACTATGAAGATGGTTTAGCCAACCTTTAAAGTCTTGTTTGCTGTATCGATACAGTCCGCCATATGCCCACCATCCGTTCCAGTTATTCGGATAACATGTACCATCACCCACATGATGATAACCTTTGAATATACAACGGCTTCGGGTCGTATGGTCACATTCCGGGTTAGGTGGGTTCAGCGGAACTTGAATCTTGGCGTCCTTTCCGTATAAACGTTTTAAGTTTGATGTTGTATATGATTTCAAAAAACCGTCTTCATCTGCCTCGCTGTTTGACACCGCGTGGCATTTTCCACCCTTTTCATCGATGGTCATGATTCCGTTGATATTCGGCTTTCCTGAACCGGTATATACCCAGCAACCGCCGCGATTATTCGGCTTTCCTGGTTCCGGCGCACCTACAAGAAAATAAGAACTACCCAAATCTTCCGCACGACGCTTACATTGCGAAATCGACGCCTCACTTAAATCGTCCTGAAATGTAAAACCGCGGTTGGCAAGGTCGCTGTCTTTGACGTTATCACCGAGAAGATAACACCCCATTTGAATCGTATCAACACCCGAACCTGGAAATTGAAAATCCGCGGAGGGGCGTTCTTTGACATACACATTTCCGCGTTCATTTCCGCATGAAAAGATGCCTCTTCCGCCAGGTGTGTTTCGCGGGTCACGCACAGAGTCGTTTATCACCATAAAGAGCGGGTTCGTTCGTGCGCTATCTGTGTCGGCATAGACCAAGTCATATGGTTTGATATCGTCCCATTTTCCGGCAATTTTAATTTTTTGCGTAGTACCAGATGGAGCGGGACAGCCAATGACGCCGGTATTTTGCTTCATTTTGTCGGTTTGAAGCCAATTGGCAGGATTGGATGACGGAGAAGCAGGAACATGCCATATTTGAAATACACCGTCTTTCGTGATATAGCCGTATTTCGTGATTCCAGCTGCGTCAGTGACTTCAACCCAATTTTGGCGCCGGTTTTTGTCATCTCGTTCGATAAGTTTTATGATACCATCGACCTTTTTGATATGACTTAATTCTTGTTCGGTATATTTTTTATCCTCAGCAGCCTGACTATTTATAAAATTGGCTTGGCTCGTTTTCCCATCGCCGCCAATACCGGTAGAAGGGTCGGCGGGGGTTGATGCACCTCTGGAACCAACAAGCCCCTCTTTGATTGAAAAGACCTCTCCGACCAAACCTTGAATCATGTTTTGAAACTGCGCACCGATGCTAAGCGACGCTCCTGCGCCTCCGTCTGCCCCCGCACCCGCACCCGTTCCGCCATCATCATTCGGTGGATTCATGACCTGCTGCGAAGCCAAGAGCTGTTGTGTCTCTTTCGAATGCTGTAGATGCCCTGATTTCAAACTCGCATTTTTTACTAAATCATTCGAATTTTGATGAAACATTATATATAGTAATAATGATAATACTATATATACCTGCGAATATTTTTGTAGAAAGAAGACGGCTTACTACGCCCCCCCCGCGTCATCGCCATCCATCACGGATTGAATGTTCTTCATCCCAGCATCAAACTCCGCAAAAAACGACTTGAATGTCGCGTAAAAGAAAATGATAAATAGTAGCAAAAATGTTACACCCACCCACCATAATTGACCAGTCCAAAATGCGGGGTCGGTGATATAGCGTATAATCATCAATATATTTCCTTTCATATCCCAACCAAAAGACGAGATAATAAAAACGATAACCACGATTGCGACAATCCACCAATTTGTCCACCATCCCCAGCCGATATACTTGCGAAGATTATCAATCTGTTCAATCAACGACAACTTGGATGTGTATGAGCCATATCCAATAATCACCGCGATTGTAATCACAATAAAAAAAATAAACCGATACTTTCTTGCGCGTAAGGTCGTCTGTTCATTTATTTCGGCATAGACATTACCCAATTCTTTGCGTTTATTCACTAAATTATAGTCTGAAGTAATTCCGCCGACCGCATCATTCATATAATCGTTGATTTTGCTGATAAGCTCATTCGAACCCGCGGCGGATGCGACCAACGTATTCAATTCATTATTGATACCAGCATCTGATTCGGCGGTGATTTCTTGTGTGAGCGAATTCACACGCAATTGAAGGTCGTATAATTTCGCGGCTTTTGCGACGTTGGTATTCACCGTATCTTGACTCGCCCCGCTCGGTTTAATTCCCAGTTTGGTATAAATGTCGTTTGTTTTCCCCGCGCCGCCATCACCGTTGCCGACCATGAAAGCGTAACCCGCGGATTCATTCGAGTCATATGACGCCGACGCCGGCGCATCAGGCACAAGCCCGTAACACAAGTTGTCCCATTTGGGTTGTCCGACATTTACACCAGTATTCCCAGTATAAACCACCTTTTTAAAGATGCGAGGGTCATTCGCCGCGAGATTCCAGCATTTTTGCGCATTTTTACGAAGTGGGTTGCTTTCACTCGATGCTACTGGTGTAATCTTTCCAATGTATTTCCAAAATTCGGCATAATCTTCACCGGGTGAAGCAACAAGTGGTGTTTTCGTGTTTGAAATCGGGTTTTTATCGAGTGTAAGATTGTATCTGTCAAACGTATTATCGTCATAATTTGTATCGGTGCTTACGGCGCCACTTACATCCATCGATAGCTGGTTATATTCCCCCTGAATCGCTTTCAGCTCCGCCATCTTTGTAAGAAATCTCGAATAATCGCCCATATTTATTCTATGTTATATGTGTAATAACCGATACATATTATGTATATTATTATAATTATTATAATTATTATAACTTATACCATGGTATATACTGAATCTGAATCAGTTCGCGTGACACTCACATCTAAATCATATGTATATGAGAAGTAGTAATATACCGCGAATATAATAATAAGCGACATGATAACGATGCCCAGTAATGAAACACCGCCGCCGTTGCTGTTGGATGAGTCATCGACATTACCGCCGCCACCGCCCCCAGGCGAAACAAAGAAAAATGCGAACTTGAAGATTGTCAAGATGGCGACCAGTATAATAAAACACCAAAATACATAAACCGCAGGATAATAATAATTGCCGAGAAGTTTCTTAATTTGAGCTAAAATATCATCGTCGAGTGATGCCCATTTTTCAGCGAACGTTTTCTCTCGTTGAATGATAGTCGTATTGGCGGCGTTATTCAGGATGTTTTGATTTTCCTTCTTGATTTCCGCGACGGTGTCATCGATTTTCTTCTTAATATCCGCTAGTTTGGAGTTGATGGTGGGGCTCACACTTGCGCGAAAACATTCGCTATCGGGTTTCATAGGTGCGTCTTCCGCAGTCGGAAGCGAATTATATTGATTTGCGGTAAGTGTGATGGGCTCGCCAACCACCGCCGTAAGACAACTGGAGTGACGTTTATCCGGCCATACTCCCGCTTCATAGACGTGTTTCTTGCCTTCGAAATCGACCCACGCATACTTGTCTTCTGACGATGTCAGACCAGGTAGTTTCACATTTCTGGTGGTGATACACGGGGTATATCCTTTCATATCATAACTTGCTAAGTCGGAAAATTTGCTAAACCCGCCCCCCGCACTTCCACCACAAATATCCACAAATGAAGCGGATGTTATTTTAAACGGGTTGGCTGGGTCATCGCTAGGGAGTGCTTCGTTGCGTGTAATCGCGGGACATGTCTTGTCATCATACAGCAGGACTGACGATACATCCTTATAACGATGAGTATAACCAAATGAATTCACGTAATAAAAAGCTGCACTTGCGTCGCTTCCGGTATAAGATAAATCACGCACCAATTTATTCAAGTATTGACTATTGGTTTGAAGAAACCTAGAACGCGTGAGTAAGTCTTCGGTGTATAGACGATACTGATTGGTATAATCCGTCGTAAGTTGGCTTAATTGTTTCTCAAGGTCGAGTAGTTTTTGGCTTTTTCCAGCGCTTGTCGTGCCGGTCGTAGTTGCGCTTACTGTGTCGGCGTTCGTGAGACCTTCTTTATAGGAAACGACGGCTCCGCCATCCGCGCTACCCGAAAGCAGCACACGTTCCGTGAATGGCTGAATGGGGTTCTTATTTAAATCATATCGACCATATTGTAAAAGGTCGCCTTGAAGCAGATTCATATTCAAAGATGTGCCGGTAAGTGAGCCCATCATGCCTTCCTGAGATGTTTTTTTTCGGCTGCCGCTGCCGCTGCCACTGCCGCCGCTGCCACTGCCACTGCCACTGTCCTTGGCGTATTCGGACATAAGAGACGACATCGCTTTATTCAGATCATCATCATTTTGAAGTGCCGCACCTTCCTTGATCGCAGTATGCTTATTATCAAAGTTGTCGAGAGATTGTGGTGTGGCATTCGGAAATAGTGTTCTTTTTTCATCGATATCCATTATATACAGAATATTCAGTACGTTATATATACTGAATATTATAACATCGAGTATAACGCTCGCCGCATCCCGCATCCCGCATCCCGCATCCCGCATCCCGCATCCCGCATCCCGCATAGGGTTTATCTGGTAGATAATGAATACGGGTTATTCGCAAATACACCTGTAACACGTGAGCGTCCGCTACGACCGAGACCAAGTCCGCCAAAACGACTAAATATTCCACTACTGGCGCCAAGACCAAATCCGGTGAATAGATTTCCGAAGAACCCGCCACCTCCGCCGCTGTCGCTGCCCAGACCGCCACCACCGAATGAAAAATATTTTCGCACAAGTTGTGTTCCTACTAAAAATATACCCACGACGATTAAAATCAAGTTCAGAAATTTCTCTCGGTAAATCTCATTCTCTCGACTTGCGATGGTTTCAAGCGTGGTTTGTATTCCCCGACGTTGCGCATATTTTTGTGAGATGTCGGCCGTGTTCTGTGCGGTCTCTTTCGAACCAGTCATTCCCTTTATGATTTTATCAATCTCATCTTCAAGAACATTATTTACATTCACGAGACCGTATATTCCTTTAAAACTGTCGGGGCTATTCGTTATGCTGGTTTGTTGGGCGGCGGCAGGCTTCCTATAATTTTCGGTTGTGACTCCCGCGTTATACACTCCGTTCATGATGGCGTGAATTGCTGTTCGATAAACTTGGTCATCTTCTGTTTTCGGCGGATTCGCAGAAAGCATATTGTTAAATCGCCCACCGTTGATTTCTGATCCATCGCTCGATTCACCGAAAAATGTGGATGAAATTTTGGGTTGTTTTCGAAGATAAAAAGATGGATGATTTATGATTTGACTACTATCACTTCTTGAAGTATATTTTTCTGTACATTCGCGGTGAAGACTGTCAAGGATTTTGTTGGCGGTGCATACCAGTATTTCTGTGTCTGAATTCGCTATTAAATCTGTATTCCCGCTTGATTGAATTCTATATTTTTCACCATTATTACACTTCATCGTTATTTTGCGATAATACTACTATATTATCGCAATAAAAAATAATGCCCCAGTGTCGTCGCTGGCTTTAATTCGCAACACAATACCTGTAAAAGTTGCTCGTGACCGACGTCTTGCTAGACCGTGTTATTTTACAGATTTGACCCGGACGCAGTCCAATCGCAAGAGCAACGGGGTCATAGCGCGAAATGCTCGGCATCTGTTTCGTATCGGTGATATTGTATTTCTTCAAGACTTCCTCTTGTTCGGTTTCGGTGAGAACGACGTGTTCGGGGACATACTGGTGTTCAAGGAGATTGAATTGAAGACGGTCGAGAGAATGAACAACGATGAAAATCCGGTCTTTTTCCCAAATCTCATTAAGAATACCGACCACCGTGTCATTCACTTCCTGTTTCATGACGATGATGAGTGTATCCGTGGGTTGAAGAACTTGTTCGATGTAATACAAGTCATCAATCATATGGTTGATATTCTCTCGACGAAGTGTTTTGGCTAAATAATACTTGACATAAACCTTTCGTGCGGGATGAATATCCTTTTCCGTCGTTAAAAGCATATCCAATTGATTGTTGGTGTGCATGGTCTGGACTTCTGCCACGCCGTAATCGGTATAATTCGATACGTCCATTCCTTGTCGAGCAAGCAATTGAAGAAGAATATTTCGGGATTTGAATAAGGCAGAAACGGTTCCGCTGCTCACGTTGGCCATAATGAATAATAATGATTCGAAGCTACTATATAATAATAACAAATCTTTATTATTCAATTTTACATGCGGATTGAAAATGTCTTCACGCCTTGTGCGTTGGGTTCATTCGTTTGTTGCTGACCGGTGCTGCCGCCGCCCAGTTGTTGCCCCCCTTGTTGTGCTGAGGCCGCATTGGGTTGGCCTCCAAGTTGTGCTCCCGCCGCTGCTGCTGCCGCCGCCGCCGCTGCCCCCGGACCCTGTTGAACCGGCATCATCCCCGCCATCGGCATAGTAGCCACAACTGGTATATTCATCGTTGGAAGACTGCCAAGGCCTACACCACTACCACCGCCACCGCCACCGCCAGTCATCAACCCAGACATAGGTGTAATCGTTTCAGTAACATGTTTCGATGATACGCCATACTTTGAATTCAAGTAATTCTCGAGGACAGCAGAAGGGATTTGAGGGATAAATTTGCCGCCGCCGCCACGTTGTCTGCCGCCGCCTTCAAACATCGAACTGTAAGCCGGCGATGATGGTGTGCGCGGTGTAAAATCGTCAGTTTCAGGTATATTTTCGTCATTCTCTCCATACTTTTCAAGCATCTTCGCATTAAACGACCCGACAGCACGACGCACTTCATCGGCTTGTTGTTGTTCATCCGGCTCCCCCTCAGGTGTAAAGATACTTGAATACTTGGGAGATGATGGAGCATATGTTCGACGTTGGCGTTCTTCGTCTGCTTCCATCTCTCGTTTCATCTCTCGACGCACCGAATCTAACTTCACGCGTTCATCCGCCAATCGTGTCATCTGAACTTTCAGTCTCTCCTCCTCCGCAATATTACCTTCACGCTTCGCACGCGCGATTTCATTCGAAACCCTTTGTGTCTCTCGCTCATTTTCGGCAAGACTGCGTTCATTCTCGTCTAACGCAATCTCGTTTTGTGACTTTACTACGGATGATTGACTTCTCACCATTTTGCGCCGAGCATACTTGTCCATCAACGAAATAATCGACGTCACCCAATTCATCGGCTTACGCGTGGCACGTAATTCTTCGACCATATCACTTGGCGATATCGGTGTGTCATCTGGATAAACAAGCATCTCTGATAACCAGCCATCCGGATAACGTGTGGGATAATCACCCGCCCATTGACGTCCGCTAATTGACCATCTCTCGGTAGGCTCTCCATTTTTATCCAAGATAACTGACTCAAGAACGAGGTCTTCGCTATTGACATCGCTGGATGTAATCGTCGGTATTTTGCCGCTTCTGGCTCTACCACCGTCGGCAGCCTGTAATTGCCGAAGAACGTCCGCTTTCAAGGCGAAACGCCAGCCTAAATTTCGAATACTTTGTTTGGTATCAATATCAAGGTCGGGAATGATTTCATCGATGCGTTCATCGGGGTCAAATTTTGTGGTAGAACTTGCGGCAGACCTTAATTCTTGTACCGACATACGTTGTTCTTCCTCTTCTTGTTCGCTGCGGCTTGGTAAATACACGCGGCTTCCGATTGTGGCTTCTTCATCCTCGTCGGCGGCTCCGTAGCCCACGGCTGGCACTCCACTCTTTGCCGCCGCATCCGCCGCCATTTTTCGCATATCGCGCGGTTTCAATCCCGCCGCCAGACGATTTCTCTCGATAATATCATCCACACCCATCGCGCCCTTGCCATCTTTCAAAACGCGATACACATTCTTTGAATACGACATACTCGGGAGTTGGTCGATATTGTCCTCCGTAATAATACGCATCTGAACATTCATCACGATGAGTTCCTGCATCAACAGTTTCAGGCAATACGGAATACGCACGATACTAAACGAACGGCCAAACTTCGTCATATGAATCACACTTGCGCCGCTACCGCTTCCTGACGTCGCAGCATCAGTCAAATTCCCCGAAAACTGGATGGGACCATCCACCATCGGGCTCATAAACAAATTCTGCGTCGGATTGTATATCGCAATCATACCCGACTTGTTACATACCGCCATATAATATTCATCACCACGCACCATAAGTGACTCATTCAAGAAATGTGCGGCACCGTGGCCTAATATACCATCACGCTCCATTTCACCGACACGAAGACCACCGTCATTTGCGCGACCTTGAACCGTCTGACGTGTAAGTTGGGTGCGCGGTCCCTGCGAGCGGTAATTGATTTTATCCTTCACCATTTGCTTCAACCGCATGTAATACGTGGGTCCGATATAAATGTCGCTCTTGATTTGCTCGCCCGTCATTCCGTTGTATAGAACCTCAGTTCCCGAGGAATGAAACCCGTATTCAGTTAAAACGGACCCGAATGATTCGTGTTTTGTCCCGTTATTGGTATAAGCGGTACAGTTGCCGAACCCGCCATGAAGCACACACGCCTTCCCCATAAGTGACTCGATGAGTTGTCCAATCGTCATACGTGTTGGAATTGCGTGAGGATTAATAATAATATCGGGTCGAATTCCGTCCTTTGTGAATGGCATATCCTTTTCTGGAATAATAAGACCACAGGTGCCCTTCTGACCGCAACGTGAGCAGAATTTATCGCCAATCGACGGAAAACGTTCCTCGCGAATTCGGACTTTACCGATGCGAAACCCGGTCTCACCCTCTGTCATAAACGCTTTATCGACGAAGCCGAGCTGGCCTTTCTTTGGCATGACCGACATATCGCGCATTTGTCCGCCGTCATTATGAATACTGACCGACCCCATTCCGATGACGACTTTCTTGTCATCCATCTCGGTGTTTTCGCGAATAAGACCGTGTTCATCGAGGTGGCTATAATCGTAGCCAGGTTTAATGCCAATTGCGCCTTCTTTTTGGATATTTGCGAAACGGGTGTCGCGTGTTGCTCCACGGACACTGCTGCTTTCTTCCCGAGCTTCATACATATTGTAATACGTGATACGGAACATTCCGCGCTTCACTGACGCCTCGTTGAAAAGAATCGAGTCTTCTACATTATACCCGTTGAACGACATGATTGCGACGATTGCGTTGAATCCGCATGGATGTTCTTCGTGATTGATGAGGTCGAGGTAGCGGCTCTTTATAATAGGGACTTCGCCGTTATTGATGACGACGCCCATCTTATCGATACGAACTTGATAGTTGCTGTGGTATAGTGATGCGGCTTGCTTGGCTTGACCGCATCCGAATACATTACGAGCGACAGGATTATTTTCTGGGAAACAGATTTGGTTGCCCATAACTCCCATTAGGAGAGATGGGTGAATTTCAACATGGGTGTATTGTTTGCCGTCACTGGAAAGGACACGTGCGCGATAACGATAACTGCGGCGGCGACTGCGGCTGCGGCGGCGAGCCGGACTATGCTGCCCGCTATCGCTCTCGCTTTCACTCTCGCTTTCGCTCTCGCCGCTGTTGCTCTCGTCGCCTTCGCCGCCGCGGTTCTTTTTCTTTTTTCCCTCTTCCCCCGGAGCAACCGGTCTTTCGAACTTATGACTCATCGAAATGAGCGTAGATTCGGTCTCCGATGTATCGATGTATTCAATAATTGCCTGTGTTGCCTTCAAGCGTCGGAAATCTTCGATGGTATTCACGCGTGCGACATCTTCGCTGACTTGTTGTTTCGCAGCCAACGCCGAAGTATCATGAGCCCGACCATATAACTCGTCAATCGTATAATAATTACAGTGCGATGGATTAAATGTTGGGTCGGATTTCGCAGTAAATCCAGTTGTCATCTGCTCCCATGACGCCTTCCCGGCACGTATCATCTCCAGGATTTCGTCCTTGTCATAACTTGGGCGGCCGCTATCTTCATCGATGTAAAAAATCGGCCGGCAGAGACGTCCAGCGTCCGTATATACATGGATTTCGTTGTTTTTGATATCCCACTGGCAACTAATATAAATCGGGATAAGCGCATTTCGGCGATGGAGGCGAATCAAGCGCATCGTTTCTTCGGGTCGCGTCACTGCACCAACCCACGTTCCATTGACAAATACCTTGGTGGTATAATAAAGGAACATCCGTGTGCATTCTTCGAGAAGCTGCATTTTCACAACTTCGCGCAACCATTGCATCATCGGATACGCCGAGCACTGATTCGTCACCCGCGTTCCAAATGCGAGATGTTTATGAAACCCAATATTCGCACCATCCGGTGAATCAACTGGGTCAATCATTCCCCACTGTGATCCGTGAAGCATACGAGGTTTGGTGACTTTCGCGCTGCTATCCATCGGCAGGTTGATTTTACGAAGATGCGAGAGAAACGAATTATAGGACAAACGATTGAGGTCTTGGATGACCCCGATTCGTTTCGTGTGGTCGGTCGCACCCCAATTTCCTTTAAATGCCTTCTTGAATCCATTTTCAACGATGCGTTCGCGGAAGAACTCCTGATAATTCATTTGGATGAGGCCGACAAAATTCTTCTCGTATTTCTTCGGGTCTTTGAAATATTCGCGGTCCATTGAGAGACGGATATGATGTTGTTGAAGCGCATAATATTCCTTGAAGAGGTCAAAAATCAGCGACCCACTCAACTCGATACGCTTGAATTTGAAACTGTCGCGGTCGGTGGGCGGGTCGAGTTTGAGAGATACGCGCAGTAATTTATAGACCATATTTCCAAGGAAATACGCCTTCTGGATATAATTCGTCTCCCCTACTTGTGGTAAGAAATAGTTCATAAGAATATCATGGACTTGCGGAATCGTCTTTGACTTCGTGAGTGTGGCGATGAATTTGATTGCGCCTTCTTGTGTGAATACCTTATTGGCGTCATGAATCGACGGGATGAAATGGTCGAGGAGTTCGGCATTTTCATCGAGGTCGAGCAGACAGAACTCTAAAATATCACGGTCGGAGAGAACACCCAGCGCACGCATCACGATAAATAAAGGGACGGGCGAACGCACATTCGGGATATTGACGACGATTTGCTTGTTTGTAAGGAGGGTGGTGGGTGCGACGATACGAACTGACAAGGTGCGTTCGGGTTTGGAAGCATCCTCGCTTACGGTGCGAATATCGGCGGCATGCGTATATACATTATCCTCGTTGTTTTCGCGGATATAAAGCATATTGTCGGCGAATTTCTCTTGCGATATAATCGTTTTTTCCTTGCCGTCGATGATGAAATAACCACCGTAGTCGTTTTTACATTCGCCCATATAGAAACGGGCTTTCGGTTCAAGACCATGGAGAATACAGAGGTTGGACTGAATCATGATGGGGAATCTACCGAGAAGAATTCTCTCGAGAGTTGCGGTTGTGACCTCGATACGACGGCCGCTGCCGCCCACTGTATCATCCGGCACCGCAATCTTAAATACGACATCTACGTCATAATGGATGGTGGTTCCATACGTCATATTACGCAACCGGGCTTCATTCGGAAACATATAATGCTCACGGTCATCATCGTAAATAATCGGTTTGCCGAAATAGACTTTATCGCCATTCTTTCCACCTAAATACAATTCGCAGCGTAGATTGAACTCTTGTGTATCGGGGTCCTGCTCTTTTTGAAGAATGATGGGATTTCTCTCGCGAAATATCTTGAAGATTCCTTTGCCGAAGAAATCGTTATATGAATCGATATGATGACGGACCATCATTTGCGGGTCATCATCAAATAACCGCTGGATAACTTTCCATGGTAATTCGGGGTCAGAATCCATTTTACTAAAAATAACGGCTTCTCTACTATGTATTCGTTATTATTATTTATGTGTGTTACAATAGTAATCGATAATAAATGATAATAAGCAAGCTTACATCGTCGTCGCACCTTTACCTTCGGGTGCTTCGACGTGAATATGATTTGCGGTGCCTTCGCGTGCCGCGCACTTTTCGTCTGGATGTTGATGTCATTTTTTTATTCTTCTTCCTAAAAACGCGCGACCTGCCTCCTGTTTTTGTTGTTCCTTTGGAAGTCAAACTCATCATTTTTGTTTTTGAATCGGGGTCTTCTATAACAGCTCGAAATGCTTGTTGCGGTTTTATTTTGTCATTCATAACCTTTAATAATAAATCTTGTACTCTTGGATTTTTTAGTGCTTCTTTTAAGCGTTTCATCTTTTCTATTTTTTCGTTTCTTACAGATTTTTCTATTCTTTCACGGTCTCGTTGTGCGGTTTGAGCTGCGTTTTGTTTCCGACTTTCACTACGTTCTTGGTCGTCAATTTCATGTTGTTTTCTTTCGTTCAGGTCAGCTTCTAATATACGTGATATATTAGTTAGTCTATTAATATTTTCAGGGGTTCGTTGTCCAGCGCTTTTTCTGTCAGCTGCTATATATAAAGCATTCATTAACAAATCAATTTCATCACGATCCTTAGGTTCATATGTTTTAATAAATTCATCATCATCAAGTAAAAAAAGAGGAATTTCATGTTCTTCAAGAATTTTTATTATTTCTGGGTCTGCGTCATATTTATTCGGGTCTGCGTCATATACATTCATTTTTTACTATTATATATCAACAAATTTATTTATCCATCTTCAACCCCGGAAGCTAAACGGGTCAATAATCGCCACACTCGCTTCATTCATTTTATTCGTATTACGGATTTCTGCCGCACCAAACAGCAGTAATGCGAACAATAAAATATAAGGGAAAAGCAGTATAAACCATGCGACATTCGCATAGCCGCGCGAGCAAATCGCGTTCAAAAACCATGTCCAGAAAACGAGGAAGATGATTTCGACGATGAAAATCGTGGATGTGTTGGCGACATTACAGCTCACGTTGCCGAAGCAATATTGATGCGTGTTTTCGAGGTTATCGAACAGCATAACCAACAACGAAATCACAGAAAGAACGAAAAAAATAAACGCGGGCGTGCATAAGGATTGGATCTTAGAAAGGACGCCGTCCATCGTGGTGTGTAGTGTAAGTGTAAGTGTAGGTGTAGTGTAAGTGTAGTGTATATATATTAGTATTCAAATAAATATACACCTAAATTACTTCAACTGAACCGGTTGTGCGATGGGTTGAACTGTGGGGTTCGAGCTTACAAACGCGGTAGAATCTCCCTGTAATGCGTTGGCGACACCCGCAGGGACTTCTGTAATCCCGCGCAACGACGCGTTGGCAGTCTCTGGCAAATATTCGGCCATACCGCCATGTTGTTCGCCGATATATTTACGATGACGACGACCACGACCGTGACCACGACGCCGACTACGACCGCCGCCGCCGAACATCCCCTTTTCAACGAGATGATTGCTGCTTTGTGGAGGTGCCAGCGTGGCGGTGTTCAACGAGTAGTGATTACCGTTGATGGATTGAGGAACTGCCGACGCGCCGCCAACGCTACCACCACCGCCGGTGTGTTGAACGTCGCTTGGACCCCATGGCCATCCACCCGTCATACTACCGCCGCCGGATTGGCAGCCTTTTTGATGCCATTTGCGTGTGCCGTTCTTTTTCTTGTCCTTGCCTGAACGACGACCGCCGCGCGACGACGACGACGACGACGACTTACCGCCATAACAAGAACGACGATTGC
>Ga0172373_10007690_pt1 | contig 13892 bp, 12 predicted proteins | sample Lak10m_2_FD_114546 | JGI IMG/M metagenome (GOLD analysis project Ga0172373, IMG submission 114546) | Freshwater microbial communities from Kabuno Bay, South-Kivu, Congo - kab_092012_10m | ecosystem: Environmental > Aquatic > Freshwater > Lake | place: Democratic Republic of the Congo... | reverse complement strand
GGCGAGGCTCGAGGTGCCTTTTCAGGCTGTGGATGGGTGCGCAAGGCCCGGACCATGCGGTGGTGTCGGGTTTACCCAGGGCCTGTCGGGCTTGAAGAGGTCGTTTGAATTTCTTATGCTCACGCGTTGGCTGATGTCGAAAATCAAAAAGATTCGTCTATTTTTTTAAATCGCTTCGCCTCGGTTTCTGGGACGCTTGCCAACCATCCGCGCCGACATCCGGTCGGATCGGACTTCCGGTTTCCAACTCCGTCCTTTCCTGAGGTGATCCGATGAACACGTCCCGCCGTTCGATTCTGCAAGGTGTGGCTGGCTCCAGCCTGCTTGCCGCCGTGCCCCGTCTGGTCACGGCGCAGGCCCAGCCTGCCCGCGCCAACGTCCTGCGCTGCGTCATGCATGCCGACCTGGCCTCTCTCGACCCCATCGCCACGACCGCCACGATCACGCAAATTCATGGCGCCATGGTCTACGACACGCTCTTCGGCCATGACGAGAGCGGTGTGGCCCGCCCGCAGATGGTGGCGGAGCACAAGGTCTCGCCCGACGGCCTGACCTACGAAATGACGCTGCGCCCGGGCCTGGAGTTCCACGACGGCAGCAAGGTGACGGCACGGGACTGCGTGGCTTCGATCCGGCGTTGGGGTGCACGTGACGGTGCTGGCCAACACTTGTTCAAGGAGGTGGCCGACGTATCCGCGCGCGGCGACAACGCCTTCACGATCAAGCTGGGCAAGCCCTATCCAGCCCTGCTGGACTGGCTGGGCAAGTCGTCGCCCAGCATCTGCTTCATGATGCGCGAGAAGGACGCCACGGCCGACCCGACCCGACCCATCACCGAGGCCATCGGCTCCGGTCCGTACGTGTTCAACCGTGCGGAGACGCGCACCGGGTCACAGTACGTCTACGACCGCAACGCCAGGTACACGCCGCGCAGCGAACCGGCCTCGGGCTTCGCAGGTGGCAAGGTGGCACGCATGCAACGCGTCGTGCTGCAGAACATGCCCGACGAGCAGACCGCCATCTCCGCGCTGCTGGCTGGCGAGGTCGACTTCCTGGAGAAGACCTCGCCGGACCTTCGCACCCAGCTCGCCGGCAACTCCCGTGTCCGGCTGGAAGTGCTCAACAAGACCGGCCAGGTGGGCTGGCTGCGCATGAACCACCTGCAGGCGCCGTTCAACAACGTGAAGGCGCGCCAAGCCATGTTGCACCTGATCGACCAGAAGGCGGTGATGCAGGCCACCTTTGGCGATCCAACCCACTATCAGGCGTGCGCGAGCCTGTTCGGCTGCGGCACGACGATGGAGAACGACGCGAACACCGCCTGGTTCAAAGGTGGCCAGAACATCGCTCGGGCCGGCGCACTCTTCAAGGAAGCCGGCTATGACGGCCGGCCGGTCATCATCATGCAGCAGACCACCGCCCCGGTGCTCAGCAATGCCTGTCTCCTGCTCGCGCAGTGGCTGCGTCAGGCGGGCGTGAACGCGCAGCTGGTGCCGTTGGACTGGGCCGGCATCGTGGCACGCCGCGGCAACAAGGGGCCGGTCACGGAGGGTGGCTGGAACGTCTTTCTCACGTGGGCGTCGGGCAGCGCCTACAACAACCCGATCACGCTGGCCGGCCATGCCGCCACGGGCGACAAGGGCTGGTTCGGTTGGCCCGAGGACGCTCGCCACGAGCAGTTGCGCAGCGCTTGGATCGCTGCAGCCAACCTGGAGGCACGCCGGCGGGTTGCGCGCGAGATGCAGGAGAACGCTTGGAACTTCGTGCCGCACGCCTACCTGGGCCAGTGGTTCGACGTTGCAGCCTTCCGCAGCGACGTGCGCGGCATGATCGGCCTGCCCGACCTGGTGCAGTTCTGGAACGTCACGCGCGGCTGAACCCGGGCCAGAAGAGCACACACCCATGTTGTCCTACATGCTCCGGCGCGCGGGGTCCACTGCCATCGTGATGCTGCTGGTGAGTCTGCTGGTTTTCCTGCTGCTGTACCTTGCGCCAGGCGATCCCGCCTCGGTGCTGGCCGGCGACAACGCCACGCCCGAGCAGGTGGCGCGGTTGCGCGCGTCGCTCGGGCTGGACGACTCGGCCGCGGTCCAGTTCTGGCACTGGATCTCGCGGGTGCTGCAGGGCGACCTGGGGGCGTCGATCTTCTCAAACGAACCGGTGCTGCAGCTGATGGCTCAGCGCGCCGAAGCGACGCTGTCGCTGGCCCTGGCCACCATGACCATCGCCGTGCCGCTGGCCATCCTGCTCGGCGTTACCGCCGCGAACCGGGCAGGCACGCTGATCGACCGGGTGCTCATGCTGTTCTCGGTCGTGGGCTTCTCGGTGCCGGCCTTCGTGGTCGGGTACTTCCTGGTCTGGGTGTTCGCCATGAAGCTGGGCCTGATGCCAGTCCAGGGCTATGTGCCACTGGCCGAGGACCCGGCAGCCTGGGCGCGCCACCTGGTGCTGCCTGCCGTCACGCTGGGCCTGACCTACACCGCGCTCATCGCCCGCATCACGCGCGCCACGATGATCGAGGTGCTGTCGGAGGACTTCATCCGAACTGCGCGTGCCAAGGGTGTGCCCATGCTGCGCATCCTGTTGCGCCACGCACTGCGCAATGCGGGTGTTCCGATCATCACCGTCATCGGCATCGGCATCGCGCTGCTGATCGGCGGCGTGGTGGTCACCGAGACGGTGTTCAACATTCCCGGCGTGGGGCGACTGGTGGTGGACGCGATCGCGCGCCGCGACTACCCCGTCATCCAGGGCGTGATCCTGGTGTTCTCCGGCATCTACGTGCTGCTGAACCTGGCCACCGACCTGTCCTACACACTGATCGACCCACGCATTCGCTACTGAACGTCCAGGGAGAACGAGCATGAGCGCCTCTACCGCCAAGCCGGCCGCAACCGTGGCCGCTCCACGACGATCAGCTGCCGGTCTGTTCGTGCGCCGCCACCCAACCCTGGCGGCCGGCGGCGGCCTGATCCTGGCGATGTTGCTGGCCGCGCTGGCTGCGCCGCTGTTCGCCGGCGATCCGGTCACCATGAACCCGCTGAACCGTCTCAAGCCGCCCTCGGCGGAGTTCTGGCTGGGCACCGACCACCTGGGCCGCGACGTGTTCGCCCGCGTCGTGTACGGCGCGCGCGTGTCGCTCCAGGTGGGCATCGCCGTGGCGGTGGCGGCAATCGGAGTCGGCACGCTGATCGGCCTTGTGGCGGGCTACTTCCGCGGGGCAGACGCCCCGATCACCCGCGCCATGGACGGCATGATGGCCATCCCTGCCATCCTGCTGGCCATCGCGATGGTCGCGCTCACGGGTGCGTCGGTGGGCATCGTGATCCTGGCGATCATGCTGCCCGAGATTCCGCGCGTGGTGCGACTGGTCCGCTCGGTGGTGCTTTCGGTGCGCGAGGCCCCCTACGTGGAGGCGGCAAGGGCCGGCGGAACCCGCCTGCACGTGATCCTGGGCCGTCACATCCTGCCCTCGACGTTGGCTCCGCTGATCGTGCAGGCGACCTACATCTGCGCGGCGGCCATCATCGTCGAGTCGGCACTCTCATTCCTTGGGGCAGGTGTTCCCCCGGAAGTGCCGACCTGGGGCAGCATGATCGCGCAGTCGCGCCAGTACCTCCCGCGCGCACCATGGACCGTGTTCGCCCCGGGCGTCGCGCTGGCCGTGACCGTGCTGTCGGTGAACCTCTTCGGCGACGGCCTGCGCGACTGGCTCGACCCGCGTGCCGCGCGCCGCAGCTGAGCACGTACCACAGGAGGCATCGACATGAGCAACCCCGTGCTGAGCGTGCGCAACCTGACCACCTCGTTCCGCAGCGACATCTGGTCGCCCTGGAACGCGGTGGTGCGCAACCTGGGATTCGACATCGCCGCCGGCGAGACGCTGGCCATTGTGGGCGAGAGCGGCTCTGGCAAAAGCGTCACCTCGCTGTCTGTGATGCGCCTGCTGGCCGAGCGCACGGCACGCATCGAGGGCAGCGTGAAGCTGTCTGGCCGGGAACTGCTGACACTCTCCGAGCCCGCGATGCGCGCAGTGCGTGGCGCGGAAGTCTCGATGATCTTCCAGGAGCCGATGACCTCGCTCAACCCGATGATGACCATCGGCGATCAGGTGGCCGAGGTGCTGCAGTGCCACATGGGCATAAGGCACGGCGAGGCGCGGCGCAAGGTGATCGAACTGTTCGAGAAGGTGCGCATCCCCAACGCCAGCGAGCGCTACCACCTGCACCCGCACAAGCTCTCGGGCGGGCAGCGTCAGCGTGTGATGATCGCGATGGCGCTGGCCGCAAGGCCCAAGCTGCTGATCGCTGACGAGCCCACCACCGCGCTAGACGTCACCATCCAGGGGCAGGTGCTCGACCTCATCAAGGAGCTGCAGGCCGATACCGGCATGGCGGTCCTGTTCATCACGCACGACATGGGCGTGGTGGCCGAGATCGCTGACCGCACGCTGGTGATGCTGCGCGGCGACAAGGTGGAGGATGGGACCACCTCCGAGGTTTTCGCCCAGGGCCGCCATCCGTACACCCGTGCCCTGCTGTCGGCCGTGCCGCGCCTGGGCTCAATGGCCGGGCGCGACACGCCGGCCACTTTCGCGCTGATCGACCACGAGACCGGCGCCGCTGGCGTCGAGGTCGAGGTGCCGGCCGCGCGCGTTGACACAGCCCCGGTGCTGTCGGTGAAAGGCCTGGAGATGCGCTTTCCGGTGCGCGGCGGCCTGCTGGCCCGTGTGACCGGCGCGGTGCACGCGGTACAAGACGTGACCTTCACGCTGCAGCCAGGCGAGACCTTGTCGCTGGTGGGCGAGTCGGGCTGCGGCAAGAGCACCACCGGGCGCTCCATCCTGCGGCTGAACGAGCCCGACGCAGGCGATGTGCAGGTCAACGGCATCGCCATGCAGGGCCTCGGCCAGGCCGCGCTGCGCAAGGCGCGCCGCGGCATCCAGATGATCTTCCAGGATCCCTTCGCAAGCCTGAACCCGCGCGTGGCGGTTGGAACGACCATCGCCGAGCCCTTCATCGAGCAGCGCCTGGGCTCGACCGAGGAGGCGCGCAACAAGGCCGCCGCGCTGTTGGAGCGCGTGGGCCTCGCACGCAGCGTGATGAACCGCTTGCCGCACGAGTTCTCGGGCGGGCAGCGCCAGCGCATCTGCATCGCGCGGGCGCTGATGCTCGACCCGCAGATCATCATCGCCGACGAGGCCGTCTCGGCACTGGACGTGTCGATCAAGGCCCAGGTTTGCAACCTGATGATGGAGCTGCAGCAGGGCCTGGGGCTGTCCTATCTCTTCATCAGTCACGACATGGCGGTGGTGGAGCGTGTGAGCCACCGTGTGGCAGTGATGTACATGGGCGAGATCGTCGAGATCGGCCCGCGCCGCGCGATCTTCGAGGACCCCCGGCACCCGTACACGCGCAAGCTGATCGCGGCAGTGCCGGTACCCGACCCGACCCGGCGAAACTTGCGCCGCGGACAGGATGCGGAGGAGCTCAAGAGCCCGTTCCGGCCCAAGAGTTACCTGCCACCAAAGCGCCAGTACCGGGAGGTAGGTCCGGGGCATCTGGTAATGACCTGATGCGCAAGGCGAGCGTGGTTGACCGGCATCACCTCCCGGTTGTTCTGATGACCGCCGACCTCGAGCCGAACGCCGCTGCAGCCGGCGGTCGGCCAGAGCACGAGTACCGCCTGCGTGCCAACTACGCCGACGCGGTGGCCGAGGCCGGCGGCCTGCCGCTGATATTGCCGCTGCTGGCGGAACAGCTGGACGCGGCACTGGCCCTGGCCGACGGCGTGCTCGTGACCGGCACTGCGCCCGGTGCCTCCGCAACGCCGCAGCGCCTGGCGTACGAGCGGCGCCTGGTGACGAGTGCCATCGCATCCGGCCTGCCTCTGCTGGGCATCTGCCACGGCATGCAGCTCATCGGCGAGAGCTTGGGCGGCCGGGTGGTGCGCGACAACCCCGACCTGCTGGCGCAGGACAGCCCGCATATTCCGGCCCCGACCGCCGACGTGCTGGCGCACGAGGTGGAACTGCAGTGCGAGAGCCAGCTTGCAGCCGGCTACCCGGTTCGGCGCGCTCGGGTGAACAGCCTGCATCGACACGCCCTGACCGGCAGCGGCCGCTACCGGGTGGCGGCGCTGGCCGCCGACGGCGTGGTGGAGGCGATCGAGGGCCTCGGTGCGAGCTTCTGTCTGGGTGTGCAGTGGCACCCCGAGTACCGGCTGAGCGACCTGGATCGGCACATCATGCAGCGCTTCGTCGCACAGAGCGCGGCACGCGCCGCAACCTCGAAGTGACGCGCTGAAGTGGCCCACATCGTCGTGCTGGGTGCCGGCGTCGTCGGCGTCGCCACTGCTTGGCTGCTCTGCCGCGCGGGTCACCGAGTCACCCTGGTCGACCGCCACGCGGGCCCCGCCCAGGGTGCCAGCCAGGCCAACGGCGCGCAGCTCAGCTACGCCTACGCCGATGCGCTGGCCTCGCCGGCCATGCGACGCAAGCTGCCCGCCATCGCGCTCGGGCGCGACCCTGCGTTCCGCGTGCGGCTGCAGGCCGACCCCGAGTTCTGGCTCTGGGGCCTGCGATTCCTGCTGGAAGCGTCGCCGGGCCGCTTCCTGGGCAACACGGACCACCTGTTGACCATGGCGAAGCACACGCGCGAGCTGCTGCAAGGGCTGCTGCACGCGCTGCCCCTGACATTCGACCATGCGACGTCGGGCAAGATGATCCTGTACGAGAACGCGGCAGCCTGGGATGCGGCCGCCGACGTGCGCAAGCTGAAGCGCCGGATGGGCATCGAGCAGCAGGTACTGAGCCGCGCCGAAGCCACCGTGATCGAACCGGCGCTGGAGCTCTACCCCGACCGCATCGAACGCGTGCTCTACAGCCCGGACGACGCAGCAGGCCGCCCCGACGCCTTCTGCCGTGCGCTGGTGGAGGCGCTGCGCAGCCGGTTCGGCCTCGTCACGCGGTTCGGTCAGGAGGCCGCCGGCATCGTGCTGGACCAGGGGCAGGTGGTGCAGCTGGCACTGCGCGGGTGCGAGCCCGTCTCCTGCGACCAACTGGTCCTGGCCACGGGCAGCGCCACCAGCTTGCTGCCTTGGCGCGAGCGGCCCTGGGGCGAGCTGTGGCCCGTGCAGGGCTACTCGATCACGGCACCGGCCACGGCCGACGCAATGCGGGTGTCGATCACCGACCTGAAGCGAAAGATCGTATTTGCCCGCCTGGGCAGCGAGGTGCGCGCGGCAGGGCTGGCGGATCTCGGGGCGCGCAAGTGCCGGTTCGATGGCGCTCGTTTCGATACCTTCCGGCAGTCGGCCGTCCAGGCCTTCGGGCCCGCCTTCGACCATGGCCACGGCGTGAACCTGCAGGCGTGGACTGGCGCTCGCCCCTGCACACCGTCGTCACGGCCAATCGTGCGCGCTGCGGGCAGCGTGCGCGGGCTGTACCTGAACCTGGGCCATGGCACGCTGGGCTGGACACTATGCCTGGGGTCGGCACAGCGTCTGCTTGAGATCATGACGGTGCGGCACGGCGCTTGATGAACAAGCCGGGTTCGACGCCGAGTCTCCTCAAGCGATCCGCGTCCGGTCGACTTTTCCTTCCCACAGGCCGCGCCGGTAGCACCACGGGCCCTGCGCGTCCATGAGCATCAGCGCCACGCCAGTCGCCACGCTGAGGTAGATCGTCACCCCAGCACCACAGGGGTTGCGGCCTTCACGTGCTCAGGCGACTGCGGCCTTCCCAAGTGGCCATCTTCGCCCGGCAACACGTCGACGACCGAGACCCGTCCGGCGCCATCCGGCAGACCTCGCGTTTCGCATCGGCAAGCCCTTGGGCGATGGCGTGGTGGCGCGCAGGTGCCAGCGCGATGCCTCCCGTAGTGTGAACAGGCCCTAGACCAGTGCCGCCATCTCCTGCACCAGCCGGTCGATCATGACATCGGTGTGCGTCGCGCAGGCGGCGATGCGCAGCGCGCCTTGCTCCCCCACGCCTGGGTAATTGCGCGAGTGCGCGACCGCGATGCCTCGCTCCAGCAGTGCGCGCTGGACGCGTGCCATGTTGGCGCCATCGCCCACCTGCACGCAGACGATGGGCGTCGGCCAGTCAGCCACCTGCAGCCCCAGGCCACGCAGGCCTGCGCGTAGCCGGGCGATGTTGTGCCGCAGCCGCTCACGCAGCGCCGGCTCCGCGAGCAGAATGCGCAAGGACTCGGCGGTCGCCCCGGCCACCGGGGCGGACGGGGCCGCCGCGCCGTGGAACCAGCGGGCGCGCTCTCTCAGCGCGGCGACATACGGCCGGGAGCCGGCGACCACGCCTCCCGCACCACCCAGAGCCTTGCTGAGCGTACCGCACATCCAGGCGCTGCGGCCCGGATCGGCTTGCGTGGCGACCTCGTGCGTGACGTTCACCCGGATCGGGCGGCCCGAGACCTCGGCAGCATGCTCGAGCGTGCCGCGCCCGTTCGCACCCAGCACGCCCACGCCATGCGCGTCGTCCACCACCAGCACGCCGCGGCCGTGCTCGTCGATCGCGTCAAGGTAGTCACTCGCAGGCGCCACGTCGCCCAGCACCGGTGACACTCCGTCGCACATCACCGCGACCCGGCCGCCCTGCGCATGCGTGCGCAGCAACTCGCGCAGGTGTTGCGCGTCGCCATGACGAAACCGGGAGACCCGTGCGCAGTGCTGCGCCATCGCGTCCTGTGAGGCCAGGTGCACGCATTCATCGGCCAGGACGTGATCGAACTGGGTCTGTGCGCACTGCATCAGCAGGCTGGGACCGGCGTAGCCGGTCACGATATACAGGGCCTCGTCGGCACCAAACCAGCGCGCCGACAGCTGCTCCACCTGCAGCAGCAGCGGTGACTCGCCATAGCCGGTTCGGCTGGTGGCCGGATGCAGTCCGAAGCGGCGCACCGCCTGGCAGGCCGCATCGATCACACGCCGGTCGCCTTGCAGAGCCAGGTAGGCTGTACCGGAAAAGTAGAGGACCGGCCGCCCGTCGATGACGGTCTCGGCACCCACGGGCGCTTGCATGATGGACATGGCGGCAAGCATAGCGGCCTGAGCCCGGCCCGTCCGGTGTGAGGGCGGTTAAGCTCGTCGCCATGGCGAACACCCCAGGCAAACTGTCCGGCGGACCCACGGAGATGGACGACTACGTCGAGTGGCTCGACCGGCTGTGGACAAGGCGGCTCAGACCCCCCCGCCAACCTCGGCCCGAGTTGTCGATCGGCATCCTGCTTTGGCCGGGTTTTCCGATGATGTCGCTCGGCGGCATCATCGAGCCGTTGCGCCATGCCGCTGACTATGCCGATCGCTCGCGCCCGCTCTACTGCCGCTGGTCAATCATGGGCGACGCGACCGTTGCGAGCTGCGGAATCCGCGTGTCGGCCGACTCGGGCTACGTGAATCCGCATGAGTTCGACTACGTAGCCGTGATCGGCGGGCTGCTGCCACAACTCGACCAGGGCGCTGCCCGCCATCGGGAGTACCTGCGCGTGGCCGCTGCGGCCGGTGTGCCGCTGATCGGCGCGTGCACCGGCGTGTTCGTGCTGGCGCAGGAGGGCCTGCTCAGTGGCGTCAAGGTGTGCGTGCACCCATTTCACCAGCGCGAATTCCGCATGGCGTTCCCGCGCATACCGATCACCACGCGCCAGGACTTCCTGGAGCAGGGCCAGCGCATCACCGTGCCCGGCGGGGTGTCCATCCTCTCGTTGATGGCCGAACTGATCCGCCGCCACTGTGGGCCCGACCGCGCGGCCAAAGCCGTGCATCAGCTCTCGCTGACCGAACGCAAGGGCATGGGCGCCTTCGAGCGGGCCCGTGCGGCCGAGTTGCGCCCCGTCGATGATCCGCGTGTGCAACGCGCCGTTGTGCTGATCGAGAGCCTGCAGGGAACCGGCATCGCACCGAAACAGGTGGCCGACACGGTGGCCTTGTCGCTGCGCCAACTCACGCGCCTGTTTCGCGACGCTCTGGGCATGACACCCAAGCACTACATACTGCAGACCCGTCTGCGCCACGCGCGATTTCTGGTGGAGAACAGTGCCATGCCCATGACCGCGATCGCGCTCGAGACCGGCTTTGCCGATTGCGCGCATTTCTCCAGCTCCTTTCGAAGTCGTTTTGGTGCATCGCCCACCCGTGTGCGCGACGGCAGCGCCTCTGTCCATGGCTGAGCCCCCCTCACCGCTCAAGGCCGTGCTGTTCGACCTGGACGGCACGCTGATGGAGACCGCGCCCGAGATCGCCGACGCGCTCAACGACACGCTGGCGCGCTGGGGCCTGGCGCCGGTCGACCTGGCCCAGGTGCAGGGCTGGATCGGCGACGGCGCCCGCACCACGCTGGCGCGCGCCCTGGCGCATGCGGCGGCGCAGGGCGGGCAGCCGCCCGAGCTGGCCACCGCCTGGGATGGCTACGCGCACGACTACGAACGGCGCACCGGCACGCACAGCCATGTGCACGCCGGCGTGGTGAGCCTGCTGCAGCGCCTGCGCGCGCGCGGCCTGGCCTGCGCGGTGCTCACGAACAAGCCGCAGGCCTTCGCGCGCAAGGTGCTGGCCGCGCACGGGCTCGAGGCGGCCTTCGACCTGGTGGTGGGCGGCGACACCCTGCCGGTGCACAAGCCCGACCCGGCCGTCATGCGGCATGCACTGGCCGAGTTGGGCGTGGCGGCCCACGAGGCGGTGCTGGTGGGCGACTCGGTGATCGACGTGCGCACCGCGCGTGCCGCCGGCGTGGCCGTTTGGGTTGTGCGCCACGGCTATCCGGCCGGTCGCTTCGAGGAGGCGGATGCACCGGACGGCTTCATCGAACACTTCGACGCGTTCGATCCGTAGTCCGTACGGTGACCCGTCTGCGCACGACGGCCTGCGTCCTCCCGTTTTGTGTGCACACGTCACAAATCGGCGCAGACTTCCTCACCACCTGTCGCGACGCTGGCTGCACACACTGAGGGCACCCCACCGAAGCATGCCCCGGCCTTCGCCGGGCCGGTCGGGCAGGAGCTCTCCCCATGCTTGCCCCCGCTGAACGCAGCGCGCTCTACCGCATCACCACGTCTGAATCGCAGGAGGCCGCGGCGCCGCAAGAGCTGGACCTGCTGCGTGCCGCCATCAACCAGGTGGACTACGGCCTGCTGGCACTCGATGCCGATTCCGGCCGCGTGTACTTCGCCAACGCCGTGGCGCGAGGCCTGCTGGTGGCGCCCGAACCGAACCTGCCGACCCCCCGACCCGAAACCGGCCTGCGCGTCGAGCAGGGGCGCCTGGTATGCGCGCGCAGCACCGATGCGCCCCAGTTGCGCACCGTGCTCTCCCGCGCCCGCAAGGGCCTGCGCGGCCTGCTGAGCCTGGGTCGGGGCCCAGCCGCGGTGCCGGTGGCGGTGGTGCCGCTGACGACGTCCAGTCTGGCCGGGCTGCCGATGACAGGTCGCGTGGCCGAAGCCATGGCCCCGGGCGATCCCGCTGCTGCGCCTGACAACGCCTGTGCCCTGCTCGTCTTTGCCAAGCAGCAACTGTGCGACGAATCGACCGTCACGCTGTTCGCGCGCCAGCGCGGGCTCACCAACGCCGAGGGCCAGGTGCTGGCCCAGGTCTGTCGCGGCTTGCGCCCCACGCAGATCGCCGACGACCACGGCGTGCGCATCTCCACCGTGCGCACACAGTTGCGCAGCATCCGCGCCAAGACCAGCGCCCACACCATCCGCGAGCTGGTGCACATGGTGTCGGTGCTGCCGCCCATGGCGCGCCAGGTGCCGCTGCACGGCGGGGGCTGAGTCAGCCCTGCAGCGCGGCCCACATCTCCCGATCGCGCTCGGCCGTCCAGATGCGCGGATTCTGGATGCCGCGGGCCTCGTCCCACGCGCGGCTCACGTCGAACGGCAGGCAGTGCTCGTAAATGAACACGTCGCCGAACAGCGGGTCCATCTGCTTGCGCGTGTGCGCCATCGTGGCTTTCAGGTCCATGCCGGCGGCGGCGGCCTGTTGAGCGCAGCGGTACAGGGTTTCGACCCAGAGCTTGGTGTAGTCGAGCGCGCGATTCACGTCGGCCTTGCCCTTCATCGCCTCTCCGCGGCCCGGCACCAGGGCGCTGGCGCCCAGCGCGCGCAGCGCCTCCAGCGTGGCGGGCCACTGCGCCAGGTGCGCGTCGCCCGTGTAGACGCCGGCCTTGTACTCCACCAGGTCACCACTGAAGAGCACGCCTTCGTCCTCCACCCAGGCGATGGTGTCGCCCCGCGTGTGGCTGGGGCCGGGGTGCCAGATCTGCACCGCAACGCCCCCCAGATTGATGCTCAGGCGGCCCGGCACCTCGCCGCGCGTCGGGTCGCCGCCGCCCACCACCAGCGTCGGCCAGGTCAGGCCGGGCACGCTGTCGGCCCCGCGGAACAGGCGCGGGAAGCGCTCCATCTCGCTTTGCATGTCCTGCGCGCCGCGCTCGCGGATGAGTTCGAGTGTGCCCTGGCTTGCGATGATCTCGGTAGCGCCTTCGGCCGCGAAGGCATAGGCCCCCAGCACGCGCACCGCGTGGTAGTGGGTGAGCAGCACGTACTTGATCGGCAGCTGGCTCACCGCGCGGATGCGCCGGATCAGGTCTTGCGCGAGCACCGGCGTGGCGGTGGCGTCGCTCACCAGGATAAAGCGATCACCGATGATGACGCCCGAGTTCGGGTCGCCCTCGGCGGTGTAGGCCCAGCAGTGCGCGCTCAAGCGCTCGAACGTGATCTTCTTGTCGGCCAGGTCGGCCTGCGAGGCGAATGCCTTGGTGCTCATGGCGGCTCCTTCGGGGGGTCGGTGCACTGTACCCGAGCATGGCATGGCCGAGACCCCGCGGGGCGTGGACTACAGTGCCTCGATGTTCGAGCGCTTGTTCCGCCACTTTGAAGACCAGGTGGCCGCCACCGCCCCCCCGCCTGAGGCCGCGCCGCCCGGCGGACTGCTGGCCTTCTACTGGCACTTCATCGGGCAGGCACGCGGCCTGTTCCTGGCCATGCTGCTGAGCTGCCTGCTGGTGGCGCTCAGCGACACCGCCATCCCGATCCTGATCGGCCAGCTGGTGGCGTTGATGACTGCGGCCGACCGCGCCCAGGCCCTGCGCGAGGCCTGGCCGATGCTGACCGCAATGCTGGCGTTCCTGCTTGTGCTGCGCCCGCTCGTGCTGCTGTTCGACAGCCTGCTGCGATTCAACGCCGTGATGCCCGGGCTGACCAGCCTGGTGCGCTGGCAGAACCACTGGCACGTGGTGCGCCAGAGCTGGCCGTTCTTCCAGGACGACTTCGCCGGGCGCATTGCCAACCGCGTGGTGCAGACCGGCAATGCCCTGCGTGAGAGCGCGGTGTCGGGCGTGCGCGCGGTCTGGTACATCGTGATCTACGGGCTCACGACGCTGGTGCTGCTCTGGTGGGCGGACTGGCGCCTGGCGCTGCCCACGCTGGCCTGGTTCGCCGCCTACGCGCTGTTCCTGCGCCACTTCGTGCCGCGCCTGCGTGATCTGGCCAAGGCCAGTTCGGAGGTGCGCTCGGGCGTGGTCGCGCGCGTGGTGGACACCTACACCAACATCCTCACCGTGAAGCTCTTCGCGCGACCACGCGACGAAGACCGCTACGTGCAGGAAGTGATCGACGCGCACAAGGCGGCCATGGCACGGCACATGCGCCAGGTCACGCGCTTCATCGTCACGCTCTCCATGCTCAATGCCCTGCTGCTGGTGGCCACGACAGCGATCGGCCTGTGGCTGTGGCAGCACCACCGGCTGGAGGTGGGCGTGTTCGCCATGGCGCTGCCGCTGGCCCGATACCGAAGGTGAGGAATCGCGCACGCTGCGCCCGCTGCAGGCCGCGGCCATCACTTACCGCATCGCGTTCGGGCCGCGCGCAGGGCAAAAGGTGCTG
>Ga0172373_10007689_pt1 | contig 13892 bp, 12 predicted proteins | sample Lak10m_2_FD_114546 | JGI IMG/M metagenome (GOLD analysis project Ga0172373, IMG submission 114546) | Freshwater microbial communities from Kabuno Bay, South-Kivu, Congo - kab_092012_10m | ecosystem: Environmental > Aquatic > Freshwater > Lake | place: Democratic Republic of the Congo... | reverse complement strand
GCGCAAGCAAAGCGAGCGCAAGCAAAGCGAGCGCAAGCAAAGCGAGCGCAAGCAAAGCGAGCGCAAGCAAAGCGAGCGCAAGCAAAGCGAGCGCAAGCAAAGCGAGCGCAAGCAAAGCGAGCGGCGCAAGCCCGCCAGCCGACGGGCGCCGCAAGCGCGCGGCAGCGGGGATTTCGAGCGCTTGCGCTCGAAATCAATAAGCTCTTGAATTTCCTCGTGTATTCCGGATATGGCGGTTCCTCCGCCATGTCCGGAATACACGAGGAAATTCAACCCGGCGTGAAGGGGTGGGCGGTGCGAAAGCGCTGCAGGGCGATGGTGAGGGCAGCGTCGCGCTCGCGGCCGGCGGCGTGGAAACGCACAAGGAGGGCGGCCATCGGCATCGCCGACAGCGGCGTGGCCGCCGTGACGACGGTGCCGGCGAGGGAGCGCTCGAGGGCCTCCTGCTCCGCCCGCGGCAGGGCGAGGCGGCGCCCCAGCTCGTGGGTCGGGCCGCTGCGGTGGTCGGCCTCGACGGCGTCGAGCCAGGCGAGCACGCCCTTCTGCCAGGTGTCGTCGCCAGCGAAGGGCTTCTCGGCGAGCACGGCCGTGCGCGCCCGGGTGCAGTGCAGCGGGGTGGTGTCGAGGACGTCGACGGTGCGGCCCTTCTGCAGGGCAGCGACGAAGTCGGCGCGGGCGAGCTCGACGGGGCGACGCAGGCGGTCGAGTCGGCGCTCATGGGGCACGGGGTTGTCATCGGGGAGGCGCACCGGCTGCCACGCCAGCGTGGCCGACGCCGACCGCTTGTCGCTCAAGCGCTCCAGGGCGATGGTGGTCGTGAAGCGCCCGTCGGGGCCGCGCCGCCCCGTCACGCGGCCGGAGACGAGCTCGGCGCCGCAGGCGAAGCGCAGCAGGCTGTCCTCGGTGTCGTTGGTCTCCATCTGCAGGAGGCGCTGGTTGACGGTGGCGACGACGGCGCCGCTCCAGCACAGGGCCGGGTCGCTCGTCGGCAGCTGGGTGCCACAGCGGATCGGAACGTCGCCGTGGATCGGCTCACAGACGATCGGCGCCGCCACCCGGACGAGCTCCTCGGCGGCGGCCGCCTTCGCGGCCTCGAAGCCGATCCCCTGCAGGAAGGGCTTGAGCTGCACATCCCGCTCGGCGTTGCGGGCGGCGATGTCGACGGGGAGGGCGAGCGCGGCGACGAGCAGGACATCGAGCATGGCAGCAGTGTGGCCGATGAGGGCGCCGGCTGTCCCCCGCTTTCGCACGACTGAAGCGGTCGGTTCTCTATGCGATCCCCCGGCCCGGGTGGGGTGGGTGGATGATGGCACTGGGCGAGACCGGGCTCGTGCGATGGGCGGTGGGGCGCGACGCCGTCTACGAAGACGTCCTCGATCGCTATGTCGCCCACCTCCGACGTCCCAGGGCGCGCGGGCTCGTCCTGCTCGACATCATCCACGGCGCCAGCACTCCGGATGCCGAGCGCCGCCGGGCCGTCGCCGCAGCGGTGCGGGAGATCGCCAGAAGCGGCGAGATCGTGGGCCACGTCGTCGTCACCAACTCCAGCGTCGCCCGCGGCGTGCTCGCTGCCATCAACTGGTTTGCGGACCCGGGCTTCCCGGAGGTCGTCGTCGCCACGCCGGCCGAGGGCCTCGCAGGCGAAGCTCGTCGATGGACTCGTTGCTACCGCCGTATCGCGGCGCCTCGCACGGCTGCCACCCGCCGAGCGCCCGGCGATGCACACCTTCGAGGAGTTCCGCACGCTCGCCGACGTCGAGGCCCAGCGCACCATCACCGGCTGCGACGAGGGCAGCGCCAGCTGCCTCGCCGAGGTCGCCGGTGCCCTCGGCGCCCGCTACGTCGTCAGCGGCACCCTCGGCACGCTCGGGGCCGAGGTCGTCCTGCAGCTCACCCTGCTCGACACCCGCACGGCGCGCACCCTCGCCCGCGGCGGCGCCAGCGGCGCCGACGTCGCGGCGCTGCGCGCGGCCATCGACGGCGCCGTCGTCGAGGTCCTCGCCCCCATCGTCGAGGTCGACGTGGAGGTCGAGGCCCGCGCTGCGTCCGGCGGCCCGCCGTGGGGCGCCATCGTCGGTGGCACCGTCGCCGGCCTCGGCGTCACCGGCGCCGTCGTCGGCTTCGGCGGCCTGGCCCTGCTCGACGCGCGGCTCGCCCCGACGTCGACGGCGACCCTGCCCGAGAAGGAGCAGGCCCTGAAGTTCGCGTGGCCGGCCCTGTGGGTCGGCGTCGGCGGCGCGGCGGTGGCGGTGGCCGGCACGGCGGCGGCCGTGCTGCTGCCGGGAGGCGAGTGACGATGCGACGCGTGATGTCTGTGGCCCTGCTGCTCGGGCTCGGTGTCGGCGGCATCGCCGGCTGTCGTGCCCTCGGTGGCGTCGTCGGCTGCGACGATGACGCCGACTGCGACGACGGCGAGCTGTCCTTCGGCGTCTGCGGCGACGACGGCGTCTGTGTCGCCCGCGGCACCCGCCCCGGTGAAGGCGAAGGCGAGGGTGAAGGCGAGGGTGAAGGCGAAGGAGAGGGCGAAGGCGAGGGCGAAGGCGAGGGCGAAGGCGGCGTCGACCTCGTGCTGATCGCCGAGAACTCCGGCTCCATGAACGCCAAGGTCGGGTTCCTGCTCCCCGAGGTCACGGGCGCCGGCGGCTTCCTCGACGACCTCTTCGCGCTCCCGATCGACCTGCGGGTCATGGTCATCAACGCCGACCAGGCCTCCGACACGGCGACCCATGGCGTGGCGCAGCGCTGCACGACCCGGGGGCAGACGATCCACCTGCACACCGACGTCGGGACGGTCCGCTGCGTCGTCGACGCGCTGTGGGCCAGCAACCAGGGCTCGGGCACCGAGCAGCCCCTCGCCGCCCTCGTCACGAGCCTGTCGACGCGCGCGAGCGACAACGGCGATCCCCTCCGCGCCGGGGCGGCCCTGCATATCGTGCTCATCGGCGACAGCGCCGACCAGAGCGCCCAGAGCCTCGCCGAGGTCACGGGCTTCCTCGACGGGCTCGTCCCCGCCCAGACCACCGACGTCACCTTCCACGCCCTCGCCTTTGCCGGAACCAGCGAGGAGTGCCCCGGCACGTCGGACGATCCCCGCCTGGCCGGCGTCGTCAGCCACACCGGCGGCCAGCGCGGCAGCGTCTGCGATGCGGCCCAGCGAACGTCGTTCTACGCCGACGTCGTCGCCACCATCGCCGCCAGCGCCCCCTGAGGGCGTCGTCGCCCTCAGCCCCGTTCGCGCTCGAACAGCGCCAGCGCGAACGCGCCGGCCCGGGTCCGCCGCCAGCCCTCGACCTCGGCGCGAAAGGCCGGGCCCGTCGCCGACAACGGGATGAGGCGTCGCTCATAGTGGGCCGGCATGACGAGGGGCGCCGCCAGCGATGCGAAGGTGAGGTCGGCGGCGGTGAAGCGCGCGCCGCCGAGGAAGCGACGGCCGTCGACCAGGCGCTGCTCCACCTCGGCGAAGATCTCCTCGACGCGGACGCGCGAGCGTGCGGCCCCCGCCGCCGAGATCTTGAGCCCGCGCCGCAGCATGAGCTTCACGAGGGGCAGGGTCGCCCCGGCGAGGCGCCGCTCGAAGGGCGGCACCGGCGCCGTCGCGATGAGCTGCTTGAGCGCCGGCGTGTCGTCGAGGAGGAAGAAGTAGCCGAGGCGCCGCGCGTGCGGGCCGAGCACCTCGTCGAAGCGCTCCTCGAGGGCGCGGGCGTCGTCGTCGTCGACGGGGAACAGGCGCTCGCCGCGGGTGCCGACGGCGTCGGCGTGGTGGAGGATGTCGGTGGAGTCGGTCAGCGGTGGGCCGTCGTCGACGACGAGCAGCGGTGTGCTGCGACCGCCGGCCGGGCGGGTCGCGCGCGTGTGCAGGATCGGGAGGTGGGCCTCCTCGACGAAGGCGACGCCACGGCGGTCGAGGCCCCACCGGGCCTTCTCGCAGTAGTGCGAGAACGGGATCGTGAGGAGGCGGGCGACCATGGGTACTCCGGTGTCGTCGACGTCAGTCGCGTCGGCGGGCGATGACAGCGACCGTCTCCATGCTCGTGCGGCAGGGCTTCTCGAGGATGCCGAGGAGCTGACAAGTGCGCAGCGCCAGGTGGATCCAGATGGCACTCTTCTCGGTGATCTGCAGGCGCTGATAGAGGTCGAGCCACCAGCCCCCCTCGATGCCGAAGCGATAGACCGAGCGCCCGTCGACGAACTCGATGGGATGCGTGCGCGGACGCATCTCGATCACATCGAAGCCCCCGGCTTCCAGCGCCGCCCGCAGGGCCTCGGCGTTTTGTGGCACCGGCGGCAGCTCCTGCTGCACCGTCTCGGGCGAGATGTCGTAGCCCGTCGAGATGACGCGGAAGATCGGGTGCTTCGCGATGGCGAGCAGCTCCTGGAAGGAGTTCAACGTCGTCGTCACGGTCGCAAAGGTACCGCCGGGCTTCAGGGTGTCCTTCACACGGGCGATGAGCCGCTCGGGTGAGCTGTAGGCCATGACGAAGCTCGCGAGCACGAGGTCGAGGTTGCGCAGACGCGCGTCGTGCACCAGGGCATCGTCGTCGCCGTGGACGGCGATCAGGCCGGGCACCTTCTCCTTCGCGCGGGCCAGCATCGCCACCGACGGATCGAGGCCGAAGGTCTCTGCGGGCGTGAAGCGGTCGCGCACCCGACTCAAGACGGTGCCGGTGCCGCAGCCGACGTCGAGGACGCGGGCGAAGTCGCCGCCCTCGGGCAGAAGCGACAGGAGGTCGTCATGGCTCCGGCGGTAGATGCCGTAGGCGTCGTGGTCGTAGAGGGCCGCGACGGTGTCGTCGTAGGAGACGCCGTCGGGGTGGCGGGCAACAGAGGCAGTCACCCGGCGACGTTGCCACAGCCGCAGGGGCCTGTGTCGGGGGCGAACGGGTTTGCGCTCTGCCGCCCGGGTTGCGATGGCATCCAGACGGTCCCCGATGTTCGATTCCCTCCTCACCACCGGCTACATCGGCCTCTTCGTCTTCATCGTGCTGACGGGCTTCGGCCTGCCGCTGCCCGAGGAGCTGGCCGTCGTCACCGCCGGCATCATGGCGGCCCGGGGGGAGCTCGAGGCCATCCCCGCCCTCGTGGTCTGCATGGTGGCGGCCCTGCTGGGGGACTGCGCCGTCTATGGCCTCGGTCGCTTCGCCGGGCGGGCCGGGGGGCGGCTGCGCTGGCTCGTGCCGAAGGTGAGCGACGAGCGGCTGCGCTCGACCCAGGCCCTGCTGCACCGCCACGGCTTCAAGATCCTGCTCGTCGCCCGCTTCCTCGTCGGCTTCCGCTTCGCCGTCTACCTCGCGGTGGCGGCGAGCCGGCTGTCCTTCGTCCGCTTCGTGATCCTCGACAGCGTCTGCGTCGTCGCCGTCGTCGGCAGCTTCTTCGCCCTCGCCCACGTCCTTGGTGGGCGCTACGGCGACGCCCTCTTCGAGACGCTGCACACGGGGCATCTCGTCGCGACCGCCGTCGTCGTTGTCGTCGCCATCGTCGCCTTCTTCGTCTGGCGCTGGCGCCAGGGCCGCGCCGCTGGGACTGACGGCGGCGCTACCAGCGCAGCGCGCTGAACCAGGGGACCTCGGCCTGCAGGGCGGCGAGCACGGCATCGGGATCGACGCCGGGGCTCATCAGCCTGGCCCGGGGGAGGCGGCGATGTCGACGGCGCGCAGATCCATGACGAGAACGGCGTCGCCGGACGGCGGTGTCGACGCCACAGGCGCCGGCGATGCCGCCGACGACGACACCAGACCGGCGAGGAGGACGGCGGAAACGAGGCTGAAGGCGCCTACGGTCCGGACCATGCCACGCCGGTGCGGGCCCGACCACCGGTGGCCGGAGGCGGCGGTCTTTGCCACGATGGCGGCATGGCCGAGACCACCCTCGACGTGCGCCACCTGCCAAAGGCCGAAGCCTGGGCGGCGCTGCGTGACCAGCTCGACGCGATCCTCCGGGGCGCCCACGACGACGAAGCCCGCATGGCCACCATCGCCTGCGTGCTGCACCACGGCTTCGGCTTCCTGTGGACGGGCTTCTATCGCGTCGTCACGCCGACGCTGCTGCGGGTGGGCGCCTACCAGGGCACGCTGGGCTGCCTCGAGATCCCCTTTGGCCGGGGCGTGTGCGGCACCGCCGCCGCCGAGGCCCGCACCGTCGTCGTCAAGGACGTGCACGCCTTCGCCGGCCACATCACCTGCGACGCCCGCTCGCAGAGCGAGATCGTGGCCCCGGTGTGGAACGCCCGCCGCGAGCTCATCGCCGTCCTCGACATCGACAGCAGCGTCCCCGCCGCCTTCGACGACACCGACGCCGCCGCCATCGAAGGGCTCCTGCAGGTGTTCGCGCAGCCGGGTTGAAGATCCAGCGCGCGTCTGCTCCGTGGCCGGCCTGCTCTTCGAGGTGGGCTTCCCGATCGCGCTGCGCTGAACGAGCCGCTATGGCCGTCGTCGACCATGACGAACAACGACGTCCTCCGCCGCCTGCGCTACATCTTCGACCTCTCCGATGCGCGCATGATGGCGCTGTGGGCCCTCGGTGGTCGTCAGGTGTCGCGGGCGACGATGAGCGACTGGCTCAAGCGCGACGACGACCCGGCGTTTCTGCCCTGCCCCGACGAGGCCCTCGCGGTCTTCCTCAACGGCCTCATCACCGACCGCCGCGGCGCCCGTGAAGGGCCGCCGGCGCCGATCGAGAAGCGCCTGAGCAACAACGCCATCCTGACGAAGCTCAAGATCGCGTGTGCGCTGTCCTCCGACGACGTCATCGCCGTCATCGCCAGCGCCGGCCACGCCATCACGGCGCCCGAGCTGAGCGCGTTCTTCCGCAAGCCCGACCACAAGAACTACCGGGTCTGTCAGGACCAGGTGCTGCGGAAGTTCCTGCAGGGCCTGCAGCGCTGCTACCGCCCGACGACGGGCAGCGGCGAGGTCACCGACGGCCGCGACGACGACGACACCGGCCAGCGCTGACGCCAGGTGGGCGTCGCCCAGCAGAACCTCAGTCGAGGGACGCGCGCAGCGCGAGCACCGCCGCGAAGCCCTCGTCGCAGGTGGGCTTGATCTGGTCCGGCGGCAGCACGAAGCCCGAGCCTGCGCGGGGGCGCAGCTCGATCGTGTACGAGAGGGCCTCGGCCTCGCCGTACATGTAGTCCGTCATCGTGCCGGCGGCGGGGTAGAGCTCGACGCCACGGATGAGGCGGTAGCGCGTGCCGTGCTCGTCGAAGATGGCCGACGCCATGGTGTCGCCGATGGCGGCGAGGCGGGCGTGGTCGTCGGTGCGACGCGAGCTGTGGTTCCACGGGAACAGCACGAGCTGGCCGTAGGCGTGGAAGTCCACGTGCAGCTTCACGGCCTCACGACGGGCGAGGTCGCGCAGCGCGCTGCTCTCGGGCTCGGAGAACGGGCCCTCGCCGCGGTAGGTGTCGGAGCGCATGTTGGGACTCGAGCCGCTGCCGCCCCAGGCCACCGCCCAGTTGCGGTTGAGGTCGACGCCGTGGCTGCCCCGACGGTTCTTGCGCCAGTAGCGGTCCTGGCCCCACGAGTACTGGTAGCCGTCGGGGTTCACGACGGGCACGACCCACACCTCGCTGCGGTCGACGACGGCGCGGACCTCCTCGTCGTGGTCGGCCTCGCGCACGAGGCGCTCGGCGACGCACATCGACGTCATCGCCGCGATCCACTCGCGGGCGTGCTGGGTGCCGTTGATGAGCACCGGGACGTCGTCGTCGTCGTCGCCGCCGATGCGCAGGGCCTGGATCGGCCGGCCGTCGAAGGAGGCGCCGATCGTGTGCAGGCTCGCCCGCTGCGGATACAGCGCCGCGAGGTGCTCAAGCCGCGCCTCGATGGCGGTGTAGTCGCGAAACTCGGAGAACCACAGCTCCGGCGCGTCGGTGGCAGAGACCGTCATCGTCGTGGCGAGGCGCGAGGCCTCGGCACGGGCGCTCGCGTCGATGTCGTCGTCGAGCACCGTCCAGCTGACGCCTTCGGCGGCGAGGCGCCCGAGGTCGCGATGCTGCAGCACGACGTCCAGCGGCAGGCCCGGACCACGCTGCTCGCTCCAGACGTCGACGGCCAGCGCGCTCGCCATCGCGCAGGCCTCCTCGTCACGGCAGTCGACGCGGATGGCGACGCGCCGATCGTCGAGCTGGAACCAGTACGCGATGGCGGCGCCGATGGCGATGCTCGCCGCGCCAGCCAAGACCGTGCGCCGCGCGTCCGGGGGGAGGCCGAGAGAGGGTCCACTCATGCCATCAGGGTAGCGAATGGAGATGGCGACGTCCCGAAAGCCCCCGCCCTGCCGATCCGGGACACCGCGTCAGGCCCGCGCCGCGATCCAGGCGGCGACCCCGGCGTTGAGGGCCTCGCCCTCGCCGTCGAGCAGCACGTTGTGCCCCGTGCGCTCGAGCCAGCGCAGCGCCTTGTCCGTCGACGACACCCCGCGCAGCACGGCCGCGCCGCTGTCGGGCTGCACCGTGCGGTCGTGTCGACCCTGCACGAGGAGCAGCGGCTGATGCACCGCGCGCAGATCCGCCGCACGAGGCGCTGCAGCCGCCACACCTCCCCTGCCCCCCACAGCGGCGTGCGGTCGTAGCACCAGTTCCGCGACGCCGTGGTCGGATCGTCGTCGACGGGCGCCCGCAGATCGTAGCGCAGCACATGCCGCGCGAGGATCGTGAGCGGCAGCAGCCGATGGGCCCGCAGCGCCGGCGACAGCGCGACGACGCCGTCGACCGCCACCACGCCCTCCTCGGCAAGCCGCAAGACGAGCAGCGACGACGAAGAGGCGACTCGACGCAGACCACCGGCACCGTCACCCCGCGCCGCGCGACGCCGACGAGGGCGGTGCGGCGGACGGCGGGGTGCAGGTTGAGGATCGGCTCGATGGCCGCCGCCGGGCCTGTCCGGTCGTCGCAAGCCGTGGCCCGGGCTCCGCAGCCTCGCCCCGGGAGTGCTTGTGCCGTTCATCGGCTCGCTGGCGCCGTTCGTCGCTGGACGCCTCCGCGACCCTGCCGGCGCGCGCAGGCTGCGCTCCCGCAGGAGTCGTCTCCTTCCTGGTCGCCTGCCTGGAGCAGGGGCGAGGTCCGGCCGGTGCGCACTCCCGTGCGCAAGCTGCGCAGCTTTGTGTCGAGTCCTTGTGAGGCGCCTTGCGCAAGCGACGCTGCCTGCCGGCCCGCGCCGCGCACGGACGTGGCCTGGGCGGTGGCATCGTGATTGCTACGAGCGCACTGCTCTCGGAGGTCGGATGTCGACGACGTCGCTCAGCTCCCTGGTCGGATTCGCGCACCGCTTCGGCGCCGCGGTCGCACTCTCCTTCGCCACGGCCTGCGGCCCCATCGATGGACCCATCGACGACGAGGGCGCGCTCGACCTCGAGGAGGCCGCGAGTGACGAGGAGGCGCTGACGGGCCGCGACCTCGCCCGCGTGCGCAAGGTGGTGAACCCGAACGAACAGTTCACGGGCGAGTGGGTCGGCGGCACCCAGCGCACGCGCTTCACCTCGATTTCGCCCGACGGGCGCATCATCATCGACAACGCCGGTGAGCAATGGTTCCTGACGCCGACGCAGGCGCCAAACAGTGGGGAGCTGTCGGCGAGCGGCCTGATGAACGTGCACTTTCTCGACAACCTGATTGTGAAGGACGCGGGCGGCAAACCCGTGTCGGTCGAGGTGACGACGAGCGACGGCTCTGCTCCCGTTGCTGGTGAGGGCGGCATCAGCAACCAGATGGCGTTCACCGCGGACCCGCGCCTCGGCGGTGGCTTCCCGGTGCGCATCGGCGGCAACAGCGACGCCGCGCGCCTGAGCGCCTGCAGCGTCGCGGACCCGAGCGGGATCGTGTCGACGCCGAGCAGCGCCTACGAGTGCCGTCGCATGTTGCTGGTCGAGCCCATCGGCAAAAAACTGCACTCGGCCGAGATCGCGATCGTCACGAAGACCTTCGACGAAGCGAACCCGAACGCGCGGCGCCGGGTGCTCGAGATCGTCGACGCCCGCTTCGTGCGCAAGTTCCAGCTGATCGGCGATGGCGTCGTGGGCATCGAGCCGACGGCGACCGCCGACAGCCGCCTGCTCGTCTTTGCGACGGGGCGGCCCCTGTTCGTGTTCAGCGAGACGCCGTGGGACCCGGCGAGCTTCAGCGCGCCAAAGAGCCTCTTCCTCCTCAACAAGACGGTCGCTGAGGGTGGCATCGCCGACCAGGAGGTCTGCCTCGCGACGCGCGATGGCACTGGCAGGTGCCGGGGCTCCCTCGTGCGCTTCAAGGAGCGCTATCCGCTCGCGGCCTATCCCTTCCTCAACGCCGACGGCAGCGCCTACACGGGCATGGGCGGGCAGGGCAGAGACTTCAGCGGCACCTATCCGTGGATCGCCTTCGATGGCACCGAGCTCTTCTTCGGCCTCGGCAACCAGAACGGCGGTCGCAGCATCCGCACGCTCCTCGGGCAGGGGACGAAGGGCACCTTCAAGTACGTCGACCATCAGGTGAACGCCGCGCGCGGTCGCTACTGCGTCTCGCCCTTCGTCCGCTCGCTCGGGCCCACCGACACGGGCTGCGTCGAGGGGGATGGCACGCGCACGGCGCAGCCCCTCGGCACCTCGACCGGCCTGTGGCGCGCCTTCCCCGAGCAGGAGGAGGCGCTGCTGCCGCTCAATCGCCGCACGCCGATGCACGTGCTCGTCGACCACAACAACCTGCTCGGGCCCTTCGGCGCCACCAACTTCAACACGCGAGGCGAGAACGAGCGCCGCATCTACGTCGAGGTGCCGATGGATGACTTCTCCGACGGCAACTTCGTCGCCTACTTCCATATGAACGAGCTCTTGAAGGTGAACAACGATCGCATCGACGCCTTCGACGTGAGCCGCACGCCCGACACCTCGGGCAACTTCTACACGGCCGCCTTGAGCGGATCCGCGCTTTTCCCCTTCGAGCACGACGGCAACCAGGACCTGCCCGGCAAGGTCAACCCGGGCTTCCTCGGGCGGGCGATCTACCTGCGGCGTGACGGCGGCGTTGTCGTCAGCCGCGCGGCGGCGCGAGCGCGCCCGACGGGCGGCGGGGTGGAGGGCCCGCTCGGCTCGAGCTTCGACCAGCTCACGGTCGAGCTGGCGGCGAAGCTGCTCGTCGGGCCGACGCAATTCACGGCGCTCCGCCTCGCCGAGGCGCCGAGTTCGTGGAAGCTCGAGCTCGTGAAGGAGGCTGGCAACGTGGTGGTGCTCGCGACGATCCACAAGAGCGACACCGAGACCGTCACGCTGAAGAGCGACGCGATCGCGCAGAGCATCTTCCACCACGTCGCGCTCACCGTCGAGCGCCCGACGGGCCCAGCGGGGGGCAGCACCGTCGCCCGCCTCTACCTGAACGGCGTGCAGGTGAGGACCCTGAGCTTCCGCGCGAACGTCCCCGTGCGCGCGGTGCCGGCCGGGCAGGCGAACCTGCTCGTGCTCGGACCGAACGGCAGCGATCGCAGCGCGGTCGGGGGCACGGACCTGCTGCTCCTCGATGAGGTCGCGGTCTCGAAGGTCGTGCGCTCGCCGGAGTACATCGCGAAAGCCGCCTTCCAGCGCTTCGCCACGCCGGGCTTCACGCCGGGCCGCGCCGAGCGGGAGCTGCCGAAGCTCCTCTCCATCACGGGCACCCTGCCGCTCGGCCTGAACGCGGGTGAGCTGCGGGTGCCCAACGTCGTGCTCGACCTGTTCACGGCCGGCACGGACGACCAGAAGCGCCTCAAGTTCGCCCGCATCCGCGCTCTCGGCGAGAGCCTCTTCCACGACGACCTGCTCACCACGCACAAGAGCGGTACGACCCTGGTGCGGAACGCGGGCCGGAGCTGCGCCACCTGCCACGCCGCCGCCGAGGGCTTCGCGCACGCGGGCGTGGCCTTCGACAAGAAGGTGGGCTCGACGACGGCGACCCTGGCGGTGAACACGCCGACGGCCCTCAACCGCGCCTTCGCGACGGCGCAGTTCTTCGATGCGCGCTCGCCGCACATCGTCGATCTGGTGACGAAGCCGCTTGAGAACCCTGATGAGATGGGGGGCAAGATCGTCGACGTGCTCACGGCCATCAACAGCCAGGGGGCGCGGCCGCCGGCGGGCGTGACGCGGCCGAGAGGCGTCACCACCTACAAGCAGTGGTTCACCTTCGCCTTCGGCGCGGCGGTGACGACGGTGGCGAAGGCGCAGCTCGAGCAGGCGCTGGCCATCTACACGCTCTCACTGTTGTCGGGCAGCTCGAACGTCGACCAGGTGCTGGCCGGCGAGTCGACGGGCGACACCGCCCTCGATCAGCAGCTCAAGCGCGGCGCGCAGCTCTTCTTCGGCAAGGCGCGCTGCGTGGCCTGCCACTCGGGCTCGAACTTCAGCGACGAGACGCTGCACGCCTCGGGCCCCTCGGGCCTGCCGACGAAGACGCCAACGCTGCGCGACGTGGCCTTGACGGCGCCCTACTTCCGCGACGGCTCGCGCGCGACGCTGTCGGCGGTGGTGGACTTCTACAACGACGGCGGCTGCCGGAAGAGCGAGACCCTCGGCGGCACGACGATCACCGGCCTCGCCTGCGACCCAGAGCTCTTCCCCCTCGGGCTCACCGCCAGCGAGAAGGCGGACCTCGTGACCTTCCTCGAGAACCTCAACGGCCAGTGAGCGCGGGTCGCGCCGCCCTGGGGCGTAGCGATCCCGGGCACGCCGCGAAGCACACGGAAACAGCAGCGACCGCGTGCTCCGCCCCTGGATCTGGCGAGAGAGCCAGGGTGTCCTCTGTGAGCCCTGGCATACCCGCCGGCGATCGCGGGGTGCTACCGGGCCGCATGCTGCAGCGGCCATCTTCGTCCTCGCCGCCGGCCGTTACGGTCGGTGCCGTGCCGGATGAGCGTGCGCCGCTCGTTCCCCTCGTGCTCGCGTTGCTGGTCCTGCCCGCCTGCGACTACGGGCTGCGCCTGGGCGACGATCCCTCGACGGGTGGCGACGGCCTCGCCCCCGCCAGCGACGTCGTCATCAACGACCCGCGCGACGGCGTGCACCTCGAGATCTCGTGGCGCGCCTCGCCGTCGACGTCGACGGTGCGCGTGCTGCGCGCCATCGGCAAGGACCCGGGCTCGTCGCGCGACGCCACCGCAGTCGCCGTCTACGAGGGCGACGAGGGCGCCTTCGTCGACACGCTCGACGGTGTCGCCCTCGGCAGCGAGGTGCACTACGGGGTGTTCGCCGTGCAGGGTGAAGACGCGGCCGCGGGCGCCTTCGCGAAGGAGGAGCTGTCCGCCTTCCTGGCGCCGACGGAGCTGCGCGTCGTGTAGAGCGCGCCCGGCGTCGTGAGCCTCTCGTGGAAGCGCCCCGATCCACTCGGCGACGTCGCTTCCTTCCGCGTCACGCGTACAGACAGCCAGGGCAGCGCGTCGGTCGACGTGCCGGTCGACACAAGCACCCGGGAAGATGGCCAGGCGAGAGTCGGCGAGACGGTGGCGTGGTCCGTGGTCGGCGTCGATGCTGCCGGCGCCACCACTGCGGCGGCGACGGCGACCCTGCCCGTGGATGGCAGCTCCGTCGCGCAGGTGCACGTCGTCGAGCGCCTGGACATCGACGCCTTCGCGCTCGGGCCGGGCGGGCTCGTGTTCGCGGGGGCGGTCGAGGACACCATCACGAGCGGCCCCTTCTCCTACACGCGCGCCGACGCGGTCGACTACGTCTTCGCGGGTGGGCCCGCGCCGCGCCTGATCGGGCGCTTCACGGCGGACAGCGACGACGACACGGTCTACGCGGTGGCCACGGAGGTCGATCGCGCGTCGGGCGACGAACCGCCCGAAACCGGCTCTTTCAAGCCATCAGGCGCAGGACCGCCGTCAACGCGCGGGTCGTCCGTCGGAACGGGACATTGCGCAAGCTCGCTCCGCTCGCGTGCGCAATGTGCGACGGCG
>Ga0172373_10007686_pt1 | contig 13894 bp, 10 predicted proteins | sample Lak10m_2_FD_114546 | JGI IMG/M metagenome (GOLD analysis project Ga0172373, IMG submission 114546) | Freshwater microbial communities from Kabuno Bay, South-Kivu, Congo - kab_092012_10m | ecosystem: Environmental > Aquatic > Freshwater > Lake | place: Democratic Republic of the Congo... | reverse complement strand
TCTTCGACCTCGTGCAGATCGCCTTCCATTGGGCGATGGCGGAGCGCTCGCTGCGTATCGCGGGGGCGCTTGATCCGTCGGTGACGGCCTCCTTCGGTTTCGCGGACAAGGCGACCCGGCCCTTGCGAGAGCTGCTCGACCGGCTGTAACGCGCCCGGCGCACGCGAGGCGGTGCGAGAGGGCGCTGTCGGTCTCGACGTACGCGCCAGCCCGGCTACGGCGGAGGCGACGCGGCGCACCGGTAGCCGCGCAGGACGTTGCCGACCTCCGGCTTGTCGTGGTTGCGGTTCGACGCGCGCATCACGGTGGCGTCGTAGGCGAAGGCACCGCCCCGCATCACGCGTCGCGGACACGCGCCGACCGGCTCGCCGGGCATCGAGTGGCGGCCCTGCATGTAGTCGTAGATGTGGCAGTCTTCGACCCACTCCCAGACATTGCCCGCGAGCCCCAGCACGCCCTCCGGTGTTGCGCCGCCGGGCAGCGCGTCCACCGGCACGGTGCGGCCGATGGCGAGGCATTCCTGAAGGCTCCACACCGGAAGGTCACAGAAGTTGACCCTGTCCTTCGAGGGTGCTGTCTCGCCCCACGGATAGGTGCGCCCTTGCGGGCCTCGGGCTGCAAACTCCCATTCCATCTCGGTGGGCAGCCGCGCTCCACGGCGCTCGCAGGCCGTGCGCGCCTCGTACCAGTTGACGCCATGGACGGGGAGTCCATCCGCGCCGGCGGCCTCCGTCTTGTCGAGACAGAACGCCGGTACCGTCACGCTGTGTTGAGGTCGCTCGTCGGGGTCGCCCGTCTCCGAGCCCATCATGAAGCTCCCTTCGGCGATGTAGACCATCCCCTCAGGACACCGCGGCTTGTCGCCGAGCGTAAGACCGTCCACCCCGTAGGCCGCGACACCCAGCAGGCCTGCGGCGGCGACGCCCCAGAACCATCCCGGGAGACCACCCAACGAGGCCAGCGCCGGGCCGGACGGAGCAGGCGACGGTGGCCCGCTCTCTGACTGCCCTTCGCCTCGGCCGGCGGTTGACGGAGCCGTGATCGGTGGTCGGTGCGGTGGGACGGAGCTCGGCCGGGCAGCGCGGTGCCGGGTTGCCGACGGGACAAGCAGCGCTTCGGCGAACTCGGCGCAGGAGGCGAACCGCTGCGCCGGGTCGGGTTGCATCGCCCGGTGGATGCAATCCGCGATGACCGGGTCGATCTCCGGATACACCGCCTCGGCCGGGGTGATCCGGCCTTGCACGATCGCCTGCATGGCATCGAATTCGACCGTGTCGTCGACGGGCGGCTGCAGCGTGGCAAACTCGTAGAGCGCGGCGCCGAGCGAGTAGAGATCGCTGCGTCGCGTGACGTCGGCCGCCCGGCGCACCTGCTCGGGGCTCATGTAGGCCAGCGTGCCCATGCGGGCGTCGGCGCGTGTGGCCCGCTTCTGTCCCGGAGAGTCGGCCTGCAGCTTCGCGATGCCGAAGTCCATCACGAACGGGTGAACGCCCCCGTCCGAACTCTGTCCCAGCAGGATATTTCCCGGCTTGAGATCACGGTGGATGGTGCCGTGCGCGTGGGCATGTCCCACGGCCGCGAGGACCGGACCGAAGACGTCTCGGATCTCCTCGGCGGTGGGAGGCGTCTCGCGCCGTGCGATGAGCTGCTCGAGGGTCTCGCCGTCGACAAAGTCCATGATCAGGCCGGCGATGCCCGGCTCGATCACGATGTCCCGCACCTGCACGATGTGCGGATGCAGCAGCTGCGCCTGAATCCGACCCTCGTCGAGAAACCGCTGCCGCAGCTCTTCGTCGGCCATCAGGGCCGGGTCGAGCACCTTGACCGCGTAGAGCCCCCCGAGCACCTTGTGGCGCACCCGGTAGACCTTCGCCATGCCGCCGCCGCCCAGCAGCTCCTCCACCACGAACGACCCCAGCTGGGTCCCCGGCGCGAGCAGGGGCGAGGTCGTGCTGATGTCGTCGAAGGCTGATTTTCGGCTCATGGAGTTCGGTGTCCACCCCGGCCCGGGGTTCATCATGTCGCGGGAGCAGTCTCCTGGCCCCGCGTCGGGTTCGGCGCGGGTGGCGCGATCGGGGGAGCGACGCTCGTGGATCGAGGGGTGACCATTAGAATGCTCGGACGGACCAGCGCCGCGTCGCGACCATAGTCGCTTCGGCCTTCGGAGTTGAGCCTTCGTGACACGGGGTGACGGTCCCGCGGGGGCGCGTCCAGGCGGGCCGCCGCGGGCGGATCTGTGGCAGCGGCTCTGCCCGCCGCGCTGACGGGCCTCGTGGCGTCGCTGCGCGTCGACGACCCCGAGGCGGTGTCATGGGCCGTTTCCGTTCGGTCGCGATCTCAGGCGCGCACGACGAGGACACGACACCCGCCGGGCGTGGTGATCTCCTCGCTCTCAAGCCGCGTGCCGGTGGCGCCGGTGCGCTGGTCGAAGACGACAAGCCAGGCGCGGTTGACGCGAAGGCCTGTGCAGTAGCGGTCCAGCTGCGTGAGTCCTTCGGGGACGGGGTCGCCGCCGCGGTCTCGGTGGACCTTCACCTCGATGGGCAGCTTGAGGTCGCCGTGGATGAGCAGAAGATCGAGCTTGCCGCGGCCGACGGCGAATTCGCGGTCGACCCGTCCGCCGCCGTTGGCGACGCGGTCCAGATACGTCATCAATCCGAAGTGCGCGACGGCCTCGGGATACGAGATGCGGTCCTTCATCATGTCGCGGTGGAGAGCCCAGAACGACAGGAAGTTCTCCTTGAGGCGGTCGAGGTCGAGGCGGCCGTCGACGAGCCAGACGGGCGACCAGGCTGCAATGGCTCTGCGGTCCGGTTCGGCGAAGAGTCGGATCAACGCACGCGCATAAATGGGGTTTGCCGGAAACAGACGGTCGTGGACGCCGCGTTCCAGAACGCCGAGCTCGACCGCATACCGTTCATCGTCTGAACTGACATTCGGTGCGTCGCCGGCCACCACGGGGGCGACGACGTTCATCACGCGCTCCTCGGAGAGCCGATGCGCGAGGCTGGCGAGGTGGGTCGTATTGGAATTCTCGATACGACGGATGGCCTCCTCGACATGGCCCGCGTCGATCGGCTGCGCACGATCGGTCACGAGCTCGAGGACGCAGCAGCGTGCGATGGCGTTGACGAGCCAGGGTTGTCCACGCGTTTGATCCCACACCCGCTCGAGGGCCGCGTCGGTAAATCGCTGTCCGGTCTCGTTGGTGTGCTGCGTGTAAAGGCGCACGATCTCGTCGCGGGTGAAGTTTCCGACGGTGACGAACTCGACGATGTTGAACGGGCTGCCGTTACCGGCGCCACCCATCGCGATGTCGTGGTCTCGCAAGTGGCGCATCCCGGCCAGGACGATGGCGTGGGGAAAGTGCTTGGGCCGCCGCGTGAAGCCGGAGCGGATCTGGGCGAGCATCGAGACGAACGGAAACCGGGCGAGCGTATCGACCTCGTCGATGACGACGACCAGCGGGCGATCGCAGGCAACGGTCCAACGGCCTAGGGCGTGACCGAACGCCACGCCGGCGACATCAGCAAAGCTATCCGGTGAAGGCCAGGTGAGATCCGGATGTGCATCGACAAGGGCCGTGTACCACTCACGCAGCAGACGACGTTCAGCCTCGTCTGTCTCGGTGACACCTTGCCGCGCACCCGCCGGCTCGCAGGAGAGGAGTACGGCGCGCGCCCAGCCAGCGGCGTTGATGGCGTCGACCATGGCGCGCAGCAGCGAGGTCTTGCCGCTCTGTCGCGGGCCGTTCAGTGCCAGATAGTCGCCGGATTGGAGCAGACCCAGAGCGCTCGACGTTCGCTCCAACGGCGGCAGGACATAGTGGCGAGTGGGATCGCACGGCCCCGTGGTGTTGAACATCCGCATATGTGTCACCCGTGATCGCAGAGATCGCTAGTCGTCCGACTCGTAGACATCCAGATCAACTTTGAAAATCTTGATGTCGCGCAATACTCGAACACCAATACCGTAGTTGATCATCAAGTCAGCGAGTTGTGGCCCATCTATCAACACGATGCGTTATTGAGAGGCAACCTTCTTGGCCTCCTCAAGCGCCCCCTTCGTGAATCGACTCGTGGTGACGAAGACGCCCTTGGTTGCTCCTTGACCGAGCAGGGCTCCTGCAAAAGCTCGAATCTTTTCAGCCTCGATGACGTTGGATGCATCGTATCGTTTGGCCTGAATATAGACGGCGTCGAGGCCAAGAGCATCTTCTTGAATGATCCCATCGACGCCGCCATCACCCGACTTTCCAATCCGGGCTCCTGCATCGGTCCGAGACCCGCCAAATCCCATCTTGACCAGCAGATCGACAATCAACTGTTCAAATGCGGTTGGGTCGAGCATGCGTGTTCGGTCGAGCAAGTCACTGGCGACGGCTTTCTTGAGCTCTGCTTCTGCGGACTCAATGCGTTCGAGTGGGGTCTCGGATTTCGACAAGACGTCATTGGTGTTGGCCGCGCTTGTTGAGTCACCCGCTCCCAAAGCCGCCGGCTTGTATGGCCCACTTGTAGGGGTTGTTCGCGATATGAACTCTCGAAACCTGCTTGAACGGCTCAGATCGGAAATCGTGATCTTCCCGGGAGTGCTCGCCAGAAGATCTTTCCCTGCGGCACTTGTTCGGTAGCGACCCCGCGATGGTCGATCGACGAAGCCTGCTTGCAGTAGATAGGTAAAAGACCATCGAACGCGATCTTCAGCGCGTGTACGAGTTCCCTGCGCTGTCCGCTCCGAACGATCTGAATCGGAAAGATTCAACCGGTCGGATGCGGCGTCTGTCATCTCTGCCGCTGTGAATTCCTGGTGACAGGCCAACTCCAGCACAGGACGAAAGAAACTCTGAAAATCGGGGACTGCCACGGCGCCCTCCCTCTTGTGCAAATGAAAGCAAGTGGCCGACGCCGATATCTCCTCGACCGGCCATCTGAAACGAATGATTGGCTAGACCATCGGCGCCGGCTTGCGCTTCTTCCACACCGCCGCGATCCACCGCTCCACGTCGTCCACCTGGGAGGGAATCGCGGCCGAGAGGTTGCGGTGTCCGCGCGCCGTGACGAGCACGTCGTCCTCGATGCGCACGCCGATGCCGCGGTACTTGGCCGGCACCGTGAGGTCGTCCTTCTGAAAGTAGAGCCCCGGCTCGATGGTGAGCACCATGCCCGCCTGCAGAGCGCCGTAGCGGTAGGTCTCCTGTCGGGCGCGGGCGCAGTCGTGCACGTCGAGTCCCAGCATGTGGCTGACGTTGTGCAGCGTGTAGCGCTTGTAGAGCTGTCGATCGGGTCGCAGCGCCTCGTCGGCGTCGGTGAGGATGCCCATCGCCTCCAGACCGTGTGCCAGCACCTCCATCGCGGCGCGGTTGGGCGCGAGGAACTCCGCTCCCGGTTTGACGGCGGCCATCGCGGCCTGATGCGCGCGCCACACCAGCTCGTACACCTCGCGCTGCGCCGGGCTGAACGTGCCGCTCACCGGCAGGCTGCGGGTGATGTCGGCGGTGTAGAGGTTGCGCCCCTCGATGCCGGCGTCCAAGAGCAGCAGGTCGCCGGGGCGTGCCTGCCCGTCGTTGCGCGTCCAGTGCAGGACGCAGGCGTGGTGGCCACAGGCCGCGATCGTGCCGTAGCCGACATCGTTGCCCTCCACGCGCGCCCGCAGGTTGAAGACCCCCTCCACCTCGCGCTCGCCTCGGCTCTGGCGGATGCTGGCGATCACGTCGTCAAAGCCCCGGTACGTCGCGGCGATCGCCTGTGACAGCTCCCGCACCTCGGTCGCGTCCTTGATCAGCCGCATCTCGGAGAGGGCCTCGGCGAGCGCGCGCTCCTCGTCGGGTCGCGCCGCGCACAGCGCGTCGGTGGCGCCGCTGAAGCCGCGCAGCACGCGCACCTTGCCGGGCGACGCCGTGCCGAGCACCGCAGGCAGCTCCGTCAGCGCGCGCGCCTCGTCCACCGCATAGAGCGCCGCGCTCTCGGCCACGCCGGGCCGCGAGCCGACCCAGAGCTCGCCCTTCATGCGGTCGGTGAAGAACGTCGCGTCGGTGCGCCCGTGGTTCGGCTCCACGAACAGCACGTCACGGTGGCCACCGCGGACCGGCAGGAGCACCAGCACCACGTCCGGCTCGTGACAACCCGTCAGGTAAAAGAACTCCGTCCCCGGGCGAAACCGATAGGTGGTGTCGTTGGCGCGGATCTTCTCGTGGCCGGTGGGGATCACCAGCACCTCGCCGGGAAACAGCGCAGAGAGTGCGCGACGGCGCGCGGCATGCGCCTTGGCGTGGGCGATGGCGCGCGGTGGCTTGCCGCTGCCGGCCTTCCATCCGGTGACCATGAGCTCCAGCAGCGCCTCGGGCGGGGCCGTGTCGTGGCCGGCTGGCTTGGAGGGAGTGGAGGGGCTGGGCTTCTTGGAGCTCTTGGGGGTGCGCATGGCGTCGCACTCTGCCGGCGCGGGAGCGGGGATTCAAGTCTCCGCCGGGGCCACCGTCCCATCGTGCAGCTGTGCGTCCAGGGTTCGCTGCAAGGTGAGTGGCCGGCTCGCCCCTCCCCGCCGCGATCGACTCGCCGGACGGCAGAGCTTTTGCTAAGACCCGCCCCGCCAACCTCGTTCCGGCGCCTGGCCGCCGGTGGAGCCTGACCGATGAAGCTTGCGACCTTGAACGACGGCACCCGCGACGGCCGGCTGCTGGTGGTCTCCGGCGACGGCACCCGCGCCGTGCGCGCCGACGGCATCGCGCTGACCCTCCAGGCGGCGCTCGACCGCTGGGCCGAGACAGAGGCGCCGCTGCGCAAGCTGTTCGACGCGCTGGAGTCCGGTGCCGAGGCGGGTTTTGCGCTCGACGTGCGCAGCCTGCACGCTCCCCTGCCCCGCGCCTACGAGTGGATCGACGGCAGCGCGTACATCAACCACATCGTGCTGGTCCGCAAGGCGCGCAACGCCGAGCCGCCGGCCACGCTCAAGACCGACCCGCTTGTCTACCAGGGCCACAGCGGCGCCTTCCTCGCGCCGACCGCCGATATCGCCCACTTCGAGGAAGGTTTCGGCATCGACTTCGAGTCGGAGATCTGCATCATCACCGGCGACGTCCCGATGGGCACCACGCCCGCCAAGGCCGAGCCGCACATCAAGCTGCTGATGCTCGCCAACGACGTCACGCTGCGCCACCTTGTGCCGCCGGAGCTGGAGAAGGGCTTCGGCTTCTTTGTCTCCAAGCCGGCCACCGCCTTCTCGCCGTTCGCCATCACGCCGGACGAGCTGGGCGAGGCGTGGCAGGGCGGCCGCGTGCACCTGCCGCTGCGCACCACCTGGAACGGCAAGCTGTTCGGCGACCCGGACGCCGGCCCGGAGATGCACTTCGGCTTCCATGAGCTGCTGGAGCACGCCACCAAGACGCGCCACCTCTGCGCCGGCACCATCATCGGCAGCGGCACCGTCTCCAACTACGACGAGGCCCGCGGCGCCAGCTGCATCGCCGAGGTGCGGATGCGCGAGAAGATCGCCACCGGTGCCTTCCAGACCGACTTCATGAAGTTCGGCGACACCGTCCACATCGAGATGCGCGACGCGCAGGGCCGCTCGCTCTTTGGCGCCATCGACCAGAAGGTCGTGCGCGCGGAGCGTGCGTGATGCAGCTGGCGCTTCATGGCTACTTCCGCTCGTCGGCCTCGTGGCGCGTGCGGATCGCGCTGGCGTGGAAGCAGCTGCCCTACACCTACGTGCCGGTGAGCCTGCTCAAGGACGGCGGCGAGCATCTGTCCGACGCGTATCGGGCGATCAACCCGCTGCAGGCGGTGCCGACGCTGGTGGTGGACGGCAAGCCGCTGTCGGAGTCGCTGGCGATCATCGAGTTCCTGGAGGAGACCTGCCCCGAGCCGGCCCTGCTGCCGCGCGAGCCGTTCGCGCGGGCGCAGGCGCGGCGGATTGCCGAGTCGATCAACGCCGGCATGCAGCCGCTGCAGAACCTGCGGGTGCTCCGGAAGCTGGATCAGGACTGGCAGGTGGGTGACGACGGCAAGAAGGCCTGGGCGGCGCACTTCAACCTCGTGGGGCTGCGGGCGCTGGAGCGGCTGGTGCAGGGCTCTGCCGGCCGCTACTGCGTGGGCGACGCCGTCTCGGTGGCTGATCTCTGCCTCGCGCCGCAGCTGTATGGCGCGCGGCGGTTTGGCGTCGACGTGACGGCGTTCCCGACCCTGCTGCGGATCGAGGCGGCGCTGATGGAGCTGACGGCCTTTGCCGACGCGGTGCCGGCCAAGCAGCCCGACTGCCCGCCGGGACAGGCCTAGCCAGCGCCGATCGCTCGAGTGAAACGACGGCGCACCGACGCCGATGCGGAGTTGATGATGCGCGCGATGAGCCGGACGGGACGCTCTGCCGGTCGATGGATGGGGGGCGGGCTGCTGGCCGCCGCGCTGCTGGCCTGCGATGGCTGCACCGGCCCATCGTCGGACCAGACCTCCACCGGCACCGACGTCGCCACCGACGACGTGGTCGACAACGGCGCGCTCGACTGTCCCTCGGCGGTGCCGGCGGCCACCGGGGCCTGCGCGCTCGCGTCCACCACGGCGCTGCCCTCGCCGCTGGCGGGTGTGCAGGCCGTTGCCTCGCGCGATCAACTGGTGCTGCTGGGCGATACGACCTCCCCGGGCAGCTTTGCCACCCAGGGCTACGTCTCGACGATCGACGCCGAGGGTGTGCCGGGCGCGTATGGCCTGTTCGCGCCGCCCCCGGGCGTGCGTGTCGGGGTGCAGTACGCGGCGAGCGAGACGGCGATCTACGCGGTCGGCGGCGAAAAGCCCGAGTCGGATGGCGCGGCCGATGTCGCCGTGCAGGTGGCGCGTCGGGGCGATGACGGGGCGTTCGCAGCGTTTCGCTCCACCGTCCCGCTGCCCGCGGCGCGCCTGCGTCCGGCGGTGGCGGCGGGCCCCCGAGCGCTCTACGTGGTGGGCGGCGTCGACAGGCGCGGCGGCGCTCCGACCGTCGACGTGCAGGTGGGGTTCCTCGCCGAGAGTGGTCTGATCAGCGCCTGGCGGCCGGGGACACCGCTGCCGCTCGCGCGCGCCAATCCTTCGGCGGTGGTCGTCAAGGGCCACCTGTTCGTCTACGGCGAGCGGGCCGGCACCGAGGCGCAGTGTCGACGCGATCTCCTGTTGTCGGCGCCGCTGGGGATGGACGGTACGGTGGGGGAGTTCCACGTCGCCGAGGCCGGTCTGCCGGTGGTGCCGGTGGGGGCCCGGCTGGTCGCGGCCGATGATCGTCTGCTGCTGGTGGGCGGCACCGCCGACTTTGGCGATCGCGCCGGTGACAAGAGCGTCGGCTCGGTGCTGGAGGCGCGCGTGGCCGACGATGGTGCGTTGTCGCCGTTTCGACGCGTGGCCACCCTGCCCGACCGGCGGCTCGATCATGCCGCCGCGGTCGTCTCCGGACGGCTCTTCGTGATGGGCGGCCTGACCGACATCGACCCGCTCACCGACGCGTGGCGCGGGACGATCACGGACGCGGTCGTTGTCTGCCCCTGATCGTCAGCGGCCGGCGGTCGATTGCTGACCTCCGAGACGGCAAGACACGCTCTCGACATCAACGTCCATCGACACGAACGTCGGGCGATCGCTCCAGCCAGCGGTCGAGCGCTGCCAGATCTTCCGGTAGCGGCGCCTCGACCACCAGCGGGGTCTCCGTCCGCGGATGGCTGAGTGCGATCCGGGCGGCGTGCAGCGTGAGGCGCGGCACGGGCGGTGCGTCGGGCCCCAGCGCGCCGGCGTCGATGCCCGCACACTTGCCGTACAGCGCGTCGACCAGCAGCGGCGCTCCCAGCGCGCGCAGGTGCACACGCACCTGGTGCTGACGTCCCGTGTGCGGATGGACGCGCACACGGGAGATGACCCCCAGTGATGTTTCTGCGGACAGCTCCGTGCGGTAATCGGACGACGAGGCCAGCGCGCCCGGCTCGCCGTCGATGGCCGGTCGCATCCGCCCCTTGCGCGCCGGATGCAGCGGCAGCGATGTCGTGCCCGCCAGCGGCTGCGGCACACCGCGCGTCCACGCGAGGTAGTCCTTCTGCACCTGCCGATGCTCGAAGGCGAGGCTCAGCCGCCGGTGGGCGTTGGCGTTGCGGGCCAGCAGCAGCACCCCCGAGGTGTCGCGGTCGATCCGGTGCACCACCCAGAGCCGTTCGCTGCGCTGCTGCTGCAGCCGATGCAGCAGACACATCTCGGGCGGCTCGTCGCGGGCCGGGATGACCGTCACCCCCGCCGGCTTGAGCACCGCGAGGAGATCGTCGTCCTCGACCAGCAGGGGGATCTCGATGGGCGTCGGGCTGATCACCCGCCCGATGTTGGCGCCTTGCCTTGCCGGCCGCCAAGGACGAAAGTCCGCGCCTCTCGCATTTTTGCGTTTCGCTGGAGGAGCCTCGTGCCGCTCGCCCGTCCGTTGCGTGTCGTGTTCCTGGGGACGCCCGCCTTTGCCGTGCCCAGCCTCGAGGGGCTGGTGCGCTGCGGGGCGCAGGTGGTGGCGGTGGTGTGCCAGCCCGATCGCCCCAAGGGGCGCGGTTTGGAGCTGCAGCCGCCGCCCACCAAGGTGTGGGCGCAGGAGCGCGGCGTGCCGGTGCACCAGCCGGAGAAGGTGCGCGGCGGCCGGCTGCGCGCGCTGTTGGAGCCGTATGAGCCGGATCTGCTGGTGGTGACAGCCTACGGCCGCATCCTGCCCAGGGAGGTGCTGGAGCTGGCGCCGCTGGGGGCGATCAACGCCCACGCGTCGATCCTGCCGCGCTACCGCGGCGCGGCGCCCATCCAGTGGGCGGTGGCCTGCGGCGAGAGCGTCACCGGTGTCACCGTGATGCAGATGGACGAGGGGCTCGACACCGGCGACATGCGGCTGGTGCGTACGCTCGAGATCGGCCCGGATGAGACGGCGGCCCAGCTGCACGACCGGCTGGCGCTGCTGGGCGGGGAGGCGCTGGGCGAGGCGTTGGAGCTGCTTGCGCGCGGCGAGCTGCCCCGCACGCCGCAGGATCACGCCGCCGCCACACTGGCGCCGCTGCTGAGCAAGGAGGACGGCTGGCTGCAGTGGAGCCGCCCGGCGCGCGAGCTGGCCTGCCGGATCCGCGGGTTTCAGCCGTGGCCGGGCGCGACGGCCTGGCTGGAGGGGCGGCCTGTCAAGGTGCACGCGGCGCGGGTGCTGGAGCAGGCCGCTGTCGGAGAGGCGACCCCGGGTGAGATCGTCTCGCTGGACGACGTGATCGGCGTGGCCACCGGCGAGGGGGTGCTGGCGCTGCGGGAGCTGCAGCCGGAGGGGCGCAAGCGGGTGTCCGCGCGTGACTTCGCCTCGGGGCAGCGGCTGCGGGTGGGACAACGGTTCGAAATGCCGCCCTCCGACGGCAGCGAGGTGGCGTGATGGAGCCGACGTTGATGCAGGGGGCGCTGCTGGCGCTGGCGGGCTTTGTCGCGGGGACGGTGGACGCCATCGCGGGCGGCGGCGGTCTGGTGACGGTGCCGTCGCTCGGCCTGACCGGGCTCGACACGCGGCTGGTGCTGGGCACCAACAAGGCGCAGAGCGTCTTTGGCACGGCGGCGGCGCTGCTCCGTTTTGCGCGGGCCGGGCGCATCGACATGGGGCGCGCGCCGCTGGCGTTCGCGCTGGGGTTTGTCGGCTCGGTGCTGGGTGCCTTTGCCATGCTGTCGACGCCGCTGCGGGTATTGCAGATCTCCGTGCTGGTGCTGCTGGTGCTGGTGGCGCTGCTGATGGGCACCGGGGTGTTGTCTCCCCGGAGCGTGACGGCCGATGGCGAGGCGCCGCCGCTCTCGGTCGGTCGTCGCCGCGCCGCCGCGCTGCTGGCCTTGATCGTGGGGGCTTATGACGGGTTCTTCGGGCCGGGTACGGGGGTGTTTCTGATCGCCGGGCTCACCGCCATCACCCACGTGCCGCTGCTGCGGGCCAGCGCCGAGGCCAAGGTGGTCAACGCCGCCTCCAATCTGGGCGCGCTGCTGGTGCTCTCCCTGCGGGGCCAGGTGGTGTGGGCCTTTGCGGTGCCGATGCTGGCGGCGCAGATCGCCGGCGGCTGGGTGGGCGCGCATGTGGCGCTGCGGGTGGGCGATCGCATCGTCCGGCCGCTGGTGGTGGTGGCTTGTCTCGGCGCGGTGGCGCGGCTCTCGTGGAGCCTGTGGCGCAGCTGACGCCGCGAGAGGGGTGTGCCGATGTCGCGTCGGGCGTTGGGACGGTTGGTGCGGGTCGGGCTGCTGGTCGGGCTGCTCGTGCAGGACGCCACGGCGCTGCCTGTGGAGGGGCGCCGCGGGATGGTGAGCAGCGCGCACCGGCTCGCGACGGAGGCCGGGGTCGAGCTGCTGCGTGCGGGTGGCAACGCGGTCGATGCAGCGGTGGCCACGGCCTTTGCGCTGGCGGTGGTGGAGCCGGTCGGCTCGGGGCTGGGCGGTGGCGGTTTTGCGCTGGTGCAGCTGGACGCCGCGCCGCGGTTTCTCGACTTTCGCGAGCGGGCTCCCGCGGCGGCGACGCCCGACATGTTCGTCAAGGACGGCGTGGTGCAGCCCGAGCTGTCGCGTGACGGGGCGCTGGCGGCGGGTGTTCCCGGCGCGGTGGCGGGCTATCTGGAGCTGCACGCGCGTCATGGCCGGCTGCCGCGCAAGGTGGTGCTGTCCCCGGCGATCCGACTGGCGCGCAAGGGCTTTGCGGTGGACGAGCGGTACCGCGAGTCGGCGACGCGGCGCCGTCCGCAGCTGGCGGCCGACCCGGAGGCGGCGCGGATCTTTCTGCGGCAGGCGCGCGACGGCAGTTGGCAGGTGCCGGCGTGGGGCACGGTGCTCGTGCAGGAGGCGCTGGCGCGGACCTTGGAGGATATCGCGCGGTCCGGCGCCGATGGCTTTTACCGGGGCCGTGTAGGGGCGCTGCTCGCCTCCGACATGGCGCGGCGCGGTGGGCGGATGACAGCGGCCGACCTGCGGGCGTACCGGCCGCGCTGGATGGCGCCGCGGCTGGGGCGGTTTCGCGGCCACGCCGTCGCGACCGCACCGCTGCCCAGCGCCGGTGGCCATGTGGTGCTCTCGATGCTGGCGGCGCTGGAGCCGTTCGCGGCCGAGCGTCCGCTGGGCGATCCGGAGGTGGTGGAGGCGTACCTGGCGGCGGCGCGACAGGCGGCGGCCGACCGGCTGTTGCTGGGAGACCCTGCGTTCGTCGCCGATCCGACGGCCGAGCTGGGCGAGTCGTCCCGGCTGGAGCGGGCGCGGTCGCTGCAGCTCTCCGCGGAGCGTCCCGGTGAGGTGGTCGTGGTGCCCGGGGCCGGCAGCCGGTGGGCGGCGCAGGCCGATGTCACCAGCCGCGAGGCGCACAACACGTCACACCTGTGCGTGGTGGACGCGGAGGGTCGCGCGGTCTCGATGACGACGACGATCAACGACTGGTTCGGCGCCGCGATCGTCGCGGCCGGCACCGGGGTGCTGTGGAACAACGAGATGGACGACTTTGCGGCGGCGGCGGGCGCGGCCAACACGTGGGGTGCGCCGGGCGGGGTGGCCAACGTGGTGGCGCCGGGCAAGGCGCCGCTCTCCTCCATGTCGCCGACGATCGTCTACGAAGGCCCCACGGCGGGCGGACCGGTGCGGCTGGTGGTGGGCGCTCCGGGTGGTCCGCGGATCCCCCTGCAGGTGGCGCTGGCGATCGATGCCCACCTGCGTCGGGGCGAAAACGTGCAGCTCTCTTTGGCCAGCCCCAAGCTGCTCCATCCGTGGTGGCCGGACGTGGTGCAGCTGGAGCGCGGGGCTCTCGACCCGCTCACCCGCCGACACCTCGAGCAGCGCGGCTGGAAGCTGGCCGAGGAGGCCGACCACCGCCGGTGGGGCAACGGCACCGCCATCGCCATCGACCCCGCCTCGGGTCTGCGTACCGGTGCGGCCGACCCCCG
>Ga0172373_10007685_pt1 | contig 13894 bp, 10 predicted proteins | sample Lak10m_2_FD_114546 | JGI IMG/M metagenome (GOLD analysis project Ga0172373, IMG submission 114546) | Freshwater microbial communities from Kabuno Bay, South-Kivu, Congo - kab_092012_10m | ecosystem: Environmental > Aquatic > Freshwater > Lake | place: Democratic Republic of the Congo... | reverse complement strand
CCGCCCACGCGCCGCATCGACCTGACAGCGGGTCTGCGTGTTCCCACCGCGGCGGAACGGCCGCCCAGCGATGGTCCGACCACCGCCCGTCTGCCGGGTGAGACGCTCGGGGCAACCGCCGCGACAGAGGAGGAGCGCGTCCGGTCCCGCGTCCAAGGCGTCGGCGTCGACGCCTTCGCGCGCCAACGCGTCGCCGCCGGCCTGGTCGACCCCGCCTACACGCGGATGGGTCGCGCCCTGCTGGCGGCGTGGGACCCTGCACGGGCCCTGCCGGAGGACAGCGCCGCCACCTGGGCCGCCCAGCGCGCCCGCTCGGCTGCGGCCGGGACCGCTCTCATGCTGGAGACAGCCCGCCGGTACGCCGCCACCGGCTCGCCCGTCGCCGATGACGCCCTCGCCGACCCGGACGAGCTGCCGGCGCCCCGCCGAGAGGCCGCCAGCGCACCGGTCGGCGCCGACGGGGAGGCCGCGGCCGCGACGTGGAAGCAGTACCTCCGCGGGCGGTTCTTCGAGGCCCGTCAGGCCCGCCTGCTGGTCGAGGAGTGGCCGGACGGCCGCGTCTCCGTCCGCATCCTGAAAGGCTCGGGCGACGACGCCGTCGACCGCGGCGCCCGCGAGGACCTGCAGCAAGCCCTGCGAGTGAGGTTGGAGCAGGAGGGGCCTCCGGACAAGACACGTCGCACCGTCTGGAGCCTGCAACTGCGCATCGTCATCAACCCGCCCGCACCGGTCGGCGGCTTCACCTTCGACGCCTTGTTCGAGAAGCCCGGCTGGCAACTGCCGCTGGGGCGCCAGCTTCACAAGCGACTCCAGCTGGAGGCCGTCTACGACGACGACGGCCGTCTCACGCCGCCCCTGGGTCGTTGAGTCCATCCGCCGTCAGGGGCCCCTCCGCCGAGCGCGCGCATCGACCGGCTGCCACTTTGTCAGGACCCGTCGCGCCGGCCGCCGACCGCTGCCAGCCTGTCAGCCCCGCCACGACCTGCCGAACGACCGCCCCGCGATCTCCAACGAGGCGCCGCCGCGCTGGAAGCCTTGCCTGCCCGCGCTTTGTTGCTCTCGACCGAGCCGGACCACCGCACCGGCGCCCCGGGCCTCACTCTCGGCACGAAACTTGCGAAACGGGCCAAAGGAGGCAGAAAGCGAGCTGATGGACTTCCTTCTCAAACGCCACTTCTGGATCGTCCGCCTGGCGTTCATCGCCCTGGCCTCCTGGCTCGTGGCGCAAATTGCCAACAGCGTGGCCGACGCGGCGCTCGAGCCGCCCGTTTCGCTCGCCACCGGCGCCGCCAAGCCGGGTGCCGCCGCGCCGCCGGCCGCCACCAACCTCGAGGCCGGCCTGCTCGGCCGGCTCTTCGGGATGGAGCCGCCCCCGCCGGTCGTGGAGCAGGCCCCCGTCGCCACCGACACCGCCACCTCGAACGAGACGACCGCGGAGGAGGAGAAGCCGGCCGACGAGGAAGAGACGCCCCACACCACCGCCCGCGTCCAGCTCCTCGGCACCATGGTCGCCAACCCGGCGCGCTTCTCGCACGCCGTCATCATGGACCTCGACGCCCAGACCACCGACTACTACGCGCTGGGGCAGGAGGTCCGCGGCCTCAAGATCCGCAAGATCCTGCGCAATCCCAGCCGGGTCATCGTGTTCAACCCCGAGACCGGCAAGCTGGAGCTGATCGACGCCACGCCCGGCAGCGGACAAGGTGTCAAGACGGACCTCGGCAAGGCGGCCGTACCGCCCCCCGCAACGCCCGCCGCCCAGGCCCAGACGCCCGCCGCCGCACCTGCGCTCGAGGGCGTCACCCAGAAGGGCGAGAACGAGTACAGCATCACCAAGGCCCGCATGGACTCCTCGCTGGGCAACCTCAACGACATGGCCACCCAGGCGCGCGCCATCCCGTCGTTCAAGAACGGCGTCTCCAACGGCTTCAAGCTCTTCAGCATCAAGCCGGGCTCGCTCTACGGCGCCATCGGCATCCAGAACGGCGACGTCATCCAACGCATCAACGGTCTCGAGCTCAACTCCCCCGACAAGGCGCTCGAGATGTACGCGCGCCTCAAGGAGGCCCAGAACGTCGAGATCGAAATCGAGCGCCACGGCACCGTGATCAAGAAGCGCTACTCCATCGAATAGTCCGCAGCCGCGACGGCCACGTGCCGCGCCCTCGCGAGGAACGCCATGCACCCGTACGCCAAGCGCCGCCCGGCCCTCGCCGCCGCCCTCGCGCTCCTCACCGCCCTCACCGCGACGCCGTCCGCCGCCCGTGCCGAGGGGCGCCGCGAGACGCGCGAGGCCAAGGACGACAAGGGCTCCAAGGAGAGCAAGGATTCCAAGGACGGCAAGGAGTCCCGCAAGGGCTCCGGCAAGTCGCGCGACAGCCGCAAGGGCGACAGTGGGAAAGGCGACGGGGGGAAAAGCGACGGTGGAAAGGAATCCACCGGCAAGGAGTCCGGAGACGGTGACGAGCGCAGCGCCGGCAAGAAGCGCAAGGGCAAGGCCGCACCGCGCTACCGCATGGACTTCGACAAGGCCGAGCTGAGCGACGTCCTCAAGTACGTCGCCGAGTGGACAGGCCGCAACTTCATCCTCCCCGAGAACGTCAAGGGCAAGATCTCCATCACCGGCCCCACCGAGGTGACGGCCGAGGAGGCCTACGACGCGTTCATCGCCGCGCTCGAGTCGAACAACCTCACCACCACCCCCACCGGCAAGTTCCTCAAGGTGGTGCCCAAGAAGGACTCGATCCGCACGCCCATCGACGAGTATCTCGGCCGCGACGGCCCGATCCACCTCAACGAGCGGATGGTCACCCGGCTGATCCGGATCAAGCACGCAGAGCTCGACCCGATCAAGGGCGTGGTGTCGCAGTTCATCACCAAGGAAGGCGAGGTGCTGGCCCACCCGCCCGACTTCCTCTTCGTCTCGGACGACGCCCAGAACATCCCGCGCATCGAGAAGATCGTCGGCCTGCTGGACAAGCCCGGCACGCAGGATGAGGTCAACGTCATCCCCGTCTCGTACGCGAGCGCGCAGGAGATGGCCAACATCCTCACGCAGGTGTTCACCGCCCCCGCGGGCGGCGGCACCCGCAAGAGCACCGCCCCGGCCCCGGGCAAGGACGCCCCCGCCGCCGCCCCCGCTCCCACGGCCGCCCCCACCGGCACTTCCGACAGCCGCGACTCCGGCTCCGTCACCAAGATCCTGCACGATGAGCGGACCAACAAGCTGATCGTCATCGCCGGCGCCCGCACCTTCGCGCGTGTGCAGGAGATGGTGCGGCTGCTGGATGTCCCCACCGACTCCAGTCAGGTGCATGTCTACTACCTGGAGAACGCCGACGCCGAAGAGCTTGCAACCACGCTGGGCAGCCTCGCCAGCGGCAGCACCTCGACCAAGAAGAAGGGCTCCACCCCCACGCCCGCCGCTGGAGCGCCCACCCCGCCGCCACCGGCCGGCGCAGCCGGCGCCGCCTCCGCCGCGCTCTTCTCGGGCGAGGTCAAGGTGACGGCCGAAAAGAGCACCAACGCGCTGCTCATCATCGCCTCGCCCGCTGACTACCGGAACATGGTGCGGGTGATCCAGCAGCTCGACATCCGCCGCCGCCAGGTGTTCATCGAGGCGGTGATCATGGAGGTCAAGCTCAACGGCGAGAACAAGCTGGGCGTCGACCTCCACAGCGGCTACGCGTTCACCGATGTGCAGCTCCCCGGCACCGACAAGGGGATCGCCCCGCTGGTCGTCGGCAGCGAGGTCTCCACGCCGGGCGCGTCGCTCAGCCTCGCCGGCCTCGCATCGATGTCCGGCTTCCTCGCCGGCCTGCAGGGGCCGCCGATCAAAGTCGACGGCCTCAACCTGTCGCTCCCCAGCTTCGGCGTCGTCGTCAACGCCCTGCAGAAGAACTCCGACGTCAACGTCATCTCGACGCCGCACGTGCTCACCAGCGACAACGAGGACGCCGAGATCTCCGTCGGCTCCAGCGTGCCGTTCCAGACGGCGGTCGCCGGCAACGTCGGCGGCCTCGGCTCGCTCGCGGGCCTCGCCGGCGCGGGCGCCACCGGCCTCGCCGGCACCACCGGCCAGAACACCGCGGGCCTGCTGGGCGGTCTGGGCGGGCTCGGTCTGGGCGGCTTCGGCTTCGGCGGCATCGTGCCCATCCAGCGCCAGCCGGTCGAGCTGCGCCTCAAGATCAAGCCGCAGATCAACGAAAGCGACATGGTCAAGCTGCAGATCGACGAACAGGTCGAGGAGATCTCCAGCATCGACCCGCAGCGAGGCCCGACGACCGCCAAGCGCAGCGTCAAGACCACCGTCGTGGCGCGCGACCAGACCACCGTCGTGATCGGCGGCCTGATCCAGGAGCGGATGACCCGCGGCGAGACCAAGGTGCCCGTCCTGGGATCCCTGCCGCTCGTGGGAGCGCTCTTTCGCAACACCTCGCAGATCCGCGAGCGCACCAACCTGCTGCTGTTCCTCACGCCGTACATCATCCGCGACCAGTCCGACTTCCGCCGCATCTTCGAGCGCAAGATGAAGGAGCGGCAGGAGTTCGTGGCGCGGTTCTTCGGCGCAACCGAACAGTATGCCGCAACCATCGATTACTCGCGCAAGCAGGGCCCGCTGGCGCACCTGCGGGCGAGCGTCCGGGCTGAGCTGAGCAAGGCAGAGAACGGCGGCGAAGGCGCCGGCGGTGAGCGGATCATCCGCCCCTCCGACACGCGTGGCACCGAAAAGCCGGCAGGCGAGCCCACGGCCCCGGTCCGTCGCACCTCCAGCACCGCCAGCGCCGCCGCCCCGGTCGGTGCCGTACCGGCCGCGGAGACGGCTCCCACGTCGACGTCGGATGCCGCCGAGACACCGGGGCGTCCGCTGGGCGAGGGCGACTCCGCCCCGGCCGCCGAGCCCGTGCAGCCTGCCGAGCCCGCGGCCGGTAGCGAGGAATAGGCCGCGGCCCCGCCGGTTCCCTCCCCTCGATAGATCGCCGCGCAGGCGCGGGCCGAGTCGCTCCTCCCGCCTCCCCGCCCACGGACCCGCCTCATGGAAAACGCCACCACGGACACCAGCGCTCTCTCCCCGGACCTCTCGGCGCTCGCCCTGCGGCCGCTGGGCGAGATCCTCGTGCGCATGGCCGGGGTCTCACCACAGCGGGTCCAGGAGGCGCTCGACCAGCAGGCCGCCAAGGGCGGACGCATCGGCGAGCTGCTCATCGCCGCCCGCGCCGCCACCGACGAACAGGTCGGTCGCGCGCTCGCGCTGCAGTTCGGGATGGAGTTCCGCCCGCGCGTCACGGCCGACGAGGTCGACATGGAGCTGCTGCGGCCGCTCCCGATCGCCTTCGCCAAGCAGCACCGACTGCTGCCGCTGCGCCGCCTCCCCGATGGCCGCATGCAGGTGCTGGTGGGCGATCCGCTTGCGACCGCCGGGCTCGATCAGCTGCGCCTCAAGCTGGGCCTGACGCCCGAGCCGGTGCTCTCCTCGCCGGGCGGCGTGCTGGACGCCATCAACGCCGCCTACGACCGCGCCGCCAACGAGAGCCAGCGACTGGTCGACGATCTGGAGGAGACCGAGGACCTCGCCGACCTGACGCACGAGGTGGAGGAGTCGCAGGACATCCTCGAGCAGGGCAGCGACGAGGCCCCGATCATCCGGCTCGTCAACAGCCTGCTTTTTCAGGCCGTCAAGGCGCGCGCCAGCGACATCCATATCGAGCCGTACGAGCGCGAGATGGTGGTGCGCTTTCGGACCGACGGCGTGCTCAAGCAGATCATCAGCCCCCCCAAGCGGGCGCAGGCGGCCATCATCAGCCGCATCAAGATCATGGGGAAGCTCAACATCGCCGAGAAGCGTCTGCCGCAGGACGGCCGCATCTCGTTCAAGATGGCGGGCAAGGAGATCGACATCCGCCTGTCGACCACCCCAACCGTGCACGGCGAGCGGATTGTGATGCGTCTGCTCGACAAGAGCTCCGTCCTGCTCGACCTCAAGGACATCGGCTTCGACACGCGCCAGCTGGATATCATCCAGCAGCTGATCGACCGGCCGCACGGCATCATCCTCGTCACCGGCCCCACCGGCTCCGGCAAGACCACCACGCTCTACGCGGCGCTCAACCGGATCAATACCCCCGATCTCAACATCATGACGATCGAGGACCCGGTCGAGTACCAGCTCAAGGGCATCTCCCAGACGCCGGTCAACAGCCGCATCAACCTCACCTTCGCAAACGGGCTGCGCAGCTTTCTGCGTCAGGACCCGGACGTCATCATGGTCGGCGAGATCCGCGACGTCGAGACCGCCGAGATCGCCATCCAGGCCTCGCTCACCGGCCACCTCGTCTTCTCCACCGTCCACACCAACGACGCGCCGGGCAGCATCACCCGCCTCGTCGACATGGGCGTCGAGCCGTTCCTCGTCGCCAGCTCGCTGGTGGCCGCGCTCGCCCAGCGGCTCGTCCGCGTCGTTTGTCCGCTCTGCCGCCAGCGCGCGCACATCACCCGCGAGGCGCTCGTCAAGACGCAGATCCCCGAGGCCTCCGTCGACCGCTACCTCGCGTCGGGCACCTGGTACCAGCCCAGTCTCGAGGGCTGCGAGAAGTGCAACTTCACCGGCTACAAGGGACGCACCGGCATCTACGAGATCATGCTCGTGGACGACGTCGTCCGGCCGCTCATCCTCAAGAACGCCGACGCCGGCACGATCAAGCGGGAGGCCCAGCGCCATCAGGGCATGGTGCTCCTGCGCGAGGACGGCGTGCGCAAGGCCTCCATGGGCATCACCACGCTCGAGGAGGTGATGCGCGTGACCGAGGAGAACGTCGTCTGAGCGCGCGGAATGTCGCCCCCGCGGACGGCATCGGCCCCCAAGGCACGCAGGAAGCAGGACCCCCATGGCGCTGTACGAGTTTCAGGGACTCAGCGAGGCCGGCAAGCCGGTCAAGGGCGTGCGCGAGGCCGACTCGCAAAAGGGGCTGCGCGCCGCGCTGCGCCGCGAGGGGGTGTTTCTCACCGAGGTGCGGCTGGGACGCAGCGGGGCCGAGGCGGGCAAGGGCGCCGGGCGATCGATCAGCCTCTTCGGCGGCCGCGTCAAGACGGACGACATCGCCGTCATGACCCGCCAGCTCTCCACGCTGGTGGGCGCCGGCATTCCGCTGGTCGAGTCGCTCACCGCGCTGGTCGAGCAGGTCGAGAACCCACGCCTGCAGCGGATCCTCGCCGAGGTGAAGCAGCGCGTGAACGAAGGCGCCAGCCTCGCCGATGCGCTCGCCGGCCACGAGAAGGTCTTCTCGAACCTCTACATCAACATGATCCGCGCCGGCGAGAGCTCGGGCGCGCTCGAGGTGGTGCTCAACCGACTGGCGGACTTCACCGAGAGCCAGGCGCGGCTGCGATCCAAGATCACCGGCGCGCTCGCCTACCCGGCCGTCATGGTGCTGGTCGGCGTCGTCATCGTCCTCCTGCTGCTCACCACCGTCATCCCCAAGGTGACGCAGATGTTCGACGACATGCAGGTGGCGCTGCCCTTCTACACGCAGGCGCTCATCTGGTCGACGCGCGCGCTCACCGACTACTGGTACGTCGTCGCGGCGGTCGTGGCCGCCTTCGTGCTCGCCGTCCGGGCGTGGCTGCGAACAGAGCGTGGTCTGGAGCGGTTTCACCGGTGGCAGCTCAAGCTGCCGGTCTTCGGGCGACTCGTCCGGCTGGTGTCGATGAGCCGCTTTTCCCGCACGCTCTCCACGCTGCTGTCGTCCGGTGTGCCGCTGCTGGTGGCGATGGACATCGTCCGCAACATCGTCGACAACCGCGTGCTGCGTGAGGTGATCGAGCGGGCCCGCGACTCGATCCGCGAGGGCGAGAGCATCGCCGCCCCGCTGCGACGCTCCGGCGAGTTCCCGCCGATGGTCTGCCACATGATCTCCGTCGGCGAGAAGTCCGGCCAGCTGGAGGAGATGCTCAAGCGGATCGCCGACACCTACGACGGCCAGGTGGACACCACCGTCAGCGCGCTCACCAGCATGCTCGAGCCGCTGATGATCGTGCTGATGGGCGGCGGCGTCGCCTTCATCGTCGCCGCCATCCTCCTCCCCATCCTCCAGATGGGCACCTTTGGCCAGTGAGCTCTGCCCCGTCACACACCAACGCCACGCCATGAGTCGACGCATGCACCGCACCGTCACCCCGATCGCCATCGCCGCCGCCCTGATCGGTCCGGCTGCGCTCGGCGTCTCGCTTTTCGCCAGCGCCGCACAGTGGCCCGCCGATCCGCTGCTGGCCTCCGCCCTACGCGTCACCGGCGTGCTGCTGGCGGTCATGGTGCCCGCCATGCTGTGGCGCGAACACCGACGACACACCGCCCGCTGAGCCCAAAGACCCTCGCGGGCCGCGCGCCCGCCCATCCCTCCGCGATCGATCCATCCGCGGACACTTCAGGAGATAGCCCGATGAACCGCTCCACCACCGCACTTCGCCGCCGCATCCGCCCCGCGCCCCGCGGCATGACCCTGATCGAGATCATGATCGTGCTGGTGATCCTCGGCATGATCGCCGGCGCCATCGGCGTCAACGTCGTCGGCTCCAAGAAGAAGGCCGACATCAAGTTCGCCAAGAAGGAGGTCCTGACGCTGGTCAACGACGTCGAGCGCTACCGCATCGACAAGAACAAGCTCCCCGACAGCCTCAAGGAGCTCGAGACGGAGAAGTTCATCACCCGCCTCAGCAAGGACCCGTGGGGCCAGGAGTACCAGCTGGTCGTGACTGGCGAGGATTTCGAGATCGTCTCGTACGGACCCAACAAGTCGCAGGGTGGCGGCGACGACATCTCCAGCACCCAGCGCGACTGAGCCCTCCGCCGTCGCCCCTGCCGCGCACCGACACGCCTCGATGATGCCGCCTCTCGCGCCCCGAGCTCTGAGCATCGATCCCCTCCGCCGCTCACCGGCTGGACGGCAGGGAGAGCCGCGCGATGTGACGGGCGCATCACGCGTCGACAGGCGGCGCGGATCTTCTTCCAGAGGAACATCTTTCGATAGACGCTCTACCGGAGTAGCCATACCGAGAGGATTCACCCTGATCGAGGTGGTGGTCGTCGTCACCCTGCTGGCGGTGATGGCGTCGATGGTCAGCCCGACCTTTCGCTCCGTCAGCGGTATCGAGGCACGCACCGAGGCGGCCCGACTCGCCGCCGAGATCCGCGCGCTGCGGGGCCACGCCGCCGTCACGGGCAACACCTGCCGGATGGTGTTCTGCATCGAGGACTGCAACGCGGAGGAGGAGGGCGACGAGGCGCCCGCCGGCACCGTGGATCAGGGCAGCAACAGCTACTGGCGCGAGTGCGCCACCGGACAGGTCGCGGCCGAAAAGGAGCGGTCCCGCAACGGCGAGCGGGTCGTCGAGCCACCCAGACGAGAGACAGGCTCCGAGGAGTCGCGCGCGCTGCGGGCCGAGCTCGCCAGCAAGAGCGCGTTCGGCGACGGCCAGAGCGCCACCGGCCGTCGCAAGCTCTCCGGCCTGCGCATCGCCAGCATCTGGACGGCGCATCAGGAGGCGCCGTACACCAAGGGCACCGCCTACCTGTACTTTCGCCCCTCCGGCACCACCGAGAGCGCCTCGATCGTGCTCCAGCCCGAGGGGGCGGCGCCGGACGACGGCTACACCCTCCAGGTGTCGCCCCTCTCCGGCAAGGTCTCCGTCCTGCGCGGGGCGCTCGAGCCCGACGCGGTCCGCGACGGCGAGGAGGAGGAATGACCCTCCGCCGCCGCACCGCAGGCTTCACGCTGCTCGAGGTGATGATCTCGATCGGCATTCTCGCCGTCGCGATGGCGTCGCTGGGCAGCCTCAACGGCAGCGCCGTGCAGATGCACGCCCACGCCCGCCGACTCACCATCGCCACCCAGCTCGCACGCGGCGCGCAGCTCGATCTCTACGAGAGGCTGCGCAAGGACGGGCTCTCCAGCTTCTCCAAGGAGTACCACGGCGACTTCGCCAAGGAGGGCGAGCCCGACTACAAATGGCGCGCGGTGGTCGTCAAGCCGGAGCTGGACATCGACCCGCAGACGCTCATCCAGCAGGCCACCGGCTCGCTCGGCCTGGGCGGCGACGACGACGGGAATAGCGACGGTGGGCCCGCCGGCAGCGGGTCGATGATGGGGTCGATGATCGGCTCGATGGCCGGTCCCATGGCCGGCATGCTGGGCGGCATGCTCGACGCGCAGCTGCGGGCGATGACCGAGCTGGTCAAGCAGTCGGTGCGCGAGGTGCGGCTCACGGTGACCTGGCCCGGCCGCGCCGGAAAAGAAGAGTCGTTCGACGTCGTCGAGCACATCGTCGTCCTGCCCGAGGCCCGCTCGCAGGCCGCCTCCGAAGCCGCGCCCAACGCCACCGCCGGCGCCGCCTCCGGCAACGGGCTGCCGTTCGGCCCGCCGCTCGGCACCGTCGCCGCTCCGCCCACCCTTCCCGGGGTGACGCGATGAGACGCGCACCACGCCGCGCCGCCCCGCGCGGGTTCACCCTCATCGAGGTGCTGATCGCCGCCGGTCTCCTCGCGATGATCGGCGCCAGCGTCTTCGGGTCGTTCCGGCAGGCGTGGGCCCAGAAGGAGCAGGTCGGCGCGCGCGACGAACGGTACGCGCAGGCCCGCGCCGCCCTCGACCGGATCTCCACCGACATCGCCTCCGCCTTCCTGTCGGAGCACTTCGATCGCCGGCGCTTTCAGCAGCGCCCCACCCTCTTCGTCGGCAAGGACAACGGCCGCGAGGACGAGCTGCTCTTTTCGGCGCTGACCGCCGAGCGACAGGAGCGCGACCAGAAGACCGGCGACCAGCAGATGCTCAAATACTTCGTCGACGACGTCCCCAACGCGCGGCCTCCGGTTCGGGCGCTCTTTCGACGCAGCCGGCCCATCATCGACGAGGAGTCGGAGCGGCGCGGCCTGCGGCAGGTGCTGTGCGAGCACGTCAAGCAGCTGCAGCTGCAGTACTGGGACGGCCAGCGCAGCGAGTGGGTGGACGAGTGGGACGCCGCCCGCAGCGAGCACGCCGGCGTGCTGCCCGAGCGCGTGCGGATCGAGCTGACCCTCGAGGAGCCCGACGGCCAGGAGCGGACCTTCACTACGCAGACGCGGATCATGCTGCGCCGGAGCCTCGACTTCTGATGGCGCACACCCCCACCATCGCCGCGCATCAGCATCAGCGCCGACGCCTGCGCCGCCGCTCGTCCGGACGGGCGCAACGGGGCGTGGCGCTCATCCTCGTGCTGACGACCGTCGCCATCCTGACGGCGGTGGCCACCGACTTCGCCACCAGCACCCGCGTCAACCTCGAGCTGGCCGTCCAGAGCCGCGACACGCTCCGGGCCCGGTCGCTCGCGATGAGCGGCATCAACCTGGGCCGGCTCATGCTGCACTTTCAGCACAAGCTGGACGCCGCCGCCGGCGCTGCGGGCCGTCCAGGCGCCGCCGGTCAGCAGCTCACCGCGCAGGCGGGTGCCGTCGGGGCGCAACTGACGCAGCTGCTCCAATCGACTGGGGGCGCCGGAGCCGCCGGAGGGGCAGGTGCCGCCGGGGCCAATCCGCTCGCCGCCCTGGGCGCGCTGGGTGCCGGCAGCGCCATCCCACCCGTCCGGCTGTGGGAGCTGGTGCCGGGCAATCTGCTCGACTCCGAGACGATCACCGCCGCCTTCGCCGCCGCCGCGCCCTCCCCCGACAGCGACGCGGCCAAGGCCAGCGCCGACGCCATCGCCGCCGCCAGCGCCGACGCCGAGGGTCAAGGCGGCCCCGTGGTCGAGAGCTTCGGCGACTACACCGGCCGGTTCTCCGCCCAGCTCTCGGACGAGGACCAGAAGATCAACATCCAGCGGCTCGAATACTCGCTGGGGCAGGGCCCGCTGGCCACCTACATCCAGCTGGCCAGCATGGCCGCCGACCCGCGCTACGACTTCATCTTCGACGAGGAGGACGCCAACGGCGACCGCGTCAGCCGGCAGGACACCCTGCTGGCCATCAAGGACTGGATCGACGCCGACGAGCAGCAGGCCCAGCTGGACCCGAACGCGCTCACCAACCCGTTCCTGCCCGGCTTCGGCGACGAGAACGGCCGCTACCAGCGCTACGCCCGCCGCTACAAGAGCAAGAACGCCAAACTGGACTCGCTGGACGAGCTGCGGCAGGTGTACGGGGTCGACGACGCGTTCATGGCGGCGTTCGGCGAGCGGCTCACCGTCTGGCCCGACGTCAACGGCCGGCTCAACCTCAACACCAGCGACCCGCTGCAAAAGCTGATCAACGTCATGACGGCCGCCCGCAACCCGCAGGACCCGATCCTTGCCGACCCGTTCCGACTCAACACGCTCATGAGCCAGCTCGACATGCTCCGCATGCTCCCGTTCGTCGGACTCTCCGTCAGCAGCTTCTGCAGCGTTCTGGAGAGCAACGGCGTCGAGGTCCGCCCGGAGCTCAAGGCCAACGGCGCCCAGAACATCTTCCTGGGCGACCGCAGCACCACCTTCCGTATCGTCTCCACCGGCGAGGTCGGCCGGGTCAAGCGCACCCTCACCGCCATCGTCCGCTACGACGACGCGATGGGGCAGCTCCTCTACTGGAAGGAGGAGTAGCCGATGCCGGTGCCTTTGTCTATGTCAGCTCCTCTCGAGGTTACACCATGGCAAGAATAATCGGCCTCGACCTCGGCGCCCGCGCGGTGCGGGCCGTGCTGATCCGCTCCAGCGTGCGCTCCCACACCATCGCTGGCTGGCACGTGGAGCCGCTCGATGCGGCGGCGCGCGCGCCCGCATTCTCGACCTCGGATGACGGCCGGCAGGAGCCGACGCTGGCTCTCCCGTCGATGGTCGAGCCTCCCGTCGCGGCCAGCGTCCCGCCCGATGCCGCGATTCCGGAGACGGTCACCGATCCGTCCTCGTCGATCTCCGACGTGGCGGAGCCGGTCGACGCCCTCGCGCCTCGACCGTCGCCGGAGGATCCGTCTCCCCTCGCTTCTGACAGTCCGCCGGCCCCCGCAGAGCCGCTGTCGTGGACCGAGAAGACGGCCGCCGCGCTCGACCGGCTGATGGCCTCCACCCAGTGGACGGCCGACAGCGTCGTGGTGGCGCTCCCCGGCGCGCAGGTGGCCACCCATGTCGTCTCGCTGCCGTTCGGCGACCTGCGGCGCGTGGAGCAGGCGCTGCCGTTCGAGCTGGAGGAGCTGCTGCCGTTCGAGGCCGACGAGGTGGTCTGGGATTGGCAGGCGATCCGCCGCGAAGAGAGCCGCACCGAGGTGCTGGCCTGCGTCGCCCGCCGCCCCGAGGTCGAGGCGGTGATCGCGCTGCTGGCCGCCCGCGGCCTCGACCCGTCGACCGTCACCTTCAGCGCGCTGGAGCTCTCCCACCTCGCGCAGCGGCAGTACCTGGACGAGACCCCGGCTGGGGAGCGGGCCGAGCCCTCGGTGGTCGTCAACCCGGCCGCCGCTGCGGAGAGCGCGCGCCTCGAGGCCCTGCTCGACTTGGGAGCCACCCGCGCCGATCTGGTGCTCCTGCGCGACGACCAGCCCGTCCTCGCCCGGACGCTCGCCTTCTCCGGCGAGCAGCTGGAGCGCTCCATCGCCCGCACGCTGGGGGTCGACCCTGCCCTCGTCCGAGAGCGGCTCGCGCAGCCGGAGAGCGCCGAACCTCTCTCGGAGCAGCTGATCGAGGCGGCGCTCGTCCCTCTGGCGCGCGAGCTGCGGACGGTGCTGGCTGGCTTCCACGCCCGCGCCCGCACCCGCGTCCAACGGATCCGATTCGGCGGCGGCGGCGCACTCGTCCCCGGTCTGTGCGCCCTGCTGGAGCGGCAACTGGGGGTGCCGGTCGATGTCGCGTCGTTCCGCAAGGCGCACGCGCTCCCCGACTGCCCCCGCCCGCAGCCGCTGATGCT
>Ga0172373_10007682_pt1 | contig 13897 bp, 8 predicted proteins | sample Lak10m_2_FD_114546 | JGI IMG/M metagenome (GOLD analysis project Ga0172373, IMG submission 114546) | Freshwater microbial communities from Kabuno Bay, South-Kivu, Congo - kab_092012_10m | ecosystem: Environmental > Aquatic > Freshwater > Lake | place: Democratic Republic of the Congo: South-Kivu... | reverse complement strand
ATTCTCAACACGCTTGGGATTACGGCACCACGGGTACATGCCAAGTCAGGGGATTTTTATCTGATCGACGATTTTGGGAATAATACCTACGGACGGGCACTTTCCGCCAATAACGCCATGGCGCTTTATGAAAAAGCAACAGATGTATTGATACATATCGTGCGACATATCCAATCCGCACCTGAGGGCATCCCCCTTTATACACCTGAAATCATAGCGGAAGAGCTTCTTCTATTTCCCCAGTGGTATCCACAAAATGCTCCTGAACATGCTATGAAGCCCTCAGCCATCCAAGATTTCACCCAATTATGGCAAACCTATCTTCAAAACATAAAAGGCCCCCAAACCCTCTCTTTACGGGATTATCATATCGACAATCTTTTTTACTTCCCTGAAAAAAAAGGCATCCAACAAGTTGGGGTCATTGATTTCCAAGATGGTGTTTTTGCCCCAGCCCCCCTCGATCTTGTTTCCTTAACAGAAGATGCACGTAAAGATGTCAGCCACGACATCCGTAGACATGTTACTCAAAAATTCATAAATGCATTCGACTTAGAACACCATGAAGCTCTGTTGTTGGATGCAAAAATCATTGACCTTGCACGACAGTTGCGCATTTTGGGTGTATTCTCTCGCCTTGAAAAGCATTATAACAAACCCCATTATATGATCCATCTTCCACGCCTTGAGGGGTATGTAAAAAACCATCTTAAGGATCCCTTTTTCAAAGATTTTTCAAACTGGTGCCGCGTCCATGGATTTTTCCAAGATTAGTAAAACGGCCATGGTCCTGGCAGCTGGTCTTGGGACACGCCTAAGACCGCTTACAGACACCCTACCAAAGCCCCTTATCCCCCTTAACCAGAACACAGACGCTCCTATTACGCTTCTTGATTATCACTTGCATGCCCTTAAAAAATCTGGGTTTGAAAGGGTTATCGTAAACACCCACTATTTAGCTGCTCAAATTCAGAGTCATTTAGAAAAATACGCCCCCCTCCCCTATACCATCAGCTATGAAGAAACCCTTCTGGATACAGGAGGCGGGCTTGCGAATGTGTGCGATCACTTTGATCGACCTTTTTTGGTTGTGAACAGCGATGCCTTCACAGCGGGAGATATTAAACGCTCCATCTCAACGTTGGTGGACTATTTCAACCCAGCGATCATGGATGATCTGCTCCTATATGCCCTTAGAAGTTGCACACAAGGTTTCAGCGAAAATCTTGATTTCTTTATGAAAAATAACATTACAATTCCTTGTCAAAAAACTCCCTCCGAACGTATTGAGTACCTTGGCCTTCAAATTATAAAGCCTGAATTATTTAAGGGGAAATCCGGATCCTTTTCCGTTTTTGATATATGGCATTCCCTGATTAATGAAAATCGTTTACACGGTTTTATTGATGAAGAAAACGACAACATTTGGTTTGACACAGGACATATAGCAGGGCTTTCCCTTGCACGAGAAGCTTTTAATCATCCTCTTCCTTTAAAGAAGTGCTCTCGTGAGTAAGCATGGAAAGATTTTTACCATTGCACCGGGATGCTCCGTCTTAAAGAGCACAGCAGATTACATACTCTCCCTTCATGAAAAAAATCCGCTTTCCCTTGCAGGGCATATTGTCTTTCTCCCCAACAATCGGGCCATTTTAAAACTTGAAAAAATTATAAAAACTCAAAAAAGCCCCATAATTTTACCACAATTCTATGCATTGAATGATCAAGAACGTTTAATACTCGATTTTGCTTTATATCAGCACAAAGGCTTAAGCAGCAAAACCCTTACACCCTTTTTAAAAAAGCAGCTTATTCATAAATTATTGTGTCATATACAAAAAGATCTATCCTTTACCCAAGCAGACGTATTATCAGCATCCCTCATTCCTACCCTCGATGAACTGATACGTGGGGGAATCCCCCCCGAAGCACTCATCATAGGTAGCGCCTCATCTCCTACGGCATCCCAAGGGACATCTCTCCTTAAAAAGGTTTATGGTGAATATCTTAAAACACTCTCAACCCTGAGTTTGATTGATCCACTTGAAGCACGATTCAATACCTTCAAATCTCTTGGCAAAGCCTTGTGTCAAACAGAGAAAAATATCCTCATCGCAGGAATCAGCCAACATCAACGAGATACATTTGCATTTTTTGATTCAGTTAAAAATAATCCACACACAACGTTTATTATCCCCCTTACCCAGACAATCAATGATCCTGCTCAACACCTGATTCAACGTCTTGAGGTGGAACCATCTGCCCTTATATCCTCCTTCCAGGAGAAAAAAAATATTTTAAAAATCAGCACGCCCAACACATTTTCAGAAGCAAAAATCATCGCCCACAAAGTCAGAAATGCTTTTGAACAAGGGATCAAATCCATCGGCATTGTGGTGCCTGAAGAATTTTTTAAACAGCAACTCACCCAAGAATTAAAACTTCACAACATTGGTGTTAATGATTCGACAGCTCTTTTATTAAAAGAAACTCCTGAAGGGCTTTTTCTTTTGAAGATCTTATCTTTTCTTCAAAAACCTTTATGGAGGCACCTTTTTACAGTCCTGAAAAATCCATTTATTAATGCTTCGTGGGTTTTCTCATTCGAGAAAAATCTCAGAAAATCACCACTGACATCCCTGGATGTTCAATGGGATTTGCTAAGGAATGATCCACAAGCACTTTTGTTAAAAGAATTAAAGGAAAGCCTTCAGAGCCTCCCGCAATTTTTAACATGCTTAGAAAAAACCATTGGGGAATTTTCCCCTTCTTTTTTTGATAATGATGCGGGGCAAAGCATTCACAATCTTTTGAAAGAAATAAAAGAGAATACATTTCTTTTTAAGGGTTTTTCTTCTTATGAATTTTTACTAATGATGCAATCAGCAATTTGTCAGCAAACACTTCTAAGGCCGCGCACGCCTTATACGCATGAAGTCAACATAATCGGCATGATGGAAGCACGTCTTGAGGATTTTGAACTCCTGATAATGACACGTCTTCAAGAAGGAGTTACTCCACGAACATCCCCTCCCAATCCATGGCTCAGCAAAGCCCTTCAAAAACATTTGGGTTTTACAAGTGATGAGGCTCTTCTGGCCTTACAACACCAAGATTTTTTCTTGGCGTTACAATCTGCCCCTGAAGTCATTCTTACCCATAGTCACACGACTAATAATGGAGATTATACGTTACCATCACGATTTTTATATGAAATTGAGAGCGAGATAGAAGATCTTTCCCCAATCACACTCGAAAAGCTTCCCTCACCACTTCCTGATCTTGCAACAATTGCCCCACCTCTTCATCAAGGATATGGGGAACCAGCCATTCCCGATGCATCCATACGGCCCAAAAAAATTTCCATTACCGGATTTAAAACGCTTTTAAGAAATCCTTATGATTTTTATGCAAAGTATATTCTTAAGCTGAAAAAGCTTTATTCCCTTTCAGAAATTTCTCATTCCTTGCTATTTGGTCAAATTTTACACAAGGCCCTTGATCGAGCTGTGCGAAATAAAATTTCTTTTTTACCTGAGGAAGTTGACGCACTTTTATCCGTTGTAAAAACAACATTTACACAAGAAGGATTCAGTCTTTCGCCCATGCAAACAAGGCGTGTTAAGGATTTTTGCCTATGGCTTTGCAATAACACCCACGCTTCTTTTATCTCTTCTGAAGTAAGCCTTGAAAGTCTAGAAGGCCCGATTACCCTTTACGGAACAGCGGATCGTATTGATAGAGAGCATGACGAAGCAATCAATATTATCGACTATAAAACAGGCACCCCCCCATCTCAAAAAAGTGTAGCCCTCGGCCTTGAACCACAACTTGTTTTGGAAGCGCTCCTTTATAAAGACATCCAAGAAATCCCAACACTTACATATATCAATATTCTTCCCAAGGCACCTTTTGCAGAGCCCGTCATCATCAAAAAAACAGAAGAAATTCTTTCCCTTGTCAAAGAAAATCTCCCTCTCATTTTTGCAACTTATTTGAATCCTGAATTCACGTTTTATGTTAATGACGATCCCAGAACATCCCCCAATTTTAGTGATTATGCCCATCTGGCAAGGAGGGAAGTCCCATGAAAAATCACGCTCAAACAAACGCTACGATTCCCACCCATTCATGTTGGGTTGTGGCTTCTGCAGGAACGGGAAAAACAAAAATCCTCATTGATCGCATTATACGATTGCTCCTTGATGGCACAGAACCAGATCGCATCGTATGCATGACCTACACAAAGGCTGCCGCTTTTGAAATGAGTGAACGCCTCCTCCAAAAATTAGAGGCGTGGTCGTGTTGTGACGATATCACCCTAAAAAACGACATTGCCCATCTTCAGGGGGAAGATTCAAAAACCTCAACACATCCACATGAGATCATTGACCATGCACGCAGTCTTTTCAGGAAAGTTTTTGAATCCCCACCAAAGATTCAAACAATCCATAGCTTTTGCCAGAGCGTGCTGCTTAAAAATTCCTTCGTTGTAAACTTATTACCCAATTTCACGATCTTAAATGAATTTGAAAAAGACGAACTGATTGAGGACATACTTCAAAATATTTTAAAAAAAGAGAGTTTTGCCCACGAATTTCATGTGCTTGGGAGTTTTATAAGTGAATCTCATCTCAAAGAATGTCTTAAGGAATGCCTTGATAATCGCCTTAAAATCACAAAATCGCCTGATTTTACAACATGGTTAGCCTCCATTCCGACTACCCCTGTTTTTAACCACGCAGAAATCAGATCTGCCACGCATGAGATTGCTCAATCCGGCCCCAAAAACATTCAACAAAAAGCACAGTTTTGCCTTGAGTATTCAAATGAAACATCTCTTGAGTATGAAGAACTATTATTTGATCTTTTCCTTACTACAGAAGGACTTCCCCGCAAGGCGTTACAAGAAAAATATGGCAAGATCCAAGATGCTGTTTTGCAGCTTAAAACGGCACGAGATATGGCCAATCTCATAGCGCTTCACGCTGCGTTTAACACCTTATTACAAGAGTTTCTAAAGGCTTATGCTCATGCAAAAAATCAACGGAATACTTTGGATTTTGATGATGTTTTGGACAAAACGCATGTTCTTTTAAAGGATCATCATGATGGGAATTTCTTACGACTTTTGGATGCGTCTTTTGATCACTTGATGGTGGATGAAGCTCAAGACACAAGCCCCCTTCAATGGCAAATCTTATTTCAGTTGTTAAATCATTTTTTTGATAGCCTTGCAAACAACCAAAATCCCCGCACTGTTTTTGTTGTAGGAGATTTCAAACAATCCATCTATAGCTTCCAAGGAGCAGATCCCCAAGAATACAATAAAGCCAAATCGTATATCCAAGAACTTCTCGCGCTCTCAGGATTCAATCTTCTTACCATCGATCTTGCTACATGCTATCGTTCCACGCCTGAGATTTTAGAGCTTGTGGATAACGTTTTAAGCCAAGATTTACTCAAATCCAGCATCCAAAATCCATCTCTTCATACACCACACCGCACAGAAGATAGAGGGCACGTTGAATTGTGGCCGCTGCTCGAAGAAATACCTCCTGAGCCTATTATTCCCTGGCATTTGCCTCCTTACCCCACCGCGTCAACATCCAGCGAAGAGACGCTCGCTTTTCATATTGCTAAAAAAGTTCAAAACTTTTTAATAAGTGAGGTGCTCCTTCCATCAACCCAAAAACCTATTCGCCCCCAAGATATCTTTATCCTGGTCAAGCGGCGCACAGGCCTTTTATCCCATATTGATAAAGCCCTAAAAAAGCACCATATCCCTTGCTCTGGTCTTGATCGTATAACGCTTACGGATCATCTTTTTATAAAAGATATTATGGCGTGCCTTCAGTTTATTGATTTGCCCCAAGATAATTTAAACTTAGCATCCCTTCTCAAATCTCCGCTGTTTGGTTTTTCTGAAAATGATCTCATTAGGCTTTCCCTTGCTCTCAATGAAAGCATGAAGGATAGCGAAAATCTTTCTTTATTGGATGTTTTACAACACGATTCTTTAAGTAAAGATGCATCGATTTTGCTGCAAAAAATCCAAGAGATCGCAAAAACATCCTCCCTCCATGCCTTAATTCACAATCTTGTTCACACCTTTCTGCCAAGGGCCACAGCTATTTTTGGCCCCCTTGTAAATGATCTTAACCAAGCCCTTTTATCCATCACACTCCAATATCAATCCTCCCACTCCCCCACACTTGCCGGGTTTTTAGAGCACTTACAAACCCAAGGGCAAAAGTTAGCCCTTCCCTCCCAAGAAAAAGGCGTCACTCTCATGACAATCCATGGCGCAAAGGGGTTACAAGCTCCCGTTGTGATTATTGCTGACATGGGGGATGATGCCATCACAACCCATAGTTCAGTTATTTTTAAGGATGGATCCTACCTATTACGGTCTTCCAACTCGTTATTGGATTTTATTAAATCAGATGAAAAGAAAAAACTTACAGAAGAAAACCACCGCTTACTTTACGTTGCCCTCACCCGGGCCCAAGATCATCTCATCATGTGTGGCATCAATCGCCAAGCCAAAGATTGCTGGCACTCCCTTGTTTCACCCTTTATAAGGGAACACGCCCCTGATTTTACCACACATGACAATAAATTATTATCCGCCCTGCTCCTTGAACAAGATTCTATCATCCCCCCGCTGCCCCTAATAAATGAGCGTATTTCCCCCCAAAACACGACTTCAACTGCTGAATCAAAGCGTGGAGTTGCTCTTCATAAACTTTTTGAAATTATGGCAAAAAATTCATCCCTCACTCCGGATATCCTCAACCACTCTACATTTGCCCTTCTTACACACGAAGACTATGAAAAAGTTCAAACTCTAAATCAAAAACTTTCCCTAAGCACCGGTTATAGTGAGCTTTCCCTCACCACCAAAGAGGGAAAAACACTTCGCCTGGATCATGTACACATAGGCCCCGATACCGTCACCATCCTGGATTATAAATCGTCACAAGCTCAAAAAATACAGCACCATGAACAAATGAATGTTTATATACAGGCGCTCCGTGATATTTTTCCCCACCACACAATTTCCGCAAAGCTTGTGTATATTGAAACGGGCACGATTATCGATGCTTCCCCCACAGCGGTTAATACGCTCCGCCCACTTAAACAGGCCTAGCTCATGCAAAACAAAGAAGTTATAAGGGGGGTTTACACCTCTCAAAAACCCTGTCATAACCGAAAAAACACCTCTTTATAGGAAAATCCCATGTTTTCACTCAGTGGCGTAAACGCCCTTATTACCGGAGCATCAGGCGGTATTGGTGCTGCCATTGCAAAAGCTTTTTACACCCAAGGCGCTACCATTATGATTTCGGGCACACGCCGGGAAAAACTCCAAGAGCTTGAAGGTGAGCTCAAGGAACTCGGCATTCCCCTTGCAGGAGCTATTCATATCGAAACATGCGACCTTAGCAACCCCGAAAACATTGATGAGCTTATTAAAAAAGCCCAAGACACCATGGGATCCCTCGACATCCTCGTCAACAATGCAGGCATCACCCGGGATGGTCTTTTAATGCGCATGAAGGATGAAGATTGGCAAAAGGTGATCGATGTGAACCTTTCCTCATGCTTCCGCGCCTGCCGTGCCGCCATTAAAAACATGATGAGCAAGCGCTCTGGCAAGATTATCAACATCGCCTCCATCGTCGGCGTTACAGGGAATCCTGGTCAAACCAATTACTGTGCCTCCAAAGCGGGGATGATCGGCTTTTCAAAGGCCCTCGCCCAAGAAGTCGCCAGCCGTGGCATTACGGTAAACTGTATCGCTCCGGGATTCATCGCATCAAATATGACGGAAGTTTTGCCCGATACGGTCAAGGAAAAGATTTTAAGCAATATCCCCATGGGACGCATGGGAAGCCCCGATGACATTGCTGCTGCGGCTGTATTCCTTGCAGGCCAAAGTGGGAATTACGTCACGGGACAAACCCTCCACATCAACGGCGGCATGACCATGATCTAAGGGAACGAGATTGGGGCTGCTAAACTTTATCAAGCACTGCGATATCCTTAAGTATAATAAAAAAAAGGGATTTCATTATCATGAATAAAAATTGCAAAATCGCCTTGTTATTAGGCTTTTTGACCGCATCTGAGGTCATGGCATCAGCTCCAGAAGTTGATCAAAAAACTATTCAATCCGTTATGCAGGATGCTTCCGTAAAGGTAAAGGAAGTCGATCAAAAAAACAGCGGCTATTATGAGCGCTATTGCTCATGGCATAAGGAGTATCAAGAAGCCCGCGAAAAACTCGTGCAGGTTGATTTTGATATTGACACCATAGAGACAGAAGAAAAAGCATTGCAAAGCAACGGGCCACGCTTTACTCCCCCTGCTTCCGAAGCGGAAAAAAAAGCAGCAGTTGAGCCTACAACACATCTAACAACGCTTAAGCAGCAAAAGGCAACTTTGGAAAAATTCATAATGCTACACGAGATGCCCAATGAATTTTTAGTTGATTTTGTGAAAATGAATGCAACGCCGGCTGTTTATAATCATTCAAAAGAACCTCTTGATTCATTCCAAGCCCTTTTCAAAAAGAGATTAAATGGTCGGTTAAGTGATAATGTTATCGCGAAACTTCACGATCTTATCCGCGACAAGTATAAAGCCTCTTGTGAAGTTGAGATGAAAAGCGAAATGGCTCAAACCTATAAACAAGGATGGGCAGAAATGCTCAACACAATAGAGACTCTTGTTGAAGAAACATTCATACAGCGCTTTTTCATGGGCCTTGAAAGATCTATTAAAGTTGCTGGTAGCGCAAACCTTGAGGCTCATGGTGACAGCGTGTATTATGCAGATCGCATTTTAGGATGCACATTTGCTAACTATAAACGCGAAAAAAGGAAACTTGAAAGACTCGCAACTCTCATATCAGGAAAGGCCCAAAAAGCTAACGATGACTATGAGGTCCCAAGTGTTTCCCATCTTGTATCCACAAGACTTATTTCTCTCATGCATCATGGCGCGATTACAAGGAGGAATGTTTGGAAAGATTATCGAGAGACCATTAAAAATGCCTTTACCGCAAACACAGAAAAACGTAAGAAACATAAGAAAAAAATGAAAAAGCTTACGCCTGCTCTCTAAGACAACGTTTATATTACAAAAAAATCCCCAGAGTTGGTCCTCTAGGGATTTTTTTATAGTGATAAAACACTTTCTTAATCTTAAATCCCATCACCCCGACGTAATCTTTTCGGTAATACTGCCTGATCTCCTTCCTCATAAGCCTCACCCCCTGTGAACGCATTCACTTCTTTCTAGCATCTTGCGCCAAAGAGTATTAAAAATAGTCATGGAAGGACCAACTCGATCATGCAAGATGCCATTATTATCCGCGGGGCGCGGGAACATAACTTAAAAAATCTCCACGTTAATATTCCTCGCGATAAATTCGTTGTCATCACGGGATTAAGCGGTTCTGGAAAATCTTCCCTTGCCTTTGACACCCTTTATGCCGAAGGGCAACGCCGTTATGTGGAAAGTTTGTCGGCATACGCCCGGCAATTCCTTGGTTTGATGCAAAAACCCGATGTGGACAGCATCGATGGACTAAGCCCTGCTATTTCCATTGAACAAAAAACCACCTCAAAAAATCCGCGCTCTACAGTGGGTACAGTGACTGAGATTTATGATTATTTGCGCCTTCTTTTTGCAAGGGTAGGCGTGCCCCATTCCCCTGAAACGGGCCTTCCCATCGAAGCACAAACCATCAGCCAAATGGTGGATAGACTAGTCTCACTCCCTCAAAAAACGAAACTCATGATCCTAGCTCCCCTGGTCCAAGGGCGCAAAGGGGAATATAAAAAGGAGTTTCTTGACCTTCGCCAAAAGGGTTTTACACGGGCACGTGTGAATGGGGAAATTTATGAAATTGATGAAATCCCTACCCTCGATAAAAATAAAAAACATGATATCGAGGTTGTGATTGACCGCCTTGTAATTCAAGATGGCATTCTTGAGCGTGTTACAGAATCCATTGAAACCGCTCTTAAAATCAGTGATGGCCTTGTCTTTGCCGAGGATATGGATAAAAAAGAGCGTATTGTCCTTTCCTCAAAATTCGCCTGCCCCGTCTCAGGATTTTCCATCCCTGAGATTGAGCCACGGCTTTTTTCATTTAACAGCCCTTACGGTGCCTGCCCCACTTGTGACGGCCTGGGGATGGAATTACAATTTGATGTGGAACGGGTTGTTCCCCATCCCCACCTGAGCCTTCGCGAAGGGGCCATTGCCCCTTGGAGTCGCGCCGAATCCGGGCGCAAAAAATCCACGGTATATGAGTATTTTCTTTCTGTGCTTGAATCCTTGGCCCGTGAAAAGAATTTCTCCCTCAATATTCCCTTTGAAGACCTTAATCCTCAGATCAAAGAGCTTATCCTCAAAGGATCCCAGGGTGAAATCATCCCCATTACAATTGATGATGGCTTTCGAAAATATACTACGCAAAAACCCTTTGACGGTGTGCTGGGGTATTTGGAGCGCCGCTATCTTGAGACTGAGAATGAAAATACGCGCCATGAACTTGCCCAATACCAAAGTGCATCCCCATGTCGTAGCTGTCATGGGCATCGCCTTAAGCCCGAAGCATTGGCTGTAAAGATCGGGGGCAAGCATATTGGTGAAGTCACAGAACTTTCCATTGAGCAATCCCACCTATGGTTCCAAGGGCTTTCCCTTACCCAAAAACAACGTGATATTGGTGAGCGTATTTTAAATGAGATCAACAATCGCCTTCACTTCCTTGTAAATGTCGGCCTTGAATATCTCACCCTTGCACGCTCTTCGGGCACCCTTTCAGGGGGAGAGAGCCAACGTATCCGCCTTGCCTCTCAAATCGGATCGGGGCTTACGGGTGTTTTATATGTTTTGGATGAACCCTCCATCGGCCTTCATCAGCGGGATAATGATCGCCTTATCGGCACGCTAAAACACCTTAGGGACCTTGGAAACTCTGTTGTTGTCGTCGAACATGATGCCGATGCCATTTTAAGTTGTGACTATGTGATTGACATGGGACCAGGTGCGGGTGTTCAAGGGGGAGATATCATCTCAAAAGGCACCCCCCAAGAGCTTTTGAAGGACGAAAAAAGCATCACAGGCCAATATCTTAGTGGAGCAAAAAGCATCCCTGTTCCCAAGGAACGCCGCAAAGCAAAATCAGGACAGCACCTCAGCATTATTGGCGCCACCGCAAATAACCTCAAAAATGTGACCGCAGAAATCCCCCTTGGTACGTTTACCTGTGTCACGGGGGTATCCGGTGGTGGAAAATCGTCCTTAATGATTGAGACTTTATACAAAGCCCTTGCCCGTCATTTTTACGAAGCCCGTGAACTTCCCGGCCACCATGAAAAAATCACAGGCATCGACCATATCGACAAGGTGATTGACATCGACCAATCCCCCATCGGTCGCACACCACGCTCGAACCCCATCACATATATCGGATGCTTTACCAATATTCGTGAGTGGTTTGCAGGCCTTCCCAATGCCAAGGCCCGGGGATATACAGCCGGCCGATTCTCATTCAACGTGAAAGGTGGGCGTTGTGAAGCGTGTGAAGGGGATGGCGTGCTGAAAATTGAAATGCACTTCTTGCCCGATGTTTATGTTCAATGTGATCAGTGCAAGGGCAAGCGTTATAATCGTGAAACCCTCGACGTTAAATTCCGCGATAAAAGCATTGCTGATATTTTGGATATGACGGTGGACGAAGCCCTGGCATTTTTCACCGATCATCCTTCCATTCGTGATAAACTCTCAACCCTCCAACAAGTGGGGCTCGGTTATATTCACCTGGGCCAACAGGCCACCACCCTTTCCGGGGGTGAGGCCCAACGCATCAAACTTGCCAAGGAACTCTCCAAACGGGCCACGGGAAAAACCCTTTATATTTTGGATGAACCCACAACTGGCCTTCATTTCCAAGATATTCAGAAACTCCTTGAAGTGTTGCACCGCCTTGTGGATCAAGGCAATACCGTCCTTGTGATCGAACATAATTTAGATGTCATTAAAACAGCCGATCATATGATCGATATCGGCCCCGAAGGTGGGGAAAAAGGTGGCCAGATCGTTGCCACAGGCACCCCTGAGGATGTCGTTAAAAATAAAAGTAGTATTACCGGGAAATATCTCAAACCGTATTTAAACTAAGGATTTTATGTAATGAAGATTATGATTCAACGCCTTCCCCATGCTGAAAATATCCCCCTCCCCACGTATGCCACCCAAGGCAGTGCGGGCATGGACGTGGCTGCTGCTATTGATACCCCCATTACCTTAAACCCCATGGAACGCACCCTGGTTCCCTCAGGATTTTCCATGGCCATCCCGGAAGGATATGAGATTCAAATTCGTCCACGCTCCGGCCTTGCCCTCAAACATGGGATCACCGTCCTCAACACGCCCGGCACCATTGATTCCGACTACCGTGGTGAAGTAAAAGTGCTCCTGATTAACTTAGGCGCTGAGGATTTTGTCATTGAACCCGGCATGCGCATTGCCCAATTGATTATAGCAAATGTGACCCAAACCACATTAGAAGAAGTAGAAACCCTTGAAGATAGTCAAACAAACAGATCCCCTGCAGGCTTTGGATCAACAGGGCTCAAAGATATTATAAAGGCTGTTTGATCTTATCATTTAAACCATCTACCCATAAATCGTTCACAACGGTCATACAAATTTCCTGAAAAGGTTTATTGGGATCAATACACGCCTTTAATTCTTGAATAGAACATTCCATCTCAATAGCTATTCCATTAGCTTTTGTATCATCGCCCCACGATGCGTCCCTTATGTTTTTATTGGGCCATCTAGAGTATGCAATCCAGCTTCCATCATCGGCTTTATGCAAGCATGAGCCAATGGCCCCCCTCTCCTCTTTGAAAGTTGAGTTTTTTTCGTGGTGTCATGTTGTAGTTTTCCAGCGTCTCGTCGAAATCCGCCCTATTAATAGTGTTGATGTTTGTGTTGCGTGGCAAATCTCGTCTGAGTCTTCCGTTGGTGTTTTCAATGTCTCCTTTTTACAATATCTTGACATCGATGAAGGGATCCGGCATTCGGCCCCTTATAGCTATATAAAATGTTTTCTTTGCATCCATATTGAGAGTATCGATAACAAACGCCTGTGTTTTCATCGGGGCAAATCCAATCCTCAGATGCAGCACCATTTGAAAACATATTGATGATTTTATCGATGGCGATGCCATCAGGTTCTTTCTTTTCAGAATCAATGGATAGAACATCGCCATAACACATAAGAATTTGAAATCTCGCATTGCGTTCTACTTGTGATGTTGGCCCAGCACATTTAGCAATTTTGGAAGCATAGCAGTTGTATGAATCAGCTTCACAAATCCATTCCCCCGATTTTGAAAATACTGAATTAAAATTAACGGCATCTTTGAGGTTAAGCTCATCAGACTGAGGAGCCACAGGCTTTTTAGAAGGAGCTTCATGCTTTTTTACAGGCAAGTCCTGCTTAGCTTTTTCTTTATGATTCTCTTTTTTATCATCTTTCTCGGCTTTTTTATTGTCATCAAGCCGCTCAAGCTTTCCATAGCAATATGTAATAGTCCCCGTTGATGGTGGATATTCCCCTTTTGTGTGATGCCCAACACACTTATAATCCTTGGTTTTATAGCAATTATATTGAGGCCCTTGCTGACAAATCCAATCCTCATCCATCCGCCCTGAGTTTGCATCTTTTAATAAAATAGATTCGGGCACGCCATTTTTCTCATCTTTAGGTTTTGGACGTATGGATGGCTTTTTATCATGGGATTTTTTTTCATCAGCATTATGGTGGTCAACATGCTCTTGCTTGTGTTTTTCATGGGGTTTT
>Ga0172373_10007681_pt1 | contig 13899 bp, 9 predicted proteins | sample Lak10m_2_FD_114546 | JGI IMG/M metagenome (GOLD analysis project Ga0172373, IMG submission 114546) | Freshwater microbial communities from Kabuno Bay, South-Kivu, Congo - kab_092012_10m | ecosystem: Environmental > Aquatic > Freshwater > Lake | place: Democratic Republic of the Congo: South-Kivu... | reverse complement strand
TCGACTTTTTCGTCGCTGTTTCTGCCCGCTTCAGTGCGGCAATCGCTTCTTCGCTCAGATGAAATTTTCGTGTCGCCATCCTCCCATTATATCATGCCAATGCTAAAACGCTTCCCCATTAGTCAAGTGAGGAATCTTGCTTATGGTTTGTTGGCCACCGAAAAAGGAGTGGTTGAAGGACGTACTGTTCCCATTGACCCTGAAGGAACCATCAGGTTCATGAACGAGGTCGATCCCGAAAGGCTTGCCCAACTACAGGTTATAAATACGGGTGTTCCTAATCCTGCGATCGCGACATCTGAACGCCTCCTCGAAAATTGGAACAGAGTAGCCCAGACTTACGGGGCTGATGAATTGACCGAACGGGTAGTCCTGGTTCTGTTCGAAGGGAACTACTATTACATGGGCTTCACGTTGCTTCGTTACGGAAATAACTGGAAGATCAGCAGTGCATCCTCCGTCCTGGGCAATCTCAGTCCACTCGGAACGCCCCAGATAACGACCGAAGAACAATTCCAGGAACTGATTGGCGGCAATTGAGTTCGACCGTTGACTGTTGCATCCGAACGGCGTAGGGTGCAAAAACCCCATCCGCACGAGATTCACGCCGTGTCTTTGTAGTAATCGCCGATGACTCCGCCCAGGGTTTCACGACGGCTCACTCTGCTCGTCCCGCTAGCAGGCGGATGTGGGATCGGTGTCAGATGCGCCAGCCCGCGCTTTGCCCTCGACCATGAAGCGGTGGGATACCCCGGCGTGCCAGGATCTGCGCAATCGTCCCCTGGCTCAGGCGATAGCCCAGCTTGAGCAGCTCGCCCTGGATTTTGCCATAGCCCCAGTCGCTGTTCTCCTCCGCCAGCCGCACAACGAGCTGCACCAATGCATCCGGTGTGTGCGGTCACCCTGCCCTTCGCCGCGCGCCACGTCTCCATTTCCAGCGCAACAGATCGCGATGCCAGGCGCAGGATCGTCTCTGGCTTGACGATGCGAATGCTCTCGCCCAACTGCCGTAGCGTGCGGCGGCTCGACAAGCGCAGCCGCAGCAGGATGCCCATCAGCGACAGCTTCTCGACCCGCGTCAGTCGTGGTGGTTGCGTCTGGCGGCGCTCCAGCATGGCGAGCTGCTTGCGCAGGATGAGGATTTCTGGGTCTTTTTCGCTTGCCGCCATGCGCCCGATTTGCAGCAGGTTGACGATGGTCGATGCCATGTCGAAAAGCAGTGCCCGGATCACTTTTACCTTACCTTCGATGGATTGCCCACTTGGATCGTATTCGCATGCCCTCCGTCGCAACGTAAGCGTCAAATCTGCCACAACCGTCACAGGTACATTCCACCTCATTTCGCGCATCCGTTTCACCCCGCGCAAATTCTGCGATGCAGTTGCATAGGATGTGCTGTCACATGTGACGCTGTTACACCCCATCTATCCCCCATAGCCGTAAAGGGACTGTAACAGTGTCACAACCGTAACAGTCCCTCTCAACAACATTCTGCTCTGCTTTTCCTGCGGCTTATTCAGCATCCATAACAGCGTCACAGTCGTCACAACCCAGCGCAGCAGGTTTGAGCAACCAGAATCGGGTGGCAACGCCGCGAACCCGGCGCTGCACGGTCAGCGAGTTTGTACCCGCGACGATCCATCCATCTTCGCGGAGCTGCTGCCCGATAGCACGGGCATCGAAGTTGAGCTTAACCGTCTGCGTGACCATCTGGATCGTCACATCTGGCAGGAGCAGAATTTCGTCGCCTGTACGGTAGCCGATGACAGTTGTCCCTGGAACTGGCTCCTCCGGCTGGCGTAAGTCGGTCGCCAGCATCGCGCGTCCGCTCGCCAGAAGCTGCCCCAGCGCATCCAGGAACACCTGCCCTGCCCGCTCCTCCTGCACCGCCTTCACACTCTCGATGATGGTGTCCTGCCAGGATGGCAGCGCGTCATCGACATTCATCACATCTAGGAACTTCATGAGCATCTGGTAGACGGTCACCAGCAGCGCCCAGTTCTGGATCATGCGCCCGGTATTCGCCTGTCGTCCCAACTTCGCCATCAGCTTCTGCTGGTATCCGATTACATTCTGTGAGAAACGGCTGCTCAGTTCAATGCACAGGCTGCCCGCGTCCTGTTTCTCAGCAATCCATTGGATGAAGCGAGCAGTGAAGGCTGATAACTTCGCGCGTTGGCGTTCGCTCTCGCCGAGCGCCTTGCCACCCGGATCGCGCTTTTCCCAGGGTGGAATATCCAGCACGATCATGCGCGCCAGCACTGATGCTTCACCTTCCAGCACGGTCTCCCCTGTCGAAAGCAGATGTCCCCGGCACGGTCGCTCCTGGCGCAGCTTCGCCTCGCGTGTCAGCCGTCCGCGCCCCATACCGCGCGAGTAGCTTTGCAGGAAACGCGGGAACGTCTTCTCTTCGGCATAGGCGGGCTTGTAGTCATCGACCCAATAGATCGCATCCGCCAGCGCATAGCCGAGCGTCTCGACCGTATTGACCGTATCGCCCCACTGAGCAGGCGGCGCATCGCGGGTGAACTCGCCGTAGAAGCTGCTCAGAATCGAGGCGATCTCGCTCTTGCCGCTGCCAGAGGTGCCGACCAGGTGCAGCGCAGGCTTTGGGGCTGCTGCTGGAAAGAAGCGCTGCAAGATCGGCAGAAACGTGAAAGCAATCAACGCAGGCGCAAGCGACGGCGGCAGTACACTGACCGCTGCCTTGAATGCGTCAACAGAGTCAGTCCACTTACTCGCCTTTAAGCCGTAGTCGCGCAGGCGGCTTTCAAGCTCGACCTCTGGTGATGTTTCCAGAATGCCATCGGCTCCTATGCTGCCATGCGGCGAGACATACACCCAATGCCCATCGATCTGTGTCCAGCCCATAAAGCCGTAGGTCGTGCGAGTCGGATACTCCGCCGATAGACGGTTGATGGCAGGCGGCAGGTGCTTGGTCATTCCCGCGCAGACGGCGTAAATGCCACCTGCTTTCTGCGCGATGAAACGCTGCAAGGCGTTGGGATCGCCGAAGAGTTCACTGGGAACATCGAGAGTTGCGGCATGTGAGCGATGCTGCAAAGCGACCCGCATCAGGTTCTCCGACTGCCCATCATCGTCCACCCGCACGCGCCATTCGACGATGCGCCCCATCCAGTCCGCGACCTGCTGCCGAACCATCCCGCGTTCGGTCGGGCGCTCCAGCACAATCGCGCCATCCATCTCGACATAGCGCGGACTGCTGACGAGTTGGGGCATGTCTGCCCGCTCCTGCGCTCGCCGCGCCTGGCGGTACATCTGGTTGAGATCATCAATCTTGAAGGTGTCGCCGCAAATCGCCTTGAGGCGTTTGCGCTCTTCCGCCCACTCTAACTGATCGAGCGCAGCACAAGCGGTGACAGCCTCCCGAATCTGCCCGGCGGTTGGGCGCTCTTTCACTTCTTCGCTGCGTCCATATTGGCTAACGAGTTGGTCGATCCGGTCGCGCACCGCCTCGCGTGGCTGGGGAACGGGATCACGCGGCGGACGGCTGTAGGCACTTTTGATCGTTGCCAGCGCCTCGCGCTCGCTGCATCCATCAGCCACATAACGCGGGACAAGCTGGGCTTCAGCATCGGACTCGGAATAGCCTGCATCACGCAGTTGGCACGCCGCTTGAAACAGTTCGGTATTGCGACTGCCCTCTGTTGCGCCCGCTGCGAGGTAGTCCTCAGTGCGCCCGGGCAGCGAATGATGCCCATTGCCGTTGAGCGTGATGACATTCAGGCTGCCGACTCGCTCAACCTGCGGTTGGCTTTCCAACCAGGCAAAATCAGATAACGGATAGCGGCGATCCGGGTGCAGTTCGATCAGTGTGACGATACTTCCGCCTCGCTCCGGCTTCGTGTTGACGCTGCCGGGCAGCCGCATGACCGACGCCACCGACTTGACATACTGCGGATCGCCGCCGAGCGCACTGAACAGTCCCCGCAGTATCCCTGCTGCTTGTTTGCGGATGCTCTCGTCGAGCGTTACGGGTTCAGAGAGCAGCCAGTAGGCGTGCAGACCGCCGCCGCTGTCGATGATGGCCGAGGGTATCGAGTTGAAGGTGTGCAGTTTCTCTAACGCCACCGCCCGGCGTGCTGCATCGTCGTCACAGTCCAGATCAACCCACAGTGCAGGCAGCAGCGCTGCCGCTTCTGCCTTACCCTGCTTCTGCGTGCGCAGACAGGGGGCGAAGTAGATACCATACCCGTCCTGATTGAGTTCATCGGTGCGATTGAATGCGGTCGTCAGGGTTCGCTTGTCTCCAATTCGGCTCCAGAAGGTCTTGACCTCTCCTGTTTGCGGATGGATACAGCGCAGTTCCAGATACAGATCATCGGGTGCAGCGGCGTAGAGCGCCTTCAGAAATGCCCGGCGCATTTCAAGGTGATTCATGCTGTCCATCTTGTGGACAGAATCGTTTTCTGTCATACTGTTCATACCTTTGATATGCAGGGGCAGGACGCGCTCTCGGTCGCCAAACTTCAAGCGCATTCCGCCCCTGTATGCTTTACCACTCCAGGTCAATCGTCCTCTCAGGCGGCTCCGGCGCTGCCCGCTGGATTGTCTCTACGAACTGCGCTCGCTCGTGGCGGCTCATGGCTTTCAACCGTTCGACTTCATCATTCCAGGTCGGTACATCCGCTTTCAGCAGTTCCGTAAGATAGGTAGACAACATCTCTGCTTCGTCATGAGGCAATCCGGCGATGAGGGCGCGGAAGCGCAGGACGCGAGCATCGGGATGATAGAGGTCATCTTGAAAGAAACCGTAGACACCGACCGCGGTAGTCCGCTCATCCGTCCGGCGTATGCCGCTCCAGACTGCGCCGATCTCCGGCAGGTCAGCATGAGGCGCTTCGACGACCACCTCCCGCTCCTGCTCGCGTGCTGCCGCTAACTCGTCATAACGCTGCTCCCAATCCCGTCCCACATAGCGATCCATCAGCTCAGCCATCTCGGTCTGCGTGACCTCGTGCAGCAGATCAATGTGATTGACTGCCTTGTTGCGGCTGAAGTAGAGCGGCAGTCGGTCCCCGGCATCTTCGTCGTAGTAGGTGCCGGGCAGGACGATATGGGTATGTGGGTTGTGCAGTCCGGGGGACTGCGGATCATCGGTCAGGCGGTGGTGCATGACAGCGCTCCACTCCACGCCATTTTCGATGCCGCGCGCATCAAAGAAGCCATCCATCGTCCGCTCGGTCAGTTCACGCACGAATGCCTCGCGCTGTGGACGCGGTATCATGGCGACCAGATCAGGGTTCGGATTCATGACCAGGGAAAACAACAGCACATGCTGACTGCTGTAAGCCTCACAGCGCTGGGCGATCTCCGCGACCGAGCCGCCCATGCCGCGATCCAGCCAGCGTTCCTTGCCCCTCGCCTGCCGCACGTAGCCATCCCGACCGTCACGATATGTCAGATACTTCATCAGGCTCCTGGTGCGTTTTGCTTCATGCGCTGTCGGTTTCTTGTACTGCACGTTGGCGACACACATCTGCTTACGATCCATCAGCTATCCTTCTCGCTTCTTGCGGAAGAAGGCGACCAACTGCTCCAACAGATCAGACTGTTCGCGGAGTTGGGTTTCCAGCGCAGACAGCCGCTCCTCGACCGCCTCAAAACGCCCCTCCAGCTTGCGGGTGATGGCAGCGCGGGTGCCGGGGATGTCGTCCTGCTGGGCGATGAACAGTCCGACTGCACTGCGGAGTACATCCGCCAGCGACTGCATCTGCCCGGCGCGGGCGCGCACCTTGAGGATGTCTTCCAGCCTGCGGCGCTGGTCGGGTGTCACCCCGACCGAGATACGCTCTGAGTACAGGTGATGGCGATTGGCACTACGCTTCATCGGCTACCTCCTCGATACGTTCCTTCAGCGCGGCAGACGGACGAAACCGCCCATACACCCGCTTGAGGATGGGACTTGTCCCACGTCTGTGCATGACCCCGGCGCGCTGCATCTGCTGAACTTCCAGCGACAGGCTGCCAATGCCGGGCAGCAAGACTCGCTCACCGCGCAGCAGCGTTTCCTGCCAGCTTTCACCCATGAGCGTGATGATCTCCTCGACCTGGCGCTGGGTGGTAAAGGGCAGTCGCTGTGCTATGCGGCGTACCAATTGACGCTGATTCATCGCTGCAATACTCCCTCGCTAACTGCTGCAGGTTCTTTCGCGTCGCAGACTGTGGGGTGCGGCGCGTCGGTGCGATGGATCGCACCGAGCGGACGGCGAGCACCCGTGCGTCGCCGTGCCGCAGCAGCGCGTTCGCCGCGCTGCACCAAGCCCTTCCGGCGTGTGAGGAACCAGCGATTTAGCTGGCGACCACCTCAGCCGGGTCTCCGCCACATCCGTGCGCTACCCTGCTGCTACGCCTAACGTGTGAGACACACACTGTTGGCTGAGGTGGTTCGGCGTTGCTTGGCAACGCTGGCGCTGCTGCGAGGCAGCGCCCTGTATTTAGGAGAGGTTATCCTCAGCACCATCGTCATTAGCTTCGATCTTCCCTAAACGTCTTTGATGGGTCAGTACATTGGCGATGTAAAGATCAATCAGGTGGAAATAATACGGATAGACCGTGTATTGCTTGAGGCGCACAAATTTGACACTCATCGCGTCAAGCATAGCGCGGATGTCAAACTTCTCTACACCCTGATATACGGCAAAACGTCTTACACGATGCGCCCGTGCCTGAACGGAATTCATCGCGTAGGTATCGCCAACAACGTATCGCAAATCATCCGGGATGTACCAGATACCTTTGTATACGGGGATCACATCCTCTTCTCGTACACCCGCAAATTTGCCTGTTAATTTGTATAAATCTCTCAGTCCACGACCAGTATTGAACTGGAAGATGCCCCTAATTCGCTCCATGAGCGACTCTTCGTTCGTCAGTGTTCCAAAGGTAATTGTCTCGTAACGAGACTTAAGTCCGTCGAGAAACGCATCATACTCTTGGAGAGCGTAATACATCTCTACAGCCTCACGATGCTTTTTGTTTTTGGGTTTCGAGAGTGGCTTTGGTTTCTGAATATATCCTCTCATGAGCAGCATATCTTCTGACAGTGTAGGATCTTCAATCAACGTGTCGTAATGCGCTGCCAGTTTCAACTCGTCCAGTGGGAATGACTGGTTGTACTCTTCTATGCGTCGCAAAATCTCTTCGTATTCGTAGAGCAGTGCCTCGTGCGCGTCTTCAATATCGACAAAGAGTTCCGGTCCGACAATGACATCATACGTGTTAAGGTCTTCTCCATCGTTATTCTTCTTATAACGCGCTCGCAATTGGTCGTAGCAATCATCCCAATCCACACTCAGCTCATCCATAAGTTCATAGAATTTAGCGCGGTCTGAGAGGTCACTCAGGTTGAGAAATCGCACCATGTTACCCTCAAAATAGGCAGCAACCTCATACTCTTGTTTCTTCTGTCCTCGACCCCGGTTTTCCCGATGGACGAACACCAGATTGGTAGGCGTTAATGGAAGTCGTGTTGTCACATCATGCCCGCGTAAGATGAGGTCTTTCAAGAACAATTGATTCAGTGTCATCAATATCCGATGTTCGCTAGGCAATTCCATCTCGTAGTCCAGATAGTCTTCCCGGCTGCCACCTTTTTCTGGCTCATTGCCATTGACGTTGATAAACTGTTTCGCAACCAGCGGTAACTCCCGATACAGTCGCTCATGGGGGTCATCATCTTGGCGGTATAGCGGCATTTCTTCTCGGAAGGCTTTGGCTTCACAATCCTCAAAAATCAACACAGGTATCGTGCAATCAGGCGTAATCTCATCGAAGATTTGGAAATCCAAATCAGTGAACCGCTTTTGAAACTCTGCTAGATAAGTTTCAAGGTCGTAGTGATGCCGAAAACGGGCATCATAGACATACACTGTATTTAGCAATTTAATCGGCAGTTCAAAATCTTCCACTTCATTTTCATTGTGTCGTTGAAATTCCCGTTGAAGATGCTCTACTTGAAAGCCAAATTGTGAAAGATGCTGTACAAAGCCTTTGATAAATGTGTCAACCAAATATCCTCGACTCTGCTCCACGTCCTCTTGATCGTGGAAATCAAGAGTCGTGCGACTTCCAGTAAACGTGCGTCTTTCATACAAGTTGGACGTTGAGCCGACTTCGCTCCGCTTTACCTGACGGAATATAAGCAGACCATCGCGGATTTCGCTCAAGGTGTAATACGTGTGAAGGTCGGCATAACCCAAATCAACTTTCTCCTGTTTAGCGAAAGTTCGTGCCTGACCATAGATGTAGAAGGTGTTTTCGTCCTGGAGATCACCCTTCATTTCGATTTCCAGACAGATGTGATATTTGCTGGTCTCTTCACTGCGCCGCCGGGCGTAGATGTAACATTTATCCTGCCCCACGAACCGGTCCCGGTTCGCATTATCGCTGCTACGAAAATAGTTCACCTGCAACAGTTTGATGAGAACGTGAAGTTTAGGTTCATGAAATTTCAGTTCTCTGGACGGCAAGCTGCTGCCTTCAAATTGAATAACGGGAAACCCATCAGCGTTATCGCGTTGTCGAGGGTAGAGCACATACACTGCCCAGCGCCGAGTGCCATCCAGATAATCGTGTGTAAACGAGCGGTAGGGTGCGTCGATTTGTTCTTTTAACAGGTTGTGCAAACGCCCAAATTTGAATTTGTCCTTGCTGTAGAGCATTGGCTCTGGCAAGACATAGCGCACCAACTGGTACTGCTTTTCCAATCGTTTGAAGTCAGCGGGTGGTTCAATGTGGATCGTCGTTGTCCGGGCGGTTGCTTTCTTGGGTTGTTTCATTGTATTGCTCACAGGTTCACCTTCAAATCATGTAAAAAGCGTACAAAGGCTTCATGGAATTCATCGGGATTGAGGGTATTCAGTGCGCCTTGAACCACGATAATCTGCGCTTCAGAGAAATGCGCGACTGGCTGCAAGTAATCCCCTTCGCAGCGGAAGTATTGCAACAACCGATCTTGAGAAGTCGCCAGATTGATGTAGATCAAACAGCTGTGGTCGCCTTCAACCTCAGCAATCTGGTTCCATTTCTCAATTGCCCGCCGACGAAAATACTCCCCACTGAGTTTATGGTAGAACCCTTCATCATCGGAGGTGAGTGAGAAACGTTCAAGCGTCGCATCGGAATAATTTTTGCAGTCGATGTACCAGGGTTTCGCCATCACTTTGAGATCAGCAACCTCAAAAAGTGCATCGGGTATCTCTTCGAAGCGGATGCCCTGTTCCAGAAGCAGGGCACTGATGGCTTCCTCACCAATCGCCCCAGATAGAACCGCCTGATAAAAGTAGGGGACAAACCCATATTGACCATCCAGGCTAAAATCTAACTCGTAACCCCGCTGTGCGAAGTATTCGCGGATCGTCTTATTGCGTGCAATCGTGTCATACACCCAGTTGAGTCGCCAAAAGCGAGTATCGGGCTGGGCAAGATGCGCCGGAATCACATCCATCTCCGGTGTCAGATAAAGTTCACCATTTTGCAGATACGGTGACGAGAAAACCGCACTGTAGTCTTGCAATACCTCGTCAGCGAAATCGTGCTTCAAAGCTGCTTCGCGCAGCCGTCGCCAGATATAGCGTAGCGAACCTGTAGGGTCGCCAGTTCGCACAGCGCCGAACTGCTCAATGAGACGTTTGACCTTTTCCACACACCACCCATCGGTTTCAGCCAGCTCGGTATCGCGGCTGCGTCGTATTGCCCGCTCTTGCAAGGGGATTTGTTCAGCAATTTGAGTGAGCACACATTGCAGGTTATAGGAAATCATGCGCTCCCGTGCTTCACGAATGCCATCAAACTCAGGTGAAAGGAAACGTTGGAAGGTATGATAGGCTTCTCGACACAGGATAACATTTTGATTGGGTATGCGTGTCCAGACTCGTTCGATTCTGCCCATTGCCTGAATTAATGAGGCGATGGTGTTCAACTGATAATCGGCATACATGCGAGCATGGTGTTGATAGGCATGATTCCAATCATGGGGTTGGTGCAGGGTCCCCAGCTTGGCTTTGAATTCCGTTTCACTCAAATATTTGGCGGCATGAAGTTTTGCCAGATACCACAGATTTTCTTTGAGTTTCGCCGTTCGTTCTGAAACCGTATCCTCTTTAGATGGCGCACTGAAGTAGTAATACGGTATTTCCAGCAGGTGCAGGTTGAGAAAATCGCGTTCCTGTCCATTCGCCAGTCGATACTGCAAGTTGACTCCGTTTCCTGCGGATAAGTATTGTGTGACCACGACCACGGGAACATCTTCCTGAAAGAGGGCATTAAATTCCTCTTCCGCCTGAGCATTTTTACGCACGCGCTTCGCCTGCTCTGCGTTGTAAAACACCACGAGAAAGCGCTGTTGGTTGAAATTCACTTCATAGACGTTAAACAGAACGCGACTCAAGCGTGGTGTAATGTGATAGAGCGACGATTGACGCAGCCCTTCCGTGCTGAAAAAGAATTCAACCTGCTTATAGGTATTCAGGAACATCAGGTGCGACTGTATTTCACCTTCCGGGATGGGTTGTTCGGACGCCCAGAGCAGGCTGGCGAAAAAGCGTTCCACCCGACGTTTCAGATGCCCTTCTTTGGTATCCTCACCAAAACCATCCATATTTGAGGCTGCCGCAATGAAACGCCGCAGGTCTTTTTCAAATGCCTTCTTGTTATCTAATTCCGGCAGCTTGACCACATAAACGTCATTCCCTCTTATCGCCGCTTTTTGGGCATTGAGTTCAGCGACAATCTGTTGATCAAAGGCATCAGGTGGTAGCACGGTAATGCCGTCTTTTGCCCCTAACCAGGCGAGATTGAAATGATTCACACAGCGCTGAATATCCGCTGTTGCGGACAGTGCAAATACGAGATTCTTTTCCGCCAGCGTCGCCATGAATTTCTCAGGCGTGGTGTAGATCGCATAGTTCCGTAACTCGACTTCTTCCGGGTCAGTCGGATTCGCCATATAGTGGATGTCATACATGCTGTAGCCTGAGTCCAGAAGTGCGCCTAACCTTGTCGGTTGCGCGGGACGCCGACGCGGAAACTGGGAAACTTGAGCGATTTGGGTTGGAAAAGTCGTATTGCGATAGCAATCCAGAATTAGCCCACGATGGGTCGCCGGGTCTTCGGTTTCCAATTCCTTCAATAATGTGAGAATTCGTTCGCTGACCGCTGAAACGGGTGTAAACAATCGGCGTGCGCTAAACGCGGGTTGTGAACAGGCATTCCGATCAAATACGATGTCAAAAGCGCGTTCCATCTGGCAGAGGTATAACGGCTTGGAACTCACAGTATGGCTGGTACGAAAGATCGCCGCATCGCGTGGATCTTGCGTGCTGATGAACTGGTTAATTTCCGGGTAGCGGATACCGGTGGCATGGAGCGCTTCGATTTCCTCCATAATTTCGTCAATTCGCCGCCGGATGTTGCTCGACGCGGAAGCGGGATAGGTTTCTAACTGCAACTTATGCCGCTGCATTTCCCGATAGAAGAATTCCACAAACCGAAATGGGTCATCAATCTGCGGTGAACGGACGATGAGATTGATGAGATCATTCTCTAAGAAGTCGAATTCATCGGCAAAGATGACATAGTTTTTGAGTTGTGTGCCGGTTAGCGTTCTTTCTCCATTGAAGAACCCGTAAAACAGCTTCTGGAGAGAAACCAGCAGCAGTCGTGCCTTGGGGCGACGTTGAAAGGCGATAAATGGGAACAGCGATTGCACCACCGCATGATCCAGCAACCGTTTGTAATCGCGGGGTGATTTTTCTTTCGCCGTGAGGATTACGGCACGAAAGTCTTTCAATACGGCGCGGGCGTAGTCGTCAGCCGTTTCCTCTTGCCAGCGAGGAAGAAAGCCCCCTGCTGCTGAGCGAAAAATCTCATCGAGTGTCCGGCACAACTGGCGTAACTTCGCCAGATCGACATGTTCCGCATGGGACCCAAAAATCGAACTGCTAATGAGGTCATCGAAAGTGTCCTTGTATTGAGCGAACGTGAGTCTGACGACTTCAAAATCTCGCGGTAACATGATGACGGCTTCGGAATCCATCGCATTCGCCATTTGTTCCAGCAATTGGAGACGGTTGGCAACATAGATACCTTTGCGGTCTGGCGGGAGTGCTTTCATAACAACATCAGGAATATTGCTGGTTTTCCCAAGTCCCGTGCCACCGCCAACGAGTTTCAGTCCGTTTGTATGTTCATAGATGGTACGCGCATAATAATCGAAGTAACTGCTCATGACACATCAACACTTTCTGCTGAACTCATAGACAAAATTTTATTGCAGGCGGTGATAGACAAACTGTTTACCCTGAGCATCGCGGATTTCGATACGACGGGCTAATCCCAGATCCGCCAGGGTTTTCAAGCGCGTGCTGGCGGCATTCAGGTTTAACTTTAGGACATCCGATAGGTCGCGGGCAGTCAACGTTTTGTGTTTTGAGAGCAGTTCAAACGATTGCAAAACGTGATCTTCATATTTACCAATGAGCGTCATCTCATCGCCATTAAGCATGGGCAGGACACAATTTCGTAAACGTTCTCGCTCAGGTGACTCCCGATCTGCGCGAGTCTCTAAAGCCATCTTCAAATTCTCGACACAGGTTTCATTTGCTTCCGCAAGAATAATCGGACCAAATGTGATATCTTTTCGCGCTCGACGCGCTGCCAGCGTGCCAAATACCTCATCGGCAAACGACGCATCCATCACATCGACACCAGCAAATGACAAAGTGATTACGGTGTCTGCGTCTGGCTCTCGCAGGCACTTTTGCAACTGTTCCCAAAAACGTTTTCCTGCCAGCCGGGTCGCCAGCAAGGACGGGATAGGTGTGATTTCACGGGCGATGTCCGTGAGATTTAAGACGATCACAGTCACCTTTTCAGCAACTTTAGCTGAAATGTAGTATATATCAGGTTTGCGGGCTTGGCAAGAGGTAATTCCAGTCCCCTTTTTCGTGCCGTCCCCAGATCGTAATGAAGACTTGTGTACCTGGGATGCGCGTGAGGTTATCCCATCGGTAGACTTTGCCTTCATAAATTTGCAGCATGGCGGTATCGGAACGGATAGTCAGCGTACCCCCACCATTGCGAACCAGATGCTGTACTTGATACAGCCCCAGTCCATTGCCGCTTGCTCGTGAACTGACACCTGACTCCAGCGACTTTTTAAGATAGTCTGAGGGTTGTCCGACATGCGGGTACTTCTCCTGTAAAGAGTCAGGAATTCCTCGACCTGTATCACCAACGGCGATATGGATCCGTCGCCCGTTTCCCGCTTTGTAGACTTGCATCAAGGCATATCCCTGACTGCCCCTATACGTAACGTTTTGGGACACCTCGCTCAACAGAGTACAGGCGGCTCCCATACGTTCGGCTGAAACCCGCCCCAGCAGCAAATCTTTGGCAATAGAAAGGATGTGGGGTACGTCGATCAAATTATTTTGTTCTGGTTCAGAAGAAAGGGTTCTTATTTCCATAAGATTGCCACTGGAACCGCGTGACCATAAATCTGAAGGAAGTGCTGACGTAGCGATACAATCCCCAACGACGGCAAAAACATCCATTCGTTCCAGATAGCGCAGCGTATCTTCGTTTTCCAATCGCCATTCAACCGCATGACCCGTCATCGTGTGCCACAGCCTTGAAGCGCATATCAGTGACATGAGTGCTTCGGGGGGAAAGAAACTGAGATTATATAATTCCAACACCGCGCCTCGAACGCTGTCTTGCATGAGTTGGGGGATGAATAAGTCGTAAAACTTCTCTAATGGGGAAGCGTTTTAGCATTGGCATGATATAATGGGAGGATGGCGACACGAAAATTTCATCTGAGCGAAGAAGCGATTGCCGCACTGAAGCGGGCAGAAACAGCGACGAAAAAGTCGA